>Ga0210040_10006273_pt1 | contig 14855 bp, 20 predicted proteins | sample CryGeyCG12114_NA_FD_185462 | JGI IMG/M metagenome (GOLD analysis project Ga0210040, IMG submission 185462) | Groundwater microbial communities from aquifer - Crystal Geyser CG19_WC_8/21/14_NA (SPAdes) (version 2) | ecosystem: Environmental > Aquatic > Deep subsurface > Groundwater | place: USA... | reverse complement strand
TTGATGCTCGCAATCAGCTTCTTCGGCAGAGCCGCGATCACCTTCCCGAACGGGCTGTCACCCTCAGGGATGCGCTTTGAGATGCCGTCCAGCACTTTGCCTGCCAGTTTGGTGAAGATGGCTCGAGGCTGAATCGCAGCGATCACGTTCTCGATGACACCCTTGATCCCGCCGCCCGTGTCCCCGGTGTCGACCTTGTTGCTGCCGCCCGCCAGCTCAAAGTGCAAATGCGGCCCCGACGAATTACCGGTGTTGCCCTTACGGGCGATCGTCTGACCCTCCTTCACCGCCTGACCAGCGCGAGCCACAAACGCCGACAGGTGCGCGTAAAGGGTCCGCTCACCGCCAGGGTGGTTAACCCGCATATGCCGCCCGTACGACCCGGATATGACCTTCGTGGACGCCACCTGGCCCGACTTGTACGCCTTCACCGGATGCCCAATGTCAGCAGCGCCAGGCTCGTTGATGTCACCAGCCCACTTTGCCCACCCGTAACCGGAGTGCCGCGACACCGAACCAGCGGCAGGCTTCGTGCCACCACCCAAGAACAGGCGCGGAATGATTCCACCAGCAGCCCGTGTCACCGCACGGTCCAAGCCGCGCATCTGCGCAGTCTCAACATCCAGACCGGCGTTGATGCCCTCAACAACCGCCTTGTTCTTCTTGTACTGCTTCGCGTTCACCACAAACTCGCCAGCGGACACCCACGACGTCTGCACACCCGTCTTGCGGTCCACCCCGGCGATGTTGTCCTGACGCGGACCACCACGACCAGCGATACGACCACCCTCAGCGCGCTGCACCGGGCCACCATCAGCCAGGGCCGAGGGTGCCTTACCGCCGCTACCCTTCGAGCCGGACGGGTTACCAACCGAACCACCGTCAGCGAACGCCGGGATCGACGGCAGATCCACCATCTTCGCGACCTTGTTGTACGCGCTGCGGATCTTCTCAAACACGTTCTTGATGACCCACGACACCGGACCAGAGAACTTGCCCTTGATCTTGTCAAAGATCGCACCAGCAGCAGACACGAACCCGCTGATCGTGTCCTTCACCTTGCCGAACGCGGACGAGATGTTCGACCGGACAATGCCCATCGCCTCAGAGCCGACACGCTTGATGGTGCCCCAGAACGTGTTCCACGAGTTCCGCACAGCCGTCTGCGCACCCGTGAACGTGTCCCGAATCCGACCCCACCCAGTCGACAAAGTGGTACGCACCGACGTCCACGCCGTCGACCCGATCGACTTCACCGTGTTCCAGAACGCATTCCACGCGGTGCGCAGACCGTTCTGAGCTGTAGTAAACAGCGACCGAATCTGGCCCCAGATCGGCGTCAGGATACGGTCCTTGACGAACCGCCACGCAGCGGACGCAATCGCCCTATTCGCGTCCCAGAACGCCGTCCACGCCCTGTTAAGGGCAGTCTGAGCCGACGTGAACAAGGACCGGATCGCCGACCACACAGGCGTGATGATGCGGTCCTTCACAAACGTCCACGCCGCCCGCGCGACAGCCTTGTTCGCTTCCCAAAACACAGACCAAGCACGGCTGATCTGCGCCTGCGCCTGCCGGAACAAACCACTGATCGCGTTCCACACCGGGGCGACGATCTTGTCCTTGATCAGGTTGAACTGATACTTCGCCACCGACGACAAACCCTGCCAAGCCAACAGGAAAATGGTTGCAACGACCCGCAGTTCCGTCTGGATCACCGACAGCCAGGCGTTAATGCCCAACCGGATCACCTCAGCGACCGCCTTGAACACCGTCGACGTTGCCGCCTTGACAGCATTCCAAGCAGCCACAATCGGCGCCAGGATCGTCCGACCGGCACGGGAGAAGAACCCGCCGATCGCAGACCACGCAGACGACACAGCGCCCGTGATCGACGCCCACGCGTCCTTCGTCCACTTCAGCACCGATTGCCACAGCGCAGGGATCGCGGCAACAGCAGACTTGATGCCGCCCACAGCCGCCAGGAAGCCGGTCTTCAGTGCAGCCCCAAGACCGTTCACGATCTTGCGGAACGTCTCAGAGTGCTTGTACGCGTAAATCACCCCAGCGGCGAGAGCGGCCAGTGCGATCACCACAAGACTGATCGGGTTAGCTGACATCACCACAGTCAGCGCTGCCTGCGCGATCGTGAACAACCGAGTCGCCTTCAACGCGTTCGTCAAGAAGACAAGGAACCCGCCAGCCGCCATGATGCCCTGCTGAACCGCGAGCACCTTTAACCCGACAGCAGCAACACCCAGTGACACCGCGAACGCGCCAATGGCAACCTTGTTCTCACGGAAGAAGCCAACCAAGTCGACCAGACCGTTGCGGACCTTCAGGATGTAGGCGACAACGCTTGAGTCCTCAGTCCACCCGAGCGCATCACGCAACATGCCCTTGTAGTCGCCGCGCACAATCAGGTTGTACAAACCCTTAGCCGCCAGGAACGCCTTCGTCGCACCAGCAGCGAACCGGCCACCAGCACCCTCGCCGGACTGCATGTCCGACACGAACTGCCCGATAGCAGGCAGGATCTCAGAGGAGATGAACCGGGCCATCTTCGTGAGCACCGGCAGCAGGACTGTGCCCAACTGAATCTGCAACGTCTCAACACCGCCAGTCAACGCCTCCCAAGCGCCCGCCCAACCCTTCGTGGCATCCGCAGCCAGCATCTCGGCCTGCGTTTGGTCGTTGACCGCCGTCACATACTTGGCGAGACCTTTAGCCCCGTTCTCAGCCAAGATCGCAGCAGCGCGAGAAGCGTCGGAACCGAACAGGGTGGTCAGTGTCGCAATCTTTTGTTCTTTGGTTTGCCCACGCAGAGCATCCTGCAACCGCTGCGACACAGTAGCCGCATCTTCAATGTTGCCTTTAGCGTCGAACAAGACGCTGTTGAAGGACTGTGTTTCAAACGCAATACCCTTGAACGCTTCTTGTGCCTGAGTGTTGAACGTCTTGTTGTTGGTCAACTCCATCGCGTACTTTTTGAGCTGACCGATCAACTCGTCCTGGTCGCCAGACAGCGGCTTGATGCCCTTGCTGCTGAGGAACTGAGCCGCCTTCTGGGCATCGACAGTGATGAGCCCCAGACGCAACATCGCATTTTGCGCTTTCTCTGTGCTCGGCACCAACCGCTGCAACATCACTTTCAACGACGTGCCAGCATCTGAACCTTTGACACCAGCGTTGTCGAACGCAGCCAAGATCGCCGTCGTGTCCTGCAACGAAAGGCCCGCGACTTTTGCACCAGCACCGACCTGCGACAGCGCCAAGCCCATTGACTCAACTGAAGCCGTTGAAGCGTTGGCACCACCAGCCAAAGCGGCAGCGACCTGCGCCGAGTCCTTCGCCTCGAGACCGAACGCAGTCAGACCCTGCACCATGAAGTCAGCAGCCCTGCCCAACTCCAAACCACCAGCCGTAGCCAGCGTCAGTGTCGAGTCCAATGCGCCAGCTTGAATCTGCGCCGACGTCAAACCGCCCTTCGCGAGAGCGACCATCGCATCAGACGCACCTTGCGCCGAAAACGACGTCTTCGCGCCCATCTCCAACGCAAGATCGGTCAGCCGCTTCATGCCAGCGCCAGCCTCACCGGTGGTGACAGCGACAAGGTTCATCGACTTCTCGAACCCGCCAGCAGCGTTCACCGTGGACGCCAAGCCGCCAGCGAGTGCACGGGTCGCACCAACCACCACAGCGCCCGTCAAGACACCCTTCAGCGACACCCCGAACGCGTTCCCGTACCGCTTGCCGGCGTCCCTGCCGGCGTTGTCCAGGTCGCCGCCACCTTTGAGCCCGGCAACCATCCGCGCCCGCAGGTTCGACAACTTCCCGCGAATCGTGTTGCCCTTGTCCACATCAACAGGGATGTCGACCGAGTCGCGCTCAAGCGTGTTCAGGGACGCCTTCACCGCATCAATGCGCGCATCCACCCGCTCAAGCTTCAACGGGATCGTCGTCTCACGGCGCTTCGCCGCCAACAGATCCTTCTCAACCTGCGCGATCGCCTTATCCGCCTCACCGGACAGTTCAAGCGGCACCTTGTTCCGGTTCCGCTTCATCTGATCCAGTTGCCGCTCAAGCGTCTGCACATCAGCCCGGGCCGTCGTCGCATCCACGTTCAACGACACGCGCTGCTTCGACAGGCCGCTCAACTTGCTGGACAACCCGTTGATGTCAGCGGTCACCCGCTCAGGCAGGGTGATCTTCGGCTGAACCCGCATACGGTCCACGGACGACAGGGACGACTTCACACCGGCAACCGTCTTGTTCAGGTCAGACGGGTCACCCTTGATCGACACAAACAGGCTCGCCAGGGACGCCATCAGCGAACGCCCCCAGACACAACAAAGAAGGCGGAAGAAGTCATGTTGTGGACTCCTTCCGCCTCATTTGAATCGTGATGCCGCAACCCTCAAAAACGGACGCGCTGGCTGGTGCTCGCTACCAAGCTCTGCGAATCCGAGGAAAAAATGGTCTCGGTCCCAGGACACCCGCACTTCAGGATCACCCGACCCCTTGACCAGTTCTGCCCGGATTGACTTCGCCCCGCCACCCGTGTCCTTCGGCGCCAGATTGGCAGCGACCTCAGCCACCCGCCAACCGTCATCAAGCAACGCCCGACCCAACGCAGGGTCGCGCATCACCTGCTTAACCGCCTTGCGGTTGAACTCAACACTCACGCCGCACCCACCGCCCTCAGCATCGCCGCCCGCTTCCGGTCAGCGTCCAACGCCTTGTTCAGGTTCGTGTCGAACTCGGCTCGGGCTGTGCGCGGATCCTTCACCTCAATGTCGGACCCGTCCGCGTTCTTGAAATGCCCCGACGCCTTCAACGTCACCGACACCAACTGCTCATCCCGGGCGTGCGCCATGACATCATCCAGCCACAGCACATACGCCACGTTGCACAGAACCCGCAGGCTCAGCCGGCCAGAGCCGCCTGACGCGCCCGCTGCTCGAGATCCCGCCGAGTCTCCTCGCCGCCCTGCTGCAACAACACCAGATCCGGACGACCAGGCAACACCTGCGAGGGTGAGACGACCGGAGAGTTCACGGGAGTTCCCAGCCGCCCAGGAGAGGAGTCGGACGGCTGCTGCGTAGGGCGATCCGTTGCCGCCTCCATCAACGCCTGCAACACCGGCATCAGATCCTCAATCTTCTGCCGGTTCTGCTTCGCCGTCGACCAAAACCCGTCGAAATCATCGGGGTGCAGAATGAGCCGGAATCCGTTCTTCACCACAACGATCGCGGTCGGGTTTGACTCATCCAACTGCGTGAACGTCTCCATCAGGTCGATCAGCTCAACCTCGTTCACCTCATCCGACAGACGCGGCTCAGTGCCGAACCAGTCGAACGTGACCGGCTCAACAACCTCAACCGGGGCGTGTTGCTTGCCGAAGCTACCTAGGGAAGCCATCGACTAGCCCCGAGCCACGCCAGCCGAGAACGGCAGGAACGGCTGACTCTGGCCGCTTGGGATCTCCATGTTCCACTCCATCGGGATCCGGGCGAAGTCGGGTGCCTTCTGGAAAGCCATCTCGATCGTGCCCGAGCTGAGCGCCTGAAGCACAACGATGCGAACCGTGGAGTCGGACGACTCCCAACCCAGCATCGAACGGACCTCGGTGCCAGGAGTCGGCAGCGTGTAGGCGTTCATGGCAGTCGCGCCCGAACCTGTGGTGGTGATCGTGCCACCGTTGAGAGCACGCTTCAGGTTCGTCAGGGTGTACGAAGCAAGCGCGAACGCCAACGAACCAGACCGAGACACGGTGGCGTACTTCACAGGATCGAACAGCTCCGCGACGCTCATCGCTTCAACGCTGGTCTCATACGACAGGGTGGAGCCTTCAACAGTGGCACCCAGCGGCAGCCACGCAGCCGGCCAGGCGTCGGTGAAAACGCTCCCAGCCACGGTGTTCGAGGGCATAGTGGTCCCGAGAGGCGCGTGAAACAGCCAACCAGGATCAACGAGCAGGTTCGGAGTTGCGACGGCAGATGGAGCCATGAGGTGTCCTTAGCGGGTGAGGGGTGGCGTTACTTGACGGGGACGTTCAGCGACACCGGGGCGGGAACCTCAGCGTTCACATCGGCGGGAGTGGCGAGAGCGGCGATGATGTCCTGACCGGCCTTGCTGCCGACCTTCGCCACAAGCCCCTGCTCGTCGTACTTGTACTTGGCGACGTTCGACACCGGCACCGGGTCGCCGATGTTGTAGGCGGGGGACCCGTTGTGTGAAATGGCTGACACGGCAAACCAGGTGCCGTACTCGGCCTGCTGTGCCTCGGCGAACGCCGAAACCTCTTCGGGGGTGGTGACGGGGGTTGGCTTGGATTCAGCCATGGTTTTCTCCTCTGGTGCGGGTCTGTTGTATATGCGAACGCATGCACAAACTGATAGGCTGGCTGTATGCCAAAAGACGTAATGAAGTCGCGCGTAATCCGGATGCCAGACGAGCTATGGGACGCAGCCAAACGCGAAGCCGACGAGCGAGGCGAGACTGTCAGTGAAGTCGTGCGCGGGTTTCTTCGGAAGTACACGGATGGCAAGCGTGGCTAAAACTTGCTCAATAGATCACTGCGAACTGCCAGCAAAGGCGCGTGCGTTGTGCAACACCCATTACCAGCGGTGGTTTCGGACGGGCGTTGCTACAGCACGCGACATGGCACCTGAGATGAGATTTTGGGAGCAGGTGGACAAGTCGGGGTCGTGCTGGCTTTGGACTGGCGCCACGTTTCGCGGATATGGGCGGATCTTCTTGACAGTGAACGGTAAGGGGTTCACAACAGGGGTCCATCGCTACGCCTACAAACTTCTGGTGGGCGATCTACCGGATGATTTGCAACTCGATCACACGTGCCACTCGACGGCGGTTGCGCTTGGGCTATGCGCGGGCGGCGAGACTTGTTTGCATCGCGCTTGCGTGAACCCGGACCATCTGGAACCTGTGACTGCGAAAGTGAATACGCGCAGGGGCAACACGATCCAGCGCGCCAACTTGTCGAAAACTCACTGCAATCACGGGCATGAGTACACCGAAGAAAACACGTACCGCGTAAAGGGTCGGAACGGTTCCGATGCGCGCCAGTGCAAAACGTGTCGTCGCTTGCGGAAGACCGGGCAACTCACTCAGCCTCTAAGTCGTCAGCTAAGCCTCTCAGAATAGCCGCAACAGCCTGAGGGGATCCCGTGCCGGCGTGTTGATTCGACTCAACGGCGATGTGGTAGCGGACCTGACCATCAGGGGCGGGCGGCGGATCGTCACCACGTAGGGCAGCTTGCTGACGTAGAGCCGCCATCACTTCGTTGGTGTAGGCACGCGGCTGCTCAGTCACCGGACAAGTCCTTGCGTGAGGTAGCGCCGCGCCTCTTCCCACCAAAAGTTAGCCCGAGCCGGATCTCTGGTGCAGTTCGCTAAACACTGATTCGCGAGTTGCTTGTTCGTTCGCTTCATCTTGCGTTCCAAGTCGCGCTTTAACCACGCGTCAATCGCGGTCATGGCTGCATCACCAACCCGGCCTGCACAATTTCCCGGGCACGCTGCGTGGTCGGGTCAGCAGCAGCCAACGGGAGACCGAACGTCCAACCGGCCACAATCAGCCCCGGCCCGTAACGACCTGGCAGCGACGGAATCACGTCCTGCACGGTGCGTGCCATCAGGTTCGCCTGAATTTCAGCGTCAGAACCGGTGCCGTTGCCCCAGCACTCAATCTGAAACTCAGGATTGCCGGTGTCCTCGACCGACTCCACGCCACCCAACGGGGTGATGCGGATGCAAGCATCGTTACCAGCCAGGCGGGTTGCGATGCGGGTGGCCGAGGGAAGGGCGGTCACCTGCGGGTTCGCCTTCAGGGCGGCGATCAGCAGGGCGGCGGCACTAGGCAGCACGGCTAGATGCCCGTTGGAGTTTGAGCGTGGTGCCGAAGTCGACGGCGACTATATGACGACCTTCATGGCTAAACGGGCCGAATGTTTGCCGAGCGGAATAGAAAGGCATGGAGTTGATTCGCTTGGACTCAGCGGCGTGCTCTTGGTTAGCGAACAACAGCAGAGCCACGTGATGGTCTGACAGATGCGCAAGTCCGAACGGCTTGAGCGCACCCGGATCGTTGTTGTAGATATGCGGTGTGGGAACCTCGTCGCGCTGTCGGTAGTAGTTAACCAACCACAGACAGTCGTGACAGCAAACGTCTTCAATTCCGCAAGTCTCTGTGTGCGCAGAACAACACTTCACGGCGTCTCCCTTCACGACGACACCTTCACAAGCAGCGCCTCTTTGTGGTGCGGGCGGGAACGGGTGTCGGTGTGCAACTCCACATCCCCATCCACCTCATACACAGCGCCATGCCAACGGATCCGCGCCCGAGCATCAGCCACCGAGAAGGCAAGCAGGATCGCCCGCCAACGAGTGGTCACCGTGTCCTGAGCTGACAGGTTCTCCGACGTCGACACGGGACTGACCAACGCCGGTTCGACCTTCACTTCGGCGTTGTCCCAGTCCATCGTCGGGTTGCCGTACGCATCCTCCGACAGTGCGCCAGCAGACAGAACCTCAATACGATCCGTCAGCCTCACGCCACACCCGGCAACATGAACGGCTGCAAACGCGGATCGTCCTTCAGTGAGCCCTGGTCGACACGCGACGACGCGAACACATCCGTGACCGTGCCCCGCGTAACCGAGACATACTGCTCAGGGTTGACGTACGACCGCGCCGCCAACTCAAGACACACAGCCTTCACCGCATCCGGCACCGGGTCATAGCCGTGCGTGTACGTGATGGCAGCCGCAGCAGCAAACGGGTACACGTTCGACAGCCGCACCGTGCCGTTACGCGACCAGGCAACACCATCCACAGCAGAAGGCACCGACACCGCCGTCAGGTTCAACGTCGGCAAAAACACCGTCTGCCCCAGGGCGAACGTTTCCGTCACCGTCTCCTGGCTGATCGACCAGCCACAGACCGACCGGATCGCGCCAGACGCGCCAGACAGGGCCAGTAGTGCCGTGCCCGTGTCCAACACGTCACCGCTGCCCGCATCCGCCTCCACCTGCGAAGCGGTACGCAGAAACGTAGCCAGCTCAGCAGGGGAAGCGAACGCGTCAGGCATGATCCCCTCGAGAACGAACCCGCGTGTTCAACGCAGTCCGCTCAACAGCAGGATCGCGGTCTAGCACCCGTTCCGCCCGCTCACCGTCGCACCACGCACGCGCAGTGGCGCCGTCGACAGTCAGAACCGTGCCAGCGTCCCCGCGAACAGGTCCACGGTCGCCAGCAACCGACACGAGCAGACGGATCTGAGGCACAGGTCAGCTCTTGACCAGTGAGCTGACAGCCGACTCGGCAGCCGACTCAGCCGACTTCGCAGCAGCGTCGTGCTTCTCCTTCAGTGCAGCGATGGACGCGTCCTGCTCACCCTCGTCCTCAGTGCCGGTGGAAGCGCCCCGCTCGGCCACGTCCACGGCGGACACCGCCTGCTCAGCAAACTGCTTCTTGGCAAACTCCACCGCCTCGTCCTTGCCGATGATGATCTCCGGGTTGTGCTGGTCGGCGGTGCCGTCCGCGTTGAGCGACAGGGACGCAACCCGGTCATGATCGCCCTGGTGGGGAACCTTGTTGGCCTTCTGAGGGGCCTGTCCTGCTTCAGCCATGTTCTGCTCTCTCTCGGTTGGGGTGGACTAGCTCAGGTGGCGGGGTGCTGGTACGCCTTGTAGGCGGACGAGTTCTGAACCACGCCGTCAGCCCGGGCAAACCCGAGGAAGGCACTCTGGCCGTAGTCGGCGTAACGCTCATTCAGCCGCAGCACCGAGAACCCGAGCACGAGACGCGCCAGGTAGCCGGTGCGGAAATCACCGAACAGGATCGACTTCGCGGACGCTGCCGGAACCGGCATGTCGGTGTTCAGGATGTACGAGTACCCCAGCAGTTGATCCGGAACACCAGCCTGAATCGACGGCTGCCACAGCGGCATACCCGTGGTGTCCTTCAGCTTGCGGATCGCCTTCCGAGTGGAAGCGTTCATCATGAACGCCGCATTGCCTTGGTACGCCGGGTCAATGGAGTCGATCAGGTCGATCAGGTCATCCACGGTGACCGTGGTCGTCTGACCGGCAGCACCGGTCTTGCCCACGGTGGAACCGGTAACGATGCCCTGCGGCTGGCTCGAGCCGGTGCCGGTGGTGAAGTGCTGGTTCCAGATTCGGCCGACACGCTCAGCGAGCGCACGGCGCAGGAACCCCTCCACGTCGAACGCCGCATCTTGCAGCAGCTCCATCGACACCCGCACCATCTTCGACGTGTACTTGTACGCGCCGATCTGAGCGGTTCCGAACACCACGTCCTGCTCGGTGACCTGCTGGTTCTCAGCGAGGATCGCGCCCACGTTCGCGGTGTCGTTCACGGTCGGCCACGAGAACGCCACACCGGAGTCGGTGTTGATGACCTGCACGCTGGACAGCAGGTTGCTGTAGGTGAGGATCGCCTCACGGAGCTGGGTGTCGAACTGAGCCGGGGCCAGATAGCCACCAGCCGACTGAGTACCCACCGCCAGGGCGCGCTCTTCCTTCTGCCACCCGGAACGCAGAGCCTTCGCGTCGGCAGGCTCCATCTCCGACAGGTTCACTCCGCGCAGGTAACCCGAGAACGCCCGGGTGTACCGCTCGTTCGACTCACCCGCACGCTGCGCCGGGTCGGCTGCCGCGACAAGCTGGCTGCGGTCAACCGTCTCAAGCTGCTTGCCGTAGCTCTCGTGGCGTTCCTGCCGCTCGATGTCGTCGCCGAGCCGGTCAAGGTCACCCTCGGCCTTGTCGTACTGGCTCCGCTCTTCAGCGGTAAGGTCACGACCCTCGCGCTCAGCGAGATCCATGACCCCCTTCATCTGCTCCCAGACGCCGGCGCGCTGGTCCCGCAGTTGCTGCGTGGTAGGCATTTTTCTCCTTCCCGCGCCGGGACGCGGCTTAAATCCCTGACCGGCGCTTTGCCGTTCCAGGGTGGTTTGGGGTGTTTGCTACAGAGGGAGTCGGTGTCGGGCAGCGATCAAGCGATGCCGCAACATGTTCCGCTCAGTCGGCGGGGCCGTCTTCTCAGGTACTTCCGGGACGGCGTCAGCCACAACCTCAGCCGGCGACGGGGCATCCACAGGGGGTTGCTCAGTCAGCTCAACTTCGTTCACCGGCTCGGACGGCTCGATCACAGGGTGGTTCGCCCGCTCGTCACGCGGGTCGAAACCGCGATGCCGCTTCACAACCTCGGCGGCAGAGTCACGCATCCCGCCATCAGTGCCGCCGTACGCCGGGTACGTCACCAGCGAAACGTCGAACAGCCGGTCAGCCTTCAGGAGAGTGCGGATCTCCTTGCCGTCCTCATCCTCCGACCACTTTTCCTCGGCCACCGTGAACGCAAACGACATCTCACTCACGTCACCGCGCCGAACGCGGCCAGCCCACTTCACCGCGTCAGGGTCGGTCGGATCCCACTGCGCATCAGGCACCAGACCGCGCTTGTCGGTGGTCAGCGACATTGTGTTCCCGTTGCGGGCCAGCACAATGTTCGGATCATGGTTGACCAGGAACGCGGCACGGTCATCTAGCACGTCATCGAAGAAGCCGTCAGCGACTTCCTCCCAAAACCCCCACTGCTTAGGGCCAATCCACGTCCGCTCGTTGAACACGGCAGCGTGACCGGTGAAGTTCAACGCTTCAGTGTCGGAGTCCTTGCGGACCTCGGCGCCTTCCAGTTTGACGGCTCGGACTTCACGCATCGGCAGGCTCCTCAATCGGTGCAGGCTCAACGGGTTCGGCGCCAAGCTCAGTCATGTTCAACGGCTGGATATAGCCATCGCCGTTGTCGATCGGTGGCAAGTCCTCAAGTTTGCGGATCTCGTTCACCGACATCCAGCCCCACTGACGGGCGGTCGAGTACGAGGCGTAACGGGCTGCGGTGTCGCCGCGCAGCAAACCCTCCACGCTGTACTTCGCGTACACCGTCCCAGGCGTCAGAAGGCGCGTCATGCGCTGCTCAACACGCGTCAGCCACGGGCGTAGCGTGTACACCACAAACCCGATGCCCTGCTGCTCAATGCCGGTGCCCCAAGACGTCGACTTCTCAGCGTCCATCAGCATGTGCGGCGGGATCCCGAAGATGCGGGCAACCTCACTGATCTGGAACCGGCGCGACTCCACGAATTGGGCGTCCTGCGGCGGAATCGACATCTGCTGAAACGACGCGCCGTTGTCCAACACAGCAACCTCGTGCGCGTTAGCCAAACCGGCGTTCTTCGCCTTCCACTGCTCCTTGAGCGACGTCGCCTGGTCCCGAGTCAGCTTGTTCGGCGTCGTCAAGATACCCGACATCATCGACCCGGAACCAAACAGCTTCGCGCCGTACTGCTCAGCAGCCATCGCCAACCCGATACCCTCACGGGCCAGATGGATCGGCGACACCCCACAAACGCCGTCGTATCCGAAACCAGGGATGTGCAACACCGACTCGTCGGTGCGCGGATTTTCCTCTTTGCCGTCGAGGACATACACCTTCGTCATGTCATTTGCGCGACCGACCCTCACCCGCGACGGATGAATCGGCCACAGCTCGGTAATGACACCCAGCGGGTTCCGTAGCTTCTGGAAGTAGGCGTTGCCCCAAAGCAACAAATGCGAGTAGGCAATCTCCCACAACTCGTAAGGGGTCAGATCAGGATGCGGGTTCGCCAACAGACGGGCAGCGCTTTGGTTGCTCGTCGCCTTCACCCGCGTGTCGTCCGACTGCTGATAGGCGTGCAGCGGCAACGAAGCGCACGTGCCAGCAATCAGGTTCACCGCCCGCCACACGGCAGGCATACCCAACGAAGACGACTCGGAGACCGACACGCCTGACTGTCCAGCAGGCGCCGTCATCAAGTCGACCAACGTGGAAGACGTGAGCGGCATCAACGGCGACTCAAGGGTGGCCCGCTTCTCGCCACGCAAAGCGTCAAGGAACGTCACGGACGGCGCCTGACAGCCACAAGCTCAGGAACCACCAGCAGCACCGCACCGCCGATGACCAGCGCCCACGCGGACCACAACAGCCAACCACCCAACACCAACAGCAAGATGCCGACAATCTGCGCGACGGTACTCACCAGAGAGTCACCGTCCCATCGTTGTCACCGAAAACCGATATGCCGTGAAGCGCGAGTGTGCAACCCACCAGCGTTGAAATGTCGACCGTTGCCGACTTCTCGTCCCACACCCAAGCGCCCATCAGGGGGCGCGTGGGTGCGTTCTCCAACGCCTGCGTCAGCCGCATGTCGTCCTGGTGCCGCAAACCGCCCGCAGGCACCGAGCCGGACACCATCTCCTCGGTGCGTTCAGTCGCGGCCACGATGAACGTCCCGCACGCCTGCGCGTACTCGCGGGCGGTGATTTTCTCGACGTTCACGCCAGCCTGCTCGAGCGGCACGATCAGCGACCCGAGAGGGCCACCCGGATCCACCACCACCGCACACGGGCTGTGACGGTCATTCAGCTCAGACATGCGATCAACCAGCCACGCGACGCCCTTGCGCTGCTCAACAACCTCAACATGGAACAGGCCGTCGTCACGTCGTCCAGCCGCCACGATGCACGCCGACGAACGATCCAACGCGCCAGCCACACCGAACGCAACCGCACCGACCGGCTCAGACATGCGATCCACCAGCTCGCCCCACACAGCCGGATCGACCACATACGTCTTCTCACTGTCAGGCTCATCCGGCCAGTCGCCAACCGACATGTGCTCGGTGGCGAACCCCTTCGGACCCAGCCGGCGCAACTGGTCAGCCAGGAACTCTTCAGGGATGCGGATACCGAGCCCCGGGTTGCTGATCGCCCATGATCGGCGGTTCAGTGCATACCCCTTCGGGTCAGCCGCGTACTCGACCTCATCGCCCGACCACTCAAAGTAGGCCAGTCGCGGATCCGAACCGCCAACAGCCCGCCGCCGCATCCGAGCCAACGTCAAACCGTGAGGATGCTCCAACTGGTTAACAGCAGACGACGTGTACCAAGTCTGAGGATTCGGACGAGCCGCCAACGTCGGAGTCAACGCGTTCATCACATGCTCAGGCAGGTTGTACGCCTCATCCAGGATCAGCGTGTCAGCCGAAAACGACCGACCCGAACCGCCCGTACGTGCCATGAACCGCAGCTTGTTGCCGTTGTGAAGCTCAATGCCCTCGTCGCCCTTGCTGTACGCGACGTTCTTCACGCGCTTCTGCAACGACGGCGTGTCCCGAATCAGACCGACGATCCGATCAAACGTGACCCGGGCCGCTTTCATCTCATGGGCGGTGTGGATGATCAGCCGTTCGTTGAACAAGAACAGGCCGGCCAGCTCGCGAGCCTCAAGGATCGCGTTTTTTCCGTTCTGCCTGCTTACTACCAGGCCGACGTCGGAAGTGACCCACTTGCCGTCCGGACGCTCACCCAACGACTTCCGCAGCACCAACTGCTGCCACTCGTCCAGGAACAGACCCGCCTTGGCTGCAAGGTTGATCGCATCATCGCCAGCCGAATCCCCAAACGGGGGAACCGAACTAAGACGCGGCTGCTGCTCGCCTCTTAGCGCGCTGGGCGGCGATGTCGTCAACGTCGTCAACCTCAGCGCCTCCCAACGAATCAAGTTCACGAAGAAGCTCACGCAACTCGCGAGCCACAACAGCAACCTCGCGAGGCGTGTCAGCCACAACAAGGTTCCGCGCCAGCAGGTCACGCACAGAGCGCAGCGCATCCGCCCTAGAACCGGTTGAAACGGTCCCGATCAGTCCAGTTTCAGGCTCAAAATCAGACATCAGGGCCGATTCCAGATGACGGAGAGAGAAATCGCTAGAG
>Ga0210040_10006271_pt1 | contig 14861 bp, 11 predicted proteins | sample CryGeyCG12114_NA_FD_185462 | JGI IMG/M metagenome (GOLD analysis project Ga0210040, IMG submission 185462) | Groundwater microbial communities from aquifer - Crystal Geyser CG19_WC_8/21/14_NA (SPAdes) (version 2) | ecosystem: Environmental > Aquatic > Deep subsurface > Groundwater | place: USA... | reverse complement strand
AACTTATTAAAATGGACGTTAGTGACAACGACATTTATCAATTTTATATACCGAAGCAAAGTGGTAAGGGAATAGAAAATTTAGCCTACTACAAAGGAAATTGGAGAAGACAAAAAGGTGGTGGTTTGGGCGGAATTTTGGGCAGTATAGGAAGGAGATTGCTACCGCTAGCACAACGATTTTTGTTTCCCAGTGCGAAAAAAGCTGCCAAAAGCATTGCATTGGATGTATTATCAGGACGCAATATCAAAGAAAGTCTCAAAGATCGTTCTAAAAGTGCTATTAAAGAAGTCGGACACAAAATAATTGACCAAATGGGATCTGGTCTTCGAAGAAAAAACATAAAAAAACGACCCTTGCAGATCAAAAAATCAAAAAAGCGAACAAAATTGGAAATTCAATTGTCCAAAAACCATGGCAACACCAAGAAGCGTAAATTTATTAAGAAGCGAAACGGACGTATTTTCTGAGCCCTCTTACGATATCAGTCTAGCTAATTCAGAGATTGTGGAGTACCATCCCCTCACCAACATCTCAAATGCTGCAAATCCCATCAGTTTCTATATCCAAGGCAACGACACACAATATGTGGATCTCTCCGAATCTAGACTTTATTTGCGATGCAAAATTGTGGACGACAAAGATGCAGATATTACAATCACTACTTTGGCTCCTGCAAATAATTTTTTGCATGCCTTATTTAAGGAAGTTATTGTAAGCCTTAATGAAACTCAGATAACTCCACACACCAATTCTTATGGACACAAAGCGTATATTGAAACGCTTTTATCTTATGGAAGTGACTTTAAAAAATCGCAAGCACAAGCAGCAATGTTTTATAGAGAGAAAGACCCAAGAAAAAATGATGACAAAGGCGTTGCTGCCAGAATCGAAAGAACAAAAAACAGTCAATCTTTTGAGCTTCTTGGACGTCTACATGTGGATTTTTTTGGCCAAACAAGATTTTTAATTCCTGGAATCGATATACGAGTTCAGCTAACCAGAAGTGGTGATGATGTGTGTCTTTGTTATTTTGGGACAGATGCTAAAAAATTTAAAGTCAATATCGAAGAAGCAAAATTTGTTGTCCAGAAACATTTATTACTTCCTTCAATTTTAATGAATCAGATCAAAATATTGCAACAAGGACATCCAGTATGCTATCCAATGCGTCGGACTGAGTTAAAAAACTATTCAATTCCCACTGGTACCCTTCAACATGTCAATGAAAATCTACTTAATGGACTGCTACCAGATCGAATTGTTGTTGGGCTTTGTGAGAGTAGTTCATTTCATGGTAATCTAAAGTCCGTTCCTTTCTTTTATGGTGATCATGGACTCGTTAATATTACAATTACGGTGAATACTGATCACCAAAGCACTTTCAAGTATGACGTGGATGCAGCTCAAGGGAAAATTATAGAAGCGTTCTATGGAATGTTTAGTGGCATGGGCATTGCTGAAGCTGACGATGGAATTGACCTCTCTCTTAGTGAGTATCAAACTGGAAGACAACTTTATGTATTCGATTTACGACATGTTCGAGACGACTTCCCTATCCCCAAACATGGAAATGTGAAAATTGAGCTCAAATTCAAAACAGGAACCAAATCAGTTTTAACAACATTAGTTTACGCTGAATTTCCTTCAGTTTTGTACATTGACAAAAGTCGAAATGTTTATTTTAAAGATTACCAAAAGCAACGATGAATTCAAATCAACTTTATAATCATCTAAAAGCGATGTTTGAAACAACGCGTTGTAAATATGATGTTTTGCCTGCTGAATTTTTAAATATTGTTGATTTTAAATCTAATAATAATATGTTCTATATTTTCAATAACCAAACATCGAAATTTGGTGGTCAGCACTGGTTAGCACTATGTAAAATAGAAGATAGGATAGAATTTTTTGATTCATATGGATTAGGATTACGTTTTTACGGGAAACATTTTGTAAATTTCAAAAAAAAATACGTAGTGCACGAAAATAACAAAAAACTTCAAAGTATTTATAGCGATGTATGTGGACAATTTTGTCTGTTTTATCTGTATCATCGCCATAAAGGATACACTATGCATGAAATTGAAAAAATGTTTACTTCTGATAGCGTTAAGAATGATAAAATTGTCAAACAATTTGTTTATAAGAAAAAATGTACATGTTTAGACCGTAAATGTTTTATTCAAATTTGTCAAAATCAATGTGAAACAATAAATATGTAAAAAATTATGGAGAATTCAATAATTTGTCCAATTGCGCTTCTTTCTCGTATCATCAAACAATTTGGATTGTACACCGGGAGTAAATAAAGATTTTGGAGCATTTTTAGCTAACAAAAATGATTTAACTTGATCAAATCCAGCTGGTGTTGGAACATTTTTGGTGGTCAAGGCTTTTAAAATTTCAAAAGCATTAGACGCGGATAATCTCACGTTTTCTAGGACAACTTCTTTCGTATTCGAATCCATTCTCATGCCATTAGATTTTAAAAAATTGTATATTGAAAGTCCACGAGGGGATAAAAATTCCGTAGAGAAATCTGCGTCTTGAGTGACAGGCGTAGAATTTTCTTGAATATTTTTCACAAGAATAGGCGTTGACTCTGCTTTTTGTTGGCTCTCATGCATTTGGCGAATTAGGTCTTGAACCAGCAGTGTTTTCACATCGTCAGCCAAGTGTTTCGAATTTGCTGTTGAATTCACTTTTTTGTTGAGGGATTGTGATTCCTTATCTTTATCTAGTAACAATCTGTATAGTGAATCTGGAATCAGTCGCTGTTTTTTGGAGGACATCATTAAACTAGGGATGCTAATAAAGAAATTATGGTTGGTGCCAAAATGGGCAGAAATCCACCAGTTTGCCTAAAAATTTGACGCTTTTTATCCCAGGAGTTCTTGCGACTTAAAATCTTCAAAATCGCCTTTTTGTATTTTTGTAACTTCGTTTGCTGTCTGGTTGTAATGGGCAAATTTAAATTGTAAATGTTTAATAATATTTCACAGAGGGCTTTTAATTCTCCAATTGTGGCTTTCTCTAAAATTTTGGCTCGTTGTCTGCTATTGCCTTGAATCGCCGTTTTCAGAAAATTCTTGTGTCTCAGAATTTTCATTTTGTATTTAATCCAAAAATTTCTGAAAAAATATTTAGTCTTTACACGAATCACCATGGATACACATCCTCTTGTAAGTTCGCAGCTTTGCACCCCATTTATTTTTATTATTAATGGAAGTACCCAATGTGGTAAATCTACTTTAATCAAAAAAATTTTGCTCCGTAAAAACGAAATTTTTGACAATGAATTTGAAAAAATTATATACTGTTATGCATATCCATTATCGATGTTCATGGAACTAGAAAAAAATATCCCAAATTTACAATTACATGAAGGTGTTCCAACAAGCTTCGAAGACTTTAAAAATTGTCTGATAATTTTTGACGACTTGATGGAAGAGCTTTCGAAGCAAAAAACTGTAGTAGACTTATTTACGAAAAAGTCTCACCATGACCAAATTTCTATTATTTTTGTCACACATAACTTTTTTTTCAAAAATCTGCGGGACCTCACCACTCAGTGTAAATATGTCTGCTTAATGAAAAGCCCCCGCGAAAATTCTTATGTGAAACAAATTGGAAGGCAAATGAATATGGGATTTAAAAACATTCCATTTGAACATGCATTTGAGGAAGTAATGCGCCAGCCCTATGGTTATTTGTTCCTTGATTTTGATATGAATCAAAGAGAAGATATGAGAATACGTACCAGCATTTTTCCTGAAGACTGCACAGTGTTTTCAAAACTGTAGGCAAAAAAAAGATTGATGCATTTGATTCGGTAAGTATGTGAGCTATTTCATTTATTTTTAATAACTTTTCTAATTCTCACGCGCGCCCCCCTCCCTCTTTCGTCCAAGTATTTCTGGGAAAAGGATACTAGGGAATCGGTTTACACAGTTTATGTTTAACACGGCTGCTTTTTGTCTGCTGACAATAATTACGGCGCGTCGACGCGTTGACGCGCCGTCGCCACGCTGCTAGGATGTTGCATCACTTTTTCTACCTCTTTTTGATTGAACATGTGAAAAAAAAACCTTTGTGTACTTAAAAAATGCTTTTTGGGATGTTACACAATTACAACACACTATGAGACCATCACTTGGGTGTTTTAATATAAAAGGATTTTTGTGCACTCAATTTTCAAACAGTAATATTTGAAAGCTTAGAAGATAAAAGATTAGAATGGATCAGATGCATTGTATGCAATTATGAATACAGGAATTTATTTTAGGTTTTCAGTCATCGTAAACCTATAATTGCACGCCGCCGCCGAATATTGCCGGTGCGTAGCCATATCTATAGTAAAAATCACATTTAGCCACCGCTGAGGATTTGAACATCTATGGTGCTATAGGTGGTTATGGGTGCTATGGGTGGTTATGGGTGCTATGGTGGTTATGGGTGCTATGGGTGGTTATGGGTGCTATGGGTGGTTATGGGTGCTATGGGTGGTTATTGGTGCTAACAATTAGACTAACTAATGCTTTCAGTGCTTTTTTGTTGGAATTCGTAAACTTTGTTCTGATTAATTTCTGATAGGATTTTTTATATCTATGAGTATCTTTAATGACAGAATACAGAAATATTGGTTAATGGACACCAAAATTAATCAATAGCCAATAAGTTTGCATTGTATGCACAAATTATTAATGAAATCTTTAGTGATGGGAATTGAAAACGTCGATTTTGTTTGCTAAACATTGAAATGTCATTGAGCACATAATCTTTTTCATTGAAGCAAGACCGATTTGTTTAATTTTGGAAACTATTTATTACATTAATTCAAATAATTGTCATTGTTGTAGCTGTGAATTGTAAATGCAGGATCACGACAACGCCTCCACCTACTGCCAAGGATTCGAGTTATTACCTTCCCTTTATCTTGTATAGCTATACAATATAACCATATGGTCTATGGTCTACAAACAAATATGAACCTAGAAGTGAGAAATACATGATAACAGACAACTAAGACACGAGGATCAAAAATAATAAATAAACTTAGCATTGGATTTTTAAAACATTTTTAATTTTTTTTTTGCCTTTGAAACACACGCTTATAATTAAAAATTCCATTGTTCATTAGTTTATCATCAAATGATAATTAATCATTAGTTTTAATAAATTAACCAAACAATGCTTGAATCAAACTTAAATAATTTGTAAACATGCTTAATTAACCTAGGATTCGAAAAGACACTACTGTCTTGCTATTTATCAATACCAATCTGCATGCATTTTTCCAAATTAGTAATTTAAATAATATGTGGTTTTTTTACTTGACTTCAATTTTGTTCAACTACAATTTAGAGTAAATTTTACAGACAAAATAAAAAAATTATGATGAAATGAAAAAGACATTCAAACATAATCGACATTGTCCAAAATTAACTGGCAATGTTCGATGACATTCTTAATTTTGAATGTGTTCATCTCGTTATCAAGCCAGATTTTGACCATACCATGTAAAAGTTGAGGTCCATAAAGAGTCGTATCCAAACGAAGATTCATGGCTTCTCCATCTTTTTTAGTCCGCATGATATTAAAAAATGGTGTGTTGTTGTAGGAGCCGGTTTCGATATTGCAAGGATACTTTCGTCCATATTCTGACGGATTATGGCAAGTATTTCTTGCCTGCACTCGACCTCTGATTATGGCAAGAATATCCTGTATGTCTGCACGTTTATTTAGCTCCAAAAACATGAGTGTTATCTGTTTTAGAAAATCAAAATAATTAATAGTATAAACATACTATAAAAAGTTTAATTTTTTAATCAACTTAATGAATACTGAAAAATTTCACCTTTTCAAAGAAGTAAGTTATTTCACCGGAAAGTGAAAAGTTGAAGTATTGCACAGTCGGTATGGTAGTTTTCACATGCGTATAAACTTCACCATTCCACAGCTTTTTCCCCCATATTTTGAGTCTGGTTGTTGGAATATCATCCAGATAAGTTGGATTCCAAAGAACATCTGTATGTGCCAATGGCCAATTTTCTTGGTTCATCATAATGTTTTTTCTTTCCTCCAAAGATTTGCCTTGCAATTTAGGACCCCATCCTGCTAAATCAATAATCATCGATGGTGTGACACCGTCAGGATCTCCAAGAACCCCACTTGCGATCCCTTTGATGACAGCAAATTTCGCTTCTACTCCAAAGTCACATGGATTGTGACAGCACTGAATAGTATACGGATTCAGTGTTGCTGCTTCAAAATCATGACCAGCCTGTAGTGTTGCTGCTCGATCACGGCCTAACACTGGCCCCTTAACAATTTTAAATCCTTTACATCCAATTGGAGCATTTCGATCCCGCGCAGGATTGTAGGGCAAGTTGGCTCGACTGGGAAGCATATGAACGTATTGTTCAGCTGTGATGTTTCCCTTGGCAACCTTTATGCAAGTTAATTGATTTTAAAATTTCGTTTTAGCTTCATATCTGGTTTACACAAAAATTTCTATCTATTTGAAAATAAATTGGTTTTATAAAGTTTTCCCTTCAAGTTTAAAGAGCAAATTTGTTCACAGCAATTCCAGCACACACTTGAATTTTTTTAAACAAATTGCATGCTACTAAAATGTGGAAATAAAAAAAAATTGTAAATTACTTTAACAAATTGGTATTTGAAATTGATCAAAACTCCTTGGAAACGATAAATTTATCTAATAACTAAAATTATGATTAAGATTAAGGAGAAAAACGAACCTGCAATATGATATAAAAATCATATTCCGCCTCGGGATCACACATGGTATGGTCACACAACATATTGAAAGGCAACCTACGCATAGGACAATACTCAAGTCCTGGTTGAGGCCCTTCTTGGTGGTTTGCAATAACTTCCAATCTAGGAGTATTTGGGTCTTTTGTATACAACTTAAAACCACAGCACCATGGCTGTGGTTGGTTTGTGATTTCAGACAAAAGTTCTTCCATGTTTGAATCCAAATCAATACTGACGATTGAACTACACAATCCTGGGTTTTTAAACTAAAAACAGTAACTTCTTCAATGGTGACTATATAAACCAACATATGCGACGATTTTTTTCTCACAATTCCCCCGCATTTTAGGATTTAAAAGAAATTTAGTCAAGGGACCATTGTAAGTTTTATGATGCTCAGCTCAGTAAAATGAGCGCATAAAGCTAGGTATTTGTTTTACTTTCTCATGTATTCATAGAAAGGGAAGTAAGTAATCCTAGATACACATAAACTATAGCAATAAATGTCCAAGAAGGATTCCTTTTTAAAAGCATGAAGATTCTGGTTGCACAAATGACTTGCAACTAATTTTATGTCTTTAGTAAAAACATGACAAAATTTTCTCACGTTTTCAATGTACCTCATTTTTTAAGTCTAGTTCATTCATACAATCTATATTAATAATGCAGTATTTTAAACAATACAATAAACATATGAAGATGAATATTACGGACCCAAAATCTAGTACAGAGCAAACTATTGCTAGAAACTTTAACATTTCCATTCTGATTGCCTTTGTGAACTGTTGTATCCATCTCATGTATACACACGATGAAAGTTCTCCAAAAGCCAAGGGTAAGAAAATGAAAAATTTTGAAACTAATTTATCAAAATTTGTTGTTGTGTGTTGTCATGTTTGTACAAACTATTCATTGGTATTCTATTTCTGACTATTTAGGTATTGGAATGTCCATTTTGTGACACTTGGACTTCCAATGGAGATGAGATTATTGAACACATGCGGACGCACATGTGCTCAAACTGTGGAAAGGCTCATTCCTACTACCGGTCATGCTCAAATGCATTTCCATATGGAGTCAAGTGTCCTTTTTGTGCCCTAGTATTCTCACAATCCAAGGAGTTAAAAAGACATCTGGATGAACATTTTTGCCCACTGTGTTCTTCATTTGATGGTTGTTTGTGCATTGCAAATTCTTACTTGGAAAATTGCAGTGAAATTAGTGATACACCACTTGCTGAGGGTAAGTTAGTTTTTCTTTATTAATCTGCATGCAATGAGTGTGAGTGTATCTAGTGGTAGTTGTAGTGAACATGAATGCACTTCTCATTCTTCATACATTTACCTATCCCCAACGAATATACAGCAAGTTGAAATTGAGCGTGACGAAAATGATTATCCTCCCTCTTTAAACATAATTCTGTTTTGTTTCACATAGATATCGATGTGGAAAATTTATCTAATATCTCTGAAGACACGTTGGTGTGTGAAGACGTGCCAGATAATCTTTCTACCGTTTCAGATGAAGATTTCAGACCTATTGAACTCTCGAATGAGAGTGTGAGAAAGAAATTCTGTGTGGAGTGTAAGGAGGAATTTATGAATGCATCCAAATATCTGGAACATTTATATACAAATCATAGGGACTATTTTATAGGTTTAGACCAGATGTTTCATGAACAAGTTCAGACAGGATTTGGTTTAAGTAAAAAGCTAGATTATGATGTACATACTGAGCGTGCTTTTGAAGGTATCTATGAGAGTTTTTATGCTAAATTTAAAAATCCTAATGATATTTCTATAGAAGAGACTATGCAATTATTTGATAGGATTGTGAAAACGTCAGGGGAGAAAACCCTCAAAACTACTGTATTTAAGTTACAATTAGGTATAGAGTTGAGATTTTCGAAGGAGACAAAAGATGGTAAACAGTTTTGCTATCCTGCTTTTAATTCAGTTATGTACAGTATTTTCACTGTGGGTATGATTCAGTTATGCCTTGAAAATGGCCTTGCTGATTTTAAAAAAAGAACTGACGAATTTATTCAACTTGGCAGTGGGTGGAATTTCGAATCAGTAACAAGTTTTAAATTTAGTTCGGCTAAATTCCACCCACTGCATATAGGACAGACCATAATTTTGCCTAATATTCTCAGAAAAAAACGTTGCCTTATTAATGTTCCTGCAGATGATGGAGAGTGCTTTAAAAGAGCAATACGAGCGCATAAACTTATAGATGGTAACATCACAAGAAATAGAAAATGCAGGCTAGAGAATTTGAATTTTTATGAAGCCTTAGGTAAACCCATTGATTGGACTGGGATTAAATTTCCATTTCAACTGTCTCAAATAAACAGGTTTGAATCCCAAAACCCACAAATAAGTTTGTGTATAATTTCATACGATGAAAATCGTGAATGTTTTTGGAATGACGAAAGAACCGAAGAACGTACAACAGTCGATGCTGTAATAGAGAGCGTTGTTGGTCAAAATAATAATAATAACGAAGAGGAGCAGAGAAATCTCAGTTCTCAGCAGCAAATGCATTTAAGGTTGAAAAATCAGCAAAACAAGATTAGACAATTTTGTTTACCAATTTACACTTGTGCTGAGAAGCGCAATATTGAAATAGACTTATTGCTAGTCTGTAACGACAAGGTTTCACATTTTGTTTTGATTGACAATTTACGGACTTTGCTTAAATCTAGAAACAATAAGTCACCTCATATATGCAGATTATGCCTACAAGGGTGTGGTGGTGACTTCGAAAGTCATATGGATCTTTGCAGAAATCACAAAGCTCAGAAAACTCAGCTCCCTTTTCCTGGTAAAAACTGGCTTAAATTCACTAATTATAGTGCTACTGAATTTGTGCCTTTCACTTTCATAGCAGACTTTGAATGCATTATAGTCAAACAGATGGGCAGCTCTTCTAACGAAACAAACGTTCACGTTCCGTCTGGTTATTCCTGGGTGTGTATAGATCATACAGGCAAAAAAATGCGATATAGTGAATACCGCCCTGCAAATTCTGATGAAGAGATCATCAAGAAATTTTTAAAAGAGATTTTAGATATGACTACATGTTTAGATGACATGCTATCACAGTATGAACTACAAGCAAATAACATCATGACAAACTTGAATTCCGCTGCATTTTCTGATGAATGTTTTTTTTGCAAAAAAACATTTTTACCTCACGATGATATTGTGCGTCATCATTCTCATATACCTCCTTTTAGTTTCAAAGGTTTGGCTCACAATGCTTGCAATCTTCAATGCAAGACGAGCAATTGTTATCCTGTATTTTTTCATAATCTAAGTGGTTACGATTGTCATCATATTGTACAATCATTTACATCAGAATTGATTAACAAAATCAAAATCATTGCTCAATCTCAGGAAAAATTTTTGTCCATCATAATCAATCAAAAACTTCGATTTGTGGATTCCTTGTTATTTTTTCATAGTAGTCTGGATAAAGTTAGCAATTCTATGTCCATTGAGCAAGATTTTATTTTAACAAGAGAGCATTTTAGTTACTTAAATGCCAATGTTAATTTGATTTTGGAGAAGGGAATTTATCCATATTCATATATGGATTCCTTCGAGAAATTCAATGAGACGAGTCTGCCTGCTCATTGTCATTTCTTTAATGATCTTACTGATGAAAATGTTTCATTGGAACAGTATGAAAAAGCCAAAACTAGGTGGCGAGAACTAGGGATCACAGATATGGGTATGTATCATGACACATACATGGCAGGAGATACATTTATTCTCGCTGATGCCTTAGTTAAAATGAGGAAATCCATGTATAATGGTTTTGGTTTAGACATTTTCCATTATTTCACACTGCCTCATTTTTGCTTCGACGCTGCGTTAAAAAAAACAGGAGCGTCTTTGGAATTACTTACGAATTCAACCATGCATTTGTGGTTTGAATCAGCAATTCGAGGTGGCCTTGTGTCGTGTGGAGATTTGAGAGTTGCCTCAGCCAACAACCCATACTGTTTAAGCTATAATCCCAAGCAACCAACAAGCTATATCATGTACTGGGATATGAACAATTTATATTCTGGGCCATTGAAAGGAATGCTTCCAATTTCTAACTATGAATGGTTAAACGAAAGAACCTTAAACACAATAAATCGTGATTGTTCAGGTTTTATAATGAACCTTAAACATGACGGTTCAATGGGTTATTTTTTTGAAGTTGACATGTTTTTTCCAGATGAAATACATGACAAACTAAATCCTTATCCTCCAGCTCCTCAAGTTAGAACAGTTAGTGCAGACGAAATTTCAAGATCACAGGGAGTCTTGATGGATATTTTGAATGCAAATCATTCATTAAAATTTAATCGCCTAATTGCGGATTTGATTCCGCGCAAAAACTACATTTGCCACTATCGGGCATTGCAGCATTACGTTGAGTTGGGAGCTATTGTACAACGTGTTCATAGAGGGGTGTCGTTCATTCAGTATGAATGGCTAAAGCCATATATTGAATATAATACTTTGCAAAGACAAAATTCCAATAATGCATTGGAAAAATCTTTCTGGAAGTTAGCCAATAATTGCTTGTATGGGAAATTCATAGAGAATAAGCGAAATCGACAGAATATTGTTTTGGTTTCATCTATTCAAAAAGCAATGGAATACAATCGAAAAGTGAGTGTTAAATCATTCTCAATAATTAATGAAAAATTAGTGTCATTAAGTTTGAGAAAACTAGTTGTCACCCTCGACAGACCAGTTCCTATTGGCTGCGCAATTTTGGATGAGTCTAAGAGGCTTATGTCGGAATTTCACTATGAATACATTTGTCAAAAGTATCCAAACAGATTCGCTCTTTTAGCTACGGATACAGATTCTTTCATTTACAAAATATATACAGAAAATGTTTACGAAGATTGTGCCCAAAACTTTGAAAGATTTGATTTGAGCAATTACGACTGTACTAATCCAATATTTGGACCGTTTCATAATGCCTCCAACAAACTTGTAATTGGTAAAATGAAAGACGAGTTTGCAAATAACATAATAACGCATTTTGCTATCTCAAAGCCAAAAATGTATGCACTGAAAAGCACTAATCCCCTTAACAATGTGAAAAGAGTAATTAAAAAGGCTAAAGGTGTGCAGAAATCTGCTGTTACAACTCAAGTTAAGTTTAAGCACTATGTGGAGTCTATCTTGACTCCGCTTCAAACATTTACCAACAGTAAATGCATACGAAGTCAAAAGCATCGTATTAGTACCGTTAATCTGAGAAAAAAAGCAATAAATGGTTTGGACCTAAAAAGATTTATTCTTGATGATTGTGTAAACACATTGGCATTTGGACACAAAGATATTCCTTTGTATCAATAATAATAATGCATGTCTTTAAATTTACATCTAATATATTTATAGCGATGTTACAATAGTATATAGTTAATATCTTTTTTTCAATTCCATAATCATACTTACATTTCAGATTTTAACTATAGAGATGTGGATTTTTTAATAAAATTGCTTGTTGTATAATCCAAATTTACATTGTGAAGTTTCTTAAAATAATTGAAATATTTTTCTTGCATATAATAGCACACAATTAAAAGCTTTAGAGCCATTCTCATACATACAGTTGCACAGCGTATCACTTGTTAAGAAAAAAGTCTAACTGAAAGCATTGGATTGAATGCAAGCTATGGAGTCCCCCTCTTTTAGGCAAAATGTGTGGCTAATTACATAACACTCCCGCAATGTATGTAACACAGGAAAAATCTCCTATGCTAAAGCATTGAATTGAATGTAAGCTACGGGGTTCCCCTATTTAAAGTGTGTAGCTAGTTACGTAAGACTACAGCAATACATGTATTTAACATAGGAAATATCCCCTATGTTAAAGCATTGGATTGAATGTAAGCTACGGGGTTCCCCTATTTCAAGCAAAGTGTGTAGCTAGTTACGTAAGACTACAGCAATACATGTATTTAACATAGGAAATATCCCCTATGTTAAAGCATTGGATTGAATGTAAGCTACGGGGTTATACGGATACTACTGTATACCTCTCACTCTTTTCGTAGATATACTAAAATTACATAACACTATAGGGCACTTTATATACTTATCATGATTGCTAGTATATGCCTTAAGTAAGTAAACTCTTATTTTTTCAAATCCTCTCACCTGCTCACTCGATAATGTAAACTCACAGTCAGTGAATTCATTTGAATTCCATTTGTAGATTTTTTCACACTCATACTCATACATATTGGGCGATTCATTACATTGTAAAGTAAGTATGAAATTTCCCAATTTGTCATCTCACGTGGATTTTATTTGTTAGTTTTAGTTTGCTTTTCAAAGGGGATGTTGGTGGAACCGATGACTTGACGAAGAAAATGAGAATCATGGCATAGTACATGGTATACATAACTTATTAGAAACAGACAGACAGACAGACATATGTACATACATAGATTCATACATTGAGTGGAGAAGAGAGAGAAAGAGAGAGAGAGAGAGAGAGCATTAGACACGGATGAGAAAGTGTGGAACTGTAACCATAGGTAATTGAAACTGGGTCCGGAATACTGATCAACTCTAAATTAGAGGGGAAAGGATGACTGGAGCATTTTTTTATCGCATCTTCCCATTCGCTTCACAGTTTTAGGGACCAAGTCATCACTTCTCCTTGAGCACTGCAACTGGATACAGTATAGGCTCATGATATATATTACGTAGCACATATGAAGATGCCCCACAGGCAACACAGGAACAACAAATGGCCTTCTCTGTTTTTTATCCTCCTTTGTTTTCACTCAAAATAATACGTGAGTATCAACCCTGTCTTGTTTGTTTATTACCAAAAAAAAGTCATGGATCATGATGCCACCAACTTAACTTAGAGTTTAGTTAGTTAGTTGCTTACTCCATATGGGAACTGTATATTGGTGACAAGACATGCCACACTTGGCTTTAACTTACTAACTAACTAACTAACTGACTAACTAGCCAATACTAACTTACTTTTAGCTTGAAACAACAATGTGAGAATTTGGTTCATTCTGTTCTTCAGCCTACTCGTCTTGCATTTAAATGCACCGTAACTTGTTTGTTTAGTTTGGTAGCAAGTTACGTAGCTTCCATAAAAATTCATCCTATCCTCATGATGATACTAAATATGCTGGAAAAATTCCCATCCAATGCATCAATAAAGTTTGCACTGCAATAGAAACGCAAGTGAAACTGACTACCGACAAATATTTCTATTGATTCAAGCTATTGCTATTGATGCTATTGATTCAAGTTCCATATTTCTAGTTTTCAATACATACTACATACGTATTGTGTTTGTTTGTTAGTTAGTTAGTACGTGAAATTTTGGTACACTTTTTTAGATGGCAAATGAAAAGATTTTGGCAATGTGCTCTAACTAACAAGAAGATGTATTTGGTTGAAAGGAGCTGCTGGCATGGGACAAAAGAGTGCACATTAGCGGTGCGTACAAGACATGCATTCATTGTGACATTATTGGAATTGGAAGGAGACTGCTCTGGAATTATCACTATTAGTCACTCTCCTCTAATTACCTAAAAATGCTTCCACAACTCAACAAACAAAGCATCCACGTACACTCGTACACATGAGTATAGTTAGTAGTTACATGGAGGGTTCTCCATGTTTTTTTTTGGAATCAGCAGAGTGCGTCAAAAAAATAATGGTGAGCCAAAATGGTAGTCGTCTATTTTGGACGACGATTGGAGCGGAGACACTGTTTTGTATATACATAATCTTTTGTCTTTGTTCGCCATTATAAATATTGAAGGAAAATGATGGAACAGTTTTTTTTTTTGTACTTTTAGTTCGTTAGTTATTAGCAATGTTTGCTAGGATTTGTACTAAATAAGCGTTTAATTTGGAATTGGAATTTACGTTGTGAATTTATTGGTGGGATGTAAAGCCTAGTTCACATGGATGCGATTTAACGTGCGATGTTATGTGCATCTGCGATTGTACATGCGATGTCATGTGAACCACTTCTGCAACTGTAGATGCGATATCATCGCATGATCACCATAGATG
>Ga0210040_10006270_pt1 | contig 14864 bp, 14 predicted proteins | sample CryGeyCG12114_NA_FD_185462 | JGI IMG/M metagenome (GOLD analysis project Ga0210040, IMG submission 185462) | Groundwater microbial communities from aquifer - Crystal Geyser CG19_WC_8/21/14_NA (SPAdes) (version 2) | ecosystem: Environmental > Aquatic > Deep subsurface > Groundwater | place: USA... | reverse complement strand
TCAGCTCACGTCGGGAACCGTCGACTCCTCCTGGACGCCGAGCTCGACGGGCCAGCGGTCGGGCTGGTCGAGGAGCAGCAGGATCTCCTCCAGCTCACGCGGCCAGATCCACTCGTCGCTCGCGCGCAGGTCCTCCTTGGACCACCAGCGCCAGCCCTTGAAGGTGATCTGCTCCTCCGGGGTGTGGGCGGAGACGTCGACGTCGAACGTGTCGACCCGTGCTGCGTAGAAGGCCTCGTCCTGCTCGATGACCTGGTCGGAGTAGCCGTGCACCACGTGGCGCCGGGCGACGGGCCCCAGCAGGGCGCTCGGGTCGAGGTCGAAGCCGGTCTCCTCGCGCACCTCGCGCACGGCCGTCTCGGTCTCGGACTCGCCGTGGTCCATGCCCCCACCGGGGGTCGCCCACCAGCGCACGTCCACGAGACCGGGGTCGCTGTCCTCGAACAGCAGCGTCCCGCCGTCCGGGTTGAGCAGCAGCACGCGGACGGTGCGGCGCATCGCCCGGGGTCGGTTGGCCGGGTTCTCGACCGGGGAGAAGGAACGTGTCCGCACGGGGGGTTGGGCTGACTCTGTCACCCGTCCAGCGTAGAAAGACGACCTGCGGCGCTGTTCCCGGGGGGCGCACCGGGCCCGCACCTGCGCACGACCCGCTGGACGCCGACCCCGATGCCCCCTAACGTGGCCCCTCGCCCCTGAACGCCCGCCGATCCAGGATCGGAGCTCTTGCATGCCCACCGAACCTGCTGTGGACCCACCGCCCAGCACCCTCCAGGCCGAGCAGACGCACCTGGCCGAGTCGCGGGTCGCGCTGTCGACGATGCGCGCCTCGACCGCCGGCCTGACCGCGCAGGGCGCCGACCGGATCGCGACCGAGCACCTCAAGCAGGTGCTGCACCGTCGGATGCTCTCGCTGCAGGACGACCGGACGGTGCCGCTCTTCTTCGGCCGGCTCGACTACGCCGCGGACCTCGGCGCGGAGCACGACGAGGTCCTCTACGTCGGGCGCCGCCACATCACCGGCGAGGCGGGCGGCGAGCCGCTGGTCATCGACTGGCGGGCCGGGATGGCCCTGCCGTTCTACCGCGCCCGTCGAGCCGACCCGATGCACGTACGCCGCCGGCGCCGGTTCGGCTTCTCCCACGGGGCCCTGACCGCGTACGAGGACGAGGAGCTGGTGGGGACCCCGGCCGAGGACGGCGCGGAGGACGACGCCGACGACGGTCCGGCCTCCGGCTCGAGCATCCTGCAGTCCGAGATCGAACGTCCGCGCACCGGCCCGATGCGCGACATCGTGGCGACCATCCAGCCCGAGCAGGACGTCATCGTGCGGGCCGGGCTCGACCGTTCCGTGTGCGTGCAGGGCGCCCCGGGCACCGGCAAGACGGCGGTCGGGCTGCACCGCGCGGCCTACCTGCTCTACGCCCACCGCGAGCAGCTGGCCCGCTCCGGCGTGCTGGTCGTCGGACCGAACGCCAGCTTCCTGTCCTACATCGGCGACGTGCTGCCCGCGCTCGGCGAGATCGACGCCGCCTCGGCCACCGTGGAGTCGCTGCTCGCCGACGGGACGGGCCTCGAGGTCCGCACCACCGAGCCCGCGGCCCGCGCTCGGCTCAAGGGCGACGCCCGGCTCGCGCAGGTCGTCCGCCGGGCGGTCTGGCAGCACCTCGCCCCTGCCCGGGACACGCTCGTGCTGCCCCGCGGGATCCACTCCTGGCGGGTGCCGGCCTACCTCGCCGACGAGGTCGTCGCCGAGCTGCTCGCCCGTGGGGTCCGCTACGAGGCCGGTCGGACGATGCTCGCGCAGCGGCTGGCCCACCAGATCCTGCTCCGGATGGAGACGGCCGGCGACTCCCCCGACGACCGCGTCCAGAACGCCGTCGCCCGCAGCCGGGAGGTCAAGGCGTACGTCACGGGGCTGTGGCCGGCGCTCGAACCCGGTCGGCTCGTGCTGCGGCTGCTCACCGACGAGGCGTTCCTCGCGTCGGCGGCCGAAGGCGTCCTGTCCCCGGAGGAGCAGCGCGAGCTCCAGGCCGGCCGTCCGGGCCGGACGCCGAGGTCGGCGCGCTGGACGCTCGCCGACCTCGCGCTGGTCGACGAGGCGCACGACGTCCTGAGCCGGACGCCCAGCCTCGGGCACGTGGTGCTCGACGAGGCGCAGGACCTGTCGGCGATGATGCTGCGCGCGGTGGGCCGGCGCGCCAGCACGGGGTCGATGACGGTGCTCGGTGACCTCGCGCAGGCCACGACCCCCTGGTCGGTCGGCTCCTGGGCGGAGTCGCTGGGCCACCTGGGCCAGCCGGACGCGATCGTCACCGAGCTGGTGGAGGGCTTCCGGGTCCCCGGCCTGGTCATCGACTACGCCGCCCGGCTCCTGCCGGTGATCGCACCCACGCTCACCCCGCCCTACTCCGTACGCCGCTCGGCCGGCGAGCTCGACCTGCGCCGGAGCAGCGAGCCCCTGACCGAGACCGTCGTCGCGGTCCGGCAGGCGCTGGAGCAGGCCGGGACGGTGGGGGTGGTGGTCGCCGACCTCCAGGTCGCCGAGGTCGCGGCCGCCCTGGGCGGGTCCGGCGTGGCGTACACGCTGCTCGGGGAAGGAGAGCGCGACTTCGAGGCCGACGACGCCCGCCGGGTCGACCTGGTGCCGGCGTCGCTGGTCAAGGGCCTCGAGTTCGACCACGTCGTCCTGCTCGAGCCCGCCCGGCTCGTCGACGCCGAGGCCGACGAGGTCACTGGCCTGCGCCGGCTCTACGTGTGTCTGACCCGGGCCGTCACCACGCTCGTGGTCGTGCACGCCGCGGACCTGCCGTCCGCCCTCGACGCTTGACCCCGGACAACCACCGGATCAGGCGCCGCTGCCTGGACGAGGAGAGCGTGATGACACGTTTTTCCGTCATCACGATCGACGAGGAAGGCATCGGGACCAGCCTGATCCGCGTCGGAGCGGAGCGGAGACAGAGATCACGCGCGGGCCTCGCGGGTCGCGTCCTTGAGGTGGTCGTCGAGCACGCGCAGCTCGCCCACGAGCGCGGCGATCTCGTCCAGCCTCAGCCCGCTGGCCCGGCAGACCTCCAGCGTCACTCCCGAGGCGCGCTCCTGGAGCCGGCGGCCGGCCCGGGTGAGCCCGATGATGACGAGCCGCTCGTCGGAACGGTCCCGCCTACGGCTGATCAGGTCCATGCCCTCGAGCCGCTTGAGCAGGGGCGACAGTGTGCTGGACTCCAGGGACAGGCGCTCGCCGATCCGGCCGACCGGGATCGACGACTCCTCCCACAGCAGCACCATCACCAGGTACTGCGGGTAGGTCAGGCCGAGGTCCTCCAGCGCGACCCGGTAGCGCGCGGTCATCGACCGCGAGGCGGTGTAGAGCGCCAGGCAGAGCCGGTCTTCGAGGGTGATCGTCTCGGCCTCGGCCTGCGTCACGAGCGGGATCGGCGCACCGCCGCCGACTCGCTCCAGCTCCAGAGACACCCCGTCCATGACCACAGGTTATCGGGGCCCCACCTCGGGGACGCGGCACCATCCACCAGTTCTCGCGGGCGGCGGACGAACACGCCGGCCTAGCCGAAGGTGCCGAGGCGCTCCGGCGTGACCAGGGGTAGCCGGACCTGGAAGCGGGTGTCCCCGGGCACGGACTGCACGCGCAGGTCGCCGCCGTGGCGCTGGGCGATCACCCGGTAGGAGATGTCCAGGCCCAGCCCCGTCCCCTCCCCCACCGGCTTCGTGGTGAAGAAGGGCTCGAAGATCCGCTCCTGCAGCTCCCGGGGGATGCCCGTCCCGGTGTCGCAGACCTCGACCAGCACCTCGTCGGGCTCCAGCCGGGTCCGGATCGTCAGGGTGCCGCCGTCGGGCATGGCCTGCACCGCGTTGTCGATCAGGTTGGTCCACACCTGGTTGAGCTCGGCGGGGTACGCCGGGACCTTCGGCAGGTCCTCGGCCAGGTCCTTGACCAGCGTGATCTTCCCCGACGCGGTGATCTTGTGCTTGAGCATCATGATCGTGCTCTTGAGGCCCTCGTGGACGTCGATGTCGGCGTGCGTCGCGCGGTCCATCTGCGAGTACTGCTTGGCGGCGCCCACCAGCGTCGAGATGCGCGTCGTGGCGTCCTCGATCTCGTTCATCAGCTGCTCGGTGTCGAGCGCGTACGCCACCCAGTGCACGGCGTCGCTGAGGATCGAGGGCGCCACGTGATCGGCCAGCTCCTCGAGCCACGCCAGGTCGGCGCCTGCCGCGACCAGCACGGGCGCGACGTCCCAGCTGCCCTGCACGTCGTGGTCGTCGAGCCAGTCGCCCAGCTCGTCCTCGGCCTCCGAGGTCTCCATCGGGCTCAGCTCGCGGGTGATCTTGGCCATCCGTTCGACGGCGGCCTCCTGCAGGTCCACCATGGCCGCGAACTCGTGACCGTCGATGTCGGCCGAGGCGAGGTGGCTGAGCTTGCCGCGCATGCTGCTGACCCGCTCGCGCAGGCTCGCGGTCGCGCGCACGGCGGCGGAGGCGGGGTTGTTGAGCTCGTGCGTGAGTCCGGCGGCCAAGCGCCCGAGGGAGAGCAGCCGTTCCCGCTGGCCCACCACCAGCTGGCTGTTCCGCATGCCGGTGGCCAGGCCCTCGAGCAGGTGCATCGCCATCGGGAACCAGACCCGGATCTTGTCGCCGAAGAGCCCGGCGTCGATCACCCAGAAGCGGGAGTCGTCGACCGCCACCAGGCTGTTGGCGTAGCGCTGGCCGGCGTCGGTCTTCACGAACGACGCCGTCGCACCCGCGTACACGCCGACCTGGCCCGTGCGGTTGACCTCGACGTTCGCGCCCTCGACCCAGCGGCGCATCGCGACGCGTCCTTCGAGCAGCACGAACAGGCAGGTCGCGGGGTCGCCCTCGGCGTACACGACATCGCCCTCGGCGCGGGTCTCGACGCGACCGTTCGTGCTCAGCCAGGCGAGCTGCTCGGGGTCGAGGTGCTCGAAGAGGAAGAGCCTGCTCAGCTCCTCGGGCCGCAGCCGCGGCTCCTCGGTCCCGCCGTCCACCGGGTCCCCCGCTGGTCGTGCTTCCGTCCGTGCCGTGACCGTGTCGCTCACCGTGTCTCCTCCACCCCGTCCGACGTGGACGAGAGGTCCTGTCTTCCCATGGTGCTCCCGACCGGGCCCGGCCGTGCGCCGGGCCGCGGCCGAGAGCTCACTGCTCGGCCAGGTAGCGGTGCACCAGGGTGACCGCGAGCGCGCCCTCGCCGACGGCCGACGCCACCCGCTTGACCGAGTCGGCCCGCGCGTCCCCGGCCACGAACACGCCCGGCAGGCTCGACTCCAGCAGGTACGGGTCGCGCTGCAGGTCCCAGCCGTCCGGCCGTCGACCCTCGACCAGCAGCTCCGGACCGGTGACCACGAAGCCCTTGGGGTCGCGGACGACCTCGCCGTCGAGCCAGTCCGTCAGCGGGGCCGCGCCGATGAAGACGAACAGGTGCTCGGCGTCGACCACCTCGCGCTGGCCGGTGGTCTTGTCGAACAACGTCACGCTGCGCAGGTGCTCCTCGCCCTCGACGCGCTCGACCTGCGTGCAGGTGCGGACCTCGATGTTGTCCCGGGCCTCGACCTGCTCGATCAGATAGCTGGACATCGACCGGGTCAGCGACTCCCCCCGGACGACGAGGGTCACCTTGGCGGCGTGGGTGGAGAAGAACACGGCGGCCTGGCCGGCCGAGTTCGCCCCGCCGACGACGACGACGTGGCCGTCCTCGCACGCGGCCGCCTCGGTGGAGGCCGAGCCGTAGTAGATGCCGCGACCGAGCAGCGCGTCCGCACCCTCGGCGTCGAGCTGGCGGTAGGACACCCCGGTCGCCAGGACCACGGTGTGGGCCAGCAGCGTCTCGCCGTCGTCGAAGGTGATCTCGCGCGCCGGGCCCTTGGCCTTGAGGCCCACCACGGAACGTGCGGTCAGCAGCTCGGCGCCGAGGCGTACGGCCTGACGGCGTGCCCGGTCGGTGAGCTGCGCCCCGGCGACCCCGTCGGGGAAGCCCAGGTAGTTCTCGATCCGGGAGCTCTGCCCGGCCTGGCCGCCGGCGGCGGAACGTTCCAGGACGACGGTCTTGAGGCCCTCCGACGCGGCGTACACCGCGGCCCCCAGACCGGCCGGGCCGCTGCCCACGATGACGACGTCGTAGAAGTCGCCCCGCGGCGTGGTGTCCAGCCCGACGGCGTTGGCGAGGTCGGTCAGGCTCGGCCGGGAGATCGCCTCTCCGGTCGTGGTCACCACCACCGGCACGTCGGACGGACCCTTGCCCGCCGCCGCGAGCAGCCGGGACCCGTCCGGGTCCTCGACGTTGTACCAGCGGTAGGGGACGAGGTTGCGGGCCAGGAAGTCGCGGACCTCGTACGACTCCGGCGACCAGGGGTGGCCGAGGATCTTCGTCTTGTGCTCGGGCGGCTTCCCGTCGCGCTTCCAGCTGGTGAGCATGTCGTCGATCACCGGGTAGAGCTTCTCCTCCGGCGGCTCCCACGGCTTGAGCAGGTAGTGGTCCACGTCGACGACGTTGATGGCGGCGATGGCCGCGCTCGTGTCGGCGTACGCGGTCAGCAGCGCCCGGCGCGCCTGCGGCACCAGGTCCATCGCGGCCTCGAGGAACTCGACGCCGTTCATCTGCGGCATCCGGTAGTCGGCGAGGAGCACCGCGACCTGCTCGCCGCGGAGCACGACCTCCTTGATCGCGTCCAGGGCGTCGGAACCGGTCTCGGCCCGGACCACGCGGTAGTCGGCGGCGTAGCGCCGCCGCAGGTCCCGCGCGACCGCCCGCGAGACGCTCGGGTCGTCGTCCACGGTCAGGATCACGGGCTTGGCGTCGCGCGGCGCCTCGCCGTCGCGGCGGGCGCGGTGCGCGGGCGCCGGGGCTTCGTCGGTCCCCCGGCCGGGACCGGCGGTCAGGTCGATGGGGGTCAGGGGGGACGGTTCGGTCACGCGGTCTCCTCGTCGATGAGATACCAGCGCCAGGTCTCGCCCGGCTCCGCGGAGGTCATGACCTCGTGCCCGGTCGACTCGTGGTGGCGGGCGGCGTGCTGGCGGTCGGAGTCGTCGCAGCAGGCGACGTGGTCGCAGGTCAGGCAGCGCCGCAGGTCGACCCACTGGTCACCGGTGAGCGCGCAGTCGGCGCAGCAGGGCCTGAAGCCGGCGGGGAGCGGCGTGAGCGGCTGGGCCACCAGGTGGGCGCAGGGCATGCGACTCCTTTCGTCGTCACCATCGTGCTCCGCGACGGTGACGGTCCTGCAGCACGAGACCGGGCCCTGCGCTTCCTCCCGGGCTAGCGCCGCGGCTCCGACAGCCGCGAGAGCTTCCGGCGCCGCAGGCCGGCGGCGTGCAGGGCGACGACGATCTCGCGCGAGGTGACCGGGCGCGCACCCGCGGCGAGGGCGTCGGCGTAGCGGTCCTCGACCACGTCGTAGTGGTCGCCGTCGAACGCGCGCGGAGGGAGCCCGAGGCGCTCGGCGAACGCGTGCAGCTCGGCGTACGAGGTGTCGCTCGCCAGGTGCGACCACAGCCGTCCGTGCGCGGGCCAGGTCGGGCGGTCGACCAGGATCAACGCTGCCCGTCCCGCGAGCTGCCGGCCGGGCCGTCGAGCAACGCACGCCAGGTGCCGACGAGGTCGGCGTCGACGTACGCCTTCCACGACCCCAGCGGTCGCACCTGGGTCGACACCTGGAACATCCCGACGCCGGCCCGGGCCAGCCAGGGGACGTGCTCGGGGCTGAGCCCACCCGCGGCCATGATCACCCGGCGTGCCGCCGGGTCGGCCTCGGCGCGGGCCACGAGCTCGTCCAGGCCCTCGGCGACGCCGCGGGCCGACCCGGCCGTGGCGACGGCATCGAGACCGGGGAGGTAAGGCAGCGCCCGCCAGGCGCGGTCGGTGGAGATGCAGGAGTCGACCGCCCGCGAGAACGTCCAGCGCAGGGCGTCGCCGGCACCCGACGTCTCCGGGCCCACCAGCTCCTCGACGACCTCGAGGTCGATCTCGGTCAGCGCGTTCAGGAAGCCGAGCACGACCCCGTCCGCACCCGCGGAACGGTAGGACGACAGCAGCCCGTGCAGGTGGGCGACCTCGCCCCCGTCGGTGCCGTAGCCCTCGCGCAGGCGCAGCAGGGGCCGTACGGGCAGGCTGGTCGCCGCCCGGACCTGCTCGACGAGGGCCGGAGCAGGCGACAGCGCTCCGGTCTCCCGCTCGGTCCCCGGCAGGGGGTCGCCGACGAGGCTGACGCGGTCGGCCCCGCCGGCCTCGGCCCGGACGGCGTCGGGGGCGTGGGTGACGACGACCTCGAGCAGGCCGCTCACACCGGCTCCTCGTGCACGGCGGCCTCGACCGTCAGGTCCGGCCCCGTCCGTGGGTAAGGGGCTCCGTCCAGCATCTCGATGGTGGCCACCGAGGGGCCGCGGACCGCGCGCAGGGCGGCGGCGACCACCTCCGCGTCCCGCAGCACCCGAGCGACGTTGCGGTGGGTCAGGGCGACGAGGTCGTGCTCCGACCAGCCGCGACCGCGCAGCGCGGCGAGCAGCGCCGGGTAGCGGGAGACGTCCTCCAGCCCGACCGGGGTCGACGCGGTCCCGTCGAAGTCACCGCCCAGGCCGACGTGGGCGATCCCGGCGACCTCGCGGACGTGCTCGACGTGGGCGACCACGTCGGCCAGGGTCGCCGGTGGGCAGGGCCGGGGGAACGCGTCCCCGAACGCCTCGAGGGCCTCCAGGTCGCGTGGGTCCACGCCCGCGGCGAGCGCGGCGTCGTGGACCTCGGCGGACCACCGGGCGGCCGCCGGGCTCACGAACCTCGGCACGAACGTCACCATGCACACGCCGCCGTTGTCGTGCAGGCGACGCAGGACGTCGTCCGGGACGTTGCGCGGGTGGTCCGCGACGGCCCGGGCGCTGGAGTGGCTGAAGATCACGGGCGCCGCCGTCACGTCGAGGGCGTCGTGCATCGTCGTCTCCGCGACGTGGGAGAGGTCGACGAGCATGCCGAGCCGGTTCATCTCGGCGACGACCTCGCGACCGAAGCGGGTGAGCCCGCCGTGGCGGGGCACGTCGGTCGCGGAGTCCGCCCAGTCGGTGTTGGCGTTGTGGGTCAGGGTCAGGTAGCGGACGCCCAGCCGGTGGAGGTCGCGCAGCACCCCCAGCGAGCTGTCGATGCTGTGGCCACCCTCTGCTCCCAGCAGGCTGGCGACCCGGCCGGAGGTCAGGGCGGCGTCGAGGCCGTCGGCGTCGGTCACCAGCACGAGGTCGTCGGGGTAGCGCTCGACCAGCAGGTGCACCGCGTCGACCTGCTCGAGCGTGGCGGTGACCGCCGCGGCGCCCCGGAAGCTGCACGGCACGTACACCGACCAGAACTGCCCGCCCACGCCACCGGCTCGCAGCCGGGGCAGGTCGGTCTGCAGCTGTGGCTGCGGCGACGAGACGTCCACCGCGTCGAGGTCGTAGCCGGTCTGCCGCAGCGCCCAGGGCAGGTCGTTGTGCCCGTCCACCACGAGCGGTCCCACGTCCACGGTCACCGGCTCCTCCTCGCGGTCGGCCCGACGCCGGGCCGTGCGCTGCTGAACCCTAACGGGCGCACCGCACCCTGAAGCTCTCGGCGGCCTCCGGACGGGCTCTGTCCAGGGGCGTTCCCCGCCGCGTCGCTACTGCGTCAGCCTCAGCTCGAGCCGGTCGAGCAGGGTCTCGAGCCCGATCTCGAACTCCTCGGTGCTGCGGTCCTCGCTGAGCAGCGACCGGAGCCGCATCACCGTCGGGTTGCCCGAGGTGCCGGCAGCCGCGTCGGTGGTGGGCACCGAGGCACCGCCCTCGTCCAGCGGGTCCTCGGCCGGCCCGGTCTCGGCACCCCGGGCGGCGGACTCGAGCAGCAGCTGGCCCAGCAGGAAGCTGCTGAAGGCCCGGTACGTGCCCACGGCCTGGTCGTCGTCGAAGCCGTGCGAGAGCAGCGTCGACAAGAACTGCTCGACGAGCTCGAGGCTGCGCAGCGGCGGCCGGAGCCAGGGTGCTGCGGGGTGCCGGGTGGCCACGAGCGGGAAGGCGGCCGGGTGCTCGACGGCGATCCGGCGCACGGCGTGAGCGAGCGTCTGCAGGTAGCCCTGCCACGTGCCGGCGATCGTCTCGTCCAGATCGTCGCGGAAGCTGTCGAGCAGCAGGGCCACCACCGCCTCGAGCAGGTCCTCGCGCCCGGACACGTAGCGGTAGAGCGACATCGCCTCGACACCGAGGTCCTGCCCCAGCCCGCGCATGGTCAGGTTGTGGGGGCCACGGGCGTCGATGGCGCGCAGCGCGGCCCGGACCACGACCTCCCGGTCGAGCCCGCGGATGGAGCGTGCGGCGTGCGCCCGAGGCGCCTCGACGTCGGTCACGAACAGCCTCCAGAGGTCAAGGTCCACGTCAGCCTGACGATAGTCGGTGCGTCCGGCGGGGGCCGGACGAACAACAGGGCGGGCACGCCGGACCGAGATCCGGGTGCCCGCCCTGTCGGTGCGGAGCTGACTGACCTACGAGCTCTGCTTGGCCTGCTGCGCCTGGTCGCGCACCTCGCCGGCGGCGGAGGTGCCCTCGTCCTTGACGTTCTGCTGAGCGTCCTGCGCGGTGCCCTTGACCTCGGCCGCGGAGCTCTGCGCAGTGCCCTTGACCTCGGCCGCGGAGCTCTGGCCCTGCTCCTTGACGTTCTGAGCCGCCTGCGTGGCCGTGTCCTTGAGGTCGGCCGCCGCCTGCTGCGCGGGCTCCTTGAGGTTTCCGGCAACCTCCTTGGCGGCGTCGGTGATCTTGGAGGTGATCGGCTCGGCACGCTCCTTGAGGTCGACGGCGACCTGGCGCTCGCGCTGCGAGGCCGGGATGAGCGACGACACGAGCAGGCCGGCACCGAACGCGACCAGGCCCGCGGCCAGCGGGTTGCCCTGGCTCTTGCGCTTGATGTTGCCGGGCACGTCGGACACGACACCCTGGGCGTCGCCCGCGGTGGCCCGCAGGTTGTCGGCCGTCAGGTGCGCGTTGTCGTTGGCGTCGGACGCCACGCCCATGATCTTGTCCTTCAGGTCGTTGCCCTTGTCCTTGATCGAGCCCTTGACGTTCTCGACCTGACGACGGGCGATGTTCTTCGGGTTGGCCTGGTCGGCCAGCGCGTCGACGTCACCGCTGAGGTTGGCGCGGGTGCGCTCGATCTCGCGACGGATCTCTTCGGGGTCGCTGCTCGTGGTCATCGGTTGTCCTCTTCTTTGCCTTTGACTGCATTCGGGATCTTGCCCAGGGTGTCGACGGTGGTCGGGACTCCGCGCACGCGCTTGAGCTCCTTGCGGCCGACCGACAGGAGGATCGCGGCGATGATCGCCCAGACGACCGCCACGATCAGCGCGGCCCAGCCACGGCCGGTCGCGTTGCCGATCGCCCACCAGAGGGAGATCGAGAGGAACAGCAGGACGAAGAACCCGCCGATCCCCGCACCGACCAGCATGCCGATGCCCTTGCCGAGCTGGCTGGTGCTCTGCTTGACCTCGGCCTTCGCCAGCGCCACCTCCTGCTGCATGAGGGTGCTGAGGTCCCGCGTCACGTTGCCCAGGCGCTCGCCGAGCGAGACGTCCTGGTCCTGGCCGCGCTCGGCGCCGGTGTAGCTGCGCCCCGGCTCCGGCTCTGTGTAGCCAGTGCTCACCGGGTCCCACCCGTCCAGGTCTGCGGCGCCGGGCTCTCGGGCAGGTCACCGGCGACGTAGCCGGAGGTGTAGCCGCTGGCCGGCGTCGTCGGCTCGTACCCGGTCTGCTGGTAGCCGGTGGTCCCGTAGCCGACCGTGGTCGCCGGGGCCGCGTAGTCCGGTCCCGTGACCGCAGGCGTCGAGGTGGAGCTCGTCAGCTGCTGCGCGTCGTGCTCGTCCTTCTTCTCCGCGGCGAGGCTGCGGGTCACGCGACCCACGACCACACCGGTCAGGAGCGAGGCGCCGAGGAACGCCCACGGACGACGGCGGGCGAAGCGCGTCACCTCGGCCAGGACGTCGGTGGGCTCGTGCTCGGACAGCCAGTGCGACAGCTCGCCACCGGTACGGGCACCGCGGTGCGCGAGGTCGGCCAGCGGGCCGGACCCGTCGGAACCACCCGACGCCAGCGTGCCGAGCTCGTCGGACAGCGAGTGCACGTACTCGGCGAGGCGGTTCTGCGAGGTGCCGATCTGGGTGGTCAGCTCGGACCGGCCCTGACCGACGATGTCCTTGATCGAGCCGACGGCCTGGTCCTTGACCTGGACGGCCTCGTCCTTGGCCACCGAGGCGACCTGCTGACCCTGCTCGAGAGCGGTGTCCTTGACCTGGCCGGCCTGCTCGACTGCGGTGTCCTTGACCTGGCCGGCCTGCTCCTTCGCCGTGTCGGCGACGCGGCGGCCCTGGTCTGCGGCGGTGTCCTTGACGTCGGAGGCGCTGGTGCTGCTGCTGGCCCCGCTGCCGGTGACCGGTGCGTACAGGTCGTCGACCGGCGCGGCGTAGGTCTCGGTGTAGGCGGTGCCCGGCGTGACGTCGGTGCCTGTCCCGTAGACGTCCGTCGTATCCGGGTCCACTGCGCGACCGACGCCTTCAGGCTCGTACGGCGAGTGCGACATGTGCATCTCCTTACTGTTCCGGGCGCCGGTCTGAACCCGACATCCCTTGGTGACTTCTAACCATTCCGGGCATGTTTCACACACCCCCGGCCGGGCTATTCAAAGGGAGCCTAAGCCACTCCTTACGACGTAAGGGTCCCGGCCCCCACATCGGGCCGGAACAGGGGCTTACGCTGTAAGGCAGGTCCACGCTCGTGGGCCACGAAAGGACACAGCATGAGCATCACGGCCGAACAGCTCCGCGGACTGCCCGACTTCGACGGCAACGTCGTCGCTCCGGACGGCAGCAAGATCGGGGCCATCGGGCAGGTCTACCTGGACGACCAGACGGGCGACCCCAGCTGGGTCACCGCCAAGACCGGTCTCTTCGGGACCAGCCAGTCCTTCGTGACGCTGGAGGGCGCGAGCCTTCAGGGCCGCGACATCCAGGTCGCGTACGACGAGCACAAGGTCAAGGGCGCCCCGCGCGTCGACGACGACGGTGCCCTCTCCCCGCAGGAAGAGGACGAGCTCTACAGCTACTACGGCGTGGGTTCGCAGAACACCTCGGTCCGCGGCGACGCGTCCGACGTCGTCGACCGCGACGCCACCACGACCACCTCCGGCACCGTGGGGACCGGCACCACCGGCACCACGCGCGGCCGCGAGAAGGTCGGCCACGACACCTCCGGCCCCACCACCGACGACGCCATGACGCGGTCCGAGGAGCGCCTGCAGGTCGGCACCCAGACCCGCGAGGCGGGTCGCGCCCGGCTGCGCAAGTACGTCGTGACCGAGAACGTGACCCAGACCGTCCCGGTCAGCCACGAAGAGGTCCGCGTCCAGCGCGAGCCGATCACCGACGCCAACATCGGTGACGCCACCTCCGGCCCCGCCATCAGCGAGGAGGAGCACGAGGTGGTTCTCCACGAGGAGACCCCCGTCGTCGCCAAGGAGACCGTCCCCGTCGAGCGCGTGCGCCTCGACAAGGAGACCGTGACCGAGCAGGCCACCGTCTCCGAGGAGGTCCGCAAGGAGCAGATCGACACCGACGTCGACAACGACGTCCGGAACCGGCGCAACAGCTGATTCCGTCGGACGACCGGGTGCGTACGCGCACCCGGTCGTCCTCGTCACCGCGACCTACGCTCTCGCCGTGGCGACGAGGCGACGTACGGCTGCTGCCGTGCTCGCCTCCGCCCTTCTGATCACGCTCGGCGGTTGCAGCTGGGGCGGGCAGGAGCCGGGGCTCTTCATGACCCCCGCGCCCAGCGCGTCGACCCCCTCCGCTCTGCAGGCCGACGTCCCGGCCCCCACCGACCCACGTCTACCCGTCGTCGACGACGCGGTGTGGACGACGGCTGACGGCACCGACGTCACCGTGCGGTTGGCGGTGCACGCCGTGCGCCGGACGGACAGTGCCACCGTGCTCGACTGGTCGGTCACCCCGCTGGCGGGCCCGGGGCACCCTCCCGGCAGCCCGGTCCCCTCGAACATCGACCTCGGGCTGTCCCGCAACCTGGCCGGCGAGCAGAACATCGCCCTGCTCGACCCGGCCCTCGGCCAGGCCTACCGGCCGCTCGCCGACGTCTCCGCCGAGCGCTTCAGCCGCTGCCTGTGCACGCCCCTCTTCGCGGTGCTTCCGCTGCTGCGGTTCGGCGACACCCGCGTGCTGCAGCTCGCCTTCCCGCCGGTGCCGCCCGGCACCTCCCGGATCGACGTCGCGTTCCCGAACGTCGCCGTGATGCCCGGCGTCGCGGTCACCCCCGTCGGGCAGTCGCCGGTCGCAGGCCCGCCCACCGACCTGGCGCGCCCGGCCGTCGTCGGCAACGCCGTGACCGGCGCCAAGCTCTACGTCCCGCCCGATGGCGCCCACCGCCTCCAGACGGTCGTCGTCAACGAGGTCCTCGCCACGCCCGACCTGACGTCGGTGGTCTGGACCCTGTACTCCGCCGACGACCAGGACGCCCCGTCGACCCGCCCGGGGCCACCGGTCTCCCGACCGCTGCCCGACGGTCTCCGCGTCTCCACGGAGGTGCCCGCGAGCGGTCCGCGGCTGCGAGTGCCGGGGCGTACGAGCCCGACGACGGGCGTGCGGTGGACGACGGCGACCTTCTCCGGCCTGCCGACCTACGAGTGCCTGTGCTCGGGGCTCGGTCTGTGGTCGCGCAGCCTGCGCCGCAGCGGCGGTTCGGCCCACCTGACCACCGAGGTCGGACCGCTGCCCACGGGGACGAGCCGGGTCGACGTGCTCTTCCCGGGGCTCGACGCCTTCACCGACGTACGCGTCACCCGCGCCGGCGACC
>Ga0210040_10006269_pt1 | contig 14865 bp, 11 predicted proteins | sample CryGeyCG12114_NA_FD_185462 | JGI IMG/M metagenome (GOLD analysis project Ga0210040, IMG submission 185462) | Groundwater microbial communities from aquifer - Crystal Geyser CG19_WC_8/21/14_NA (SPAdes) (version 2) | ecosystem: Environmental > Aquatic > Deep subsurface > Groundwater | place: USA... | reverse complement strand
CACCGCTCCATCCTCGCCGCCGCCTCTGCAGCCGGGAGGCGCGCGGCGGTGGTGATGGCGGGCGTGGTGTTCATGCTGGTGATCGCCGGACTGCTGGAAGGCTATGCCCGCCAGCTGGTCCAGACGGCACCGGCGCGGGCAGGGATCGGCGGCGCGATGCTGGCCTTCTGGCTGCTCTACTTCACCCTCGCCGGGCGCGGTTCGAAAGGCGCGCCATGACCGCCACCACCGCCCCCTCTCCCGCGCGCAGCCACGCCGCGGTCCACGCGCAGCTTCGCGGCGAGCTCGCCCGCCGCAGCCGCGAGATGGTGACGCCCGAGGGCCTCTCTCTCCCCCTCACCATCGCCAGCCGCGGCGCGCGGGCCGGAGCGCTGATCCTGGACCTGGTGATCATCGCCGGCGGCCTGCTGCTCCTCACCCTGGTGCTGCTCGCGCTCGGCTTCGGCCTGTTCGCGGACATGCTCAACCGCCCCGAGATGGAGCCGGTGCTGGAAGTGCTGCTGGTGGTGTTCATCATCGCCGCCTTCCTCGCCCGCTATTTCTACTTCATGGCCTTCGAGCTGTCCCCGCGCGGCGCGACGCCCGGCAAGCGCCTCGTCGGCATCCGCGTCGCCGCCCGCCCGATTGGCCTGGAGACGGGAGGGGGCGCCGCCGGGCGCCTCACCGCCGAGGCCGTCATCGCCCGCAATTTGCTGCGCGATGTCGAGGTCTTCCTGCCCACCATCTACCTGCTGAGCGGCGGCTGGGGGGAAGGCGCGGCGGGCCTCGCGGCAGGGCTCTGGCTGGCGGTCTTCGCGCTGTTCCCCTGCTTCAACCGCGATGCGCTGAGGGCAGGCGACCTGGTGGCGGGGACCTGGGTGGTGGAGGCCGAGCGCACGCGGCTCTCGCGCGCGCTTTCGCTCGATGTGCAGACCGGCTACCGCTTCGGCCCCGCCGAGCTGTCGGTCTATGGCGAGCACGAATTGCAGGTGCTCGAGACGGTGCTGCGCGGCGGCGATGCCACGGCGCAGCGCGAGGTGGCCGAGGCGATCTGCCGGCGGATCGGCTGGGAGCCTGGAGCGGGCGACGAGCGCGCCTTCCTCGAGGCCTTCTACGCCGCGCTGCGTGCGCATCTGGAACGCGGCCTGCGCTTCGGCCGCCGCAAGAAGGACAAGTTCGCATGACCTCCAGCCTCCCCAATTGCGCCCCAGCCACCCTCCGCCGCGCCACCCCCGAGGATGCGCCCGCCCTCACCGCCTTCGCCCGCGCGGCCTTCGTTGCGGCCTTCGGCACGCTCTACCGCCCGGAGGATCTCGCCGCCTTCTTCGCGCAGGATCGCTCGGCCGAAAGCTACGCCGCCAAGCTCGCCGATCCCGCCACCCGCGTTGCGCTGGCCGAGCAGGACGGGCGCATCCTCGCCTATTGCCTCATCGTGGAAGGCGCGCGCTTCCCCGAGCATCCCGAGCCATTGCCGGAGCGGCCGATGTTCCTCAGCCAGCTCTATTGCGCCGGGGAGGCCACCGGCCGCGGCCTTGGCGCGCAGCTGCTCGCCTGGGCCATCGGCGAGGCGCGCGAGTGGGGGGCGGACGCGATCACGCTCTCGGTGTACAGCGAGAACCACGGCGCCCAGCGCTTCTACCAGCGGCACGGCTTCCGCCACATCGCCGACATCCACTTCATGGTCGGCGAGCAGCGCGACGACGAGTTCCTCTACGAGCTGCGGCTCTAGGGAGGGCCTCGTCAGCCGTTCGTGCCGGGCGCAGGTCCGAGCCCGTCGAGGACCGCAGTCGAGACACCTCGCGCCAACCTCCCTCGACACGGCATCCCGGCGAGCTCGACGCCTGCTCGGGAGGAACGGGTCGGGCGGAACAGGCCGCGTCGCGCCCGCATTGCGCCGCCGCTCCCTACCCGCCCGCTCACATCCCTGGGTGGCCCGCCGGTCCTGAACCCTGGCCCTGCGACTGGCCCGGCGACTGGCCCTGCTACTGGCCCTCTCCTGGGCTCAACCCCCGCTCTTGCGGTGAACGCGGCTCCGTCACCATCACCTCGCGCGCGGCATAGATGTCGCCCGCCTCCTTCTGCCGCCGCAAGCGCTCCTGGTCGATCGCGCGAAAGGTCTCTTCCGCCTCGTCGATCTCGCTCTCGTTCACGCCCAGATCCTGCAGGCCCAGTCGCGCCATCGCCAGCGCGCTGCCGAACATCTCGCGCACCATCCCTTGCACCGGGCTGCCGGCCAGCTTCACCACGCTGCGCCGGTCGAACACGCGCACGAAGATGCTCGCCTGCGGAAAGGCGTCGTGCACCGCTTCGAGGAAATCGCGCTCCAGCTGGTCGTCATCGAGGCAGAACATGATCACCTGGACCTCGCCCCCGCCCGCCTGGCGCAACAGGTCGAGCCGCGTGCCCTCGCCGAAATACACCCGCATGCCGAACTCGGCCGCGGTGTCGATCAGCTCCACGTCCTTGTCGATGGTTGTGACCGATACGCCCGCCGACATCAGCGTCTGCGCCACCGTCTGGCCGAAGCGGCCGTAGCCGACCACCAGCGCCGCCGCGCCATCGCCCCCCTGGCCTGGTTTGGACCCATCGGCATTGGGGCCCTCGCGCTCCTGATGCGCGGCCGCGGGCTCGCGGCGGATGCGCGCGGTGGCCATCATCAGGAACGGGGTGGTGGCCATGGACAGCGTGATGATGGCGCCGAACAGGCTGGCTGTCTCGGCATCGATCACCCCCACGGCCTGCGCCTGGGTATAGAGCACGAAGCCGAATTCGCCGCCCTGGCTCAGCAGCAGGCCCAGCGCCAGCGCGCGGCGCCATGGCATGCGAAAGGCAAGGCCGATGCCGGTGATGAGCGTTGCCTTGATGGCGATCAGCGCCGCCGCCATCCCCACCACGAAGCCCGGCCGCTCGGCGATGGCGCCAAGGTCGAGCATCATCCCCACCGAGAGGAAGAACAGGCCCAGCAGGATCGAGCGGAACGGCTCGATGTCGCTCTCGATCTCGTGGCGATAGGGCGTGTCGGCCAGCATCACCCCGGCGATGAAGGCGCCCAGCGCGGTGGAGAGACCCAGCGTTTCCATCACCAGGGCAGCGCCCGTCACCGTGAACAGCGCGGCCACGATGAACATCTCGCGCTCGCCCAGCGTGCCGATGAGGCGGAACAGCGGACGGATGAGGAAGCGTCCGGCCGCCACCATCGCCGCGACCACCACGATCGTCACCAGCGCCAGCTGCCAGCCGGGCATGGTGGGTTCGCCAAGGTCGCCCGGGCCCTGGCCCGTCCCCAGTGCGGCGACGATGGTGATGAGCGGGATGATGGACAGGTCCTGGAACAGCAGGATGGCAAAGGCCCGCTCGCCGAAGGGCGTGCGCAGGCGGCCGGCGGATTGCAGCATCGGCAGCACCTGCGCGGTGGAGGAGAGGCCAAGCGGCAGGCCGATCGCCAGCGCCGCCTGCCACGGGTAGCCCGCCAGCGCCAGCAGGGTGGCGAACAGCGCCAGCCCGCAGGCCCCCACCTGGATCAGCCCGAGCCCGAAGATCTCCCCGCGCATCCGCCACAGCCGCGTGGGATTGAGCTCGAGCCCCACGATGAACAGCAGCATCACGATGCCGAACTCGGCGGCGCCGATCATCGCCTCGGCATCGCCCACCAGCCCAAGCACGTATGGCCCGACCACCGCGCCGGCGAGCAGATAGCCCAGCGTGGCGCCCAGCCCCAGCCGGCGGAACACGGTTACGAAGGCCAGCGCGAAGCCCAGCAGGATCACCCCGTCGCGCAAGTGGAACCCGGCTGCCGTATCCTCCAAATCAGCTCCCCTCCTGGCACCCGCAGCATAGGCACCCCCCGCCGCCCGCGCCAGATAGCGTCGATCCCTCCAGCGGTCAGCGTGCCCGGCTGCTCGCAGTCAGATGCCACGGCCCGCCCAGCGCGAGCGTGCCGGGCTCTCCAGGCCGATAAGCACCAGCAGCCCGGCACCCCGCGTTCCGGCCGGAAGCACAGCCAGAAGCCCGGAACCGTGCTCGCTGATAGCATCGCCAAGCCGGCGTCATTGCCCAGACCCGCCCGCAGGAACCACCAGCCCACCAGCACGATGATCATCCGGTGGCAGGGCCATACCGCTTGGGTCAGCATCGCGCAGCCCGGTGCGTCGCTGCTGAGGTAGCGGTCGGCCAGCCGGTAGCGCCAGCATCGTGCCCCAGCCGTTTACCGCCTGCAAGGATGAGGAGCACGATCCCGGCCGGTCCAGTGCCTCACGACCGCCAGCACCGCAAAATAGCCCGCCTGCATCGGCAGGTCGCCGATGACGTCGTGGGTCCGACCGGCCCCGGCCAGGTCACCACCGACTCCGCAAAGTGCGACGCCAGGAGCGCTAGCGTCAGGCCCTGCGGACGGCTCAACACGCACGCCGCGGCTCGCCCCACCGCCGCCCGCCCCGTGCCCGAAAGCTGCCGGTGCAGCAGTGCGGGACCAGCTCCACCCAGGGCTGCACCACCACCAACAGCCGCCATACCAGGAAGGCCGAGCCTCCGCGTGCCATTCCCATTGCACGAGGAACATGCCGATAGGCCAGAAGATCAGCAGCCCGAAGGCGCCGGGTCCGCAGCCAGCTTATGCCGTAGTGCCGCACGGACCCGGAGGGCTGAACCGGCGTCGTGGCAGCCGCCAGGTCGATCGCGCCGCTCACCCGCCGCGCCCGCTCGCACCGGTGAGATCTCCGCGCCTCGCTGTCACACCAGCGCAGCATGCTTTCCCTAGCTCGGCGAAAGCTGCTACAAGGCGCGCCATGCCCAACAACGCCTGCGCCACCTGCCTGACCTCGCCCGGCCCCCTCGCGCCCGCATGCGTTTCATCAACCAGTCTCCTCACCAAAGGCCCATTCTCGTGAACGCGATCCGCCCCTGGCGCACCATCGAGCGCCGCCACAGCCGCCAGATCATGGTCGGCCGCGTGCCCGTCGGCGGGGATGCGCCGATCAGCGTGCAGACCATGACCAACACGCCCACCGAGGATGTGGGCGCCACCATCGACCAGATCCGCCGCTGCGAGGATGCGGGCGCCGACATCGTGCGCGTCTCCTGCCCCACGGAAGAGAGCACCGCGCGCTTCGATCTCATCACCCGCGCCACGCAGGTGCCGATCGTCGCGGACATCCACTTCCACTACAAGCGCGCGCTGGAAGCCGCCGACAAGGGCGCCGCCTGCCTGCGCATCAACCCCGGCAATATCGGCTCGAGCGAGCGCGTGGCCGAAGTGGTGCGCGCGGCCAAGGCCAATGGCTGCGCCATCCGCATCGGCGTCAACGCGGGCAGCCTTGAGCGCGACCTGCTGGAAAAGTACGGCGAGCCCTGCCCCGAGGCGCTGGTGGAAAGCGCGCTCGACCACATCAAGCTGCTGCAGGACCACGATTTCCACGAGTTCAAGGTGGCGGTGAAGGCCTCGGACGTGTTCCTCGCCGTCGCCGCCTACATGGCGCTCGCCGATGCGGTGGACTGCCCGCTGCACTTAGGCATCACCGAGGCCGGCGGGCTGATCGGCGGCACGGTGAAGAGCGCCATCGGCATGGGCAACCTCCTGTGGGCGGGCGTGGGCGACACGATCCGGGTCTCGCTCTCGGCCGAGCCGGAGGAAGAGGTGCGCGTCGGCTTCGAGATCCTCAAATCGCTGGGCCTGCGCACCCGCGGCGTGCGCGTGGTCTCCTGCCCCTCCTGCGCGCGCCAGGGCTTCGACGTCATCCGCACGGTGGAAGCGCTCGAGCACCGGCTGCAGCACATCAAGACCCCGCTTTCGCTCTCCGTGCTGGGTTGCGTCGTCAACGGTCCGGGCGAGGCGCGCGAGACCGATATCGGCATCACCGGCGGCGGCGCGGGCAAGCACATGGTGTACCTCTCGGGCGTGACCGACCACCACGTCTCGAGCGAGGCCATGCTCGACCACATCGTGGCGCTGGTGGAAGCCAAGGCGGCCGAGATCGAGGATTCGATGATCGACGCCGGCCATGCGGACCTCGCGCCCCGCGAGGCTGCCGAGTGATCGCGGCCGGATGATCGAGCCGGCGCGCTTGTCCGAGGTCGCCGAGGCGCTCCAGCCGCTCGGGCCGGTTGAGGTGCGGCGCCTGTTCGGCGGCGCGGGCATCTACCTCGAGGGGCGGATGTTCGCGCTGCTCCACGGCGGCGCGCTCTACGCCAAGGTCGACGAGGCGAACGTGGCACCCTTCGACGCGGCCGGCTGCCCCGCCTTCACGCCCGCATACAAGAGCGGCCGCCGCGTGCGCATGCCCTATCGCCGCCTGCCCGACGAGGCACAGCGCCCCGGGGCGGAGATGATGCGCTGCGCCCGGCTGGGCCTGGATGCCGCCGGGTCGGCGGCGAGCAGCACCAGGCGCCGCGCGCGCCGGCTGGCCGACCGGGCGGGGCACTAGCAATGGCCAAGGACCATTCGGGCCAAGGCAAGGCCAAGGGCAAGAAGGCGCGCAAGCACGCTGTGGAACTGGTCCCGGCAGGCGCCGAGAACGCCTCCTTCACGCAGGCCATGCCGCCCGTGCCCCCGGCGGTGACCACTAGCGCCGCGGCCGGGGGCGCCGGCGGCACCGGCGCTGTCGCGGTGGGCGCGAGCGCGGTCGGCGCCTTCGCCCTGGGAGCGCTGGCGATGGGCGCGGTGGCCATCGGCGCGCTGTACGTCGCGCGCCTCTCCGTCGGCCGCCTGGCGGTGCGCGAGGCGCGGATCGACCGGCTCAGCATCGGCCGCATCGTGCTGGGGGATTAGCGGCAGCGCCGGGCGGCTTTCATGCTCCACATCGTCCACCATGTCGATTACCTGGCGCCGGCGCCCACGCGCGGCACCTTCCGCTTCGACAAGTACATGGCGGTGATGGTGAGCTTGCGCGAGAGTGGCTACCCGATCACCGAGCACGCCCCCGAGCCCATGTCTTCCGACTGGCTTGAGGCGGTGCACGACCGCGAATATGTGGCGCAGGTCCTGGCGGCGCAGGTTCCGGCCGAGAAGGAGCGGCGGATCGGCTTCCCGGTGACGCCGCACATCGCCCGGCGCGTGGCGCATACCTGCGGCGGCACCTGGCTCGCCGCACGCCTCGCCATGCGGCACGGCTACGCGGCCAACAGCGCGGCGGGCAGCCACCATGCGCGGGCCGACACGGGCGCGGGCTATTGCGTGTTCAACGATCTGGCGGTGGCGGCTCATCGGCTGATCGCCGACGGGGACGCCGCGCGCGTGCTGGTCGTGGATTGTGACGTCCACCAGGGCGACGGCACGGCGCTGCTCACCCAGGATCGCGCCGACATCTTCACCCTCTCGCTCCACGCCGAGCGCAATTTCCCGGACGAAAAGGCGCGCTCCAGCCTGGACGTACCGCTCGCCGACGGCACGGGGGACGATGCCTATCTGGCGGCACTTGCCAATGCGCTGGTGCCGGTGCTCGACAGCTTCGCGCCCGATCTGGTGCTCTACCAGGCCGGCGTCGATCCGCACCGCGACGACCGGCTCGGCCGCCTCGCGCTCACCGACGAGGGGCTGGAGGCGCGCGACCGTTTCGTGCTGCGCGAGGCGCGCCGGCGCGGGCTTCCGGTCGCCAGCGCGCTCGGCGGCGGATACGGCAAGGACCCGCGCGAGGTGGCCGACCGGCACGCCCGCTCGATGCTGGCATGCGCGCGCGAGAACGCGCGCCATCCACCGCTCCTGCGGCCCGCGCTCGGCGTGCCTGCCTGATGATCGGGCTGGAAATAGATGTCGATGCAGTCGGTGAGCCTCCCGCGCCCTTCCAACTCGCGCACCGCGGCCGGCCCGCGCCGCTCCCGGCCGATCCGTTGCAGCGATCTCCGCCAAGGGATGCGCCTGCATCGAGCCCTCCACCGGCCGCGCGTGAAAACGGCCGCCTGCATTCATGACATCGTTACCAATCGTGTGGCATAGGGAGGCCGCCATGCCACTCACCACCCGCCGCCACCTTCTCGCCACCGGTCTTGTCGGGACCGCGGCGCTTGCGCTGCCGCGCCGGGTGTTCGCCCAGGCCTCCGCCGCCTCGCCGCGCGACCGCCGCGTGCTCGAGATCGCCCAGGCCGAGATCGCGCGCGCCGGGGAGGTGCTGTGGCGACGCGACATCGCGGCGATCGCCGATTTCGGCGTCCATTCGGCCGAGCGGCGCTTCCACTTCGCCGACATGGAGAACGGCACCGTCCGGTCGTTCCATGTCACTCACGGGCGCGGGTCGGACCCCGAGCACGATGGCTGGCTGAACGGCTACTCCAACATCGAGGGGTCGCTGATGACCAGTCGCGGCGCCTACATTTCCTGGGAATGGTACAAGGGCCGCTACGGCACCTCCATTCGCATGGGCGGGCTCGACCCGAGCAATTCCAACGCCTTGCCGCGCGCCATCGTCATGCATCCGGCGCAATACGCCACGCAGGCGCACCTGGCGCAATGGGGGCGCCTGGGCCGATCGGACGGCTGCTTCGCAATGGCGCCCGAGGATTTCCGCGAGGCGCTGTGGCACCTTTCGGGCGGCCGACTGCTGTTCGCCGATACGCTCGGCCTGAGCGCGGACGGCACCAGGCTGCCACCATCGATGCCACCCGGCGACGCACCGCTGCCGGGCACCGGCTTGTAGCCTTCGCACGCCTTTTGGCTGCGCGACTCAGCATCGGTTTCGTCGCGCACGACGTCGAACCGCATTCACCTTTTGCCGGCTGAACCTCGCCGGCTGCACTGGGCTGGACTGGACAGGGCTGGACTGGACTGGACAGGGCTGGACTGGACAATTCCGGCCGGGGTCTCGGTCTCACCCGGACACGCGGCGGGGCTGGCGCCGAGGCGCATAAAGTCGGCGGCCCTTCGCGCTCTTCGGTGCATGCATCGGCGCGATGGAGCGCCTTGCGCCTTCCGTTCCGCACCAGCCAGCCTGCCCGCCCGTTCGCTTCGGCCTGCCTCCGGCCAAGCGGAAATGCACCTTACGCGCGGCTGGCGACTAGCTGTACGAAGTAGCGTTCAGTGCAGCTGCGAAATACTCGTATGATCGGATGTCCTCCAAGACGGACGTATCGAGCTAACATCGGCGCTTCGACTCGGCGTTTGCTGAGCGCAAGCATCGTGGAACTGGCTGCTTTGCTTTGGCTTGCGCCTTATCAACAGGCCTCCACTCGTCTCCCGCACTGCAAAGCTAAAAGTCTACGAGGGACTACATTGTACCCGATGCGGTGTGGGAGATGACGTCGAGAGATGGCAGTTCAGCGCCTATCCGGAGGGGCTGAAGAGCACCTGAGCCAGCGCCGACGAGGTCGCCAAGCAGATCGGCAGATCGAAGATTGCGCGATCCACGCCAGCCAGGCGCCGGCGAGTTCGACATCGTGCTGATGATCAGGATGCCCACCGAGATGATGGCTTCCTTCGCGCGAGCACTACCAAGCTCTCCTGGGGCCTAGGCCCGGGAGGACTTGGATGTCGGCAACGGGACGGCGATCAATTTCAACAACGAGGTCCGCGAGATCCTGGGGATGTCCCTGCTGCGCGAGAATCACCACTAAGTGGCGGCTGGCAGCATCAGGGGGCACTGACAGCCCGCCGCTGGCAGGGCAGGCGGCGCGTCGCTCGGCGGAAGAACGCGCAACGTGGGCCAGTGCCGATCGAGCTGGAACTTGGAAAGGGGTGGCGATCAGGCGCCGGGGGCCTCGATCGCCACCACTTCCTCATCTGACATGCGCGCGCGATTGCCGACGCGGGGCGCATCGAGGCTGGCGAGCACGGGGGCGTCGCGGTCGTAGATGTCCTCGAAGGTGCGCAACTCGCCCTCGATGTCGCGGCCCATGGTGAAATAGGTGATGTAGACCGGCATGGTCTTGACCACGGGCACCTTGGTGTATTCGCCCGAGGTGCTCACTTCCACCACCTCGTCGCGCGCCGCGCCCTGGCCGAGGATCGCCACCGTCATCGCCAGTTCGAGCGCGCGCTCGGTGCGGATGCAGCCGTGGCTGAGCGCGCGGCGTTCCTGATTGAACAGATGGCGCGCGGGGGTATCGTGGAGGAAGATCGCGTGCTCGTTGGGCATGTCGATCTTCATCACGCCCAGCGAGTTGGTCGGCCCGGGCTGCTGGACCACGGTGATGAAGCCGTTCTCGGCGCGCGTGCCGCGATAGCCCTGCGCCCGCGCCCAGCTGGGGTTGTTGAGCACCCGGTTGCCGAGCCCCTCGCCCTTCACGATGCTCTGCGGCACCGTCCAGGTGGGGTTGAAGATCACGCCCTCGATCGTCTCGGCCAATTGGGGCGTGGCGGTGCGGCCCGGCGCGCCGACGATGGTCTTGTAGGTGCGCACGATGCGGTCGTTCACGGTGAGGCGCAACTGGTACTCGGGCACGTTGGTGATGAGGTACTGCTTGCCCAAATCGCGGGCGAGCCAGCGCCAGCGGTCCATGTTGGCGCGGATCATCCGCTGCTTGTCCGGCTCGTCCGCCTCGGCGAGCGCCTCGCGCAGCGCGGCATAATCGGGATGGGTCGGGTTCAGCGTGGCGAGCGCGCCGGCGACATCGCCGCTCTCGAGCGCCTGCGCCATGATCGTGCCGGTGGGCAGCAGGTCCGGGTCGGGATCGACTACGAACCATTGGCGCCGCGCGGACATGGGCGTGCGCCCGTCGCGCAGATCCTCCACCAGCCACACGAAGGTCTGGCTGGCGAGCACGTCGAGCGCGGGCCCTTCACCCTGGGCGATCGCGTCGCGCAGCGCGGCGGGGCGGTAGTCGGCGGGGGTGAGGCCCTCCGCGCCGATCGCCTCCACCGCGGCGAGCAGCCCTTCGGCCGCGTCGAGGGTCCAGGGCTGCTGCTGCGCGGCGAGCGCGGCGGAAGGAGCCACGGGCGCAACCGCGCGGACGGGCTGCACCGCGCGCTCGGGCCGCACCACCGCTTCGCGCTGCACCTCGGCTTCGGGCTGCTCCGCGGCTTCGGGCTGGGCCTCGGGCACGGCCTCCAGACCCATGCGGCGGGCGAAATCATCGTCCTGCGCCGCCTCCTGCTCGGAGGCTGGGGCGGGAGCCGCGTCCTGCGCCGCGAGCGCGAGCGGGAGCGCCAGGGCGGCTGCGCCACAAGCCCGTGAAATCTGCCGCAAGGTCCTCATCGTCACTTCCCGTAATGCATGGGCGGCCGGTAGAGCGCGCCACTTCTAGTCGTGCGGCCCGCACTATCAACCACAAGGCCTGACTGGAGCGTTAATTTTTCACCGGAGCAACAACCAATGCCGCGCGAGCACCACCTGATGCCCTACGCGGCAACGCTGCTCGCGATCGGCCTGCTCTCGCTGATGGACGCGCTGATGAAGGGCGCTTCGATCGCCGTGGGCGCCTATAGCGCGCTGCTGCTGCGCAGCTGCCTGAACCTGGCGCTGATCGGCCCGGTGTGGCTGGCGATGCGCGCCGGCCCTACCCCGCCTGCCTTGCGCCGGCTCCACGTGAAGCGCGGCTTCGTGGTTACCGCGATGGCGCTGGCGTTCTTCTGGGGCATCGCGCGGATGCCGCTGGCCGAGGCGCTGGCGCTCGCCTTCGTGGCGCCGATCGTGGCGCTGTTCCTTGCCGCGCTCTTGCTGGGCGAGCGCATCGAGCGGCGCGCGATCGTCGGCTCGCTGGCGGGTCTGGGCGGCGTGGTGCTGATCGCGCTGACGGCGGAGAACGGGGGTGCGGGCGGTCATCGCCAGGCCGGCTGGGGCATCGTGGCGGTGCTCGTCTCGGCGGTGCTCTATGCCTGGAACCTGGTGCTCCAGCGGCAGCAGGCGCTGCTCGCCGCGCCGGTGGAGGTGGCGACCTGGCAAAACCTGATGCTCGCGCTCATTCTGCTGGGCGGCGCGCCCTGGCTGCTGGATTGGCCCGGCCGCGAGGCCTGGCTGCTGATCGCGGGCTCGGGCGTGCTCTCGCTGACGGGCGCCATGCTGTTCGCCTGGTCTTATGCCCGGGCCGAGGCGCAGGCGCTGGCGCCGCTCGAATATACCGGCTTCATCTGGGCGGTGCTGTTCGGCTGGCTGTTCTTTGCCGAAGGTGTGCGCCCGCCGGTGCTTGCCGGCGCCGCGCTGATCCTGGTGGGCTGCTGGATCGCCGGGCCGCGCACCCGCCAGCGCCCGGAGCAGAGCGTGGCCTGAGGTCCGCGCGAAGCCTCACGCCTCAGTCGGCCGCCGGCTCCCCGGCATCGCTCCCGCTCGCGTCCTGGGCATCCTCGTCGGCGCCCAGGCCCGAGCTCTGCCAGACCAGGCCCACCGAGGCGCCGAGGAAGGCGGCGAGCACCAGCGCCACCGCCATGGCGAGGACGTTGAGCGATGCGCCGCGCCGCGGCTGGCCGCCGCCAAGTCCGCCGAGGTCGAGACTCATTGCCGCGCCGTCCTCCTTCTCCGCCCGCGCCATCCACCGGGCCCGACGACGCGCCGGACCGCCCACGGAGCACTCCATGCGCGCTTGACCTCGCGCGGGCAAACGCGCAAGCGGCGTCGCACGCGACCCCCGCGCCGGCGCCATGCCCAAGGCCGGCACGGGCGCGCCACCGTATATATCAGGGGACACTCCAGACGCATGACCCAGGTTGGCAACAACTCGCTCGGTACCCGCGACACGCTGGAGGTGAACGGCACACCTTACGCCTATTACTCGCTCGCCAAGGCGGCTGAGGCCATCGGCGATGTGAGCCGCCTGCCCTTCTCGATGAAGGTGCTGCTGGAGAACCTGCTGCGCTTCGAGGATGCCGGCTTCACCGTGGGCAAGGAACATATCCGCGCGCTGGCCGAGTGGCTCAAGAACCCGGTCACCGGCAACGAGATCCAGTATCGCCCGGCGCGCGTGCTGATGCAGGATTTCACCGGCGTGCCCTGCGTGGTGGACCTTGCCGCCATGCGCGATGCCATCGCCAAGCTCGGCGGCGACACCTCCAAGATCAACCCGCTGGTGCCCGTGCACCTGGTGATCGACCACTCGGTGATGGTGGACGAGTTCGGCCACCCCAAGGCCTTCGAGCGCAACGTGGAGCTGGAATACCAGCGCAATTACGAGCGCTACGACTTCCTCAAATGGGGCGCCAAGAGCCTCGACAACTTCAAGGCCGTGCCGCCGGGCACCGGCATCTGCCACCAGGTGAACCTGGAGCATATCGCCCAGTCGGTGTGGACCAGCGAGGACCAGGACGGCGTGCTGGTCGCCTACCCGGACACCTGCGTGGGCACCGACAGCCACACCACCATGGTCAATGGCCTGGGCGTGCTGGGCTGGGGCGTGGGCGGGATCGAGGCCGAGGCCGCGATGCTCGGCCAGCCGGTCTCCATGCTCATCCCCGAAGTCGTCGGCTTCCGGATGGACGGCGCGCTGGCCGAGGGCGTCACCGCGACCGATCTGGTGCTCACCTGCACCCAGATGCTGCGCCAGCACGGCGTGGTCGGGCGCTTCGTGGAGTTCTACGGCCCCGGCGTTTCCCACCTCAGCCTCGCCGACCGCGCGACCATCGCCAACATGGCGCCCGAATACGGCGCCACCTGCGGCATCTTCGCCATCGACGACAAGACGCTGGAATATCTGCGCCTCACCGGCCGCAGCGAGGAGCAGATCGCGCTGGTGGAGGCCTATTGCCGCGCCCAGGGCATGTGGTTCGATCCGCTGCACGAGCCGGTGTTCTCGAGCACGCTGCAGCTCGACATGGCCAGCGTCGTCCCCTCGCTCGCCGGCCCCAAGCGCCCGCAGGACCGCGTGGCGCTGCCGCAGGTGGACGAGCTGTTCCGGGCCGACCTCGCCCGCCTCTACAACCGCGCCGATCCGTGCCGCGTGCCGGTGGAAGGCGCCGAGCACGATCTGGGCGATGGCGACGTGGTGATCGCCGCCATCACCAGTTGCACCAATACCTCCAACCCCGACGTGCTGATCGCCGCCGGCCTCGTGGCCCGCAAGGCCCGTGCCAAGGGCCTCAAGCCCAAGCCCTGGGTCAAGACCAGCCTCGCACCGGGTTCGCAGGTGGTGACCGACTACCTCGTCAAGTCCGGCCTGCAGGACGATCTCGACGCCATCGGCTTTTCCCTGGTGGGCTATGGCTGCACCACCTGCATCGGCAATTCGGGCCCGCTCGCCGCGCCGCTCTCCACCGCGATCAATGCCAACGACCTGGTCGCGGCCAGCGTGCTTTCGGGCAATCGCAATTTCGAAGGCCGCATCTCGCCCGACGTGCGCGCCAACTTCCTCGCCAGCCCGCCGCTGGTGGTGGCCTTTGCGCTCAAGGGCACGGTGACCGAGGACATGGTGGATACGCCCATCGGCCAGGACCAGGCGGGCAATGACGTGATGCTGGCCGACCTATGGCCCACCAGCCTGGAGATCGCCGACCTGCGCGCCTCCAGCATCGACCGCGAGATGTTCGTCAGCCGCTATGCCGACGTCTACAAGGGCGACGAGCACTGGCAGAAGATCGTCGTCCCCGGCTCGGACACCTACCAGTGGAACGCGGGCTCCACCTACATCGCCAACCCGCCCTATTTCGAGGGCATGAGCATGACGCCAACTGCGCTCACCGACATCGTCGGCGCGAAGCCGCTGGCGATCCTGGGCGATTCGGTCACCACCGATCACATCAGCCCGGCAGGCTCCATCAAGGAAGACAGCCCGGCGGGCGCCTACCTCAAGGCGCACCAGGTGGCGAAGGGAGACTTCAACTCCTACGGCTCGCGGCGCGGCAATCACGAGGTGATGATGCGCGGCACCTTCGCCAACATCCGCATCCGCAACGAGATGGTGCCGAGCGTGGAAGGCGGCGTCACCAGCTACAAGGGCGAGACCATGCCCATCTACGACGCGGCCGAGAAGCACCGCGCCGACGGCACCCCCCTGGTGGTGATCGCGGGCAAGGAATACGGCACCGGCTCCTCGCGCGAC
>Ga0210040_10006268_pt1 | contig 14867 bp, 6 predicted proteins | sample CryGeyCG12114_NA_FD_185462 | JGI IMG/M metagenome (GOLD analysis project Ga0210040, IMG submission 185462) | Groundwater microbial communities from aquifer - Crystal Geyser CG19_WC_8/21/14_NA (SPAdes) (version 2) | ecosystem: Environmental > Aquatic > Deep subsurface > Groundwater | place: USA... | reverse complement strand
CCCGGCGCCGCCCCCCCCTGTCCACCGCCTTGCCGCGTACGCCGTACCACCGCGCTTTGCGCCCCACTCGCACCGCGCCCCTCCCCCACCCCGTACCGCCGCGACCTCCACCGCAATCCGCCGCGCCCGGCGCCGCCCCGCCCTGCGCCGCGCCCGTGGCCACTGCGCCCGGCGCCGGCGCGCTCAGCGCACCGGTTGGTAGCAGCGTGCCGCGTCGACCTGCACCAGGCGGTCTTCCTCGGCGATCCAGGCGGTGAGGCGGCCGCCATAGCAGCAGCCCGTATCGAGGCCGCGTAGCCGCTCGTCTACCACCAGGCCGCGGCGCGCCCAGTGGCCGAAGACGACCGTGCGCACGCCGCGGTAGTGGTGGTCCCACGGCGCAAACGGCAAAGGCGGCGGCGGCCAGTCGGCCGCGGGCCGCCGGCCGTCGGCGGTGCAGTAGCGGACGTTCACCAGCCACTCCACCTCCGCCGGCGGCTGGGCCAGGTCGAGGGGCGGGGCGAGACGGGTGGCGAGCCGCTCGAGGGTCGCATCGTCCCAGGTGGGGGCGAGGCCGGCGTGGACCAGGCAGAGGTCGTCCCACAGGTGGATCAGGGGGCGGGCGGCGAGCCAGGTGCGGTTGGCGGGCCGGCCTTGGCGGTGGGCAAGCCACCACAGGTCGTGGTTGCCGAGGACCGCGAGGGCATCGAGGCGGCGCGCCAGGGCCACCACTCCGTCCGAGTCGGGCCCCTTGTTCACCAGATCACCGACCAGACAGAGCTGGTCGCGCCGGGCACGGAAGGCGCATCGCTCAAGGAGCGCGACAAGCTCGTCGCGACACCCCTGCACGTCGCCGACGAAGATCCGCCGGCCGGCGGCGGGGGGGGCGGGGGGGTCCATGGTCCGAGTGTGTTGGGCGGGGGCGGGAGGCGTCCAGGCCACCCCCCACGCGGTGGTGTGGGGGTCGCGCCCGGCGCGCCGGGGGAAGGCGGCCGAGGCTGTTCCTCCGCGGGACCCCCGCACGATCGCCCGGCGCGCTGGGGGAGGCGTTGGCGGCGAGCCGCAGCCCCTGCGGGTGGGCAGCCTTGGTCGATCGCCGGCGGCGAGCAACACCGGGCGCGGCGAGCCCACCGGGCGCGGAACTTGGCGGCGTGGCGGATGGGGGCCGGGGGGGTTGCCCGCCCCGGTCGCTCCGCGCGGTTCTGCATCCGGGCGCAAGCTTGCTCTTCTCGCGACGTTCGCCAAAATCCGGCCTGCCATCGCTCGCGCCGCGCGCCGGCCGCAAGCCGCGCTGCAACCGGGCGCTCCTTCCGTGGTACATAGGGCGGCCGGCGTGTTCCACCCCTCTCTTTTGCCGCCCGCGGGGCGGCGTGGGGCGGCGTGACGCTCGGCCCGCCCCCTCCGGAGTTGTCCATGGCGCCTCGTACTACCTCCTCCCATGTTGTTGGCGTGGCGGTGGCGGAGGTGGAGCGGTGGATCGCCACCCATGCCCCGCGAGGGGAGCAGGCGCACCTGGCGGCGGTGGCAAAACGGCTCATGGCGGCCCCCTCCACCGCCGCCGCCGGGCTCACCGTGGAGCAGTGGGTGGTGGTGACCGGCGCGGTGGTGGACTTCCTCGGCCGCGCGGCGCCGGCGGCCGAGGTCGCCCGCATCCTGCCGGCCAGCTGGGACCTGGTGGTGGCGAACCTGGAGCGGTGTACCGGTCCCTGCTGCCTGACCGTGGAGACCACCACGGTGATGGTCCGTTGCATGGACTCGCCCTTCATCTTCGAGGGGGTGCGGACCTTCCTGCGCAAGGAGGGGATCCGTATCTTCCTCTCCCTCCACCCGACCCTCGCCGGGCTCGACGGCGCCGACCACCTGATCTACCTGCAGATCGAGCGGATCGTCGACCCGCGCCGCCTGGCCCGCCTGCGCACCACCCTGGCGTGGCTCCTGCGCGGCCTGCGGTTGTCGATCATCGACTTCCCCCGTTTTCAGAGCCGCCTGGCACACATCGGCGCGGCGCTGGCGGCGCGTCCGGGCGGCGCGGAGGCGGCGGCGTTTTGTGGCTGGCTCGGCGACGGCCACCTGATCTTCCTGGGCTACGAGCAGCGCCGCGCCACCGCGGCCGGCGGCTGGGCCCTGGTGGATGGCGCGGCGCTTGGGCTCGCCCGCGACCGCCGCCTCCTCGACCGTCTCATCCCCGGCCTGGGCGGGGAGCTGGCGGGCGCGGCGGCGGTGGAGGGGGGGTGGGTGGCGGTGGACTTCAGCCCGGCCGGTACCACCATCCGCCACCACCGCGAACCGGCGGAGACCTTCTTCTTCGAGACGCTGGATGCGGAGGGGACCCCACGCCGCCACTGCATCGTCGGCCGCCTATCACGCGGCGGCGTGCAGGCGGCGGCGAGCGAGGTGCCGCTGTTGCGCGCCAAGCTGGCGCAGCTGCTGGATGCGCGCGGGCAGGAGGGGGGCCACTACCAGCGGCGCGAGATCGCCACCCTGTTCAACCTCCTGCCGAAGCGCGAGCTCCTCTATGCGCCGCTTCCCGAGCTGGTGGCGCGCTTCGACGAGCTTCTCGCCATCGAGGGCGACGAGGGGCTTTCCGTCGGCTATCGCGCCGGGCGCGGCGGGCGCTACTGGGCGGTGACCGTGGGGCTGCCGCGGGTGCGCTACGGCGAGGCGGTGGTGGAGCGGCTAGCCGCGGCGGTGGCCGGCGCCTTCGCCGCGCCGGTCATCGATGAAGTCGTTAGCCTCGGGGACGCGGTGGCGGTGGTGGTCTTCTACCTCGCGGTCGTAGACGGGGTGCGGCCGCCCGCGGCGCTGGCCCTGCGCGAGACCCTGCGCGCGGTGCTCACCACCTGGGAGGAGCGGCTGCTCGGGCGCTTGATCGAACGCTTGGGGGAGCACCCCGCCTTCGTGATGCTGCACCGGTACGGGCCGACCTTCCCCGCCCTCTACCGTGAGGTGACCACGCCGGCGGTGGCGGCGGAGGACCTCGCGCGCCTGGCGCAGCTCGGCGACGCGGAGGGGGTGGTGGTGTACTGCACCAGGGGCGAGGGCGGTGGTCTGCAACTGCGCATCCTCACCGACCACCCCCTATCGCTCATGGCGCTCATCCCAACCCTGCGCAACTTCGGCCTGGTGGCCACGGACGAGACCCAGGCACCGCTCGGAGGCGGCGCCTATACGGTCCACGTGGTCCACCTCGGCGGCGACCCGACCGTGGTGCGTGCGCGATGTGGCGATTTGTGCACCGCCCTGGGGTGGACGCTCACCGGCCACCTGCAGGACGACCCGACCAACGCCCTCATCCTCCTCGCCGCTCTGTCGCCGGCGGAGGTGCGGCTGGTGCGCACCGTGCGCGGCTACCTCTTGCAGGTGAACCCGACGCTGATGGAGGGCGGGGTGGTGCGGACGCTCTTGGCCTACCCGGCGGCGGTGGCGGCGCTGGTCGCCCTGTTCGTCGCCCGCTTCGATCCGGCGGTGGCTGCGGGACGGGCGCAGGCGGTGGCGGCGGCCCAGCGCCGCTTCGCGCACGAGCTCGCCGCGGTCAGCCACCTGGCGGACGACGAGGTTCTGCGCGGGTTGGCGAACGTGGTGGCGGCGACGGTGCGCACCAACTTCTTCCAGCCGGGGGTAGAGGTGGTGGCAATCAAGGTCGATTGCAGTCGGGTGGAGCGGATGGTCGAGCCGCGGCCGTGGCGCGAGATCTACTGCCACGGCGCCGAGCTCGAGGGGTGCCACCTGCGCGGCGGACCGGTGGCGCGCGGCGGCCTCCGCCACTCGGACCGGCCCGACGACTTCCGCACCGAGATCCTCGGCTTGATGAAGGCGCAGACGGTGAAGAACAGCGTGATCGTGCCGGTGGGGGCGAAGGGCGGCTTCTGCCTCCGCCACCCCCCCGCGGAACCCGAGGCGCGGGCACGCTACCTGCACGACCAGTACCAGGCCTTCATCGAGGTGCTCTTGTCGGTCACCGACAATCTGGTGGGAGGCCAGGTGGTCCACCCGCCGCACACGGTGGTGGAGGATGGCGACGACCCGTATCTGGTGGTGGCGGCGGACAAGGGGACCGCGCACCTCTCGGACGCGGCGAACGAGGTGACGGCGCGACTGGGGTTCTGGCTCGGTGACGCCTTCGCCTCGGGCGGCGCGACCGGCTACGACCACAAGAGAGAGGGAATCACCGCCCGTGGCGCCTGGATCTGCATCCGCCGCCACTTCCGCGAGCTCGACTTCGACATCGACCGGGAGGACTTCACCGTCGTCGGGATCGGCGACATGGCGGGCGACGTCTTCGGCAACGCCATGGTCCGCTCGCGCCACTTGCGCTTGATCGGCGCCTTCAACCACCGCCACATCTTCCTCGACCCCAACCCGGACCCGGCCCTGAGCTTCGCCGAGCGCGCCCGCCTCTTTCGCCTCCCCCACTCCACCTGGGGTGACTACGACCGGGACAAGATCAGCGCCGGCGGCGGCGTGTTCGAGCGCGACGCGAAGCAGATCGAGCTGCACGAGGCGGCGCGCGAACGGCTCGCGACGCGCAAGGCGCGGGTGTCGGGCGAGGAGCTGATCCGCCTGCTCCTCAGCGCGCCGGTGGACCTGCTCTACAACGGCGGCATCGGCACCTACATCAAGGCGGCTAACGAGCGCGACGTGGAGGTGGGCGACAAGGCGAACGACCGGGTGCGGGTAAACGGGGCGGAGGTGCGCGCCCGGGTGGTGGGCGAGGGGGGCAACCTCGGCATCACCCAGCGCGGCCGCCTGGAGATCGCGGCCCACGGGGGGCGGATCAACACCGACGCCCTGGACAACTCCGCCGGCGTCGACCTGTCGGACCACGAGGTCAACCTCAAGCTGCTCTGCCAGCACCTTTGCGAGATCGGGAGGCTATCCGGGAAGGCGCGCGATCGCCTCCTGGCGCGGGCCACCGGCGAGGTCGCCGCCCTGTGCCTCGCCGATAACGAGGGACAGTCGGCATGCGTCTCCCTCGACGAGCTGCGCTCCCACGACCACCCCACCCCCTTCCTCCGTCTGATCGAGCAGCGGGTCGCCGAGGGGCTCCTGCCGGCGGCGGAGGTGGTGGCCACCCCCACGGAGCTTCGGGAGCAGGTGGCGACGCAGGGGCGGCTGGCGCGCCCCACCCTGTGCGTCTTGCTCGGCCACGAGAAGTTGCGCCTGGAGCGGCTGCTAACCGACTCGCCCCTGGGGGCGGCGGCCGGGAGCGAGCCGTACCTGGCGGGGTACTTCCCCGACAGCGTCGCCCGCCGCTTCCGCCGCCACCTCGCCGGCCACCCGTTGCGGCGGCAGATCCTTGCCACGGTGGTCGCCAACCGGATCGTCAACCAGGCGGGGGTCTGCTTCTTCTTCGAGGTGGAGGAGGAGAGCGGCTGCGCGGCCTGGGAGATCGCCCACGCCTACCTCTTTGCCGAGGCCATCTGCGACGCCGGTGCCACCCGCCTGTGGATCGCCAACCTCGAAGACCGCCTCGAAGCCAGGCTCCAGTACGACCTCCTGTTGCGCCAGGAGGCGCTCCTTGCCGAGCTTACCCGGCGGCTGCTCCACCTCTCCCCGGATGCGCGGCCGCCCCTCACCGCCATCCCGGAGGTGCGCCGCCAGGTCCACGCCTTCGAGCTGGAGCTGCAGGGGCGGCGGTACGAGGGACAGGTCGCGGAGCTGCGCGGTAACGGGGTCCCGGCGGTGTTGGCGCGCCACGTGGCACGCCTTCCGGCGCTCGCCGGGATCCTCGAGGTCCTCGATTTGCACCGCAGCCACCACCTCCCCTTTGGCGCCATCGCCAAGGCCCTGGAGGAGGTGGCGGAGCGCCTCGCCCTCGACACCCTCGCCAGGCGGCTCGGGCGGCGGATCGCCCGCGACGCCTGGGAGGAGCGGGCCAAGGTGGACCTCGAAGAGGAGGTCGATACCCTCCGCTACCGCCTCGCCCGCCACCTCCTCACCACCCGCCACCACGGCGAGGGGGTTGGCGCGGCGGTGGAGCGGTTCTTCACCGAGTGCGCCGAGCCGGTGGCCGCGTACCACCACTGGCTTAGCGGGTTGGAGGCAGAGGCGCGTCTCCTGCGTTACACGGTGGTGGTCCACCACCTCCGCGCACTCCTCCCGGGGGAGGGGGTCCGACCGAACCCTTCCTTCGCGGGGCGTGGTGGACGGGGTGGATCGACCGCGCCGCAGCGGAGTGCGGCCGGGGTCGTGGACCGGCGTCGTGGACCCGGATCTAGGAAAGGGGATGAAGAGGGCGAAATCCGCCCCCGGCGGTGATCTCCGGCCCGCGTACCGCCGAGAGGCGCACGGAGCCAGGCGGACTTTGTCCCGCTCGCCTGAGCCGCGCGGACCCATGGCCGGAGTCGTGGGCCCGGAGTCGTGGACCGTGCTTCGTCGCCTAGCCCCACGTCGCTAGGCGAACGCCCTCCCCCCGGGCGCGAGCCCGCCCCTCCGCCCCCGAGGGAGGCCGCGCGGCTCCGGGCGGACGACCGGGCGGACGTTGGGTCGGCGTGGGGGGGGAGCCGCTTTGGAAGTGGCAGAGGGCGGTGGGCTCAGATCGGGGAGGGGGGCCACCCAGCACCACGGTCTACGGGGTGGTCAAGGTCTGGCTGCCGTTGGGGCTCGCCTGTTCGAGCTGGAGGCCGGCGAGGTGGCGGTAGACCGCAAGCCGCCGGGTCGCCGCCGCCTGCGCCTGGGCGGCGAGGCGGTGGAAGCGCTCCGGGTTGATCCGCTCGACCATCCGGAAGCGGGTCTCGTGGCTCATGAACTCCGCCACCGGGATCTTGCCGCCCTCCGCGTCGAGGATCAGGGGCGGCTCGCCCGCGGTAAGGCGCCGCGGGTCGAAGCGGTAGAGCGGCCAGACGCCCGCGTCCACCGCCCGCTTTTGCTGCTCGACCCCGAAGGCGAGGTCGTAGCCGTGGGCGATGCAGTGGGAGTAGGCGAGGAGCAGCGACGGGCCCGGGTACGCCTCTGCCTCGGCGATCGCCTTCACCGTGTGGGCGTCCTTGGCACCGAAGGCGATGCTTGCCACGTAGACGTGGCCGTAGCTCATCGCCATGAGCCCGAGGTCCTTCTTCGCCACCTCCTTGCCGGCGGTGGCGAACTTGGCCGCGGCGCCGAGCGGCGTCGCCTTGGAGGCCTGGCCGCCGGTGTTCGAGTAGACCTCGGTGTCCATCACTAGGACGTTGACGTTGTGGGTGAGCGACAAGACGTGGTCGAGGCCGCCGTAGCCGATGTCGTACGCCCAGCCATCGCCACCGAAGATCCACACGGAGCGGTCCACCAGGGAGTCCGCCACCTGCGCCAGGCGGCAAGCGCGCGGGTCGGTGAGCTTGGCGAGCCCCTGGCGTAGGTGCGCGACCCGCTCGCGCTGCGCCTCGATCCCCGCCGGGGTGGATTGGTCAGCGGTGCGCAGGGCGTCGGTGAGGGTGGCGCCAAGGTCGTTGGCGAGGCACATGAGGAGCGTCTCCGCCTCGCGCCGCTGCGCCTCGACGCCGAGCCTGAGGCCGAGGCCGAACTCGGCGTTGTCCTCGAACAGCGAGTTCGCCCACGCCGGGCCGCGCCCGGCGCGGTTGGTGGTGTACGGGGTGGTGGGCAGGTTGCCGCCGTAGATCGACGAGCAGCCGGTGGCGTTGGCGATGATCATCCGGTCGCCAAAGAGCTGGGTGATCAGCTTGATGTACGGCGTCTCGCCGCAGCCCGGGCACGCGCCCGAGTACTCGAACAGCGGCTGGAGGAGCTGGACCTGCTTGACGTTGAGCTTGTCGAGCTGGGTCCGTTGCACCTCGGGCAGATCGAGGAAGAAGCGGTAGCGCGCCCGCTCCCGCTCCAGGACCTTGGCCCGGTCGGTCATGTTGATCGCCTTGCGCCGCGGGTTCGCCTTGTCCTTGGCGGGGCAGACCTCGGTGCACAGGCGGCAGCCGGTGCAGTCGTCGGGCGCGACCTGGATGGTGAACTTCCAGTCGGCGAACGGCTTGCCCTTGAACTTCCACGACAAGAAGCCGTCCGGCTCACCGGCGAGCGCCTCTTCCGGGTACGCCTTGGCGCGGATCGCGGCGTGCGGGCAGACCAGCGCGCACTGGTCGCACTCGGTGCACAGCTCCGGCTCCCACACCGGCACCGCGAGCGCGGTGCCGAGCTTCTCCCAGCGCGTCGTGCCGGTAGGCCAGGTGCCATCGGGGGGGAAGCAAGAGACCGGGAGCTGGTCGCCGAGACCGGCCATCATCAGGGCGGTGACCCGCTGCACGAACTCCGGCGCAGCCGCGCTGACGACCGGCGGCCGGGTGTGGTCGCTGGTGGCGGCAGCCGGGAGGGCGATCTCGTGCAGGTGGCTAAGGGCCGCGTCCACCGCCTCGAAGTTGCGCCGCACCACCTCCTCGCCCTTTTTGCCGTAGGTCTTCTCGATCGCCTGCTTGATCTTGGCGATCGCCTCGGCGCGCGGCAGCACCCCGGAGAGGGCGAAGAAGCAGGTCTGCATGAGGGTGTTGGTGCGCCTGCCCATGCCCACCTCCTCGGCCACCCGGTAGGCGTCGATGGCGTAGAGCTTCAGTCCCTTGGCGAGGATCTGTTCCTGCATCTCGCGCGGCAGGTGGTCCCACACCTCCGCCGGCGCGAACGGCGCGTTGATCAGGAAGGTGGCGCCGGGGGCGGCGGCGGCGAGCATGTCGTACTTGTCCACGAACGGGAACTGGTGGCAGGCGACGAACGACGCCTGGCGGATCAGGTAGGGGGCGTGGATCGGCCGCGGCCCGAAGCGCAGGTGGGAGATGGTCACCGCCCCCGACTTCTTCGAGTCGTAGACGAAGTAGCCCTGGACGAACAGCTCCGTCTCCTCGCCGATGATCTTGATGGTGTTCTTGTTCGCCCCCACCGTGCCGTCGGAGCCAAGGCCGTAGAAGATCGCGCGCACGGTCTCCGGGGGTTCGATGTCGAACGCCTCGTCCCAGGGGAGCGAGGTGTGGGAGACGTCATCGACGATCCCGACGGTGAAATGGTTCCGCGGGGCCGGTGCGCTCGCGGCGGCGAAGACCCCCTGCACCATCGCCGGAGTGAACTCCTTGGAGGAGAGGCCGTAGCGACCACCGACCACCACCGGCCGCTGGGCGAGCGGCAGGCTCCCGGCCTGCGCCGCCTCGGCCACCGCGGTGACCACGTCGAGGTAGAGGGGCTCGCCCACCGCGCCCGGCTCCTTGGTGCGGTCAAGCACGGTGAGCGTGCGGGTGGTGGCGGGCAGGGCGGCGAGAAGCAAGTCGGCCGCGAACGGCCGGTAGAGGCGGACGGTGACCACCCCCACCCGCTCGCCCGCCGCCACGAGCTGGGCCACGGTCTCGCGCACGGTCTCCGCGCCGGAGCCCATCACCACCGCCACCCGCTCCGCCTGCGGGTGGCCGGTGTAGTCGAAGGGGTGGTAGTGGCGGCCGGTCTGCTGGGCGAAGCGCGCCATCATCGCCGCCACCGCCGCCGCGCCGGCGGCGTAGTACGGGTTACACGCTTCGCGCGCCTGGAAGAAGGTGTCGGGGTTCTGCGCCGAGCCGCGCAGGATCGGCCGATCTGGATCGAGCGCCCGGGCGCGGTGGGCCAGCACCGCCTCCTCGTCGATCAGCGCCCGCAGGTCGTCGTCGCTCAGGCGGTGGATCTTGGCGAGCTCGTGGGAGGTGCGGAAGCCGTCAAAGAAGTGGATGAAGGGGATGCGCGAGGCCAACGACGCCGCCTGGGCGATGAGGGCGAAGTCGTGCGCCTCCTGCACCGACGAGGCGCAGAGCAGCGCCATGCCGGTCTGCCGGCATGCCATCACGTCTGAGTGGTCGCCGAAGATCGATAGGGCGTGGGTGGCGATACAGCGCGCCGCCACGTGCAGGCAAAAGGCGGTGAGCTCGCCGGCGATCTTGTAGAGGTTGGGGATCATCAACAGGAGCCCCTGGGAGGAGGTGAAGGTGGTCGCCAAAGAACCCCCTTGCAGGGCGCCGTGGATCGCACCCGCGGCGCCGCCCTCCGACTGCATCTCGGTGAGCGACGGGATCGTCCCCCAGATGTTCTTCAGCCCCTTGACTGCCCACTCGTCGGAGATCTCGCCCATCGGCGAGGAGGGGGTGATCGGATAGAGGGCGATCACCTCGTTGAGCCGGTACGCCACCGATGCGACCGCCTCGTTGCCGTCCATCGTCACCATCTTCGCCGCGGCCATAACCACCTCCCCTGCAAACCGCCGGCGACCGGCGGCGGATTAGAAAGTGCGCAAGTATACGGTATCGACCGCTGCTCCCGCAGAGGCGAGGCAACGGGCCGCCAGCGCAGTTCGTGGCCGCGCACCGCGCCGGCGCGGGTCGGCGAGGGGGTGGGGGGATGACGCCTCGCCACCCCCCCGGCGGGCGGGCGAGAGGGTTGCGGAGACGGGGTGGAGCGCCCCCGCTCGCGATCGCCGCGGGGGAGACCACGCGCCGCGCGAATCACCGGCGGAGGGGGCTTTTACCGGGGAGGCGAGGGGGGCGCGTGGTCTCCCCCGCGAAGCTCCTCCCGTGGGAAGCAAGAACCCCTGGTCACCGGACGGCCGGCACGGCGCGCCGTCCGCCGTGGCGGGCGGCTCCCCCGTTCAGGAGGCGCCAGAAAGAGACGGTGGCCGGCGCCGCGCGCCGCCGGCCACCGTCCCGGGATGGCGACCGTTCCAGGCCGCAACCGCGCGCGGTCGGTCCGCCCGCTCTCTCCCGCCGCGGCCGCGGCGGGAGAGAGCGGGTCTCAGTCGAGCTGGTCGCGCAGGAAGGTCGGGATGTCGAGGTCCTTGGTCGACGGGAAGGTGCGCCACGCCGCGTTGGACTGCGGGCTGGCGGGGCGCTCCTCCGGCGCGGGACGCGGGCGCCGTGCACCAAAGGCGCCGCTCGGGTCGGCGTAGAGCGGCTCGCCGTTCACCACCTTCTTCAGCTCCTCGACCATCGGCATCGTCACCGCGGCCACCTCGTGCGGCGCCACCTGCTCGCGCGGCCGGTCGAAGCCGGTGGCGATCACGGTCACCCGGATCTCCCCGTCCAGGTTGTCGTGGATCACCGAGCCGAAGATGATCTCCGCGTCGTCGTCCGCCTCCTTCTCCACCAGCGAGGCGGCGCTGCTCACCTCGGCGAGGGTGAGGTCGGGGCCGCCGGTGATGTTGATCAGGATGCCGCGCGCCCCGGCGATCGAGCTGTCTTCCAACAGCGGCGAGGAGATTGCCTTGAGGGCCGCCTCGGTCGCCCGGTTCGCGCCGTTCGCCCGCCCCGACCCCATCACCGCGCCGCCCATGTCGCGCATCACCGTGCGCACATCGGCGAAGTCGAGGTTGATGTAGCCGGGGGTGGTGATCAGCTCGGAGATGCCGTTCACCGCGTTGGTGAGCACCTCGTCCGCCATCTTGAAGGCGTCCAGGAAGGAGAGGGTGTCGTCGGCCACCGAGATGAGGCGCTGGTTGGGGATGACGATGACCGTGTCCACCACCCGGCGCAGCTCTTCGAGCCCTTGGTCGGCGATGCGCATGCGCCGCTTGCCCTCGAAGAGGAACGGCTTGGTGACCACCGCGACGGTGAGCGCGCCGACCTCCTTGGCGATCTGGGCGACGATCGGCGCCGAGCCGGTGCCCGTGCCGCCCCCCATGCCGGCGGTCACGAAGACCATGTCGGCGCCGGCGAGCTGCTCACGGATCGCCTCGGCCGCAGAGGTCGCCGCCTCCCGCCCCACCTCCGGCCGGGCGCCGGCGCCGAGGCCGGTGTCGCCGATCGCGATCCGCGTCGTCGCGAGGGAGCGCTCCAGGGCCTGGACGTCGGTGTTGAGGGCGATGAAGTCGACCCCCTTCACCCCGGTGGCGATCATCGTGTTGAGGGCGTTGTTGCCCCCCCCACCACAGCCCACAACCTTGATGACGGCGGCGGGGTCGGTCTCCTCGGCGAAGGTAAGATTCATGGCCATGCTCCTTGTCCCGGAGCAGGGTTGGCCCGGATGAATCACCCGGGGTGGCGCGCGCTCGCTTCGCGCACGTCCGACCAGGCTCGACATCCGCGCCAGCGCGACGCGCCGGGGTAAAACAGGGGGGAGGGGGGAAAGACGGGTGGCGGGAACGCCAGACGAGAGGTGGGCCAGAGCGGCCCGGAGGCGGGTGCCCCGGGGAGGGGCGGAAGGAGGGGGGAGCGGTGGTTCGTGGCTCTTATGGAATGGCCCTGAAAAAATGTCAAAAGATTTTTTCAAACCAGCTACGCATGCGCGCCGTGAGGCTAGCGAGGAAGCCGTCGCCCGCCTCCAGGGGGTGAAAATAGGCATCCTGCATCGACGCCTTCGCGCCGTAGAGCACCAACCCCACGCCGGTGGCGTAGCTTGGGTTGGAGGTTGCCTCCACCAAGCCGGTCACCCCAATCGGCCGACCGATTCGCACCGGCATCTGGAGGACGGACTCGGCGGTCTGCTCCGCCCCCTCGATGCACGATGCCCCGCCGGTGAGGACCGCGCCCGCGGCGATGAAGTTCGAGTAGCCGGAGCGCTCGATGTCCTCGCGCAGGAGGGCGTAGATCTCCTTCTGGCGCGGCTCGATGATCCCCGCGAGGATCTGGCGGGAGAGCTCGCGCGGCGGCCGGCCGCCCACCGACGGCACCTCGATCATCTCGCCTTCGTTCACCATGGTGGAGCGCGCGCAGCCGTGGCGCTGCTTGATCCGCTCCGCCTCGGCCATGGGGGTGCGCAGGCCAATGGAGAGGTCGCTGGTGACGCTGTTGCCGCCGAGCGGCAGGCCCGACGTGTACCACACCCCGCCGCGGTAGAAGATCGCCAGGTCGGTGGTGCCGCCGCCCGAGTCGATCAGGGCGACGCCCAGCTCCCGCTCCTCGGGGGTGAGGACCGCCTCGGACGAGGCGAGGGGTTCCAAGACGATGTCCGCCACGTCCAGACCGGCGCGGTTGCACGACTTCATCAGGTTTTGGGCGCTGGTCACCGCGCCGGTAACCACGTGGACCTCCGCCTCCAACCGGCCGCCGAACATCCCCACCGGCTTTTCCACGCCGTCTTGATCGTCGACGATGTAGGAACGCGGGATCACGTGCAGGATCTCCCGATCCGCGCGGATGGTGACCGCCGCGCGCGCCGCATCCAGGGCCCGCTCCACGTCCCCCTGGGAGACCTCCTCCCCTTCCACCCGCACCACCCCCTGGGCGTTGAAGCTCTCGATATGGCTGCCGGCGATCCCCACGAAACAGCGGGTGATCTCCTCCTTGGCCAGGCTCTGCGCCTCCTCCACCGCCCGCCGGATCGACTCGACGGTGGCGTCGATGTTCACCACCACTCCTTTGCGCAGGCCGGTGGAGGGGTGGGTACTGATGGCGACGATCTCGATCTCATCGTCGTCGGTCAGGTGACCCACCACCACGCAGATCTTCGTCGTTCCAATGTCGAGACCGACGATCGACTCACGCTTCACGACGCTCCTCCTCGTTCCAGCCCACAAGGCGCCGAGTATCGACCGGCCGCGGCCGGGCCGTCCACCAGGCGATCCTCGCCGCCGCGCAGATCGAGCAGGTCGTGACGCTGGTCCTCGACGGGGGGGACCGCGACCGGTTCGACTTGATCCTCGACGGCCACGTCGCCGACTACCGGGAGCAGCTCGACGCGGCCGGGCAGGTGGGTTTCAAGGGCAAGGCCAAGGCGTTCCCGCAGGCGATCCTCGCCGCCGCGCAGATCGAGCAGGTCGTGACGCTGGTCCTCGACGGGGGGGACCGCGACCGGTTCGACTTGATCCTCGACGGCCACGTCGCCGACTACCGGGAGCAGCTCGACGCGGCCGGGCAGGTGGGTTTCAAGGGCAAGGCCAAGGCGTTCCCGCGCACCTACGGCTTCCGGTCACGGCTCCGTGGCCATGGTGGCCGCGCCGGTCGAGGAGGAGCGGTCCCAAGCCCATCCTCGAGGCGGGCGATGGCCCGCTACCGGGTCGCGGCGCGGGGGGCCGCCTGCAGGTCGATCTCGCCGGTGAAGACCTCGGCGGTCGGGCCGGTCATGGTGACGTGGTCGTCCACCTCCGACCAGGCAAGCTGCAAGTCGCCGCCCGGGAGGTGGACGGTGAGGTCACGCTCGGTACGCCCCTCGAGCACCCCGGCGACGCAGACCGCCGCGGCGCCCGTGCCGCACGCCAGGGTCTCGCCGGCACCGCGCTCCCAGACCCGCACCCGCACCTCGTCCGGCGCCACCACCTCGACAAACTCGATGTTCGCCCGGCGCGGGAAGAAGGGGTGGTGCTCCGCCGCCGGGCCGAGGCGGGGGAGGTCCACCTCCGCCACCCGCTTCACAAAGCAGACGCCGTGCGGGTTGCCCATGGAGACGCAGGGGGTGAGCGATCACCACCGCCTCGTCCGAGGCCACCGGAATCTCCGGACCGGCCAGCCGCGGCCTCCCCATGTCGACGCGCACCCGCTCGCCCGCCAGACGCGGGACGATCACCCCGGCGCCGGTCTCCACCCGGATCTCTTGCTTGGCCGTCAGGCCGCGCGCCGCCACGTAGCGGGCGAAGCAGCGGATGCCGTTGCCGCACATCTCCACCTCCGAGCCGTCGGCGTTGAAGATCTGCATGCGCAGGTCGCAGGTCGGATCGCGGGCAGGGAGGACCACCAAGAGCTGGTCGCAGCCGATGCCGAAGCGCCGGTCGCACAGGAAGCGGGCGTAGGGCGCCAGCGCCGGCAGGGTGCGCGACACCCCATCGAGGACGACGAAGTCGTTGCCGAGGCCGTGCATCTTGGTGAACGGAAGGCGCATGGGAAGAGGCTCTCGGCGAGGCGGGTGGGGAGAATCGCACCCAAGTTGACCGGGCCACAAGGCGCGGCGCGGGCGGCGGCGCGGGTTTGCGGCGCGGCGCGGGCGTCCCCTCCCGCCGCCCCTGCCTCCGGCGTACCCTGCCGCCACCGCCGGCGGCC
>Ga0210040_10006267_pt1 | contig 14871 bp, 15 predicted proteins | sample CryGeyCG12114_NA_FD_185462 | JGI IMG/M metagenome (GOLD analysis project Ga0210040, IMG submission 185462) | Groundwater microbial communities from aquifer - Crystal Geyser CG19_WC_8/21/14_NA (SPAdes) (version 2) | ecosystem: Environmental > Aquatic > Deep subsurface > Groundwater | place: USA... | reverse complement strand
ACCGGAAGGCTGGAACGCCCTGCTGGTTGTAGCCATAGCCACCGCCATACGGGGTATTATAGCCGCCGTATCCGCCATAGTTGCCGCGGTAACCGGCACTGGTGACCAGGCCATAGACGCGGTAGTTCAGGTTGCGGGTGCGCTCGACCCGGTCGATCTGCGCAACCCGCAGGCCGGCATTGTTGTAGCCGCCACCGTAGCCGCCGTTCACGCGCTGCTCGGTAGCCCGAGCGCACTGGTCAACCGCCCAGCGCTCGTTGGCGTAGTCGTAGCCGTTGTTCTGGTAGCCGCCGTAACCGCCGTTATAGCCGTTGTTATAGCCGCCGTTGTAGCCGCCACGCAGGATGTTGTTGAGGATGGTGCCGACCAGCACGTCGCCGCCACCGCCCGGATAATATTGCGCCGCGGCGGGAGCCGAGAACGCAGCGGTCGCCGCAGCCGCAGCCGCGCCGCCGATGAGGATCTTACGAACAGCCTTCATGGCCACTCTCCTTCAGTTCTGGCGGGCCCTCCCGCCGATGAGAGCACTTCTGCCCGAGTCGGGCTGCACATCGACTGAAGACCGTGTTGCCGTTCGTTCAGCCAGTGCAACGATGTGCCGAGCTGTGCTAAAGTCCGTACGAACCTTGTTCGGTTCCGATGGTTTTATTGGCGTAACAAAACCGAGGAGCTGCCATGCGCGCTGCTTTGGTTTGGCCTTGCCGCGACGCTGAGCGGGCCGGCGCTGGCACAGGCCGGCCGTATGGTGGCCGCCGACCCGGTGGTAAACACCCCGGCGGGCACCCAGACATGGAAGGTGCGCTATCTCACCACCGACGATCGCGGCCGGGCACGGGAGGTCACCGGCATGGTGATTGCGCCCCGTGAGGTCATTCCGGCACGACCGCGACCGGTGATCGCCTGGGCGCACGGGACGTGGGGCACGGCCGCCAAGTGCGCACCCTCGCTCAGTTCGCAATTCTTCGAGCTTACTCCGTCGGTCGCTGCGGTGCGGCAGGGCTATGTCGTGGTCGCGCCGGATTATCCCGGTCTCGGCAACGTGGGAGTGCACCCGTATCTGGTCGGAACCGCGACCGCCCGCTCGGTGCTGGATGCGGTGCGGGCGGCACAGGTGATTCCGGGCGCAGCAGCGGGCAGCCGCTTCGCCGTCTGGGGCGAGAGCCAGGGCGGCCATGCGGCGCTGTGGGCCGGGCAACTGGCGGGCGTGGACGGCGCGGGCCTTCAATTGGTGGGCGTGGCGGCCGGTGCGCCGGCGACCGACCTCGCTGCCAACCTCCGCCAGGCGAGCGACCCTAACGCACGCGCTTTCCTGACCGCGCTCGCGGCCGACAGCTGGTCGCGTTACTACCGCGTGCCCCTCCGGATCGGCGCGCGGCGGACCCCAGGGATCATCGGGCGCATGGCGCAGAACTGCGTCTCGGTCGGCACCAGGCCCAAGCTCGGCACGTTGCTGGGCATGGTGGCGCTGCGGCAGGACCTCCGGCAGGTCGATCTGGGGGCGACGGCGCCGTGGGCAGCCTACGCCCGCGCCAACAGTCCGGCGCCGCTCAGCTGGGTGCCTGTGCTCATCGCGCAGACCCGCGCCGATCCGCTGGTCGCACCGGCGGTGACGCGAACATTCGCCCGGCGGCTATGCGCCAATCGCGTGCGCGTGCGGTGGATCGACCTGCCCGGCGGTGACCACGCAACGACCGCCAAGCAGAGCGCCGGGGCGACAATACAGTGGATCAACGACCGGTTCGCCGGAACCCAGGCCTCAAGCGATTGCAGTCGCATCTAGGAGAGTGTGCCATGCTGCGCGGAATGATCCTGTGTGCCGCCCTTGCCGTCACTGCTGCCATCCCTGCTACCGCCTCCACGCCGGAGGCATGGGCCCAGCTCTACAAGAAGGTTAATCGGGCCTGCGTCGCGCAGTCGGGCCTGGCCCGCCCGCAGCTGCTCGCCGCCAAGCTCAGCTACACGGACAATGTTCCCGTGGAAGTGCGCCTGTTGCGCGGCAACGATCGCCGGGGCCGGCTACAGCGGCTGGTGTGCGTCTATGACCGACGCACCGGCCGGGCCGAAGTGCAGGCCGCGCCCAATTGGAATGCCGCCACGACCAGACCCTAACGCCGTAGCGAGTCCCTGATCTCGCGCAGCAGCAGGATCTCCTCGGCGGTCGCATCGGCTTCCTCGCGTCGGCCGAGCGCGCGGTTGGCGGCCTTGACCAGCAGGAAGATGATGAAGGCGAGGATCAGGAACTTGATCACGGCAGTGACGAACGCACCATAGCCGAGCAGCGGCACGCCCGCCTTCTTCAAGGCGGCATAGTCGCTCGGCGAACCCGCATAGCCGGCCGGGATCTCGCCCAGCCGGACGAAATAACTGGAGAAGTCGAGTCCGCCCAGCACCCGGCCGAGCACCGGCATGATCAGGTCGTCGGTCATCGAGCTGACGATCGCCGCGAAGACCGCGCCGATGATCACCGCGACAGCCAAGTCGAGCACGTTACCGCGGGCGATGAAGGTCCGGAATTCGCGAAACATGGTGCCCTCCCGTTCTGTGCGGCGCCGATCATGTCACGGGCGTCGCACGGAAAGGAAGAGGGGCGTTAAGCCTACTTCACCGCCAAGCCGGTGTGCTGGGCCAGGAAGGCGTAGACGTCGCTCGCTTCCTCGATGATCTTGTCGGTCGGCTTGCCCGAGCCATGGCCGGCGCGGGTCTCGATCCGAATGAGGTGCGGCTGGCCGTTCGGGTCCGCGTTCTGCAGCGCCGAGATATATTTGAAGCTGTGCCCCGGAACGACGCGGTCGTCGGTGTCGGCGGTGGTCACCAGCAGCGCCGGGTAACGCACGCCGGCCTTGATGTTGTGATAGGGCGAGTAGGCCAGCAGGGTTTTGAAGTCCGCTTCCTTGTTGGGATAGCCGTAATCGTCGACCCAGTAGCGCCCGGCCGTGAACCGGTCGAACCGCAGCATGTCCATCACGCCCACCGCCGCGTTGCCGGCGGCGAACAGGTCCGGCCGCTGGTTGACTACTGCGCCGATCAGCAAGCCGCCATTGGACCCGCCCTGTACGGCCAGGCCGTTCTTGGGCGTGACCCCGTTGGCGATCAGATATTCGCCCGCGCCGATGAAGTCGTCGAACACGTTCTGCTTGTTGGCGAGCCGGCCCGCGTCGTGCCACGCCTTGCCATATTCGCCGCCGCCGCGGATGTTTGCCTGCGCCCACACGCCGCCATTCTCCAGCCACGCCAGCCGCGTCGCGGAAAAGGCCGGGGTGAGCGAGACGTTGAACCCGCCGTAGCCGTACAGCAGCGTCGGCGCCGGGCCGGTCGTGCCCTTCTTGCGCACGATGAACAGCGGCACGCGGGTGCCGTCCTTGGACGCGTAGAAGCGCTGCTCGACGCTATAGTCGTCCGGGTTGAAGCTGACCTTGGGCGCCCACCATTCGCTGCTCTGCCCGGCGCGCGTATCGTAGCGGTAGATGGTGGTCGGCCGGTTGAAGCTGGTGAAGGCGAAGAAGGTCTCGGGGTCGTCATAATCGCCGCCGAACCCGGACGCGGTGCCAAGGCCTGGCAGCTCGATCACCCGTTCGCGCACTCCCGCCGGCGAGAACACCCGCACCTCCGTGCTGGCGTCCTTGAGATAGGAAGCGACCAGCTTGCCGCCGACCAGGCTGGCGCCGTCAAGGGTCGCCGCATCCTCGGCGACGACAGTACGCGGAGTGGGCTTGGCCTGCGCGATATCCAGCGCCACCACCTTCAGCCGCGGCGCGCCCTCGTTGGTGATGAAGTAGAAGGTCGAGCCGCGGTTGCCGATATAACTGTAGTTGTTGGTGAAGCCCGGGATCAGCACCCGCGGCTTGGCGCCGCGCTTCTGCCGGTCGACCAGCACCACCTCATAGCGATCGTCAGTACCGCTCGACGAGGTCACCACCACCCAGCGCCCGTCGTCGCTGACCTGCGCGCCATGGTTGAGCTCGGGCCGGTCGGCAGTCGAATAGACCAGGCTGTCCGCTGCCTGCGTGGTGCCGAGCTTATGAAAGAACACCTGGTGGTTGTTATTCAGCTGCTGGAAGGTCTCGCCAGCCTTGGGCTCCGGATAGCGCGAATAATAAAAGCCGCTGCCGTCCTTGGCCCAGCTCAGGCCGGAGAACTTGACCCACTTGATCTCTTCGGCGGTCGGCTGGCCGGTGGCGACGTCCAGCACCCGCACCGTGCGCCAGTCGGTGCCGCCGTCCTGGACCGAATAGAGCAGGTGCTTGCCATCCTCGCTCGGCACCCATTCGGCCAGCGCGGTGGCGCCGTCCTGACTCCACTTGTTGGGGTCGATCAGCAGCTGCTCCGCCCCATTGAGGCTGTCGCGGACATAAAGCGGCGACTGGTTCTGCAACCCCGAGTTGCGGGCGTAGAAGTAGCGATTGCCCTTCTTCACCGGAACGCCGGTGCGCTCGTAATTGTACAATTGCGTCATGCGCGCCTTCAGCGCGTCGCGGCCGGAAAGCGTCGCCAGGTAGGCGTTTGTAACCTGATTCTGGGCGGTCACCCACGATCGGACCTCCGGTGCATTGCGCACGTCGGTCTCCAGCCAGCGGTACGGGTCCGCCACCGGAGTCCCGAATTGCGTCTCGACCAGGTCGCCCCGGCGGGTTTGCGGATAGGCGAGGGCGGGAGCGGCTGGTTCGGCAGAAGCAGGCGCAATTGCAGCGTCGGGCGTGGCGGTCATCGGCTCATTGGTGGTGGTGGAGCAGGCGGCAACGATCGGAAGGCTCATCAGGACCAGGCTCTTGCGCATGATTTTCCCATGGGACGGGTGAAGGTGCCCGGTGCTTGCAGGGGAGGCGGCCGGGCCGTCAAGCGCCATGCGGGGGGAAAGCCGTGACTCGGCCCGCCTCTCGCCGCTAGAGGGACGCTATGCCTCTCCCTACCGTCGCCATCGTCGGCCGTCCCAATGTCGGCAAGTCCACGCTGTTCAACCGGCTGGTCGGCAAGCGCCTGGCGCTGGTCGACGACCGGCCCGGCGTGACCCGCGACCGGCGCGAGGGCGACGGCAAGCTGCTCGACCTCGAATTCCGGGTGATCGACACCGCCGGCTTCGAGGACGAGGACCCGTTGAGCCTGCCCGGCCGGATGCGCCAGCAGACCGAAGCCGCCGTCCGTGAGGCCGACGTCGCCCTGTTCCTGATCGACGCGCGCGAAGGCGTCACGCCGATGGACGAGGAGATCGCCAATTGGCTGCGGGCCGAGGACGCGCCGGTGGTGGTGGCCGTCAACAAGGCGGAAGGGCGGCAGGGGGAGACCGGCCGGCTGGAGGCCTTTTCGCTCGGCCTGGGCGAGCCGATCGCCATCTCCGCCGAACATGGCGAAGGCGTGGTCGACCTGTTCGAATCACTTCGCCCATTCATCGAGCGCGAGCAGGTGGACGAGCCGGAGGAGGACGAGGACGATCCGGCCCGGCCGCTGCACATCGCGATTGTTGGCCGCCCGAACGCGGGCAAGTCGACCCTGGTGAACAAGATGCTCGGCGAGGAGCGGATGATCACCGGTCCGGAGGCCGGCATCACCCGCGACAGCATCTCGCTCGATTGGGAATGGCCCAGCCCCGACGGCACTCTGCGCAAGGTCCGCCTCGTCGACACCGCCGGCTTGCGCAAGCGGGCGAAGGTCGAGGACAAGCTGGAACGGCTCTCGGCCATGGATACCCGCCGGTCAATCGACATGGCCGAGGTGGTCGTCCTGCTGCTCGACGCCACCCGTGGGCTGGAGGCGCAGGACCTGCGCATCGCCGACCAGGTGGTGGAAGAAGGCCGCGCACTGGTTATCGCCCTCAACAAGTGGGACGTGGCGGAACATGCCTCGTCGTTGTTCAACGGGGTCAAGGCCGCGCTCGAGGAGGGCCTGTCGCAGCTGAAGGGCGTAACGGTGCTGACCGTCTCGGCAGTGACCGGCAAAGGCATCGACCAGTTGCTCGGCGCGGCGTTCACCCTGCGTGAGGCGTGGAGCCGGCGGATCACCACGGGCGAACTCAATCGCTGGTTCGAGCGCGCGGTCGAGCAGAACCCGCCCCCGGCGCCCGGCGGCAAGCGGATCAAGCTGCGCTACATCACCCAGGTGAAGACCCGCCCGCCGAGCTTCGTCGTGTTCGGGACCCGCGTCGACCAGCTGCCCGAAAGCTACCGCCGCTACCTGCTCAACAGCATGCGCCGCGACCTGGAGCTCGGACCGGTACCGCTCCGCTTGACCATGCGCGCTCCAAAGAATCCGTTCGACCGCTAACCGCCCTTTTACCCTTTCGTCCTATAAGGCGGTGGTGGACAGTTCCGACAACCCTGGCCGTGACGCGGATGCCGCCGGCATCGTCGACTGGGCGCATTTCGAAAAGAGCCGGTCCGAGTTGGGTCCGGGCTTCATCCGCATCCTCGGCTATTTCCGCGAGGATGGCGTCAAGTCGGTCACCCAGATCGAACAGGCCATGCATTCCCAGAACACCGTCGGGCTGGTTCGGCCGGCCCACACCATCAAGGGCGAAGCGCGGCAGTTCGGGGCCGAGCCGCTGGCCGCAATCGCCGAGCTGATCGAAAGCACCGCGCGGCTGTGCGTGGAGACCCGCCGCTTCCCCGACGAGTTGGTGCCGCAGGTGGTGCAATTGCGCCGGCTCTTCGCCGAGACCGTCGACCTGTTCGACAAGGCGACCAATCCGCTGCTTAGCCGCCGTGCCGCTCCCGGCGGCTTCGGCCGGAAGGCGACCAACCAGGGCTTCGGCCGGCTCTAGGCCGGCAACGGCTTGCGCATCGGCTGCAGCTCGAACCGGCTCAGCGTCCGCCACGCCCACTCGAACGGACCGTAGCGGAAGCGTGTCAGCCATGGCTTGGACCAGGCCAGCATCACCAGCCATACGACCGGCACCAGCAGCCACGCCTCGAAGCGTGACACGCGTCCGTACAATCCCTGCCCCCAGCCGTAGAAGACGAACGCGGCGATGATGCTCGTCCCGAGGTAATTTGAAAAAGCGCAGCGACCGGCAGCGGCAACGCGCTGCGCGAATGGCCCCATCCGCCGCGACAGCAGGATGATCAACGCCGCATAGCCGAACGCCATCGCCACCCGGAACGGAGCGGTGGCGACGAGAAAGCCGCCGAACAGCGTCGGAATGTAGAACCGGCTGGCGAAGTCGGCCGCCACCAGGGCCGCAAAGGCCAGCGCGCCGATCCCCAGGCACCAGCCGGCCACCTTGCGGTAGCTGCGGTCGTCCCAGCTGCCGGTCAGGAAGCCGCTCTTGTACGCCGCCATGCCGAGCAGCATCAGGCCGAGCGTCTCCCAACCGAAGAACAGCGACCCCCTGAGCGGCTCCGTCAGCCTGGCGGTGACCATCTCGTGCAGGCGGGTGCCGAAGCTGCCGCGGTAGATCGCCAAGTCCTGCGCGACGTCGGCGGGGAAGGGGTAGAACATACGCCCGAAGTCGTTCCAGCCGCGGACCTGCTCGGCGGTGGCGCCGGCCGCGTGGGCGGCATGGTCGAGCCGGAGCATGTGGCTCACCATCAGGCCGAACAGCGCCATGTTGATGAGGATGAACAGGCAGCCGAGCACGAATAGCTGGTGGGCCGGGCGGCGGCGGAAGAGGAATGCGACCAGCCCGACCAGCGCGTAGCCGACCAGGATGTCGCCGAACCAGACAAGGTAGAAGTGGGCGAGCCCGAACAGCAGCAGCACCAGCATCCGCCGGATGTGGGTGGCCGGTCCGGATGCGCCGCTCGCCTCCGCCCGCTCGATCACCAGCAGGGTCGAGGCGCCGAACAGCATGGAGAACAGGCTGCGCATCTTGCCGTCGATCAGCACCAGATTCGCGGCCCACAGCGCAAGATTGGCGCCAGTGTGACCGCCGTAGGTGCCGGGGTTGAAGTAAGCGCCCTCGATCATCGCGAAGGCGACCACGTTGACGGAGAAGATGCCCATCACCGCGACGCCGCGGATCACGTCCAGGGGGAAGATGCGGTTGCTCGATGTGGTCGCCATCCAGGCCCCCTCGTCCGCGGCGGCGAAGCTCAGGCTTCCGCCGCCTCGCTCTGCAGCTGGATGTAGTTGGGCAGGCCCATGCGCTCGATCATCTCGAACTGGGTCTCGAGATGGTCGACGTGGCCTTCCTCGTCGCGCAGCACTTCGGCGAACAGGTCGCGGCTGACATAGTCGCGCACGCTTTCGCAGTAGGCGACCGCCTCGCGATACATGTTCACCGCCTCCACCTCCGCATCGAGGTCGGCGCGGAGGATCTCCTCCACGGTCTCGCCGATGCGCAGGCGGCCGAGCAACTGGAAGTTGGGCAGGCCGTCGAGGAACAGGATCCGCTCGGCAAAGCGATCCGCATGCTTCATCTCGTCGATCGACTCGTGCCGCTCATACTGAGCGAGCTTGCCGACGCCCCAATGCTCCAGCAGCCGGTAGTGCAGCCAATATTGGTTGATCGCGGTCAGCTCGGCCTTGAGCGCCTCGTTCAACAGCTCGATGACCTTCGGGTCGCCCTTCATGCCCATATCCCCTTTGCCCACCTTCTACCCCAAGTCCGGGCCCGAACGAAGGGGTGGGCTCAGGCCGCGTTGGCGGCGGGTGCCTGCTCGGTGCGGCCGCGTTCGTCGTCGATGATTTGGCGCGCGAACGGCAGGCAGGTGCCGCACTTGGCCTTGCAGCCGAGGCGGGCATAGGCCGAGCCGGGCGAGCGCGCGCCCTGCCTGGCGGCGGCCCGCAGCTGCTCCTCGCGAATCGCATTGCAGACACAGACGATCATGCGAAGCAGAATGCCGATAATGCGAGTGAGTTGCAATAGCGCGGCAAGCCGAGCGTAGCTGAACGGTTGCGCCAGCAACCGCGAAGCAGCGCGAAGAGCCGCGCTTCAGGCCGCCAGTTCTCCGTTCATCAGCTTGGGGAAGAAACCCTCGTGCGCGGCGCGCAACTGGCCAAGCGAGACCTCCGCCAAGCCCTCGAAGCGATCGGCCTCCCATTCCTTCACATCGACGAACTTGATGCTGTCGCCGCCGACCGCGCCGATGATCGCGCATTGCACGCCGGCTGCGTCACAGGCCTCTTCCAACGCCGTGAGCGCACTCAGCTGCTCGTCGTCGGCGACCGTCACCACGTAGAGCCCCTGATCCTCTCCGAAGGCATCCGCGGTGAACGGCTCCCATAGCAGGATTTCGGCGCCGAGATTGCCGGCCAGTGCCATCTCGGTCAGCGCCACCGCCGAACCGCCATCGGCAGCGTCGTGAACGGCGGTGACCAGGCCGCGGTCGATCAGGTCACGGATCAGCGTTCCCACCGTGAGTTCATGATCAAGGTCGACTTCCGGCGGCTCGCCCGCCTGCTGCCCGGCGATCTCGCGCAGCCACAGGGACTGGCCAAGATGACCGGCGCCGTCGCTGCGGCGCCCTCCGATCAGGCAGATGGTGTCGCCCTCCTGCTTGAACCCGATCGTCGCCGCCTTCTGCCAGTCCGGCATCAGCCCCACCGCCCCGATCGCCGGCGTCGGCAGGATGGCGCTGCCACCGCCGGTCGCCTTGCTCTCGTTATAGAGGGACACGTTGCCGCTCACGATCGGGAAGTCGAGCGCTCGGCACGCCTCGCTCATGCCCTCCAGGCAGCCGACGATCTGGGCCATAATCTCCGGCCGCTGCGGGTTGGCGAAGTTGAGGCAGTTGGTCACCGCCAGCGGCGTCGCGCCGACCGCCGACAGGTTGCGATAGGCCTCCGCGATCGCCTGCTTGCCGCCCTCGACCGGGTCCGCATAGCAGTAGCGCGGCGTACAGTCGGTAGTCATCGCCAGCGCCTTGTCCGACCCGTGCACCCGCACCACGGCCGCATCGCCGCCCGGGCGCTGCACCGTGTCGCCGCCGACCTGCGTGTCGTATTGCTCCCAGATCCACCGGCGGGAGGCGAGGGCGGGGGAGCCCATCAGCTTGAGGAGGTCGCCCGCAACGTCCGTGCTCTCCGGCAGGTCGCCCAGCGGCTTCACCTGCGCCCACGCCTTGTACTCTTGCCTGCTGAGGTGCGGGCGGTCGTACAGCGGCGCTTCGTCGGCCAGGGGGCCCAAGGGAATGTCGGCCACCGTCTCACCTTGCCAGACCAGCTCCATCCGGCCGGTGTCGGTGACCTCGCCGATCACCGCGAAGTCCAGCTCCCACTTGCGGAAGATCGCCTCCGCCTCGCCCTCGCGGCCGGGCTTCAGCACCATCAGCATGCGCTCCTGGCTCTCCGACAGCATCATCTCGTAAGGCGTCATGCCCTCCTCGCGGCAAGGCACCTGGTCCATCACCAGCTTGATCCCCACGCCGCCTTTCGACGCCATCTCGACCGAGGAGGAGGTGAGGCCGGCCGCGCCCATGTCCTGGATGGCGACGATCGCGTCCGACGCCATCAGCTCCAGGCAGGCCTCGATCAGCAGCTTCTCGGTGAAGGGATCGCCGACCTGCACAGTGGGGCGCTTCTCGTCGGAGTCTTCGCCGAAGTCGGCCGACGCCATGGTCGCGCCATGAATGCCGTCGCGGCCGGTCTTGGAGCCGACATAGACCACCGAGTTGCCGACCCCGGCTGCGGCCGAGTAGAAGATCTTGTCCGTCTTGGCGACGCCGACGGTCATGGCGTTGACCAGAATGTTGCCGTCATAGGCGGGATCGAAATTCACCTCGCCGCCGACCGTCGGCACGCCGACGCAATTGCCGTAGCCGCCGATGCCGTGGACCACGCCGCTGATCAGGTGCCGCATCCTGGGGTGGTCCGGCCGGCCGAAGCGCAGCGCGTTCAGGTTCGCAACCGGCCGCGCGCCCATGGTGAACACGTCGCGCAGGATCCCGCCGACCCCCGTCGCCGCACCCTGGTAGGGCTCGATGTACGAAGGGTGGTTGTGACTCTCCATCTTGAAGATGGCGGCGTCGCCGTCGCCGATGTCGATCACGCCGGCATTCTCGCCCGGACCGCAAATCACCCACGGCGCTTCCGTCGGCAGTTTCCTGAGGTGGATCCGCGAGGATTTATAGGAGCAATGCTCCGACCACATGACCGAGAAGATGCCGAGCTCGGTCAGGTTGGGCTCGCGGCCGAGCGCGTGCAGCAGCCGCTGATATTCTTCCGGGGACAGGCCGTGCTCGGCGACCATCTCGGGCGTGATGTCGGACATAGGGCGGCGGATAGACGGGCGGCGCGCAAAGAAAAACCCCCGGCTGGTGAGGCCGGGGGTCCGAGATGAGGATGGTTGGCGAATCAGGCCTTGCAGCTCTGCGAACCCTTGCCAGGCCGCTCCAGTGTCACCGACGCCGCCGCGGAGGTGCCGGTCAGGCTGTAGCCGCCGGCCGCGGTGAAGGGCGGCTTGCCGTCCGCGCCCGGCGCCAGCTGGGTCGGGCTGCCGTTCTTTTCCGACCGGAAGTTCGCGCCGGCCGCCTGGCCGTTCTGCTCCAGCCAGTCGATGTACACCAGGCTGTTGTCCTTGCAGCGATAGATCTTGCTGGCGGCGATCGACGGCGGCAGCTGAACGGGCGGCGCGTTCTTTAGCTCGTTGGCCATCGGGTCGGCCGGGCCGTTCTGCACGATGGTGTGGCTGTCTTTGTTGCACGCGGCGAGCGCCAGGGCGGCAGCGGCCGGGATGAGGAGAAGGGTCCGAGTCATGGCCGGCGCTTTCGCGGCTGCGAGATGAACCGTCAATGGCTGATCGGCGCGCAAGTTTGCATTGCACCAAAGAGGGGCATAATCTGCGGCAGCTTCGGGGGCGGAGGACAACAGCGGCTTTGGATAACATGCAGCGGATCCGCTATGGCCTGACCGGGCTTGCGATCGTGTTTCTGATCGTGCTGCTGGGCACGGCCATCATCCGCGGCGGCGGGGCGGACGAGGGCAACGGCGTCAATGCGGCCCAGCCGAACGACCCGTTGGGTGAGCTCGGCGTCGCCCCTGGCCAGAGCGACGGCGATAACGCCGCGACCGGCAACACCGCCGGGTGAGACGCGCAGCGGCGGCGCTGGCCGCCTTGCTGCTGCTGTCCTGCGACCGGCACCAACCGCAGCACGCCCGAGCCGAGGCGCCAGCCACCCGGCCACCGCTGGCCCTGTTGACCGGACTGCCCCTGGCGTTCGGGGAAGGGTTCACGCTCGACGCCCCGAGGCATCCCGTCCTGTCCCGGCTCGACCGGGATTATCAGGTCGAGCTCGTCGACGGTCCCGAGCAGCTCGGGCAAACGTGGTTGCTGCTGGCCGCCCAGCCACGCGCGCTGACGGCCGAGCGGCTGGTCGCGCTGGACCGGTGGGTGAGGCGGGGGGGCCGGCTGCTGCTGCTCGCCGATCCGCAGCTCAACTGGCCGACCGACCTGCCGCTCGGCGACCCGCAGCGCCCGCCTTACGAATATGCCGACACCGGCCTGCTGGGTCATTGGGGGCTGCGGCTCGAGCAGCCGGATGCTGCCTCAGCGTCGGGCGCGGTGGTACTCGGCGGGCAGAGCGTCGCCACTTCGTCGCCCGGCACCCTGCACCGAACTGGGGGTAACTGCCGGATCGCGCCGGACCAGCACCTCGCCGCCTGCCGATTGGGCAAGGGCCAGGCCGTGGTGGTCGCCGATGCCGATTTCCTCGGGTCTCCCGGCGGCCCGGACGCGGTCGCGGCGCTGCTCCAGCAGGTCGGACGATAGCGCAGCCGAGTCGTTCCACACAGGGTTATCCACAGGAGTTAAGAAACCGTGCACAGCTGTGCGGAACTACCTTGCTGTGCTCCGAAAGCCGCAGAAAACCGCGATTACGCATCAATGCCCATTAAATCCCATCAAATCCCATTGTCACCCATGCCGACCCGAGTTACACACATTGCAGCGCGGGGCTGACCTACATCCGGTCACACAGCGTCGGAGACACGGCTGACCCCGTGATTCCGGCGAACAGGGGTTCTTTGCCCGGCGCTGCGGGAGTGGTTGTCGGTGGCATTGGAGCACCTGTTTCAAGGCAGTGCCCTCAACGCGGTGGACGCCAAGGGGCGCGTCTCCGTGCCCGCCTTCCTGCGCACGGTGATCGAGCGCCGCGGCGATGCCCGCACCATCGTTCTTGCCAAGCACAGCCAGTTCGCCTGCCTCGACGCCTATGATCCCGCTTATGCGGCGCTGAAGCATGCCAAGCTCGAGCGACTGCTCGAAAAGCAGGAAGAGAATGCCGACGCGCAGCTGATCTACCAGCAGCGCAACCTGATGGCGTTCGCGGCCACCGAAGAAGTGCCCTACGACAGCTCAGGCCGAGTGCTGCTGCCGCCGATGATGCGCCGCAAGGGCGGTATCGGCGATCTCGCCCTGTTCCTCGGCACCGGCGAAACCTTTCAGATCTGGAATCCGCAAACGCTCCTCGGGGACGACACCATCCCGGAGGATCTCAAGGACATCTGCCGTTACCGGCTCGAAGAGCGGGGGATCAGCGCGTGAGCACTGTCCCCACCCCCGCTCAGGCCCACGTGCCGGTACTGGTGGATGAAGTCGTCGCGGCCCTCGCCATTGTTCCAGGCGAGACGCATGTCGACGGCACGTTCGGGGCTGGCGGCTATACGCGCGCCATGCTCGGGGCGGGGGCGGGACGAGTGATCGGCTTCGATCGCGATCCAAGCGCGATCGCCAACGGGCCCTCACTCGTCCCAGACCCGCGTCTGACCCTGATCCACGATCGTTTCAGCCGGCTGGACTCGGTCCTGGCCGAGCGCGACCTGCTGCCGGTTGACGGCGTCACGCTCGACATCGGCGTCTCCTCCATGCAGCTCGACCAGGCGACACGCGGCTTCTCCTTCCGCGAGGACGGCCCGCTCGACATGCGGATGAGCCAGGAGGGCCAGACCGCCGCCGACTTCCTCAACGAGGCCGACGAAGCGGAGATCGCCCGCGTGATCCGCGACTATGGCGAGGAACCGCGCGCCCGGTCCGTTGCCCGCGCGATCGTCGCCGCCCGGCCGCTGACCCGCACCGCCGAGCTCGCCGCCGCCGTCCGCAAGGCGCTCGGCCACCACCCCGGCATGAAGACCGACCCGGCGACCCGCACCTTTCAGGCCATCCGAATCCACCTCAATGCCGAGCTCGACGAGCTTGAGCAGGGCCTGCGCGCCGCCGAGCGCGCCCTTCGCCCCGGGGGACGGCTGGCTGTCGTCACCTTTCATTCCCTCGAGGACCGTATCGTGAAGCGTTTCCTGCGTGACCGCAGCGGGGCGGCGCCGGCCGGCTCGCGGCATCGTCCTGATGTCGCGGCCGGCCCGGCAGCCACCTTCAGCGTGGTCGCCAAGCCCGTCGGACCCGGCGAGACCGAATCGGCCGCCAACCCCCGCGCCCGCTCCGCCCGGCTGCGCAGCGCGACCCGGACCGACGCCCCCGCCTGGCAGGAGATGGCCGCATGAGCGCCAAGAGCTTCCGGTCCGTCGGCTGGGTGGCCGGCATCGCCGCCACCGCGCTTGGTTGCTACATGGTCAACCTCAAGGTCGCGTCCGAACGCGCCCAGCTGGAGGACGTCGAGACCCGCATCGTGCTTGCGCAGCGCGACATCCGCCTGCTGCAGACGGAGATCGGCACCCGCGGCCGCCTTGCCCAGCTGGAATCGTGGAACGTCAAGGTGCTCGCGTTGTCGGCGCCCAAGGCCAACCAGTTCCTCGAAGGCAGCTTCCAGCTCGCCACCCTCGTGGCGCCCAAGAAGGTGATCGATCCCTCGGTGCCCGTGGTGCTGGCGTCCGCGCCGGCGCCGCTGCGTAGCCGGCCGGTGGTGGATCAGGATGGCCCGGACCTGTCGGCGAGGGTTGCGCCCGTCCCCGTTCAGCCCCGCTCCGCTTCGCCTGCCGACCTGCTCCACGTCGCCAGCCTGAAGCGCGACCTGCCTGAGCCGGTCGCTCACAAAGTTGTGGAAAAGCCGG
>Ga0210040_10006266_pt1 | contig 14872 bp, 9 predicted proteins | sample CryGeyCG12114_NA_FD_185462 | JGI IMG/M metagenome (GOLD analysis project Ga0210040, IMG submission 185462) | Groundwater microbial communities from aquifer - Crystal Geyser CG19_WC_8/21/14_NA (SPAdes) (version 2) | ecosystem: Environmental > Aquatic > Deep subsurface > Groundwater | place: USA... | reverse complement strand
AATTTTGTTATCACAGTAACCGGCAAAAATTAATCATTGCCAAATAACTTTGAGCTGAAATCGATTTATTTTAATTTTGAAATTCCGTACAGACTGACGGAATAGCGTCGATTATGTTATGATTGCTACTTACTGGCTGTTTCAAAAAACAATTGAAAAATGTTGCCCTGAAGTTATTTGGTACTCGTTGTTTTCTTCTTGTTTCCGTGTAAACAGCCTGGTGATGACCACATTTTTTTTCAGTAAATTGCATTTAAAATTATAGAATCTATCTTTGAAATTCCTGTAAATTAATTTTTATAAAAATAAGGCCACTTTTCTCCCGTAAATTGAACAAATGACTATTTAACGAAAATAGCAAACTTACTATTGGACGAAATATTGCAAAACCAAAGTGTAATGCAGTATCTAAAATTTTTACTACGGTCTCAAAACCACCAGACCACCCGACTTTCTCTTTGCTGCACACACTACAAACCTAACCTAACCTAACCTAACACTGCTGCAAAGAGAAAGTCGGGTGGTCGGGTGGTTTCGAGACCGTAGTAAAATTTTTGACGAATGAATCATAATTTTTTCATTCTTGAATGAGTTGACTTTTTAACTACGGTTATTTAAATCGATTGCATTTTTTTTCATACAATAATTTCGAGCTGGCTCGAGATCGACTCGACTTTTTCGAGTCGAGTTGACCAAGCCTTTGGCTCGCTCGATAATTTCGAGTCGATCTCGAGTCGAACAAGGCTAAGTCTCGAGTCGAGTTGACCAAGACCTTGGCTCGCTCGACTCGACTCGTTGAGAGCTCTAAGAGCGAGTAAGGGATATCAATAAATGACATGACAAGTTTTCTAATCATTAGTAGGTGAATGCATAGTATCCATGTAAGTGTATAATCCGTGTTTTAGTGTCGAAATATTACGTTGCTCAAACGGCTCAATTATTAGACATAGTTTAGGCTGCCGTAAGTTGAAGGCTTTGAGATTCTGACGGCTACACTGTGGCATTCCCATTCAAAGCACGTAAAGCTGTGCTCGTATATTTAGAGTATATCGAATTTTTCTTGTTTGCACAGTATGATAATGTATGGAATGTGACTCGTTTTTTCTCATATTTTTTTATCTTTTCTGCTTATTTTCATTGTTGGAATTTAAGCTACCTGGAGATTGTATTTACGCTTGCTGCGTATGCAATGTAAACTAATACGAATAAGGCCAAGGGTTTGGGCATATTAAAATTGATTACATATTGTATGAGGCTGTTGAAATGGAAATTTACCACGTGAAATGAGCAAGAGATGAGCAGTTGGTATGAAAAGCTGACCATTTGGCGTTTTGTAGAAAGTTCCTTCCCCTTCGAACAATATTTTGCACTCGTGTGAGTGAGCAGAGCAACATAATGTAGTCTAGTTTTCTTTAAAAGTTTTGAGTAACAAGATTTCCGCGGGTTCAAAGAGATTTTCTCTTTAATGAGATAAAAGAGTGATTTTCAACAAGATTTGTGCGCTTGTTCGTGTTCCCTCTAGTTTTTTTTTAAAGCTTACCAGTTTGCCAGTTAGTTTCTTAAGACGAAATTTGAGTGTAAAGAAAGTTGGTTTATTTTTACATCTTTCAAAACTGGAAAAAATAGACAAAGAGATAATATTTGAATTAATATTTACATCCTTTAGAAAAAATTTAAAGTACTCCCGGACTATTTGCAGTCAACTTCAACTAAATTTCTTAATAGACCAAGTTTTTTCATTTTACATTCACTCCTTTGAAGAAAACAAATGACAGATTTATTTTACAAACTCATACAAAAAGAAGTCCAGCTTTGCAGAATTTATTTCTTTCCAAGAGTTAAATCTAAATGAGAAAAGTTTCATAAAGCTGAGTAATCTAATTTGTAACCATACAATTGCTTACGTGTAGTAAGCCATAGAATTAAGACTCCCAAGTTTTAGCATCTGGACTTACAAAATAAGTGGTTTGTCGGGAAACTTTAGAATTACGTAGATTGCATAGTAATGATTAGGTTTTTATCAGTGTATTTTTATATGCTTCAGAAAGCCTTCCCAATTTCAGGTAATGCTGCGTACTGCATGCATTCGAATTAATTTACTACTCAAATGCATTTCATGAAAACCAAATCAAGTTTGGATTGTGCTCCTAACATTATTAAGTGCTCTTATGGAGAATTCCGAGCATTCTACAGACCTCTTGATGCAGTATTTTCGTAACCAACAAAAATGTTGAAGATTTTTAATTCCTCAATATATTAATTTGAGCATATTACGTTTATTCCCTATGTAAAGTCAAGGAGATCTCTCCTCTCTATACTGCGTTTTAGTAGTAACAAAAATTAATAACTTTTTTCTGCTCAGTATCTGCAAAAAAACAGACAACTTTTTATCTCATTTGCGTAAAATTTTATTCTAAAAATACTATCGTGTGAACACTTCTTCAGGAATTCTTTGTTTCACTGGTATGAACAGACTGTGAAATTATGAAACCCTTTGCCTATGATTTATTAGTGCTTGCTGTAACCCCAAGAATCATAAGTTAGACTAAACGATGGTCATAATGTGTGCATAATGGTAGATTTAACATTTTCATTCCCCGTTGGAAATAAATTGTTCAACCACCATGTGTGAATTTGAATTTAGTGAGGTCATATGTGGCGCCATTTTGAAAGGAAAAAGTAGTATGCAGGTCACCCCCTCAAGTCACTTTCTGCCGAGTTCTTTTTATGCAATATAAAGTCTTACCACTTTTTTACCACTAGATAACAAAACATGCAATTCCTAAGATGCATAAAAAATACCAACAACAAAGTTGATCCAGCTTTATGGTATGTACAAAATGTGCCGACTTGTGATTTTGGAAGCTCAATCCTAATTTTGGAATGACAATGTGTTTAAGCTATTGGAGATGAGATGATAGATTGGAAGCTTCAATTAGTGGCTCACAAGCTTATACTGTATCCTTAGCGCAAACATTGAAAACAATGAACTGTGGTGTCTAAAGGATATTTCATTTGCCCAGTCCAAAGTTGATCCACTTTGTCTGCTCAAATGAAAAGTAAGCGTGACAAATGAAGATAAGTGATGTTTATGTGCTCAGAGGGAAATTTGATGTGACGACATTCACACGAGCAAATATTTTCTCCTTTTATGCGCACTCTAGGAAATCATCGGGAAATACTGACAAATTCCATGGCTCCAGTGTATTTTTTTCACTTAATCTTTTCAGATATTTTCGTTATAATATACGCTTGGGAAAAGAACGGGAAAAGAGTCACATACATAAATCATAAAATAGTTTTTCAAATTAATTTTCATTAAAGGAGAAAGTAATAAGAGACGGATGGAAGGAAAACAAACCATTCATCTTTATTTTGCATCTTTTTGTAGCATGCTGATAATATAGTTGAACTATCGCAAGAATTTTGCTAAAATATTATGAGGAATTTTTTATCCGTCTGGATATAGTAATTGGAGTATTATGCTCAAATTCGAAATAAATAGTATTTTTTGCAGCTATCAGTGGACTATTCTTTATAACAGATAAACAACTTACTCATTAGTATGGGAGTTGCAAAGAAAGTATTTGTTCCATTCACATTCATAAATGTCACGTATTCATTGCGGCAGGTGAAATTTATGGCTATTAAATATACATGAAATCATTGGCACAGTTCCATTCGTTCAGGCATTTTCGTAAGATTTTTTCTTTATGTGGGAATCGTCTAAGACAATGCAAAGAAGCAATAGAGGCGGGTGTATCAGATTGCACATAAAGAAAGCGTCTTCCTTTTACACTGCCCGTTCATTAGAGAGGACATCTGTATTAGATAATGTAATGAATGGCAAAAAGTCGTGAGATATTAATGGGCAAAATGTAGAAATTTCTTTTTAAAAAGATAACGGCTACGGACCCTTAAACTACTTAACTAATGCGGTTTAGGAATTCTTCAAATGAAGTAGAAGCAAACAAGCGTCTGTTGAGAAAAGTAATAAATTTTATTCTCGGGCACTGGTCAAATATCTCCTCAAGTGTCGCTAAAATAACACACATGACATAAAACATGATGACAAGAGCTTATATGAAAATACGCCTTTTCAAATGGCATTACAATAACATTAGAAAAATGTCAGTCCACCAGATTTATATTCTTCTCACCGATAGACAAAAACACTGTTGAACAAACGGACTACTGCAAATACGTCAAGTTCTAAGAAGGATTTATTTTCACTCAGATTGCAAAATTGCTACGTATTATGTAAATCATGGGAACAGTTTAACCCAATGTTCGCAAACTCATTGCATTTTCTGTAGCTCCCCAATTCTGAATCAATTCGTACGCTAGAAGAGAGTAGACTCGACATCTTGATTAATTACGATAATTACACTGCATAAATTTAAACGAGCAGTGAACAAAACTTATGAGTTCATAATTATTCTTCCTAACTAACTAACTGTGAAATAAAATCTGTGCCCTGGGTTTGCCGCATTTCTCCCGAAATGTGTGTCAACGTCAGCACATTATTTTGGCATGAAAGGTTCCACTTACTTACACTACTACTACTCACTATACTACAAACTATATAAACTATTTTACTCCATTCTCTCTTTCGAATATCTACTGACTTTTCCCTATAGACATAAGACTACTTATGGAACTCCGAGCATTAAAAAAGAACAAACGACTGTGACTGAACTAACTAGCCTGTGTAGCTATATTCTAAAATCTCTTGACGTCATCAAGAGACTCACACAAATAAATTCATCTGTGCGTACACAGTACAGTTTCGGTGAACTGTCGTTTCCGGAAAAAGGTTACGCCGCAGCATCGCTTCCACAAGTAATATGTGCATGCACCTATCTCCCGACAGAAGAGTTTCCAAATTGTATACATTACGCCTATTACGTCATACACTGAATTCATCGTTCCTAAAGTTTAGCTGGTTGGGTAGTCAATACAAATCCACATACTAGTATGAGCACAAGACAAGATCTTTTGAACTAAATAGGGAACATTAAAGAGAAAATCTGTACCTTCTTTTTTCATGGGCTCAACTTTTGTGGAAAAGTAATTGCACAGCTTAAAAGGGAAAAGCGGTTAGCGAACTTCATTAACCCAAGTGCCTGGTAGTAAATGATTCTATGCGTTCTTACCTTATGTCCACGGCTATTTTCCTATTCAGCATTTATATCAGTGCCCCACATTACAACCTAGTCTTTTTTAAAGCTATTTTCCAATATGCTCGTCCTTACTTAATAAGAGCAAGCGGTAGGACTGTTTTCAATTTTATGTCTCCAATATAGTATAGGCAGTTCCTGCTGATTTTATGACAGCACTCGGATCACTAGCAAATCCTTGTTTACTAAACTTGTGGTGCTTTTCATTCCCTATTCCTCTTTTTGCAAGCATCTAACCATGCAGTTCTGTGTGTAGCTCTGATGAAGTATAAAATTCCTTTTTGATCTCCCTGGATCATCATTGTTATACATTCATGAATTTGGCGCTCCCAGTGCATCAATGCATGTACACTTTTTACAGCTCTAAATTGCAATCATATTCTGCTATAAGTTTTAAGTTAACAGTTGTCTGATAAAAAATTGTTGGGTTTTAGAATTTTCTCGGTGAACAAGAATTTTTCCTCTATTCATCATTGTCAAGCCACTTCACAGACACATGCTGCTAACATTGAAAGCTAATCTCCCATACGCCTGTACGGGGTACCTAAACACAAATATTGCAAGTTGATATGGTCGTAAAACTCTTTTTAGTGGCTTTTAGTGATGAAATGTGAAGCTTTTTTTTTGCAAGAATAGATGTTTTGGGCACTGCAAGATCGATAGAAAATTACAACAATATAGAGCCCCATTTCATTTCAAGTGGAATCACATTCCACGTCCATCATGAACATGCATGGATTTTATAAAATGTAGGGATATTAAAATACAATGAATTTTCATGGTTGGATTTTGCTGTTGAATGAGGGACATCGAATCGAGTTGCCAATAAACGCATAGTTTGCATTCCTTTCAGAATTGGCTCTACATATTTAAAATCAAGGCACATAGAAATTGTATAATATAGTTTAAACTATGAGAGACTAAACTAAGAATATGAGTAGGTCGGGATTCCGACCTACTCATATTCTATAAGAAACCTGCTTTGGAATTCTAGCCAAACAAACATTAAATTAGCAATTTTATCTTGTGTTCAATTCAAACTCAACTTATTTTTTTTATCTGTCCAACAGCTGTAACTTGTTTTACTGCTAAGCATTAAAAACCTCGCGCACGCGCAGTACCATATTCTTTGTTCTGGATTTCTGGCGTGCGTAAATTAGGTGTTTGTTTTCCAAAGGTCAAATTTAGCTAACTTTGTTTTCATTTGTAATGCGCAATCGATACTTCTACTATATTTAGTCTACTATCAGTAAGCATAACAATTCCGGTTAGTTCAGTTGTTATTGTTTTTGGCAAGTTTAATTTAGTGTATATCGTTCCAAAATTTTGCCACTATTGTGTCTTTGTATCATTACCTGTTGTCCTTTGAAGTTAAGTAACAATCCAAAGTACAATAGATGGAACGAGTGCGAAAAAAAACGAGGTTGATTGAGATCGGGTAAATGAAGGAATATTTTTGTGCAGAATTCATGCCTCCCATTCCCATTACTTTGTGTTTGTTCTCGTGATCCATTCGGTTTCATTTATTCAAAGACTCTATAAACGTTCGTGGGACTGGATCTTGTCAAACGAGACTGTGCAAGTTGTTACTGTTGTTTCAACATAAATTCTGGAATAGGGGTTCCGTTAAACGTAGACTGGGGAGCAATTCTTTGATTTATTCATGAAGATTGGATTGGATTCAGAGGGTTTCTTGATAGATTTGTCCCATATAACAGTCCTACATTCCATATCTTTCTCCATCCTTGCGTTATAATATTGTCGACTGGAAAGGAAAAGAATTACAAGCTCCACTTATTCTCGTAAAAAGTTTTCCATTTCTTCCCTATTTTTTTTTTCTTCATCCTACTACCTCACCTACCAACAAAAATTACCCAAAAGAAACATTTCAGGATGCCAGCCAGTTGACTCGCTTCCTTTTACTTGTAAAGTTAGTATACTAGAGTGAGTGACATCAAAAAGCCTTCCACCAACTCAACCCATCAATTGAGAAAATTAACTGATTCATTCAAATGGTACCCTTTGGTACGTGATTTAAGCAACCGACTTTCCTAAATAGAAAGACCGTTTAAATATAGTCCCATTAATTCATCCACCCAACGTAGTAAATTGCAGCCATCAGAATAATTGCAGGGGTTCCGGCTGCTCCACACTGTACTTACTTTGACTGTACATTGGAAACTCTAGACCATCATGAAAGATGGTCCACTTGTTTAATAAGATAATTTAAATGCAAATGGGCAAATCAATAGATATCTTATGAATGACTTTTCATGTTACAGATTACAACTCTGGTGAATGCCAAAGAACGATCTCTTTGCTCAGACCGTACACTGAGAGCCATTTCCCGAGTGGGTCAGTCTGTGAATATTGCTGTGGAGAGATTCGTGACTGTGGGAGAAGCCATAGCTGATGATAGTGATGAAATCCGACCGCAGATGTATGCTGCCTGTCAAGAAGCAAGAGCTGCAGGTATACACTTTTCTCTATTCCCTTGTACATAGCTTTATCATCATCCAAGCGCATGGGTCCATCCAGTAGGGCTCCATGTCTGTGTTTTCCCTCGTCTCAACTCCTTCTCATCATCAGACGTGCCCCACAAATTAAATTACTTTCTCCATCTCCTTTTCCACTGATCCCACTGGTTGAGATGAATGATCATGATCGCCCTCCAATGTAGACAATATCATCATTTACGTTTTCATCTTGTTCTATACACTTTTGTGACTGTACGTTTTCACTTACCAAACAATACACAGTATAAAATTTAGAAAGAATTTATAAAAAAAATTATCACGATTCCATATGGAAATAATTTGGGAACCGAGGATATTTTTTTTAGTGTAGTTAGTACAAGATGATAATATATCAGCAATTGTTTGAGCAGAGGAACATGTTGATATCTGGCTTTTTATGATTCGTTTAGATATGACCTTTGGAAGTGGCTTATAGCATAGGAAAATTGGCTCCCAAATAATTTTGCATTGCAAGGATGTGTTTAGTAACATGACATGTAAAGATCTTGTGATGGGCATGTTTAGAGCAAAGAAATACGGGATCTTTTCATCTCATATACATATTTATGAATTTAAGGGCAACTTTTGGTTTTCGCATGACACTCAAGAGAGAGATAGAAGCTACTGTGAATGAAAATAGCCTAAAACTTGGTCGATATTTCATGTGCCATGAGCTTGCAGAGTTTTTTCATCGAAGAAAATGGATTCTTAGAGTTCTTCTGTGAGCACTCGTGCATGAAAGCTGTGCATAATCCTCTCCTTGAGCGAATGGGCGTATCGTCCTTCTATTGACAGCTCCTAGTCATTTTCATTGTATAAAAATGTACATGTGTCACACTTCTTGTACGATATAGATTCCAATCTTTTCTTCCAATGCTCGTACACAAACACGCATTCATAATTTACAAGTTATAAGTTTTTATAACATCCGTTTTTGTATTTCTCTCAAGGTATAAATCTTTTTTGGCGTTTGCTACAATCTTTTTCTCCTCAGTTTTCATAAGCATGTACAGCTCCAACACTTTGCCTTACTTATAGTGTAGCAGTAGCAGTGAAGTTTAGTAACGGCTCTGAAACTTGATAACTTGGATAGAGCTTAAGCTTATAGATACTCACATAATGGGAAAATAAAATTATTATTTTACTAATGGATGCTAAAACATCTTTTCATTCTAACTGTTTCCAGGATCCACAATCGAAAAACTGTGCGAGTACAAAGGAGAAGGACTGGAGAGGGGTTCAAATGTTCCTAGAGCAATGTCCGACCGGGCAGCTATGGTGAGAGCGGCAAGATGTCTCTTAGCAGCTGTGACAAGGGTGCTCCTATTAGCTGACAGCGTGGTTGTCAAACAATTACTGCTCGCCAAAGACAAGGTAAATGCTTTGGTTGTTGTGGCTTGTATATAGTACAGGAGTTAATTTTTTACCAGTCAATCATGGATTTTAGATGGATTTTGAACGGTAAACTGCTCTGGGTAGCATGAGCTGTCAAAAGTTTTTTTGAAGGATAGTCTATGGAGTCATATAAAAAGGTTTACAAAGGAAAAATTGGCTTATTTTTTTAGAACGAACGTCAAAATTTTGCCATGCAGGAAGCTTTGAGAAACTTCGAGCTTCAGTCCGTGAAGAGCTTGTTTAGTCAAGTTATTACATTAATCATAGTACCTACTTTTGCATTATATAAAGTTTCAGAATGCTGATGATAGTTAGTTGTTATTACTGCAGTTAGAAATGTAATATTCCTAAAAGGAACAAAGTGCTGTTCTGTATTTATCAAGCAGTTTTTTTGCTGCTCAACAAACAGTTTCACTTTATATAGTTTTATACAAATTGCAATTTTGAGGACGAAATTTGGAACTATCTGCATTGTAGGATTTGAAACCTAACTTTTTGTCAATCACCGAAAAGATCCACTGTTGCTTTGGTATAGAGTCAATTATCTACTATTGAAATAATCTATTTCATCATATATTAATCATCTTCAGGACTAAATGCATTAAGATTTCAGTTTAAAGCAGTTTTAATCTGTGTCTACAAATATATACCCATAAAATTGTATTGAATTTATTTAAAAAAACGTACTCAGTGTCCTGCCCCCTAAATAGAGAATGCATACCGAGTAAGTAATAGATTCTACAGATTAGGTCTCCCAATTTGGCATGAATAAAAGTGGAGCATGTTGGCACGCGGATTTTATTGTTGAAAATGTAGCCATAATTTTCTTTTGGGTCCTCTCCTCCTTCATTTCTTCAAGTGGATCTCGTGTTTACTTTCGTTTTCCTTCTTTTGTTCACTCCAGGTGGTAAATACTCTTACAAGACTGGAATCTGTGAGCAACTTCACTGAGTTCGTAAAGGCTTTCAGTCAATTTGGAAGTGAAATGGTAGAGTTGGCTCAACTAACGGGTGACAGACAAGCTGATCTCAAAGACGAACGGCGCAGAGCTCAAATGGCCGCTGCTCGTCATGTTCTTGAACGTTCCACCATGATGCTTCTCACTTCTTCCAAGGTAAACAAACGGCGCTCTCTATGTACTTTGTTCTCTTGTTCCAATTTTTTGTTTGTTTCACCACACATTCAATACATTTTCATTACTTGTGTTCTATGCTTCTGGTGGTTTTTGGGCCACGCTTCGTTCTCTTAATGATGATGAATTTGGCAATGGTGAAAAAAACATTTACTTACTATTTACATTACATTATGTGCAACCACGCGAATCCCAATAAATTATCATTATTCAACATGTTTCATTCAGAATTCATACACACAGAAAACATTATATCCCAACGTAAATATTATTATGTACTACTGTACTATGGTTTTAAAAGCACGCCCAATAGTCTCACCACCAGAGAAATTGTGCATTTGTTACATTTTGTACACTAACCTAGTTCTCCTTGTGTATAGTTAACTGCCTTGTCATACATGCTCAAGTTGTTTGCTTCAGTCCATTCATCTTCATGATTGACACAGTCATTTTATTTGCTGGAGAAAAAGCAGGCTAACTTGGCTAGTTTTACCAGTTGAAACTTTCTGAGGAACCTGTTTTGTTTGTTTTGTACTCTTGACGTGTCCATTTCTCGTTTTGGTTGGCATTATTTACTCTTTCCAGTGGCAAGAAAATTTTCATATGCCGACATCATACGCAAAATGTACTTTGTTTTGAAAATTGCTTTTAGTCATATAACTGGGCGGGTGTGGGAATGCTAAGACTTTTTCAATTACACTCAGTGACAATGTAATGTCTGGCAGCACTTGAGTGGTTTTCACCAACCACTGTATATTTCTCTGGGAATTTGTGGGATTTTAATTCATAATTCAAAATTTATGGGGATTAGTAGTTTTTTAAGTATCTGGTAATCTGGTAGTATAAGTTGATAGTAATATACTTTGTGGTTCTAGATGGAACTGCTTGAACAAAGCAAATGCGTAGAATGAGCAAATGATAACAAAATTTGTTGCTCCTAAATTCTCATTGTCTTTGCTCCTCGTTGTGTGAAGATTAAACAAGTGTTTAATAAATAAATAGCATGAGAAAATTGTATATATGATTGTATATAGTTTAAGTTCTTTAATTTATTATCCGATATTGCATTTAATCCGCTTCGTATAGAGCTTTCCACTTTCCGTAAGCTTCGAATTAAAAAAGATACAAAGGCATTTAAAAATTATTTTACAATAAACACAAACAGCTCTCTAGTTAGTGAGGGTTAAACCAAAGATTTACGGGGGTTTAAAAAATTGATTGATTATAAGATTTATTGTTTGGTTTATGCCCGTCATTTATCATTGTGACTTGAGATTCATCATGCTTAAAGTCTAATCGTGTTTATGACTATAGCCGCCATAGCCGGGCCCACTGGCCTATAGCCAGACTCACTTTTACGATTACAATTTCAAACCTGCCAAATTATCGATGATCCACAAATTTTCTGATGCACGGCAAGTTTCTAAAATGTGATAAACGACTCTACAGCATGTTTTTGTACTATTCATTTTTGCCTTATAACATTCTAGAAACTTGTGGTACCTCTCCAAAATATATGGATCATTGAAAATTTGGCAGGTTTGAAATTTTACTCGTAAGAATGAGTCTGGCTATAGACTAGTGGGCCCAGCGATCATTTATTATTGGGACTTACATCCTATTGACAGAGTAGGTCACTGGCTACAATGGATCCAGGTGGCAATACCAACATTTCTACAAGCACAGAAATTGTATGGACTCTAATTAGAAGTTTTTTTTATTTTTGCGGCCATGAGAGGAGAAAACTTTATGTTTAAAAGACAGGATTCCTGGAGGAGTTATAGTCAGTTAGTTATTTTTGAGATTTGTTCATTGCTCTCAATGAGCCCATCTAATATTTATTGCTGTAAATGCTTCAAATACCTTTTTTTGAGGTTCTTATTTACTCAAGACTTATTATTTCCCACTTCCTTGATGTGTATAATTTAGCGGATCACGAATTATTGAAAAAGGAAGGTTTACAGATAAATGGACTATAGAAAAAACTTCTGGTACAACTTGGCAGAGCCCGAGATAGAGACACAAACGCAGAACAAATGAAATGAGACTTGCTAAAGTTTTCCAGCGCTTGGATTTCAAATTTTTTTTTGCTTTGTCTTCTTTGCAACAGGAAAATTTATGTGTGAAAAAGTTAGAAATAGATTTAAGTGAGAAATTCAGTTTTTTGCTTTCAAATTTACCTTGGTGTAATTAGCCTCTTAAATATACGTAAAAAATTTTCAATGCATTGCCAAAAGTTTTCCAGCGCGTAGATTTCAAAAATTTCTTTTGCTTAGTCTTCTTAACAACATGCAGGTTCATGTGTGAAAAAATTAGATATGGATTTAAGTATAAAATTTGGGCTTTTTGCTTTCAAATTTACCTGGGTGTAGTTAACTCAAACTATAGAAAAACATTTGAATTTCAATGCAGTGCCAAAAGTTATCCAGCGCGTAGATTTCGGAAATTTCTTTAGTTTAGTCTTTTTCATACGATGCTTAATTGTGTGTGAAAAAATTAGAATTTGAATTAAGTGAGAACTTCAGTCTTTCGGCTTTCAAATTTATCAAGTGTAACTAGGTTAGCTCATTAACTGTAGGTAAAAACTTTGAATTTCAGTTTAGTGCCAAAAGATTTAGGTGGAAACTTGAGTAATTTGGTTTTCAAATTTACCTTTGTGAAAATAGCCTATTATCTATCGGTAAAACACTGAATTTCAATTTATTGCTTAAAGTTTTTCAGCGCTTGGATTTCAAAAATTTCTCTTGCTTAGTCTTTCTCATAACATGACAAATTATGTGTGAAAAATTGAAAATTCATTTAGGTGGGAACTTGAGTATTTCGGATTTCAAATTTACCTTTGTGAAAACAGAATATGAACTATGGGTAAAACACTGAATTTCAATTCGTTGCTAAAAGTTTTTCAGCGCTTCGATTTCAAAAAATTTTTGTACTTCGTCTTTTTCATAACCCGACAAATGATGTGTGAAAACACTGAAAATGGATTTATGTGGGAACTTCAGTATTTTGGCTTTAAAATTACATTAGCGGAAATAACCTATTGACTATAGGTAAAAACTTTGAATTTTAATTCGTTGCTAAAATTTTACATCCCTTGGATTTCGAAAATTTTTCAATTCCAGTCAAATCAACAAAAAGTTTCATTCACAGCAAAAATTCAATTAATAATATAAAATTTATTCATTATTATTTTTGACACCGATTTTGTCCTTTAAGCTGTTTAGAGTTGTTAAGTTTGTTTCTATGAGGTTTGAAACAGTCATGTGCAACAGTAAATTTTCGCTGGGTTTCTAAAAGGTATTCAGTTGTAAAAAAATCTCAAACTCCATGACTACCGTCCAACCTTTAAGTGGAGTCCTACATAACTAAATTTCACTATATAGCTTGTTGAATTGTAAAAACTAGTTTCTGTGCTCAATTTCAAGACGATGGCATATTGCCTTCAAATATCTTTATTATTTCAAGATTTAATTTCCATGGTCATGATACATCACTTAGGCACTGTCCGATATCGCTTCATTTTAAAAGGTTTCGTGACATTTACCAAAGAGACAAGTGTGCAAACGTGACGATCGGTTCATGCGTTAGACCGCAATCGTGACCAGAAATAAATTAATTGATTTCAAAATCCTAATTTCCATGGCCACGGCACTACCTAAGTAATAGTGATGATCAAGCACATCCGAATTCTTATTTGAATAATTGATTTAGCAATGTGTCAGTAAATTTTCGCTGCATTTTTGAGCAATTCGTTAAATTTTTCGAAAATTCTAAACTCCATGACCACGGTGTGACATTTAAGTGTAGTCCTACATAACTGAATTTCACTATAGCTTGTTAAATTGTAAAAAATAGTTTCTGTGCTCAATTTCAAGATGATCGCATATTGCCTTTAAACATCTTAATTTCCATGGTCACGGTTCACCGCTTAGGCATTGTCCGATATCGCTACAATTCAATGGGGTTCATGACATTCACTAAAGACACACGTGTGCAAAATTTGGTGACAATCGGTTCATGCGTTCGACCGCAATCGTGCTAACAAAAAAGCGGGACGGACAGACACGACGATCCCATAAGCCCTCTATCTCGGGCTAAAAAATCAGTCAGTACGCAGTGATTAGCAGGTTCCAGTCAAGGTATAAGAGCTTTTATTTGTTGCATTGTTGCAAAAAACGTTAAATCCTGTGAAATAAAAAGTTTCACCATTCTATCAAAACAAAGTTGTATTGATTGGATAAACAAGATTTCATCAAATAGCTAAAGAAATAAATTATTTCGGTACAAATAACTCCTGGGGTGGTACTCAAGGTTCAAGTAGGGCCAAAACTTTCCAATCTCGAAGACACGAACAAACTCAAGATAAACAAAAGTTGAGCGACTAAGAATTGCGTTTGGATCTTTTTTTTTACTCAGGAGAGTCGGTAAATATTTCCAAATCTGAAATCAACTGCTCTAAAAACTACTCAATGAGGTGGTGTAGGGGGGTGGTGAAGTTTTGATATGAGAAATACATTTACACTAGCCGGGCCCACTGGCCTTTAGCCAGATTCACTTTAACGAGCAAAATTTCAAACCTGCAAAATTTTCAATGATGCACAAATTTTTTGAGGTATGCCAAGTTTCTAGAATGTGATAAACAAAATTGT
>Ga0210040_10006265_pt1 | contig 14873 bp, 12 predicted proteins | sample CryGeyCG12114_NA_FD_185462 | JGI IMG/M metagenome (GOLD analysis project Ga0210040, IMG submission 185462) | Groundwater microbial communities from aquifer - Crystal Geyser CG19_WC_8/21/14_NA (SPAdes) (version 2) | ecosystem: Environmental > Aquatic > Deep subsurface > Groundwater | place: USA... | reverse complement strand
TCCTTATCTGGTTGGGTTTACGGCGGTAGCATCACAAATAGCGTACGCATACAGTGTTATCAGAAGCGCTTATTACGTATGCATCGCACCCTAGAAATCACCGTTCCCAGCAAGTTCAGTGACACCCTCAGCCAACGCCTACTCACGCAGGGATCCGTTATCGGCCTTACCCTGAGTAGGGGCACTTCCCTGAAACCACCCGGCGACACGCTCACGGTGCACGTGCTCAACCGCGGCGCCGACGAGGTGCTGGAACATGTGAGCGCCATTATTCCCAAGGATAAGATCAGCGTTGTCACGGCCCAGGCTGATAGCTTTATCGCACCCGACAAGGTAGAAACCATTGTTAACGAGAAAGATGAGGCGCTGTGGGAAGAGATTGAAAGCGGCTTGCGCCACCAGGCGCGCATCACCCTCAATTACTTGGTGTTGATGGGTTTGGGTGGCATCATTGCCGCCATCGGGCTGGTTTCGGAGCCAGTGCCCCAGGCGGTTGCATTTGTAGGTGCGGCCATCATCGCGCCCGGCTTCGACCCCGCAGCGACCGTTTCGATGGCGCTGGTGTTGCGGCGCTGGCCGGTGCTGGGGCGCAGCCTACTCTCGGCGCTGGCGGGCTACGCGGTGCTCATTGTGCTGGCGGGCCTCACGCTGTATACGTTGGTAGCCACGGGCGCCATTCCTATCGAAGACCTGCTGCACAACCCCGAGGTGCACCGCATTGGCAAACCCGGCCTACCCGAACTCCTACTCTCAGCGGCTGGGGCAATAGCCGGGGTGCTCATGCTGGCCGCCGGCCGCCGCGACTTTATTGCCGGACCGCTGGTGGTGCTGGCCATCATTCCGGCCGCCGCGCTCATTGGCATGGGCCTCGTGGTAGGGCGGTTCGAGTTGGCGCTGCAAGGATTGGAGCGGTTCGGGGCCGATATGGGCTTTATTATCGGCTTGGGCCTACTCGTTTTCTGGCTCAATCAGCGCTTTGTGCACAAGCGCGCGCCATTGGTGTAATAGATCGAGAAGCTGCGCCGTAGAAGCCGGCATTCGGCCTACCACGGCGGTATACTTATTCAGGCTGTTGATGCCCGGCGAGTCCGAGAAAACAGGCTATTTGCTCATTATCATTCAGTTAGTTACTAAGTGATAACGAGTAACCGATAACCTAACTCGTCACTTTTGCTTGAAACATCCTGGCCAGCTGCGCTACGGCGTAGTCTACCTCTTCGGCCGTATTATACTTGCTCATCGAAAAGCGAATAGCCCCGCGGTCGGGGTTGCAGCCCAGGGCCGTGAGCACATGCGAGCCGGCCTGCGCCCCACTGGTGCACGCCGAGCCTCCCGACACGGATACGCGGTTGATGTCAAGGTTGAACAGCAGCATTTCGTTCAGCTCCGAGTGGGGTAGGCTCACGTTCAACACGGTGTATAGGCTCTTGTCGGCCTCCGCCGAGTGGCCGTTAAACTGCACATCCTCTATTTCGGCCCGCAACTTCTCTACGAACCGGTCTTTCAAACCTTGAATGTGTTGTTGATGCGCTTGCATGTCATGGCAGGCAATTTCCAGGGCCTTCGCCAAACCTACAATGCCCGTCACATTTTCGGTACCGGCCCGCACGTTGCGCTCCTGCGAGCCACCGTGGATGAGCGGCCCTACCTGCACGGCCGGGTTGCGGTACAGAAACCCTACCCCCTTTGGACCATGAAACTTATGCGCCGAGCCTACTAGGAAAGTGGGCTTCAACTGTTGCACATCGTGCCGGTAGTGGCCCATGGTCTGCACCGTATCCGTATGAAACAGGGCCTGGTGCTCCCGACATACGTCGCAGATGGCCTGAATGTCGTTCAGATTACCGATTTCGTTATTGCCGTGCATCAGACTCACGAACGTGCGCGGCTGTCCGGCCAGCAATTCTTCCAAATGAGCCAGATCCAAGGTTCCCCGTTCGTCGTGGCGCAGGTAATGCAGCGTGATTTCGCCTGCTTTCTCCAGGACCTGCAAGGGGTGCAACACGGCGTGGTGCTCCAACGGCGAGGTAATAGCCCGCATGATTCCCAACGTGCGGATGCTCCCGAAAATAGCGTAGTTATCGGCCTCCGTACCACCTGAGGTAAAGGAAATTTCGGCGGGCGCAGCTCCTACCAGGTGAGCTACCGTTTTGCGGGCATTCTCAATGGCGGCCCGCACTTTCCGCCCGTGGCCGTGAATACTGCTGGGGTTGCCATAGAACTCGCGCATGAACGGCAGCATGGTTTCCAGCACGATTGGGTCGAGCGGCGTGGTTGCGGCATTGTCGAAGTAAACCGCCATCAGATCAGAAGCTTGTGCCATAGAAAGGAGGAAAGCAGTCCTGCGCCACGCGCAGCACCAGAGTAGTAAACAAAAAAAGAAGGATTCTGGCACAGGCGCCAGAATCCTTCTTTCTATACAAAAACGCAGACCCAAATAATGGCAGTACAGCAAATATCCGTACAACAACAAGCTAGTGGGCTACGCATTACGGTAAGGAAAAAAGTAAAGACAGCGTATCGCTTTTACGCCTTCTCCGAAATAATTTCTTTTATGTCGCCAATGATTTTATTGGCTAGGTGGTCAGCCGTGGCGTTGGAGTCCGACTCGGCATAGATGCGGATGATAGGCTCAGTATTCGACTTGCGCAAATGCACCCACTCCTTGTCAAACTCAATTTTGACCCCATCAATGGTGTTAATCTGGTGCTTGGCGTAGCGCTGCTGCATTTGCATCAGCACCTGATCAGTATCGATTTCCGGCGTCAGCTCAATCTTATTCTTCGAGATGAAGTAGTTGGGGTAGGAAGCCCGCAGGCGCGTCATGGTGGTATTGGCTTTGGCCAAGTGGGTCAGAAATAGCGCAATACCTACCAATGCATCCCTACCGTAGTGCAGTTCCGGCAAGATTATACCGCCGTTGCCTTCACCCCCAATAATGGCTTGGGTGTCCTTCATCTTGTTCACCACATTCACCTCGCCCACGGCAGCGGCGGCGTACTCACCGCCGTGCTTCTCCGTTACGTCGCGCAGAGCGCGGGTGCTGCTCAGGTTGCTCACGGTGTTGCCGCCGCCATTCTGCTGCAGTACATAATCGGCCACCGCCACCAGCGTGTATTCCTCGCCGAACATCGAACCGTCTTCACACACCAGCGCCAAGCGGTCCACGTCGGGGTCTACCACTATGCCCAGATCAAAGCTTCCTTTTTCCATTACCCGCGCAATGTCGCGCAGGTTTTCGGGTAGGGGCTCCGGGTTGTGCGCAAAATCACCGGTAGGCTCACAGTATAGCTTTTCGATTTTCTCTACTCCCAATGCCTCCAGGAGTTGTGGCACGGCAAAGCCCCCCGAAGAGTTAACGGCATCGACAACCACCCGGAAGTTCTTGGCCCGAATAGCTTCCACATCTACCATCGACAACGCCAAAATAGCGTCGAAGTGGGTTTGCAGGAACGTATCATCCGTGCTATAGCTACCCAGTTTCGTAACCGGGGCAAAATCGAAGGCCTCCGAGTCAGCCAGTGCCAGCACGTGCTGCCCTTCCGTGTCGGAAATAAATTCTCCGTGCTGGTTGAGCAGCTTCAAAGCGTTCCACTGCTTAGGGTTGTGCGAAGCGGTCAGGATGATGCCGCCGCCCGCATTTTTCGCCGGCACGGCCAGCTCCACAGTAGGGGTCGTACTCAGCCCCAAATCAATAACATCGATGCCTAGTCCTTGCAGCGTAGCGGCTACTAGCTTGCTCACCATTTCGCCCGACAGGCGCGCATCGCGGCCAATTACGATGGTGGTATTTTGCGTAACCGAGAGCATCCACGTACCATATGCGGCGGCGTATTTTACTACGTCAAGCGGCGTCAGACCTTCGCCCGTTATGCCCCCAATAGTGCCCCGAATACCCGAAATAGATTTGATTAGTGCCACTAGTACGAATTATTATTGATTGTGCAAAAGTAGACAATACCCGCCTGCTTTTTCAAAAATAGGCTGCTCGCGCCGCCTTTTGTTTTAGGCAGGCTATTTCTGCCAACGCTTGCACAAAGGTTTGCGTAGAGCGAAGAACACCGGTGTCTTTCGTATATTTGACTGCATGGAAAACAATTCCTCTCCCCAACGCTCCGAGCAATTAGCCGCTTTTGGTCGCTTGCTGGATGTGCTTGATCGCCTGCGGGCGGAGTGCCCCTGGGACCGTAAGCAAACCATGCAGAGCCTCCGACACCTCACGATTGAGGAAACCTACGAGCTGAGCGATGCCATTTTGCGCGAGGATCTTACCGACGTTAAGAAGGAGCTTGGCGACGTTATGCTGCACTTGCTTTTCTATGCCAAAATAGCCTCCGAAACTGGCCGCTTCGATATCGCCGATGCGCTAAATGCCCAATGCGAGAAGCTAATCTTTCGGCACCCGCACATCTACGGCGACGTGCAGGTGCAAGACGAAGAGGACGTGAAACGCAACTGGGAACAACTGAAGCTCAAAGAAAAAGGCAATACTTCGGTGTTGGGAGGTGTCCCTACCTCCTTGCCGGCGCTGGTGAAGGCTATGCGCATTCAGGAAAAAGCCCGGGGCGCGGGCTTCGACTGGGAGCAACCGGAGCAGGTATGGGCCAAGGTGCAGGAAGAGCTACAGGAGTTCGGTAACGAATATGCCCCTACCCTTACCTCTGGCTCCTCTCAGCAGGAGCGCGCCACCGAAGAATTTGGTGATTTGCTCTTCTCACTAGTAAACTTTGCACGGTTTGCAGGCATCAACCCGGAAGAAGCACTGGAGCGCACTAACCGAAAATTTATTCGCCGTTTTCAATTTTTAGAGACTGAAAGTGCGCGCGATGGGCACCGTCTTGCTGATTTAAGTTTGGCTGAGATGGATGAATATTGGGAAAAAGCAAAAAAAAACCCCATTATTGAAGCCGGCTTAGCAGCCAAAGACTAGCTTTTTTTAAGTTGCAAATGGATTTAGGCTGTCTAAACCCATTTTTATTTTGGCTACAAGCCGCTTTTTATTTAGGTTTGCCAAGGTTAGACCAAATGTAAATAGAGGCTTTCTTTACAAGCAGACACACGTTTCATCCGTTTCTTTTTTAGAAGCTAAACCGTGTGGGTAAGTGATATCCTACTATCTTTCGTCCAAGTTTTTCCAAGTTTTCACAAAATCACCTCAACCTTTCACCAACACCCTAATCCTCCGGAACAATGGAACAAAAGAATGCCACGAACAAGAACGTGCGGCCAGCCGCGCCAGCTGCCCCTAAAGGTGAAGCCAAAGGCGGCTCTGCGTTCGCCGCCATCGTTATTCCGCTGGCCTTCGTAGTTGCCATCTTGATTTTCTTATTCGTATTGGGTAACGATTCGAACTTTCAGGGTGGTAATAACGAAAACCTTCCCCTGCCTGGTAATTATCTCGGCACTGTTTACAAAGGAGGTCCGGTTGTACCGGTCCTGCTAACGCTGTTGCTGCTGGTTGTTACCTTCGCTATTGAGCGTTTCCTGACAATTGGTAAGGCCAAAGGCACTAAAAGCATTGAAAGCTTCGTCCGCTCGATTCGTCAGAAGCTAAACGTGAATGACATTGCTGGTGCTATCGCTGTTTGCGACCAGCAAAAAGGCTCAGTTGCCAACGTGGTAAAGTCAGGCTTGCTGAAGTACCAGGAGATGGCACGTGAGCGTGGCCTCGACAAAGACCAGAAGATCCTGTCGATTCAGAAAGAAATCGAAGAATCGACTGCTTTGGAGCTGCCTATGCTGGAGAAGAACTTGGTTATTATCTCTACCATTGCTTCGGTTGCTACCCTGATCGGTCTGCTGGGTACGGTATTCGGTATGATTCGCGCCTTCTCGGCTCTGGCCAACGCTGGTGCTCCGGATGCTGCCGCTCTGTCGACTGGTATCTCGGAAGCTTTGATTAATACAGCCCTCGGTATTGGTACCTCGGCTCTAGCCATTATTGCTTACAACTACTTTACGAGCAAAATTGACGAGCTTACTTATAGCATTGACGAGGCTGGCTTTAGCATCATTCAAACCTTTGCCGCTCAACACGGCGAAACGGAAACTTATACGGCATAAGTTGTCATTCACACGACATACTACAGTCAAGTTTCCTGCGTTATTGAATACGTTACTAAACCAACCCAGCAATGCCTAAAGTAAAACCACACCGCACATCCCCGTCATTGGATATGACTCCGATGGTGGACCTGGCCTTTCTGCTGGTGACTTTCTTTATGCTGACCACCAAGTTTGCCCCAGCGGAGGAACTAGTGGTGGACACACCCGCTTCCGTCTCGGAACTTCGGCTCCCAGAAAGCCATGTCATCATGATTTCGATTGACAAGGATAAGCGCGTTTTCTTCGGCATGGACGACTTAAAGGCAAAGGCTGATTTGTTGAGCCGAGTGGGTCAGCAATACGGCGTCTCGTTCAATACGGACCAAAACAAAAAATTCACCAGCATTGCTAGCTTTGGCGTGCCTGTACAACAACTGCCTGGCCTCCTCGACTTGGAGACGGAGCAGCGCAAGGAATTCAAGCAGGGTGGCATTCCGATTGACTCTACCAACAACCAGCTATCGGCATGGGTGAAGGCAGCGCAATCAGCTAGCTACGCGGCGTTTGGCAAACCGGCCTATATTGCCATCCGTGGCGACGGAGCGGCTGACGTGCCCACGGTACTACGGGTTATCAAGCTGCTACAGGATGACAACATCAACAGCTTTAATCTGATTACCGACTTGGAGGGAAAACCTTCTGTGGCCGGCAACTAGCACTTAACTGACGCAGAGAAATGGCAGAAATTCAACAAAAAGCCGACTCCGGTAAAGGAGGAAAGAAGCGGGCTAAAAAAATGTCCACCCGTATGGACATGACCCCTATGGTGGATTTAGCCTTCCTACTTCTGACCTTCTTTATGCTTACAACGACCTTCAGCAAACCCACGGTGATGCAGCTAAACATGCCCGTGAAGCCGAAGGATCAGACGGAGCAAACGGAATTGAAAGCCTCGGATGCCTTTACGGTACTGCTGGGGGAGAACAACAAAGTCTATTATTATGATGGACTGCTAGATTATCAGACGAAGCCTGAATTACAAACTACGGACTATAGCGCTAACGGAATTCGGAAAATCATTCTGGATCGGAAGCAGCGAAATCCGGGCGTCGTTGTGATGATCAAGCCAGAAGAGAAGTCGACCTACAAAAACATGGTTGATATTCTGGATGAAATGAGCATCACCGGACAGAAGAAATACGCACTCATGAGTATTTCGGATCTGGACAAAGGCCTATTAACGGACTCTGGAAAATGATAATGAATGAAGCGCAACTGTCGCACGCAAGCCTAAACGACATCGTTTTCGAAGGTCGTAACAAGGCTTATGGTGCCTACGTGCTCCGGAGCTTGTATAACAAGCACGTAACACGTGCCCTGATTATTGCGGCGGCTATCTTCACACTTCTGATTAGTACTCCGCTCATCGCGCGAATGTTTGAGCCAGAAGAGGTGATAGTAGAAAAGGCCAAGAACTTGGACAAAGTGGAGTTGATGGCTCCACCGCCCTTGGACCCGGCTACACCGCCACCACCGCCACCACCGCCACCGCCACCCCAGGCGCCACCACCTCCACCGCCCGTGGTTTCTACTATCAAGTTTACTCCTCCCGTTGTTAAGCGCGACGAGGAAGTACGTAAGGTAGAAGAAGTACCGGATGTGGATAAGCTGGCTAAAACGGTAATTGCTACCGAAACCGTAAAAGGTACCGTTAGCGCTCCTCCTCCCCCCGACCTGAATGGTCTGGAAGGTGGTACTGGCAAAGAGCCGGTGAAAGAGGTTATCGAGAACAAGGTTTATACCTATGTAGAGCAGATGCCAGAGCCTCCAGGAGGCATGACAGCCTTGCTACAATACATTGGCAAGAACATTAAGTATCCGCCGATGGCTCTACGCAATCAAGTGGAAGGCAAAGTGTTCGTAAACTTTGTAGTAGGACCTACAGGTGCTATTTCGGACGTAAAAGTTCAGAAAGGTATTGGCTCCGGTTGCGACGAGGAAGCCATGCGTGTAATTAAAGGCCTGCCGAACTGGACTCCAGGAAAGCAGAACGGCCGTCCGGTAAGCGTATCGTTTACTGTTCCTGTAACCTTCGCTATTCGCTAATTAAACGCTGCATTTGCAGTAGCAAATAAGAGCCCGGTCTGATTATAAATCAGGCCGGGTTTTTTATGTCAAAATCATATTCACTATATACGAACTCTATAATGCGACCCGTTTTATAGTTGAAAGCCAGATAGTAGGAATCGTAGAGGGTGGTAATGGCTTGGTAGCGTGAAATGCCCAGTAATTATCTTTCAACCTTTATTCCCTACCTATGAGTACGCTCAACTTACTGACCGCTACGCTCGACGACATGGTCTTCGAGGGTCGCAACAAGGCCTACGGTGCTTTTGTACTGCGCCGCCTCTACAATCGCCACTTGACGAAGGCTATCACCACCGCATCCGCCGTGTGCTTGCTTTTAGTGGGAGTGCCTTTTATAGCAGAACATATATGGCCGACTGCTTTTGTAATTCCTCCTACTATAGAGGACCAAGGGTTTGAGGTAATAGATGTTACACTACCAAAAATCAGTGAGCCAATAGCTCCTGCTCCTAGGGCTCATACGCAGCCAGTAGTGGTCACCCCTCATCCTACCGAGACAATACCAGTAGTAGTTCTAGACCCTAAGGTGATTCCTCCAACGAAGGACCTGCCTCTACCCGAAGAAACAGTAGGCGCTGTGGAAATAGGCCCAGTAGGCGAAGGAGTAGATAGCGGTGGTAGTATAGATGGTAAGGGAGCAGCTACTATTGGTGCCAGCGACTCGGGCACAGCCGTAGTTTCGCCTCCTTCCACACCTTTCAGTTACGCGGAAGTTATGCCAACCTTTGTAGGTGGTGAAGAGGCTTTGGGCAAGTACTTGCAGCACAATATGCACTATCCGCCAGAAGCCTTGCGGAACGGTATTTCTGGTAAGGTATACGTCTCTTTTGTGGTGAACTCTACTGGGGCTATTACCAATGTAGAGGTGGTAAAGGGCCTGGGTCATGGCACCGATGAAGAAGCAATGCGAGTGATACGCGCCATGCCCGCTTGGATACCTGGACGTCAGAACCATCGAACGGTAGCCGTTCGCTATACCCTACCTATCACATTCCGCTACGAGTAAAGAACTGCCACTTCCAAACAGCAGGAATGGTTGATAATTCGTAACCTTGTGAAGAGTCAATAATTAATCGGAAGGTAATAAACCGATTAATTATTGACTTTTTTTGTGTTATTGCAGTATAATTCATGCTTCATCCATTGGAGCAAATAGAACAAAACACCCTCGTTTCTCCGTTATGGTGAAAAGCCACACACTATTTCTCCTGTTACTATGAATCGCCCGACGACAGAAGAGCGGTTAGATCGTTCGAATTCTCAACCGCTTACCCGGTATTTTCTACTCGTAATGGCCATAGTTTATTTTGGCCTCGGTGTTTATCTGGTGTTGGCACCCGCTACAGCCATTAATTTGCCTACCAATCCCCGGCGTTTATTGGGTGGCGTGTTCGTATTTTACGGAATTCTTAGATTTGTCCGCGTTTACCGCCAACATTTTCAGAAACCACATGAAAACAATGCGCAATAGTCTCCCAACCTTAGGCGTTATGCTACTCCTATTGGGGGCATTTTCAGGCTGTAATCGGACGGATAAAAACGGCGAGCTACAGGTTGAAGACACGCCTACCACCGGGAAGCTGGCCATTAGCGTTGACGAAACGTTTGCCCCGATTCTAACAACCGAGGTTGACACGTTTCAGAAACTGTATCAGTATGCTAAGGTGACAGCCAAGTATGAGCCTGAGGAAGATGTAGTCCGTTCTTTGCTGGACGGCACGTCGCGGGTGGTAGTACTTGCGCGTGATCTGAATACCAAGGAACGGGCGAAATTTGAGAAGGACAAGATCATTCCCCGCACCGTTCGTATTGGGACTGATGGTCTGGCCATTATCGTACATCCTTCCAACCCTGATTCTTTGTTCACGGTGAGTCAGTTGCGGGAAATTTTTACGGGCAAGACAGCGCGCTGGGAACAGGTAAACGGTAAAAAAGGACTCGGCGATATTAACGTCGTGTTTGATGCGAATCGCTCTAGCACTACGCGTTATGTGCAGGATTCTATTACCCGCGGTACGCCCGTAACGCCACGCGCATTCGCTACCAAGTCGAACCCGGCCTTGATAGATTACGTTGCTACTCATCCAAGTGCCATTGGCGTAATCGGCGCCAACTGGATCAGCGACCGGGATGACAAAGCCGTCGAAACTTTCCTGAATAAGGTTCAGGTAGCCGGTATTGCCGCTAGCTCCGGATCGAAATCTGATGAGTACTTGCAGCCGTATCAAGCGTATCTGGCTCTTAAGACATACCCGTTGCGCCGCAACTTATATATGATCAGTAGCGAAGCCCGTACGGGTCTAGGAACTGGCTTCATATCCTTCGTGGCTGGTCCGCAAGGTCAACTCATCGTTTTAAAGTCGGGGTTGATGCCCGCTACCGGTCAGGCTCGCATTGTAAATAATGCCGCCAACTAATTTCATTTTATTCGCCTTTCACCAAATTCTCCTCCTATGAACCGTAAGCCCTGGAAGCTTTCCCTGCTCGCTGCTCTGTCTATTTACAGTTCTGCAGCTATTGCGCAGAACGTTCAGAGCGCTCAGAAAGACATTATGCTGGAGCGCTATGGACTAGCCCGCGCAGCCCTACTCGGCCAGCCTCAAACGCCGGAGGTAACCTACCAACTAGGTCGCCTATATCAAATGCGGGACATGCCGGACTCGGCAGCCTTTTATTTTAATAAAGGAGCCAATGACCCTAAGTCAGCCATGTCGCAGGTAGCTGCCGGCCGGGCTTCTTTGGCACTGGGCAAAACAGCCGAAGCAGAAACACATTTTGATCAAGCACTGAAAATGTCGAAAGGCAAGGACGGCAACCTGCTCACGCAGATTGCGCAAGCCTATGCTGAATCGGACGAGAAGAATATTACCAAAGCCTTGACCTATGTAGAGGCGGCTGGTAAAGCAAATAAGAATAAAGACACGCCTGATCTGATGATAGCGCGTGGTGATATCTACCTGAAGACGCCCGAGGGAGGTGGTAACGCTTCTAGCAGTTACGACCGCGCCCTACTCGCCGACCCAAGCAACGTAATGGCTAACTACCGTAAAGGCCAGTTGTACGTGCGTTCACGCAACTACAACGAAGCCCGGACGGCTTTTGAGAAAGCTATTAGCCTTGATCCGAGCTTTGCCCCGGCCTATCGCGACCTAGCCGAGATGTACTACTTCGCGGGCCAATATCCATTGGCTTTGTCGACGTTCCAGAAGTACGTAGGCCTCGCGGGTCAGTCGACAACGACGACCGAGAAGTATGCGGCTTTCTTATTTCTGACCAAGAAATATCCTGAAACCGTTGCGGAGGCTCAAAAAGTGTTGGCTGTGCAGCCTAACAATGTAGCTATGAACCGTTTGGTTGCCTACTCTCTCTATGAGAATAAGCAAAACCCGGAAGCAATGGCCGCTATGGAAAAGTACATGAAGTTGGTACCAGCGGATAAGCTGATTGCCGATGACTACGTGTACTACGGTAAAATGCAGGTAGCTGCTGGTAAGTCGGACGAAGGTATCGCCTCCATCAAAAAAGGCATTGCCGTAGACCCAAGCAAAGCCGGGGATGCCCAGAAGGACCTAGCTCGCGCCTATGAGGCCAAGAAAGACTTCCCGATGGCCATATCCACGTATAAGGCCAAAATGGCCGCCGATCAGAAGGAAAAGGGTAGCACGGAGCTGACTGACCAGGTACTGCTGGCGCGTATCTACGAGCTCAACAGCCAGTACGATAAGGCCGACAGCTTATACGCCGGCGTGCTTACGGCTCGTCCGGAGTACCTGCCTGGTTACCTCATGCGCGCTCGTGCAAACGCTAACCTTGACCCGAATTCAGACAAAGGCTTAGCCAAGCCCTACTATGAGAAGTTCATTGAGATGGCGAAGGCTAATCCGGATGACGCTACTCGTTACAAGAACGAGATGGTAGGCGCTTACAAGTACTTGGGTTACTACTACTTCCAGAAGGGCGATAAAACAGCCTCCCTACCCTACTGGCAGCAGGCCCTAGCCCTCGATCCTAGCGACGCGCAGGCTCAGGAAGCTATAAAGAGCCTAAAGAAGTAAGCACGATTTTCTTTGCTGACTTTAGTTTAGGGGATAAAAAAGGCCCGCTGCCAAATTGGTAGCGGGCTTTTTTCTATGATGGATGGTGACTACTCATTGTCTTGTATAGCTGCGGTAGGTTCAGCATACTGTTCCCACTTTGCCAGAACAGATGCGAAATCGGATGGTAACTCTACCTCAAACTGCATGGGTTGCCCAGTTTCGGGATGAATAAAACCCAGAGACTTCGCGTGCAATGCCTGGCGAGGCATTAGGGCAAACGCGTTTTCCACAAATGCTTTGTAGCTGCCGGTACGCTGCCCGTAAAGTACTTTGTTGCCGCCGTAGGTGGCATCTGAGAAGAGTGGATGCCCAATGTGTTTCATGTGCACGCGAATTTGGTGTGTACGGCCCGTTTCGAGGTTGCACTGCACCAGAGCCACATGCTGGAACGAGCGAAGCACCTTATAATGCGTTACAGCGTGCTTACCCTGGTCTCCATCGGGAAATACTGCCTGCACCTTCCGATCCTTCAGGCTGCGGCCAATATGGCCTACAATGGTGCCTTCCTGCTCCTTCGGCACCCCCCACACCAAGGCTAGGTAGGTACGCTCGATAGTATGATGGAAAAACTGCTGCGATAAGTGCGTCATGGCCCACTCCGATTTACCGACTATCAGTAGGCCAGAAGTATCCTTATCAATGCGGTGCACGAGGCCAGGCCGCACTTCGCCATTATGGCCAGTAGGGAGGTTTTGCAAGTGGTGAGCCAAGCCGTTTACCAACGTACCCTCCCAGTTGCCGAAGGCCGGATGCACAACTAAGCCCGCTGGCTTATTGACTAGCAAGAGCGATTCATCTTCGTAGCGGATATCCAGCGCCATTTCCTCCGGCATCACTTTGAACTCGCGGGGCGGTTCGGGCAGCGTAATGACAATGACGTCCAGCGGCTTGATGCGGTAGCTCGCTTTCACCACCTTATCATTTACCTGTACCGCCTCCGCCCGAATGGCATTCTGAATGCGCGTGCGCGACGTATGCCCTAATCGACTCAGCAGAAACTTATCTAGCCGTAGTAGCTCCTGCCCTTTATTTACCCGAATGCGGTGGTGCTCATAAAGCTCATCTTCCCCTTCAGCGTCATCGTGGGGTGAGGGGAGTAGGGGATCAATTGGTTGCATGGTAAAGCTAATGGAAACAAGAAAGCCGAAGCATATGCTCCGGCTTTCTTAGTAGGACAATAAGGTTGCCTTATTTCTTCTTTTTGCTAGCCGTTGTCGGGGCTGCTGGCGTAGCTACAGCAGGCTTAGTAGAGACGTCGCCAGGAGCTGGAGCCGCGGCCGTTGGCGTCACGCCCATCTTTTTCAGCACCATATCCGAGATGTCACCCTCTTTTGGGCCGTGTAGCAGCGTAGGGGTAGCGCCATCCGAGTTCAGCACGTAGGTGTAGCCACTTTCAGTAGCGACGGCATCAATGGCCTTCTGTAGCTTATCAAGAGCAGGCTTCAACAGGCCCTGCTGCTTCTGCTGCAGGCTCTGGTCAGCATTGCGTTGAAACTCCTGAATAGACTGCTGCAAATTCTGCAGTTCTTTCTCTTTGTCGGCGCGCACTACATCCGTCATGGTAGCAGCACCTTTCTGGTAGGCCTCCCCTTTCGTCTGGTACTCGTCGTATTTCGTTTTCAACTGAGCTTCCAGCTGTGAGCTGTACGTTTTCAGCTGCGACTCAATTTGCTTACTCTCGGGCATCTGGCTCAGCACGTATTCTACGCTGGTATAGCCGATTTTAAGCGGGGCCTGGGCCAATGCAGACGTGGCCGTGGTAAAGGTAAGAAGGGCCGCCGCGAGGGCGAGGCGAATCTTGTTCATAATGGTCATTAAAAGAAAAAATCTAGGATTGAGAAGTACAAAGGTAGGAGTTTCAATTAGTTCGGCCGCCGACTGGCCGGTGCGGTCGATTTGCTGCCGGGTGTTATCTGCTCGTTGCCCGTGCTCTGGTTGAGTTGCATGTCAGCGGCAGCGGGCGTTTTGGGTGGGGTTACAGACCGTACAGAGCCTGGCTGGGCGGGCTGATTGCGCTCAGCCGCACCTAACCCTAATTCTTCCATCACGAACTCAGTGTAGTCGTGTATAGGATTCGTATACAGCATAGTTAAGTCCCCCGATTTGTCAAATACAATCCCCAACTGTTTTTTCTTGGCTACTTTTTCAATAGCCTCAAACACTTGGTCTTGCACGGGTCGGGTCAACTCCTGGCGTTTTTTGAAAAGCTGGCCTTCGAAGCCAAAAATCTTGTTTTGGTAGCCCCGAATATCCTGCTCCTTCTTCACGATTTCCTCCTGCCGCTTTTTCTTCTGCGGCTCCGTGAGTAGTACCTCTTCGGCTTGGTAGGTACGATACATCTTGTCCAGATCCTGCTTCTGGGTTTCAATATCCTTCTGCCAGTTTTGCGACAACGTATTCAACTCCTGTTGTGCCTGAGCATACGCGGGCATCTTGCTCATGATAAACTCTGAGTCAACGTATCCGAACTTCTGCGCCCATACGGTTGGAGTAGCACCGAATAATAGTAACAGGACGAGCGCTAAGCAATATTTTTTCATGCAATAACAGGATATGAACCTACCGTATCTGCTGACCAATGAT
>Ga0210040_10006264_pt1 | contig 14876 bp, 16 predicted proteins | sample CryGeyCG12114_NA_FD_185462 | JGI IMG/M metagenome (GOLD analysis project Ga0210040, IMG submission 185462) | Groundwater microbial communities from aquifer - Crystal Geyser CG19_WC_8/21/14_NA (SPAdes) (version 2) | ecosystem: Environmental > Aquatic > Deep subsurface > Groundwater | place: USA... | reverse complement strand
ATAAAGGAGGTTATTGGCGGAGGCCTGCAAGCGCCGCCCGTCGCATCAGCGCCGGCGACCGCCCTGACGGGTCAGCGCGATCACCCCTGCCGCGCCGAAGGCGACGCCGAGGATCGCGCACACCGTGACGGCGAGGCCAATAGCTGTCCTGCCGTCCCGCAAGGCAGGGAGCCCCAGGGTGAACAGCACGACCGACCCTAGGGCCGTGCTGAACGTGCAGATCGCAAGAGGGAAACGCTTCGACACGAAGTTAAGTATGCGCGGCAGGCCGTCGATCGGGAACATGTTCACCGATCAAGCTACGGACCCGTGGCCCGAGAAGCCTGCCTCCAGACTCACGCAACGTCGATACAACATAAAGGACGTTATTTGGAGGTCCCGAGCCACTACGGACCCGACGCCAGGACGACTCACACCTGCTCTACGGACCGCTAACAACAGTTGGCGAAGTGACTGGTCACTTTCTCATGCGGCGCAGAAAGCGGACCCCAAGAAAGATGGCCGCCAAAAAGGCCACCCCACTCAGTACGACAAGCAGCAAGGCGACCCAAGCTGGAACAGCGGTCCCTGCTCCTTCAGCGGCCCAGACGTCAACCATTGACTCCCCTTCTATCCGTTCCTGCAGTACAGTGTGCAGATCACCGACGCATCTTCTTGAACGTGTAGAACACTAAGGCGAGAGTCAATAGGAACATGAGGGCGCCAGCCACGTGCGCCGGCCAACCATCCAGGTGAACGAGATTCACGTCGCCTCCGCTTCAGTCAAGACATGCACAAGCGGGACAGTATGTCGACGCGAACCGGGCTCGTCCCTTGGCGTCGTCGCATGCCGCTCAGGTTCACCCGATCGTGTCGTCACACAGAGTGTCGGTAGGCAGGTGACCGTCCTCTGTAGCTGGTGCACCTCGGTTCAGGACGCCAGGTGGCCGCCCCGAGGTGCATACAACATAAAGGAGGTTATGTTGTATCCCCTTCGCATCAGCCTGCTGGTGCGGGAGACTCCCGGCCGTGAACGGGGTCTTCGTCTTCGACACGAGCGGCGACCTCAACGTCTTCGCCTCCGTTGACCACGCTGCTGGATGGCTGGAGGCCGTCGACGTCGACCTGGGCGAGTACGCCGCCGCTTACCTCCTCGACGGGACAGTGCTCGAGCTCAGCACCGCCGAGGAACGCGTCATCCTCGAGCGGACCGACCGCAAGGACCTGACAACGCTCATGGCTCGGCTACGTGCGCACCAGCGCGCCGTGGGTCGTCCGGAGGAGGTCAGTGACCTGGTGGCCTTCGCCAACGAGGTCATGCGCGAAGAGTGGGAGGGTCGCTGGCCGCGGCCACCCCGCTGCCTGAAGCGATGGTTCCCCGGAAAGGGACCGCCCCGGGTTGAGCAGACGTAGACGCGGCTATGCCCGTCGGCCGGCAGCGATCCTCAGGCGGAGGGGCCAGCCTGGTCCGGCTGGTTCCCAGCACGTCTCTTCGCGTTGCGGCCAGCGCGCGAGGCCATGAGCACGCTTGCGATGACCCGCGGCAGAGCTAGGAAAGCCCATCCCCATAGGGGCGAACGATCACGGGCCACAACAGTGACCGGGAGCAGAGCGCCCAGCGTCGGCAAGCCGATGCTCACCATCTCCAGCCATCGGTCCCTGATCGGCCGGTGGGGCTCGACCACCTGGTTATTCGGACCGGCCTCTGCCTCTCGGTAGATGCGCGAGGCGGCAGCGACTCCAAGCGCTGCGGCAGCCAGACTGCCTAGCGGGGGCCCGACCTGGACCCCCCCGCCTGCCCCCGAGAGCACGCAGCAGCGGTACTGCGGCCTAAACCACGGAGGAGAGGCTGAGCATCACGGCCATCATCAGGACCTCGCCCCCGAACTGACGCCGGTAAGCGGCCTTCCCTGAGATCCTTCACCCAGTCGGGGACCGGCCTGTCGCCTGCGGCCGCGACCGCGGGCTCACCGAGTGACCGGTCCTGGTCTGACGACGTCATGACGACGTCATGACGACGATCATGACGGCCCACAGTCCAGGATCACAGCATGAACGATCTTGCGCCGGCTGATACCTGGTGGGGCGTCCTGCTCGATGGCTTCGGTGGAGCGACCCTGGGCGGCTTGACGGCCGGCTTCGCTGCCTGGCTCGCCGTCCACCTCACGCAGAAGGGGGACGGAAAGCGCGCCAGACTCACCGCCAGCCAGGGCGCGGCAGCCAACTTGCAGCCCCACGTTCTCCAGGTGATGAGCAACGTCAATATCGCCTTGGGCGCTCTCCACACCCTCGGGCACGTCTTCGGCCACGTGACCGACTGGAGGACAGCAGCCCGCTTTGAGCGCCCGGTTCTCAGCGATGACGAGCTGGGGAGGCGCGTCGACCGCTACACCCAGCTGCTTGGCGAGGCTGCCCAGCGCAGTCTGGAGATGGACGGCCAGCCGCACCTACTGACCGGATCCCCCGACGAGCGGCCAGTCTGGGTTCCCGAGCTCGCGGCATGGGCCCAGCAGACACTCGACGCTCTCGGTACCTACTCCAATCACCTGATGGACAGCCTCATCGCCCATCGAGCTTTCGCCGCGCTACCGCCGGCGGTTGACGTGACCGTCCCCCCGATACCGCCGACGCCGACGCCGACGCCGACGCGCTGATGTCATGCCACGCGGCGGTGCTCGTCAACGTCCTGTCGGTGGGGCGACCAATACTGCCGCAACGATGACCCGGCCGTCGGGCCGCGGAGCTTGAGCACGACCAGGAGGAGGTGCGCGGTGACCGACCGGCTGCCCGCGCTGATGGCGACGTTCTCCGACGCAGAGCCGGCGGTGCACGCCGCAGCCCTGGTACCGGCCATCGCGCCGGTTCGGGACCTCTCCCCCGCCGTCGGGCCCGAGCAGCTCAACACGCTGGAGGACCTGGTCCGCGGGTTTCTGCTGTCCAAGCGCTCCCCCCGCACCCGGGAGGCCTACGCCGCCGACCTCACCGGCTGGCTCACCTGGTGCACCAGCCTGGGCGTCGACGTCCTGGCCGCCGGCATCCACCACGCCGACGCCTACCTCCGCGTCCTCGCTGAGCACGGCGACCCCCGCACCGGCCGCACCCTGGCCGCCGCCTCCATCGCCCGCCGCACGTCGGCCCTGCACGGCTTCTACCGCTACGCCGCCCGCCACCAAGCCGTCACCGGCTCCCCCTTCACCGCCGTGCAGCGCCCCGCCGTCGACGACGAGTCCATGACGTCGGGGCTCACCCGCGACGAGGTCCACGCCCTGTTCGCCGCCGCCCGCGCCCACTCCCCCCGCTCCGATGCCCTCATCCGGCTGCTGGTGCTCAACGGGCTGCGGATCAGCGAAGCCCTCGCCGCCCGCATTGAGGACCTCGACCACGACCGCGGGCACCGGGTGCTGCGCATCCGCCGCAAGGGCGGCCGCCGCGCCAAGACCCCGCTCACCCCCGACGTCCAGCACGTTCTGGACCAGCTCATCGGCGAGCGCACCACCGGACCGATCTTCACCACCACCAGCGGCAAGCCCCTGGACCGCACCGCCGCCTGGCGACTCCTCCGCCGGCTGGCCACCGACGCCGGTATCGCCTCCCCCGACCGGATCAGCCCACACTCCGCCCGGCACACCTACGCCACCACCGCCCTCGACGCCGGCGTTGCCTTGCGCGACGTCCAGGACTCCATGGGCCACCGCGACCCCCGCACCACCCGGCTCTACGACCGCACCCGCGGCAACCTCTCCCGCAACGCCACCTACGCCGTCGCCGCAGCCCTCGCCGACGACTGACCCCGATCCCGGGCGGCCCGGCGTCCTACAGTGCGCCATGAGCCTGTACCTGGGACCCACCATCGAGCGCTGGACTCCGACGAGCTGGGCTGACGTCGAGTCCGCTGCCGCAGCGGGACTGCTGGATGAGACCCATTGGGTGGAACTCAAGGCAGCAGTACCCGCCGCGTCCGCACCGGCCAATCTCGAGCTCGCGAAGGACCTGGCCTCCTTGGCCTGCGATGGCGGGCTCCTCGTCATCGGGATCGCCGACGCCACCGGGAAGGCCGGTGCAGTTGTGGGCACCTCGCTGGCCGGCCTGCAGGATCGCATTGACCAGGTGGCCAGGACCCGCATCCACCCGCCGTTGGTGGTCCGATCCATCCCACTGGCACACCCATCGGTCGCTGGGCACGGCTGCCTGCTCATCGTTCTCGACGCCAGCGCCGACGGACCACACATGGTGGACGCGCGCTACTGGGGCCGAAGCGACACGGGCAAGAGAACGCTCACCGACCTGGAGGTGCGCCGGCGGCTAACCGAGAACGAGCGGCGGCGGGACGCCTTCGCCGAACACTTCGCCGCCGCACGCGGTCAAGCGGCCATCGGCGGGCCGGGCGTCTTGCACGTCCTATTCAGGCCCAGGTCTGGCCGGCGAGGCGCTCTCGCGGCCGAGGTGGACTACCCCCTCCAGCTCCTTCACGACCTCACCACGAAGCTGCCTCGCGACCCGGACGGCTGGAGGATCGGCGAGCTGAGTCAGGTACGGCGGGTAATACACGGCGCCGAACTGAGCAACATCGATGTGGACTCTGCCCGACGCGCCAACCTGCAGACTGCCGCGTGGCAGATCGAGGCCAACTTCATGTCAGTGAGGATCGAGGATGACGGCTCCCTGTTCTTCGCCTGCAGCAGGCTGACCTACGACGCCGGCCAAAGCGGCTCAGCGCCTCACCCCGTCGTCTCCACTCGCGGCGTTCTGGCTCTCACCGGCCAGCTGACGGTCATGGTCGGTCGCCTCGGAGATCGAGCCGGCTATGCCGGTTCATGGGATGTGGGAGTAGGGCTAACAGGGCTGGAGGGCCGCTCAGTAGCGCCAGCACGCAGCGGGCGTCTCTTAGGGCTGTGGGGAGCGACGTACCCCGACGATGAGTACCTCGCCCTGACCACGACCACCGCCACAGAGCTCACCGACAGCCCCGAGCTCGTGGTCGACCGCCTCCTACGACCCGCGTTTCGGATCCTTGGTGTGGAGCAGCAGATCGATGACACTGCACGTTCCTCTAGCTAGCAGTGGCAGGCCTACCAGCAGCCAGAAGGCCAATGAGCAGGGACCCCTTCAGCCGGGCCGGAGTCCAACGGCCTAGCAGGGCGACACCCGCCGGTGGCACGCTCGACCGCATGAGCGACGCCTTCGATGTGGAAACCCTGCGCTCCGTGGGCGAGCTGTTGCAGCACGCCCAGCAACACGGCATTGGGGTCACCTTCGTGCCCGGGCCCGACGGTTGGCAGATCGGCTACCTCGACGGCCGCCATGGCGGATCGTTCCTGGAGGCCGACGAGCTAGGCGAGGGCGCACAGGCAGCAATCAGCGACCTCGACGAGCTGGCAGAGGAGCGACGACGCACCCGTGGCCAGGGAAACATCCACTTCCGCAGCTGACGCACGGAACGGCGGACCGGGAAGGCACCGACACTGGACTTTCCAGACAAGGCTTGCGCTGGCCGAGAGTTTCCAGTAACTTGTTGGTCGTACGCCCGGGAACGGTTCAGGTTCGTCCTGGACCCCCCGGGCACAGCTATTTCTGGGGCCGTGTTGACGGGTGAGTCGGGGAGCTGACATGGACCCGGCCAGCCTGCCGGCTCTACCTGGCCTGCTGTCGCAGCCTCGGCTGACCCCCTACCTGACTTCGTGCGCCGGTGACCAGGGTCAGGCCGTACGCCTGTACACCTGGAACATCGCTGCAGCCAGCGCCTTCTGGGGTCCTGTCCACGCTCTCGAGGTCGTGCTGCGCAACGCCGAGCACACACAGCTGGTCACCAGGTTCGGCCAGGACGACTGGTGGTCCAACCCGCGGGTGCAGCTGCACAAGAGCATGGCCGACCAGCTGCAGCAGGCGATCCTCGCCGGCGGCAAGACCGCCGTCCGTCAGTCGCGCGTGATGATCGCCGACGACGTCGTGGCCAACCTCAGTTTCGGCTTCTGGAGCGGGTTGGCGGGCAAGGGGCAGGGCGGCGCGCAGTACGAAACCCAGTTCTGGCAGCCCGCCCTCAACAAGGCCTTCCCCGGCTACACCGGGCGCCGGGGACCCCTGCACAGTCAGCTCGAATCGCTACGGCTGTTCCGCAACCGCATCGCTCACCACGAGCCGATCTTCGGACGCCACCTGGCCGCCGACCACGCCACCATCCTCCGCGTCGCTGGCTACCTCGCCCCCGATGCCGACGCCTACATCGCCGGGCACAGCCGGGTCCCGGCCGTCCTGGCAGCCCGGCCCGCCGCGGTGACCACCGGACAGGGCAGCGCCTTCTAGGCAGCCGCGTTGGCGCTGTGCGTCGCCAAGAAGGCAGTCACACTCATCGTGTGCGCTTCGACGACCTCATGGACGCCATCGACAACACCTCGCCCGCGGACTGGGTGATCATCAGTCCGCCCACCTTGAGCAAGATCAAGACCCAGGCCAGCGGGGACGATGACTTGGAGGTGTGGGTGGCCGGGCACGACTCGGTGGCCTACCTGCGCAGCGACCTCGATATCTCCGTAGCGTGGGGAGCCGAGCAGCATGAGGGCCCTTGGGGAGGCGCCTGGGGCGAGTGGTCGACCTTCCCCGATCGCGCCGTCTACGGCGTCTGGGCCGAAGTCGCGTGGTGCGGCCGCCCAGTGCACCGACAGGTCCTGGCTGCAGTCGACGGCCACCGCCACTACCTGCCCGCACCGAACGCGGTGATGAGCGGTCGGAAGATCGAGAAGTGGGTCGTCGAGCGCGGTCAACTGCCCTTGGCCCGCCTCGTGGACGGACTGGCACATCGCAACTCAGACGTGGACCAGACCCTGAGGACCGCCGGCCTGGAAGTCCGTGGTTGACCCAGCGCCTGGTGCGCTGGGTCAACCACGGCGCTCGCGCTTCCGGCTCACAGCCGCCCCGCTGGCTGGCTATTCGCGCTGGTCGGGCAGGGAACGAAAGAAGGCGCTCATCTCTGAGCGCCGACCCCCGACCTGCCGTCCCTTCCGCGGCGATACTCGAAATTAATTAGTTGTGCGGCGGAGTGGCTGCCTTGTGGAAGACGTATGCCACCAGCGGCCCCAGCAGCATGACCAGCAGCCCAGGCAGCCAGCCACCCAAGGGCCACAGGACCCCACCGGCGATCACGCTGCCGACGGCCATGACCTGCGTTGCCATGTAGTTCTCGCCCCGGAACCGGAACTTGCCGACGTTGGGAACCTCACCGTCCAGCTCCATAGGCTGCGGCTGGAACTGAGGCTTCTCCTTCGGACCAAGCGGCCCGCCTTCGTCCACCGGCACCAGCGGAGACCTCTCAGTCCCGCCGGCCTCCTGCTCGTCGTCCGGTTCTGAGTCCCGGCTGAACCACGGCCGGCTCAGCTCAGAACGACTGCCTTCTCCCTCGGACTGCTGCGGCATGTCTGGTCTCCTTCGTGTTGTGGCCAAGGCCTGTTGGCTTCGGTCGTCGACTGGTGGCACATAGGGACTCCTCCACGGGTCACATCATTTGGTGGCGCACAGGCAGGTTACACCCGATAGTGGTGGGATGTCAGTGTCGCTGCCAAAGAACTGGCTTCACACGCTAAGTCGGTGTACGTTCGAAGCCATGACACGCCGGGGCATCGCGAAGGAACCCGCAGCTCACGAGGTCACGGACGCGTCATGGCGGCACTGCAGGACGGTGCGTCGACGACTCGTCAGCATGTGAACGGGTAGGCCCCACCCGAACCACGCCAGAGAGCACCACCGCTCGCCGCCTATGGGACGAGTGCTGCCGACCGGTCGGCAAGCAGCGGATGACGATCCGCCCGAGAGCCAACTTCAGAGAACGACACCAGCGCCCTCAGGGCGCTTATCCGCGACCGCTGAAGCGGTCGTGAGGAGGACCTAATGACGAGCACTATGAAGAACGAGAGGCGCGAGACGACTCGATCCGAAGCTGGGCAGACCGCGGAGGTCGCGCGACGGCTAGTTGTCGAGTTGAGCAGTCGGTCGGCTCAAGACCTTGCATGGCTTGTTGAGGAGGAAGAGCTCAACAAGACGACGATCGTTAACCGGGCCGTGCAGGTCTACAAGCGCATCATGGAGCTTCAGTCCCGGGGAGGATCGATCGTCCTCATCGATCCGGAGCGTGGAACGCAGGAGCGCATGCTGATCGTCTGATCAGCTTTCCGGTCCTCCGTCGCCTGCCTCCGCCAGCGCTCGAGCACCAGCCGGCCGTCGCTGAACTCCGTGCTTGTCCAGCACGCGCCGTACGGCGGTTTGCGAGCGGTCAACGAGCTCGGCGATCTCCCGCAGCGATCGGCCCTCGGCGTACTGGGCGACGGTGAAGATTTCCAGCCGCGCCTGCAGTTCACGGCTGACCACAGTGCCGGTGCAGGCAGTGCCGGCAAACTCTGCAACAGGGCGCAAGTGCGGCCGAGGCGGATACGGCACGCGCCAAGTGTGATCGGGTGAGAGCGGCTCAACCACCAGCGCCGCAAGCTGCCACCCTGGTGGGGGAGTTCACGGCTTGAGCGCGGGTGCCGCTTCACAGACTCGTGCCGCTCGCTACTCGCGTGGCCGGCGAGCGCGTCGGGCCGTCAGGCCCGCCGGCAGCTTGCTGACGGGTGTCCCGACGCGCCAGCGGCGGGACGTGCGCGCGACCCCTGCGGGAGTCCCGGTACCTAACCAGTGGCGCTGGTGGCCGGGTGCCGGGACGGCTGGGGCGGGGCCGCCAGTGGGCGGCCCCGCCGTTGGTCAGTCGTCGGCGGGGTCCTCGTCGGTGATCGGCTCGGGCTCGGTGTCGTGGTCGCCGTTGCGAGCGTCGACGGCGTCGACGATCTGCTGCTCGACCTCGGCCAGGGTGTAGCCGCATGCGACCAGGAAGCGCAGCCACCGGGCGTCGCTGGCGCTCGGGTTGCGCCAGGTGCCCTTGTGGAAGCCGGTTTCGATCGCTCCGGCGACGTGCCCGAGCAGCGCCACCGTCAGCCGCCCGTCGCTCAGCGACTCACCGCTGGTCAGCGTCGGCTCGCCCTTGGCCGTGGACCACAGGCCGGGGGCCTCGATGTGCAGGTCCGCACTCGCCCCGTCCTGGGCGGCGTTGGACTGCCCCGACAGCCACCGCGACACCGACCGGGGGTCACTCGTCATGGTCTCCACGGCGAACCGCAGCGCGCCCTTGGGCGCGGTCTTGCGCAGCAGCAGCGCCCGCACCCACTCCCGCCGGGTCTCGTTCGCGGCCGCCATGTCGCGGTTGCCCGCGATGACGGCGCGGCGGGCGTCGCTGGCGGCGGCGCGCTCGGCGTCGGTCACCTCGGCGGCGGGCAGCATGGTCGACCCGCTGTAGCGGTTGGCGTGCCCGTACTTGGCCGGGTCGGTGCACACCTCGACGGCGTGCACGCCGTTCCAACTGTTGGACAGGTAGACCGCCGACCCCCCACAGGCAGCGTGGGCCTCGGCGGTCAGGTCCTCCCCGTCGTAAGCCAGCTGGCTGAGGCGGGACAGCTGCGCGCCGTCTGCCGCCTCGAGCACCCGCCGCCCGGCCTCGGTCAACTCGGCCAGCAGCGCGTCCGCACGCTGGGCCTGCTCGCGGGCGTGCTTGGCGCGGGTCAGAGCATGGGCGAACTGGCCCGGCCCCTGAGTGGCGGCTTCGATCAGGGCGGCGGTGGCCTCGGTGTCGTCGGCGTAGACAGCGACGGCGGCGGCCTGGTCCAGCGTCAGGTCGGCGGCGGTGACGGCGGCGGCGGTCGCGGCGTCCAGCCGGGCGACCCCGGCGGCCTTGGCGATGCGCTTGCGGTGCAGGCCGGTGCCCTTGGCCACCTTCGTCACCGACTCGCCCAGGTCGATCATGGCCTGCACGCCCCGGGCCTCCTCCACGGCCGACAGTCCGGCGCGGTGCAGGTTCTCCGACAGCATCGCGCCGACGTGGCGGGCCTGCCCGGCCCGATCCTCCGCGGTGGCGGCCAGGTCGTGGCGGACGATGCACGCCACCGCGACCGCACGGGCCATGACGGCGGCGGCGGCCCGGCGGTGCCCGGCGACCAGCTGGTAGCCGGGCACCCCGTCGGCGTCGACGTGCGGGACGACGGTCAGGGCCTCCAGCACACCTTGGGCGGTGATGGAGTCGGCCAGGCCGGTGAGGTCGCCCAGGTCGTCGCGGACGTTGCGCGGATGCACCTGCAGCGTGGCGGGGTCCAGCCACTTCAACTCGTGCGCGGAACCGGCACCCTCCCCCGTCCCGGCGCTCTCGCGGCTGTCGGCGCTGGTGGCCCCGTGCTCGGCCTGCTGCTGCTCGGTCCCGGCACCCCTTGCGATCTGCTCGGTGAGGACGGCGGCCACATCGGGCTCGACGGCGGGGGTGGTGCCGGTGCTGGTGGTCTGGACGGTGGTCATGTGGGCCTCCTGATCGTGAGCCGAAGCCGGATCAGGAGGGATGCGGGACTGGTGTTCTTCCACCACTCCCCCGGCCCGTCCGGCAAAGAGCTCTGCTCAGGGACCTGGAGCGGAGGAGCGGAGGACGGCCGGGTTCACGATGCTTTGACAGCGAAGCGCCCGCAGGGTCAAAGGATCATGAATCCGGACGGTCGGAGTGGGGCGCGGAAGGTCCCTACGCTGAGCTGCCGGACGGGTCGGGGGTGCTTGTTGATGGCAGCCCGCCGGAGGCGGTCCGATCGACGGCGCAGCCGGCGCCCCGCGGAGCGGGGCCCGCAGGGTGTTGGGTAGCCGGCGAGCCTGCCGCACTGCCGCACTGCCGCATTGCCGCTTTGCCGCTTTTCCGCACTACCGCCATGGCTCGAACGTCGGACGGATAAGTCGGCCTCCCGCGGCTGGCTCTGGTGCGGTCTTACATGATCCCGTCGTAGAGGTAGTGCGGGTAGTTCTCGTCCTTGACCGGCGGGACGCCGTCCAGGGGGACCAGGGCTTGGGTGAACAGGGTCCATTCACCGGTAGCGACCTCGATGACGCGGGCCTCGAGGTACTCCAGGGGACCCGGCTGGTTCTCCCCGCCCATCATGTCGGCCAGGTGCAGCCGGCCGAAGGCGACGCTGGCGCAGGGCTGGCAGCAGTGCGCGCTGATGACGCTGTTGTCATGGCTGCGGCGAATCTCGTGGGTGACGGCGAGCTGGGTGATCTGGCCGGGACGGGTGTTCAGGGGCTTGGTCATGAGGTGAGCGTGAGCGCCCCGGTGTTGTTGCGGGGCGGTCGTTCGGTATCTGTGGACAACGCGCGGGGTGTGGACGCCAGTGCCGCCGTCTCGTCGGTGAGCGCTGGGGATGCCGCGAGGCGGGACGCCCGGGCTCGATGCCCGGTCGTCTCGCGCCCCCGCCGGATCGGCGGCAGGCGCCCGGCCTGGGTGACCGGGCGCCTGCCCTCGGATCAGCGCCGGGCCTGCCGCTGCTGGTCCTCCCACCGCTCCGCGTAGGTGTCGCGGGACTCGACCTCGTCCAGCGTGAGGGCGGGCCATAGGGCGGCGGCGAGGCGAGTGACGGTGTTGGTGACGTGCACCAGCCGCTGCAGGGCCTGCGGGTCGTGCAGGAACAGGCGCAGCGCGCCGACGCCGACGATGACGTGCCCGCGGCCGCCGGTGTTGTCGTTGGCGACTGCGCCGTTGCGGTCGGCGGGCTCCTGGTGGCCCTGCAGCCGCACGACCAGGGACACCTCCTGCGTGTTGGCGATCAGCTCCTCCGGCAGGCGGTAGGTGTTCCGCTGCCCGAACGCCGTGCGGCCGAACTCAGTGGCCTGGTTGACGGTGGCGGCGAAAGCGTCCACGGCGGCCAGGTCGAGGAAGTAGATGAGGACCCCACCGATGCGGGCCTGGATGTGCTCGGCGCTGTACTGCGCCATGTGTCCGGTCTCAACCGTCACGGCTCCAGCGAGGTGGACGGTGGCGCGGACGAACTGCTGGCCGTTGCTGGCCGGGTTGTGGCTGGTCATGGCTGGCTCCCCTGCTTCCGCCAGACGACGGGAGGGGATGCGTTCGGGTCTCTGTTTGACCCATTCCCCCGGCCCGTCCGGCAAAGAGCTCTGCTCGGGGATCTGGAGCGGAGGAGCGGAGGTCTGGAGGGCTCACGATGCTTTGACAGCGAAGCGCCCGCAGGGTCAAAGGATCATGCGCCCGTAGGGCCGTAGCGGGGCGCGGAAGGTCCCTACGCTGAGCTGCCGGACGGGTCGGGGGTGCACGTTGGTGGCAGCCCGCCGGAGGCGGTCAGAGACGACGGCGTAGCCGACGCCGCGTAGCGGGCCCCTGGCCGTCCTTCTGCGTCTCCTCACCATCACCTACGGGCAAATGCCGCAGTGCCGCATTGGCGGCAAGCCGCATTGCCACACTGCCGCAGCGGCGTCTTCGGTCTGCCGGCCGCCGCATTCTTATGCGGCGGCCGGCAGTTCAGTGCAGCGGCCGGAGCATCTGCAGGAGGTCGTCGGGTAGAGGGTGACCCAGCTTCTCGAGGTGGGCGATGAGGGCGTCGACAGCGATGCCCTGGGTCGTCAGGTCCTCTTCCGCGCAGACCACCTTGATGAACCGGTGAACCGCCGGTGGGATGCGGGTGGAGATTTTGACCAATGCCTCCTGCGGCGCGGCGGCTGCGACATTCGTGCCGCCATTGCGGCTCGCCGCAGTGGCGGCATCGTCAGACTTGGCCGACGGTGTGGCGGGCTGCGCCCCGGCAGGTACGAATGCGTGATCGTCGGGGCGAGTCCTGCGCAGTCCGGCTGAGGGAGCTGCTTGCGGTCGGGGTGCCATCAGGAGGTCACCTTCTCGTTGGCGGCCACCCACGCCAGGTACCGCGCGTGGACGGCCTCGGGCTCGCGGTCAGGGTGGGCGGCTCGGTAGGTGTCGTCGAGCCACAGCAGGCGGGCCAGGAGGACGTCGACGACGCGGGCGACGGGTTGGGCGTCGCGGCCGAAGTCGTTGAGGGGTACGCCGGCGCCCTCCATCTCGCGGATGATCTGGCGCTCGGGGATGGCCGGCTCCCAGACTGCGGTTTCGAGGTTGGCGCGGAGCTCGTCGACGCGCAGGCCTGCCTCGCGGGTGCGTGGCCGGAGGCCGTTGATGATCGCGCCGCCGATCACCAGCCCGGCGTTGAGGAAGGCTTGGACCTTCTCGATGGTGTCCATGACCTGCCCGACGCCCTCGAGGGAGTACCGGGTGGGCTGGGTGACGATGACGGCGACGTTGGCCGCGGTGAGGGCGTTCTGGACCATGCGGTCGACCGCCGGTGGGCAGTCGATGAGGATGAGGTCCCAGCCGGTGACCCCCTGCAGTGAGGTGCGCAGTCGGCTCTCGATGCCCAGCTCGGCGCTCATGTTGAGCTGGGCGAGGCTGCGGTGGGCGGCGATGACCGACACGCCGGGCCATGCGGGAGCGGGGACCGCGGCCGCGGTGGCGACGCCGGGCTTGGCCTGGTCGAGGACCTCATAAGCAGTGAACTCGGCGGTCTCCCCGGTGACGCCCAGAGAGGAGCTAGCGTTGCCCTGCTGGTCGAGGTCGATCACGAGGACGCGGAGGTCGAGTGCGGCTGCGGCCCCGGCCAGAAGAAGGGTGACCGAGGTCTTGCCCACGCCGCCCTTCTGATTGATCACTGCTGCGGTCAGCATGGGCTTGTCCATGAGCGTTGCGGCATGCCGCAATGCTGCCACTGCGGCATACCGCAATGCCAGTCGGTCAGCGGTGTGTCTTTGCAGGTCAGGGCCATGAGGTTGCCGTTACCGCCGTTGATGCACGGCACAGCGGGCAGGCGAGGTGTCCGTGCACCGGGTGCGGGACGTCACCGGCGGGCTGCCCGTGGGCACAAGGGCTACCGATGCGCAGCTGCAGCTCGTGGCGGCGGCCGGCGGCCTCGGTGGCGGCGATGAACTCGTCGACGACGCCTGGTCGGTCGGCCGGGTCGACCCCGCGCAGCAGCCGGGCGAGGTAGGACGCGGGGTGGTCCAGCTTGGCCGGGACGACCTTCCAGCCACGAACGGCGCGGGCCTCGTCGGCGGCGCGCTCGACGTCGCGGGCCGTCCAGCCCGCCAGGGCGAACGGGGTGAGCAGGGGGACCAATCGGCTTAGTGGGACACCCCGCAGCCAGCTGAGGCGCCGCTGGGCGCCCTCGGCGAGCCTCCTGGCGAGGGGGTGGCCCCGCCGGCCACCGCGGTTGGTGACCTCCTCCGTTGGTGCAGGCCGCGGAGCGGCCTTCCTCGTTTCGGCTGTGGCTCGAAGATGAGTTCTACCTAGGTGAGAGACCAGGCTCTCCTTCGGAGAGCCGGGTGGGGTGTCACGCTCCACAACAGGGCGGTGGACCTGGGGATACCTACGGCCGCGGTGTGGCCGGCGGGGCCGGTCGCGGCGGCTGCACAGGGCGAACTCGGCGGCCAGCGCGCGGTGGGCGGACCCGCGACGCCACGCCGCGATGCGCTCCTCGCGGGTCAGGGACGAACGGCCGGCGACGAGCTCGACGACGAAGCCCAGGTCCTTGAGCACCCGGCGGGCTCGCTGGACAGTGGACAGGGACACCTGGACGTCGGCGACCAGGCGCTCGTTGGTGGGCCGGCAGTCCCGCCCGGTGCCGAAGTCGGCGTAGGCGGCCATGCCGCGGGCCACGGCCACCGCGGTGTCGGGCTCGACGTGATGGGCGCGGCAGACGTCACGGCGGGCGCGGACGGTGGCCTGGACGTCGGCGACCCAGTCCTCGGCCGACCACCACGCTGGCGTGCGGCTGGTGGCGCCAGGAGCGCCATGGATGCCAGCGGAGACGCGCCGGGTGGTGATGTGACGGGTGGGGGAGAGGGCGCGGGTCAGCACCTGAGCCCGGCGAAAATGCCGGACTGTTGCGCGGTTCTCCAGCGTGGCACTGGCCCGTTTTTGGGCAGCGCTCTACTATGAGAGGGCACGACAAAGCCTCCTGTTGGCTGCAGGCTGGGTTTTGATCCGCCGGGGTAGGTGC
>Ga0210040_10006263_pt1 | contig 14876 bp, 8 predicted proteins | sample CryGeyCG12114_NA_FD_185462 | JGI IMG/M metagenome (GOLD analysis project Ga0210040, IMG submission 185462) | Groundwater microbial communities from aquifer - Crystal Geyser CG19_WC_8/21/14_NA (SPAdes) (version 2) | ecosystem: Environmental > Aquatic > Deep subsurface > Groundwater | place: USA... | reverse complement strand
CCCGCTACACTTGGACAGCCATAATTCGAAAGTTTGTGAGTTTTTCGGGAATCGGTGAAACAGCGCCGAAGTCCCACTTTGGTTCGCGCAAAATTAAACAGCACATTTATTTGGCATTTTTTGTAGCAGAAAATAGAAAAATCGGTATGAAAATGTATATTTAAATGGCCATTTAGGACCTTTAAACTTTAATTGTTGAGTTTTCCATGTTTAATCCCTATGCTGAGAAAAAAAATTTACCCCACTTATGTAGCACTCAATGACTACGCCAAGGTATTTAGAATAGTATTTTGCATGCTATATAGGATTGGAAAATAATGTGCAACATTTGGACGCATTATATTTTTAATTGTTGCCAGGCAATATTTATTGATCTGCCGTACCTTCTACAAATACTATTCTATATACCTTGCCTATTTGTAAAAAAAATTGCTAAAAAAATCAGCAGAAAATGAAATTTTTGGGATTTGAATGCCATGGATGGACAATGTATCATAGCTCGGCAACCTCGGTAACCAGATATTCAAAAATTTTATGTGAAAAAAAAAATTAATTGAAAATTCTAAAAATCTTCCAAAATAGCAGAAATTGTGCCATGAGGCGTATACTTCGAATTTACTAAAAACTGCTAAAATTTTACCTTATTTCTCAAAAATTTGTAAAAAAATCATCAGAAAATGAAAAGGATTTGAATGCCATATAGGTTGACAATGCATCATAACTGAGTAACCAGATATTCGAAAATTTTAGGGTAGGTAATTTTGGGCCGATTTTTGAAAATTTCGGGTAAGAATTGCCCAAGGTAAGAGAAATTGTGCGAGGTAGCGATTTTACTAAAAAAATGCTAACATTTTTCACTAATGCATGGTCTTTGGATTTCAAAATATCAAGAAATGCGGTCTTTAGATTCTAAAGGGGTTAAAAAAAAGCGGTATTTGGAATCTGAAATATTTAAAAACAAAAATTGTGCCACAAAACATGCTTTGGCCGATTTACTAAAAGATTCTGAAATTTTCCTCCATTTCTCAAAAGTTTCGCTAGAAAAGTAGCAGGGGAATGTTTTACTGGTTATCGGGTAAATTTCTCAAAAATATTTCTAAATCGTCTAAAATGTATGTTTTACTGTATTTAGCTGAAACAAGAAGAAGCGAAAAGCTGGAGTTTGATGGAAATGGCTGAATTTCGGTTTTACCTGAGTCTTGCTTATTTCATGGCCGGCCAACGGGAGAAAACTTTGCTCCTCTGGAGAGACATTATCAAAGTCAATGAAATCATATTCCGATCCTGTGTAAGTACATTTTTCCCTTGTATTTCATGAAAAAATAATTTTTGAAAAAAAAAAATCATACGAAAATCAGTATGGTCATGGTCACCAAATTGCTCTAATTATGGAGCTAATTTTTTAATAAAAGTGTAAAACTTGAGCATTTTTTAGTCAAATCGGGACAAAATACTGTTTATGGTACAATTCCTGTTTTTTTTGTGCTTATATATCAGAATCCAAAGACCAAATTTTTTTTGGTGCTTTAGAATTGAAACGATGCAATTTTTCAGTCCTTTAGAATTCAAAGACTGCGTATTTTTTAATTGTACATTAAAATCTAAAGACCCAGTTTTTTTAATGCTTTAAAATTCGAAGATTCAAATTTTTCTATTGCTTTAGAATTCAAAGACTGCAATTTTTAAATGTTTTAGAATCTAAAAGCCGCATTTTTTAAATCTTTTAGAATCCAAGACCGCATGTTTCCCAATTTTTGCCGGAAAACAGAACCTGGCTACTATATGATTAATTTTCTGCCCAAAAATGAAATTTCTGGGCTATTTCGACTTTTTTTCACTCATTATATAGGATTTTGACCGAGACATGGACTTTTACAACTGGCCCGAAGATCGAATCACCACAGATGACATGAGAATGTGGATGAAAGAGGAAAAAGACAAAATCCGGGATTCGGAAGCCAAAGGGTTCTCTGTGAACGCCAATCGGAAACGTCTTGTGTATCGATGCTTTGCTTTGATGTTAGGTGGCGGGCGTCCACTCCGTCCAGCGGATCCTGATGACCCGGGTGCTCTTTTTGACCCCCAATCTGAACCTTTGCTCCGCTGGGAATAGTTCGTTTTTTTCACTTTTTCCCAGTTGTCTAGTTTTTTCGTTTTTTGGATAATTGGACTCAATACAATGATTTTGCTTCTGAGATATGAACTTTTTCACGTATTTTTCGATTGAATTTGTGACTTTCAAAATAAATTATGGGTTTGTGGTACATTCTCAACTTTATTCTGAAAACTACATCATTTTTATTCAATTTCTATTCCTAATATACCGTACGGAAACTACAATGGTGAAGAAATGCAAGACGTAATTCTCAACTTGATCATTAGGCGCCATCTAGCGGCTACTTTTGTGACTAAAATATTCTTTATGCATGGTTTCACCTAAGAACTGAAAATAGTTTTGTCAGGCTTTCTTATTATTGATAAATTTATGCTCGAATTGTGAAAACATTCAAAAATTTGCAAAAATCATTCCTAAAACTGACGAAATCCACAATACACGCAAAACTTTTTCAAACTGCCAAAGCCAAAAGCTTCCAATATGAAAATAAACGCACCAAACCCACAACAATACAAAAAAAGTTTTCCAAATATTTCAAAAGTTGTCAAACTCATAGGCTCAGGCTCCTTATTTCTCAATATTCTCAACTTTGACCCTTGACCCATCAAATAAGCCATGATTTTGCCACTCTCATCATTATTCCCATTAGCACTGCTCAAAGTGCGATTCATTTTCCAAAACTGGTCATGAATTTCATGAAATTTCTCCCATCTTTGAAAAATACCCGATTCGACCACCCCTTTCAAATAGGGGCGAATCAATCGATTCAAATAATTCCTTCGAATCACCCATTGCCTCCTCGTCGAAAACAAACTCAACTCACTTCCCGCCAAAACTAACTTATCCTCCGACAACAGTCGCGTCAATTCAGTCAAAAAGTCCATCTCCGAAATATTGTCAAAAAAGATGAATTCCGATGGAATCTTCGAAGTCAAATTAGATCGACCATCCTTCAACTCTTGTAATTCACTCATAGCCACAAAAAATTCGGATACATCTTCCACAGGATAGAATCGAAGCTCCTTCGACAACTCCGAATATAGTCGAACTGATATTTTCGAATGCGTTCGTATTATTTCATCGAATTTGATCGAGGCTAAAGACAAAGGCAAATCCCCGGTCTCATATGTCGTCAGCCATGAAATAGTTATTACCGGAAATTTGAAATCTGCAATTTCGAATACACTATGCGGGACCTGTGGTAAAGACGGTTTTGCCAACAATGAAAATAGCACGCTTTTATAGCAATTCGAAATGACTAGAGTTGTGAACAGCCAAAAAAAGACTATAATTTTCACACAAATTTTTGTTCTTTGGCGAATTTGCGAGATGGTGTTTTGACTTTGCTCCAGTAGAATGGAAATGAAATGTATCCCAGAAATGGCTTGATTATGATTTTCCATTTTCCCGCTGTAAAATCCAAACAATAGATTTTAGTTTTTGTATTTTTGGAATCTCATATTATTCCTTATTAACTTACAAAACAAATTTCAAAAAAATATAGATTGCCATCAAACTGCCAAAAAGTAAAATCCAAGTATACAAATCAAACGGCTTGGACAACGAGCCCAACTTGCGATAATTCGACCCGGGACTTATAACTGTGCCGAAACTAAAAGTGTCTATACTCATCCCCCAAGGTAAGATTTCAAATCGGCCCCCCGAAAGCTGGGGAAACAATATATTCACATTGTCGACGAACAAACTAGTCATAGAGGCCGTCACCGATTGACCCAATATGTCAAATCCGTCCGAAATGTTCAAATATTGAGCGCGCACAACATTCAGGAAACAAGATTCCCCATCTTGTGAATATTGGGATAACTTTTGTTTAAAAATATCACATTTGAACCCAAAATCCCATTGCTTAAATTTCAAATTCACTATTGGTATTGTTGCGCCATAGAGTTTTTGAACTTTGCGCCAGTTTAGATTGTTATTTTCATCCGGGAGTTTAAATAATATAATATCGTAGCAATTGGGACACAAAATGAATTCATTTTTCAAACTTTTCACATAATATGTGCAAGTTATATCCACATCGGCTAATTTGGTATAATATTCGGGCCGGGGGATATATTCCGTGTAGAAAATTACAGTCCTCGGGTTTTCATTTCGAAGATATATCATAGGATATGTCAATAGTGTCGACAAATATAGTGCTTGTGAGTTGAATGTCGAGTTTCGAATGGAATGGGAAATCAAATCGTCTTGTAATATGAGAATCACATAGGAGGAAAGGAATTTCCACGGGATTTGAAATAGATTGTGCAATTTGCTATCTTTGAATTGGGTGGTTCGAAGTCGATCTTTTTCCGCGGGTTCAGCGTTCAGAATGAAAACACATTGACGGAGTTCCAAGTGGGCGATCAATGTTGATAGTGTTCGATGGGTGGTGGGCGAGTTTTCGAAGTAGATGAGTCGAATAAGCACGTTTTTCAAGGGGGAAAAGATTTCCGAGTTTTCGAAACTTTGGGGGGAAACTGAATGATGCAAGAATAGAAGTGATAAGTTGAGATACAAAAATAGGTTCATTTTGAAAGCAGAAATGAGCAAATATGGAATGGTTGGGATATTTTTTTCTGCGTTTTAGGGAGTTTCACAGGTTTGAGTAAAATGTACTGGCGTGGGAATTTTTCAAGTATCCAATTTGCGTCAGTTTTTTGTGCCTTTATTTGTTGAAATAACGAGATTGATCGATTTTTCAACTTTGATTGGCAAACGTCAATTTGGAGCAATGGCGGTTGGCGGTAATAACTAATCCTAACTTTTTAAAAAATGAATTTTCCATAGTAATCGAAGAGGAGAATTCATTTTAAACCGAAGTTTGTTTTTGCTATAGTGAGGATAAGATCACTCTAACGTCGATTTAAAATACATTTTCTCATTTGATTTCCATGGAAAATTCATTTTTACAATACAATGTTAGTTAGTTTGTTATTAGCGCCTGTCAGCGGAGCAAGCGCTTATATCACTACTTCGATATTTATTCGATATTCGATAGCGTTTACACGATAACTTCCGTAGATGTCAACCGATTACTCTGAAATATGGCATACATAATCAGAAGCCAACAAGGACCAACCCTATTGTTTGTGGATCTTGTATCACCATGGCAACCTTAAATTCTCTGCCAACTTTTTTAAAATGAACTCCGATAATTTCAATTATGTTTTTTTCGAATTCTTTGTAAAAAATTATGCATAAATGCATTTAGTTTTTCTGAGAAAACCTAAATTCTAAGATATTATTCAGCTTTGAATCAGAGAAAAACACCAAAAATATATCGGATTCTCATAACTACGGGTATCTATAGGAATAATTCCATCTTTCCACACAGATAAAAGTTTTTTACAGTGAAATAACGTTATCTTAACTATATTTTATAAAAAAATGGGAAATAAAACAACATAGAAAATACTGTGAAAATGTATAAGAATTGTCTTGACTACGGTCACAACTTGAGTCAGATCGATCCGTCCACTCAGATGAATGTTGCATATGATATAGGAAGCTCATTCACACAAACTATAACCTATCATGAGTCATGAAAAGTGTGGGAAATAAAACTAAAGGCTACAAAAGACCAATATTTCTATAGATTCTCCTTCTTTTGGTCAAAATAACCGGCATTTTCATCCGTCCGCTCAGCTCAGTCAAATATGATGTGAAAACCTTGGCTCAACAAGGCCTATACGTTCTTGACCAAAAAAAAGTGTGGGAAATTTAACAACATAGAAAATACTGTGAAAATATATAAGAATTGTCTTGACTACGGTCATAACTTAAGTCAGATCAATCCGTCCTCTCAGATTAATATTGCATATGATATAGGAAGCTCATCCACACAAAATATAACCTATCGTGAGTCATGAAAAGTGTGGGAAATAAAACTAAAGGCTACAAAAGACCAATATTTCTATAGATTCTCCTTCTTTTGGTCAAAATAACCGGCATTTTCATCCGTCCGCTCAGCTCAGTCAAATATGATGTGAAAACCTTGGCTCAACAAGGCCTATACGTTCTTGACCAAAAAAAAGTGTGGGAAATTTAACAACATAGAAAATACTGTGAAAATATATAAGAATTGTCTTGACTACGGTCATAACTTAAGTCAGATCAATCCGTCCTCTCAGATTAATATTGCATATGATATAGGAAGCTCATCCACACAAAATATAACCTATCGTGAGTCATGAAAAGTGTGGGAAATAAAACTAAAGGCTACAAAAGACCAATATTTCTATAGATTCTCCTTCTTTTGGTCAAAATAACAGACATTTTGATCCGTCCGCTCAGCTTAAAGTCAAATATGGTGTGAAAACCTTCGCTCAACAAGGCCTATACGTTCTTGACCAAAAAAAAGTGTGGGAAATTTAACAACATAGAAAATACTGTGAAAATATATAAGAATTGTCTTGACTACGGTCATAACTTAAGTCAGATCAATCTGTCCACTCAGATTAATGTTGCATATGATGTAGGAAGCTCATCCACACAAAATATAACCTATCTTGAGTCATGAAAAGTGTGGGAAATAAAACTAAAGCCTACAAAAGACCAATATTTCAATGAATTGTCACCGATATTTAAAAAAAATTCTTTCTCTTGACTAACGTCATAACCACGATCTTAATTTAATTTTATTTTGTAAATTAAATAATGTTTTTTCTACGTAATTTAAAAACTATCAAAAAGTTAACTAAAAATCTTTGTAGCTGACACGCGCCCTTTCCCTGCGTGCAAGGTTTTTTTTTGTATAACTAGATGGCACAACTGTCAAGTTTAGCCTAAAAACGATCAATAATTTTTAGAGTTTCTTAATTTCAACTAAAAATATTATAATATTTTGCATTAAACAGTCTAGCCTTCGTATTCACACGCAAGTTTAGGAGACTACAAAAATCTTAGTGTTCTTTGTCATATAGAATGCACAAAAATACATATTATCTTTGTAAACTCGAAATATATTATTAAGTTGAGTTATTGAACTGCATTTCAAAATGTGCACACATTTTCAACATTGGTTTTCAATACAAATCAATTTTTTTCGAACTGTCCTCTCTTCAGCCTGGAAGAATGATTTTGAAATTTTTTATTTCCACACTTTTCCTAATCAGTGACAATCATTACTTCACTTCAGCATTGGCAGATCTCCTTGACATTGTAACGGTGGATTTCCCTAAAATCCCTTAAAAATTATTCTGAGCAATCTCCCAATTTCTTTTCACTTTTTTTAGATGCAGTAGCCAGCCACTCGCTCCCCAAACTATAGCTATTGGAAAGATCCGGATGTGAGTCGAATCCAGCGAAAGAATGTTTAGAAGGATTCAAAGGGATCACCCCACGTGCCAAAAAAGCTGTCAAAAAGTGTCGAAAGAAATTGTATTTCGATTCCAGGGTTTATGATATATTCCAATTTTCAAGGATTTTGCAATCTTTCTGTTCGAATTGCAAGATTGTGGTAGATCAGTGCACAGAAATATGTTCATGGAAATAATTGAGATTCATTCAATCTGATAGCAAATGGAGTGCTATGGACGTGGAGCGGAAAATTGGTGAAACTTTCACCCCAAGCCCTTCGGGGTTGGCTATATAGCTACGTATATTTTCCACACTTGCATGACCATTGCCACAGGTGCAAAGATTCGGGCTAAACAACTAATGATGTAGAATCGGTTTTTCTTTTATTGTTATCGTCATTATTCCAGATTCAGGGAAAGGAAACATTTTGAGTCCCACTACAGCCGAAAAAAAAATTGTGAAATGTATCTCCGGGTTCTCAAATCCTATGATAAGCGACTGGTAGAATTTCGGATATCCTGCTGATACTCAGCTACCTATCAAACACACCAATTATCTATACTTGTGTATTTCAGGAATCCTATTGCCGATTTCGGAAGCAAGTGGCCAAAATCTCATTGATCCCGCACCAGAAAGTGAAGAAGAAAGATGACAAACCCAAAGCATTGAAGCCACCTCCTGAAGAGCCTGAAGTTGATGATTCTAAAACGAATAATGGAAAAAGTATGCCGGATCCAGAACGAGAGCCGAATGAGGAAGAAATATTCTGGAATCAAACTGTGCACGCCAAAAGGAGGAGGAAGAAAAAAGTTCAAGAACAGGGTTTAAATATTGACTTTTTGTGAAGATAGGTTGAATAAAATTGTGTGAAAAATCGCGTTTTTTGCAAAAAACGCGATTTTTCTGATTTTGCTGATTTTGCTGATATCACCATGGAAAAAAAAAATTCAGCAACAATTCAAAACACAATCTCTGATTTCAGTTCTGACGCTGAATAAAGTTTTAGTCAGAGCCAACAAATTGAATCCGGGTTGTTTCGGTGACATTTTAAGGGCATTCCCGAACACAGGGGTTATGCGGTCAACAAAATTCAGAATGACAGTCCTTTTAATCAATCAATTGGTTGCAAGAAGCAGTATGTTTTGCAGGTTCTCAATTCCAAGTACCTAGTTGACCCTATGACTACCAGACCATAAATACTACCGTTGTGTACCAGCAATGCTACATTTATAGCACAAAATCGTTAAGCAGGCCCGTCCAAATACAGTGACCAAAAAAAGGTTTAGCAATCCCGTTCTCGTCTAACTGTTAATCATTCTCTTTGTCATTTAGGTAAATAGATAAAGGTAAATAAATTCCGCAATGCATAAAAACAATGTATTTGAGAAAGAAAACATAAAAATCAAGACATAAAGAAGGAATTTTTTTATTTCTCTAAATTTTCTTGAACTTCAGCAGCCGCTGAAGCAATTTTGGCGCAGTTTACGGCCAATTCCTTATCCTAAGCTTATCGAATTTCCCAATTATAAATAGTTAAAAAATTTGAGCAATAATTCAACTTGTGAGCGAGAATGCGAAGTGCAGAATCATGATAACTTTCTTTGCTTCTTTTGTATCAATGACTTTGCTTTTGACTTGCTGTTAAAAAATTAATTTTTCAATGCTTTTCGATTTTCACAGCAATATCATAGCAAACACTTGTTTTAAAGCTGAAGCATCATCAATGATTTGCAAAGACACGAAAGCGCTCTTCAACAAGCTTGTCTAATGTTTTTATCAAAAAAATTATGGATTGTAGGCATGTTTAAGAGCACTAGCACAAATTGAATACCCGGTTATGAAACCTATACTATAAAAGTGATAAAAAATTTACCTTGATGCATCGTGAAGGTGAGTTAAAGAAATTTTAAAACGCCAACTATAGTTGGACTTTCAGCATTGTTAATTGTTACTGTTTCACATTTATTTTATTTCCATTCCTCTATTTTTATATTATTGCCCATTGAGCTTCCAAACACCTGCAGGTATCTATGTGCAAACCGCAATTTACTGCGCACGTAGAAATAAAAACATAAGGAGGATACTTCGCAATCAATTAAATTGATTGGCAAGTGTTTTAACAATACTTAAGAACAACTTCACTACATTACTTCTTTAAAACTCTAAGTCCGTAAATTTTATAAAAGAGAAATACATGATAATTTATGCTTTTATTGGAATAAAATTAATATTTAAATTTTTTCAGCACAGATAATCAGTCACAGTTGAAAAATCGTATCGATCAGTCGCATAACTATAGCAGCTTGAATGTAGTGGAACACAAAATGTTTAATTGTTTGTTTTTGATCATTTTTGTGATTATTATTCATGAACCAGCAAATTGTATGCCGGACGTTTTGAAAAGCTTTAATAAGCGACAGAAAAAACTGTTGGATTCTTTCAGACATTGCACAATTCGGATGGTTTTTCTTGAACACTCATATCCTGCCTCCCTCGACGTGCACTTATTTTTGAATCATTACAAAAACCAGGCCACTTTCTTCCTAGAATCTATTCCAGCTGACTATTATAGATACAACACACACAGTAAACTGGCCCTAACGGCTATAAAGGATCTTAAATTTCGGATTTGCTACGTAATCTTCTACTTTCAAGATGAAATAACGGACGCTACCAGAGAAAAAGTTCATTTAAGTGTCACCTCTTTCATTTGCAAATACTTTAAAAAATATACAATTTCCCTACGAAGTGAGAATCCATCTTTTATAAATTTCATCACATATCGAAAATTTCTGAACTTTTTATGGTATAAGTGTCTGAAAAACATTGACACAACATCAGTTTTCTACCGTTTTTCCACTGACGGTGTAGACCGGATATTTATAAAATTTGGGAACCCGATGCTCGTTGCTTCAAATTATCATGAATGGGACGAAAGATAGACGAATACGTTGAACAAGTGTGCCCTTCACTCAAAAAAGCTAAGGAAGCTCGCAATTCTTAATCCTATGTATTGTTTATTTCAAGAAGCAAAAAAATTTATCAACATGACAGAATCTCGGGGTATTCTTGCCAGGAACAAAGCTTACGGCATAGTCGACTTTGAATCGATAGATACATCAACTGTGAAATACAAACTACCTGACTACAGTTATATAAGATTTGAACCTGTTCCTAATGGAATGGTGGAGCAATCATTCAAGTTCGGAACTGTGGCTCGTCCAATTGGATACGATATACATTCGCTTATCAAGCCATTTGATATCTCAACATTGGTTTTACTTTTTACGTCCGCCATAAGTCTTTTCATCTATTTTCAAGTGTCCCTTCGGCTTTTGGGAAAACGATCAATAGTGGGAACGCATATATTATCGGTTTTGTTAGAGCAGAGTCAAGACATTGTGACCAATTGCAAAAAGTTAAATAAAGATGCCTCTTTTTTGATAATTTCGTGGTTGCTGCTAACCTTTCTGGTGGCAAATGCCTACAAAGGAGTTTTGTTTACAATTTTAACAACACCATTTTTTCAAGGGGTTCCGCAGACTACGCAAGAAGTTTTACAGTCTAATTATTCTGTTTGGACTACAGATCGACGCCTATACTATTGCATAACATGTGAAACGGAACTCATTATAACAACAGGATTTTACGAAACATATACAAAATATCAAAAGCTGAATCATAAAACTGCGTTGTGAATTCACCTTGTCGGATCTGTTTGTTGCAGTAGGAACAGGAGTTAAACTGGAGAGGTGGTACAGGAATAATCTTATCTATCAAACAGTACCTGAAAAGTTGATGATCTTTGATGCAGAAGCAAATATTAGAATTTTGAAAGAGTTTCTTTCACTTTTTTCTGAAAATGATTTTGTTTTAGGAGAAACATTTAGTTTTTTCACTGCAAGGTATCAATGAATTATCCGGCGAAATGCATTTCTGTCCTCATTTTTACCAATCCTGTCTGCCTTGATGGAATCAGGAATTTACAGCAGATGGGAACATTACAGCTGGCTTCTGAGTACGTATTGGGCAATATTGGGATCAAGGACAAAAATATTTAAAAGTTTGAAAGAATCAAAAACTGTATTTGATTCTAATGACAACATACTAGCCTATCTTTTGTTCGAATCACACACTGCAAAGCCGATTTCGGAAACTGAGAAATCAATTTCTATGGATTTTTTTGCCATCTTTTTGCTTTTTTACGGATATTGTGTGGTGTTTTGTAGCATTATATTTTTGGTTGAAAAATTTTGCATGAAAAGAACAGTCAAGCTTTTTTGTAACGAAATCAGTTGTAAACCAAGCTACTTAAACACTTCAACTGAATCTCGTTAAGCTATTTTCCATGTGAAAAACAGACAGCAATTTTTTTAATGAGTTATATACATGGTGGGTGAAAAAATGACCTATATAGAAGAAAATATGAATTACGTGAGCATATCATTTTGAAATCTACAGTTTGATTTCCACTAGTTGGTGATTGATCTTTTTCACTGTAACCCTGCGCTATGGTCAGTTTTGAAACAAAAACTAGTCAATTTCTGGGAGAAAAATTTCTCAAAACAAGTTCAACTCTGGGGTAACGATCTCTCAGTTGATGTGTTAAATGCCCTATCCAAGTTTTAACATTGGCGAAATAGGAAGTCAGAACTGCAGTCACACAATCTGCCATTTGACTTCTCAGAATTTTTTAAAGTTCATTTTGACTTTTTATGAACCTAAAACATGAAAGACAAAAAAAAATTTATTTTGAAAAATTCTGAGAGGCTAACTGGCAGAAAAACCAAAAAAAAATTGACTTAATTTGTGCCCCATTGAAATAACACCGTGAATGTTATTTAAACGTGGCATCATATGACGCCAAACCAAGGGAGAGCCTTTGCAGCCCATGGCATCATATGATGCCCAACCAAGACGGAGCGTTTTAAAAGCATGGCATCATATGATGCCAAACCGTGGCAAAGAGTTAACTTTTTAGTTTACTTTTCACAAAACTTTGGTCTAATTTTTAGCCAATATCTCGAGTTTTTACTCAACCTTCGCCTACCTCAGTTTTTTTGGCAGGGGAGATCCAGTTTTCGAAGAAATTTATACAGACTTTGTAGTTTCTGAGCCTGAAATTCGTATCTGATAGTTGCTGCATTCTGCAAAACCAATAAGGGGTAGTCTTTTTGCACTTATTTGTTTTTTCAAATATGCACAACAATGGTTATATAAATATAAGTTTTCTGTTTTGTGAGCGTTTTCAAAATACTGTGTTGGTAATTTGAACCGTGTGTCATTGAAAAATTGAACTGTTAAATTGTAATGTGACAGGGCAACAATGTTGAATTAAAGCATACAGATTATTTTCAAATTTGTTTGATATTTTTAATTTTTATAATAAGAAAAATATTTTTCCAGGTAAATTAGTCATTATTCGCTATAGAAATCATTGGACATAAGATTTCTGTACATGCATGTGACAGACGTAATTTTATTAATCTGGGTGCTTTCGACAACAGAATTCAAATTTCTGACTGTTCTGATGATATGCATTTGCGATTAAAACTTTTCAAACTTTACCTAATTTAATTTTAACTGATTTCAATTTTTCGCTAAACGAATAAAAATATGGCCTGAAATGATTGTTTTTTTTCAATCCACCACTCGATATGACTTAAGGAATAAAACTACCATCGGGAATAATAGTTTAACATCGGAGCGAGTTGAAACTTATCCAATCATCTCCGTGAGCTGTCGCTATCATATATTTAACAAATTGTATTTAAAAAGAACAAACAATGAAACTTCTCTTTTCGATTTTTTAAAGAATTTTTATTAGTATTAGCGCAAAAAATTTATTAACCATGCGTTTCTCCATACATCGTAGCTTACAAAATCCATATAGCAAAGTATTCTATTCAAAATTTGCCATGAAATTTGCATACGTATGATGAAGCAATCAATAAACCAAATTTTGAAACAGTTATGTACGAAAATAGTGAAAAAAAGCTCTAAATAACCCTTCAAGCTTCAACTCATAAGTACTTTATGTGTGATACCTAAATATCCTCAAGTTTTACTATAAAATTTACGTAAGTAATCCCAAACACCGTTGACACTTTTTTTAATTAATATTGTCAAAGAACGGGGTATAAAATTGTTCAGGGGAAGCAACCGAATGTTTATTGCGGAAAGACCAGAGCAGCTATATTTTTCAAAGAAGTTATCCTGAATGCCTCCTGAGACCAAAGCAGCAGATATTCGGCCTTTAAAAGCTTAATCGATCTTGATGCACGGTTAAACGAGAACTCATCACAGTACTAACACCGAGCCGTATTAGGATTCGCTAGCAACTATTGTAAGGCCTGCAATAGACTAAACTGTTATGGATGGACATGTAAACTAGTCAGCGGTCACCTATCTAGATACAAATCAAGTGCTTAGTTGCTTAACTCACCGTATTTATAAATGCAGGTTGAGTACAACCAAGTTTGCTAGCTTACTACTAACATTAACCATTAAATAAACTATTTCTTATAAAGAGTTAGATCGCGCTAACTTCAATTAAAAATAAATTTCATATTTGATTGCTACAGAAAACTTCTTTTCAAATTAGGGTAAGTGTGTCTTAATTCGGCGATGTGTGAGGGAAACCGCTAGACTTAACGAAAGAATTAACAGTTCTTGGCGTCACATTTTACGGAGAATAATGAGCAATTTTGAAATAGTGGTGATCATTACTACCCTGTTTGTTGATATAGGACCTGCCCAGTTTTGCATTCGGATTTGGTAAGGTCACAGTTAAAATGTTTCTTTTGCTGAGTATTCACTAAAACTATGTATTAGTTCAATAAACAATGCATAATTTTGTACCCTGTGTGGAGTCGCAAATAACGAAATTCAGTAAATCTTAAATTTTTGCTTCAAAATGAATATACGTACTGAATAATACGTTTAAAAAGTGGTTTTTGATTGAAAAGACACCATCAGTAAGCTTTCCTAAGTTAATTGAAAAAAACTTTAGCTTTCTAATAACTTTCTATCACAAACTATCATTTACTTAATAAAAATATGTGAACATGAGTAGGACACTTTGCAATAAAATAAATTGATTCAAAGGACAGCTGTCAAAATTTTTTAAGTGCTATAACAAATACTCAAGACAATATGATAATTGCTTTAAAATTTTCAGTCTTAATATTTTATAGCAGCAAAATATTTTAATCTTGGAAAAATTAGCATTCGAAACTTTTAAACTCACAATGTAAGTCCGAAATGTGTTCGCGAGCAATTTTCTTGAAAACAGACTTGAAGTCTTCCTTATACCTTCTAGTATATGCCTACAAAATATTGTGATCCGATGCGGTCGTTGAGCTTCACAATAACAAAATTCGTAAAAAAAAATTTAACATGGAGTTAAATGGGAGAAAAAAAGTAGTAAGGGGGGACCCTGTCTTCACTGAATTTT
>Ga0210040_10006262_pt1 | contig 14879 bp, 12 predicted proteins | sample CryGeyCG12114_NA_FD_185462 | JGI IMG/M metagenome (GOLD analysis project Ga0210040, IMG submission 185462) | Groundwater microbial communities from aquifer - Crystal Geyser CG19_WC_8/21/14_NA (SPAdes) (version 2) | ecosystem: Environmental > Aquatic > Deep subsurface > Groundwater | place: USA... | reverse complement strand
ATTAAACCATTTTGGTCACGGTTGGGGTTATTCTAAAACCTGTCTGAAAACTGCGCACACAACTTTTACCCCGTTCCAAACAGAGTTTACTAACACAAATTTCAATCTTGCGTTTTCAGGTGATTTAAGCTTTAACATGTGGAGCATAGGGCGCTCCCGTTTCAAGTAATTCTATGACTCCGCTTTCGGCTTCGTAATAACTAGGACAAGAGGAAAAGTAACGGGTCTACAGATTCCAGAAATAGTTGCATCGTTAGTTTCAATGGGACTTATCAGTCAAGGCTCTTTTATTTAACCACAAATAAAAGTTCCGTTTCCAAATTATTTGTAAACGTGTCCTTCATGGAATCACATGACTGCATTTCAGTTGTCATAATACCATAATAGTACGCATTATGATAACACCCCTTCCCCCCTTCCGTCATTATAATATCACCAATATTAATGAAGCAAAATATATCCATAGCTCACACTGTTTTGTCACTTATTCAACGAAATGTTCAAAACAATCTTCAAGAAAAACATCCGCTTTACAATCTAATTAATTTGCATGATCATTGTTAGTTTAGCTTATACAATAGGAGACCAAATGAAAAACAATGCGTAGTTAGCATCAGTTGGTTTGGGAGCGTTCTTTGGATTTGGAAACCGGTTTTCATCCAATCGCAAAGTTTCTTTCATGTTCTTCCCTATTTCTTAGCCAATCCAAAATGTCGTACAATTTTTAGCAAGGACGTCAGTCACCACAAAAACAAATATTATCAAAAAGCGTTCCATTCATGCATACCTATTTATTTCATTGTGTATAAATAAATAATTTCAAAATGCAATGCATGAAAAATCCTTTTGTCTAAAAAATAATTGTGTCCATTCATGCGCAATGTGTGAGCTAATGCGCGTGCATGGATTCTCTACTGTCAAAAATTTTCCCTACCCGCTCATTTAAGACCCAGGACGTCTGAATCCCAAAAAATCTAATGAATCGAATGAATGGGCCTTTAATGATCAGTTAAGGGCGAGAAACTGACTCAAAGAAACTCGCTCCTGTCCACAATCTGGTGACCAGTTGGGGTTAGTTACAAGTGCGAGCAAGTACACACATACTAACTATATACCACGTACCATACTAACATGTAAAACAAAGGAGGGTTTGAAGACACATTTATTTATTGCCAGAGAGTACGTGAGCTATAGCTAGACGGACAAAACCTGAATCACGACTTGTCAAGTACAAAAGTCACCTTAGTTGGTCATGAAGCTCCCATTTTCAGGATCACATTATCACTGCTAGGGTCGCTACCAAATCTCTGCTTCCAGAAATTACTAACTAGCTAACTAACTAACTAAAGTTTAAGTTTCAACTACATTTTCGCACATGTGCCACACATTCCTATGTAATACGTACCACGTGCTTTGTTCGCTCTCAAGTTGGGCAATGTGATACTACTTTGAGTTTCCGAAGCAAAACTTGTGAAAACTCTGCTACAGTGCAAACAATAACCATATAGTGCCAATTTTGCATTAAAAACATTTTTCGAGTTTTGTGCGATAAGTTTGTACACTTTTTTGAACAATGCCAGATACTCACGGAAATAATAATAATGTAAATGGGCCAACTGCTCATACTAAGAGAAGCGGGTGGTTGATTCGTGCTTCGGAATTCTCGAAAAGTACGTTCAATCCTATACGCTCTATTGTAGACAGCATGAAGTTGGATCCTCATCCGGATAAGCAGATGATTGCTCTTTCCATTGGTAAGCTAGTTAGTTAGTTTGTTACAAAATAGCATTGCCCGCCAATAGATCATGTTGCCAAAAGCAAAAAGTTACTTTATGTAACCGAAGTATATGCTATGCTACAGGTCACAAGTGAGTTTAGCTTTGTATAGGTTTGAGTTTGGCAGAACTCATTCATAAAGTAATGCATGGATGTAATTAGTTAGTTAGTACAAGTTAAAAAATGCTCAAAAACAGTGAACAGTTTAGTTCACGGTTTGAAAACTAGAAAAAATAATTTGACATAGAATGTATGAAATGAATCTTCGTACTCCCTACTAACATGGAAACAAGTCTCAAAACGAGTTTGCCTTTCCAGTTTCTCACTTTTTTTCACAATCGAGTATTTTTAGTTGCCAGCTAACTTGTGCAAAGAAAATTTAATTTGCTCATCAATAATTTTAGTAAAGAGTTAGTTACCTAGTTACTTAGTATAACCTGTGCAAAAGATAAGATGATGATGCAATTGGCAACAACGCAGTTTTATTCATAATTTATTCAAGAAAGTTGTTCTCCATTCTTGTCGTAGTTTGAGAATGTGACCACATAATCAGTCGTACGATACACCAAAATCCACATTTGTGGACGTAAATCAAGAAATTTATAGATACTACTTAACATACCAGTTTGAGCCTATCACAAGTCAAATCCAGTCATCTTCTCTGTTTGCCAAAATTTGCATAGGTTGTAAATAATTTGCACAACAGCATGTTGTTGTGGGTTTTATCCAGGGATCTCTTATTTCCAGTCACAAAAGTTTGCACTAGCTATAGTTAGCAATATACTTTATGTCAAAACATATTATGATAAGAGTGTGATTATAATGAATTAAACAAAAATCCAGTTTTAAGCGGGCTGATACCTATTGTCGCATTTACGACATGGACCTGTTTTTAAAACCGGGTGAACTTTACGAGTAAGGTCTTCCCAAGGTCATTTCTGCAATCGAATGAGGCTGAGAGCATATGTTAATTTTGATTTGATATTTTAAAATTTGAGAAAAAACAATGCATTGTTTAATTATTCAGGTGATCCAACAATTTTTGGAAATCTTAAGCCTCATGAGGCCACCATAGAAGCTGTGCAAAAATCCATTGCTGCAATGGCATTCAATGGCTATGCTCCAACTACTGGATATTTGGATGCACGCGAAGCGGTAGCCGAATATTATTCTTGTGAAGCTGCCCCTTTAACCTCTCAGGTACAAAATTGTCGCTAATCTTTAATACGATTAAGTAAGCTGAAAACTTCCGTTAAAAAACCATGGCCTGAAAATCAGACTCAGGGTTTTTGTCAAATAACTGAAGTTTGAACAAGCAATACAAGAATACAGGGAATCAGTAATTTGGACAATTCTTGATTTATATGTAGGATGTGATTTTATGCAGTGGGTGTTCACATGCTCTTGACTTGTGTATTTCCTCCATTGCGTCCAAAGGTCAAAATATTTTGATGCCACGTCCTGGATTTTCCATTTACAGGACCCTTGGGGCAGGTTATGGAATCAGAGCCAAGTTTTATGATTTGATTGTAAGATTCAAGATTTTTTACCAAAAAATGAATGCATTAAGATTTTTTCATAACAATCCGTAAACTGCAGCCCGATAAAGGATGGGAAGTAGATCTGGAACACATGGAATCTCTGATTGACCGAAATACGGCAGCCATCATTGTGAACAATCCAAGTAATCCATGTGGCTCTGTTTACAGTGAGAAACATTTGCGGGCAATTTTAGCTGTGGCTGAGCGTCACTTTTTACCCATCATAGCTGATGAAATTTACGACTTTTTTGTAAGCAAAAAATATGCATAAAAATGTAAATACAATCCAAACGCTTAACAAACCGACAATCCCTAAAATTTGATTGTTGTTTGTTCTTGGTGCGTTTTTTAGGTTTTCAAAGGTGAAAAATTCCATCCGTTGGCTACACTTAGCAAAAATGTTCCAATTTTGACCTGCAGCGGTCTTACTAAACGGTAAGTAAAAAAAATTGGTAAAAAGACAGCCATTTTATGGAGTTTTTTTTATGGATTGAAATCTTTTGCATAGATTTCTAGTACCTGGGTGGAGAATGGGATGGATAATGATCTATGACAAACAAAATCACTTTTCTTATGAGGTATTTAAATAAAATATCAACAGGAAAAATATTCTTTTTGAGTCAATGCAATTTTTTTTACTTTTTAAATTCATACAGCTACGACATGCTTTGCAATCTTTAAGTCAACGGATCATTGGGAGCAATACAATTGTGCAAGGGGCATTGCGAGATATCCTTCAGAACACTCCCCAATCCTTTTTCGATGATACTATTGGCAAAGTGCAGGTGAGTTCAATAATTTACTTGCAGTATGCATTATCGAAAGTGCCATTTTTAATCAATGCGCTTTTGTTCAGGAAAATGCCGAATTTGGATTCGAAAGATTACAATTATGTGCTGGCCTTCATCCAGTCAAGCCCAAAGGAGCTATGTATATGATGGTACTGAAATTTTTAAAGACCAACATTTGCAACCCATGTCCTATAAGAATTTCAATTAAATCTTTTTGTGCATTGTAACTATAGGTGGGAATCGAAATGGAGAGATTTCCAGAATTCGCAACCGAATTTGAGTTTGTAGAAAGATTGGTTTCCGAACAATCAGTCTTCTGCCTACCTGGCAAAGTGAGTCTTAATCTCTTAATTTTGAAATCGTATTCATCTATTCTCGCTCCCATTCAACTTGTACACATATTTTTCATGCTCTTCTATAGTGTTTTGAATACTTGGGATACTTCCGAATCGTACTAACAGTGCCCAAAGAGACATTTGTGATCGCACTAGAACGCATCAGTGAATTTTGCGATGAGCACTACATGGAGAAGAAGATGGTATCCCAAACGATCGTAGAAGTGAATGGGGAGCAACTCGAAATCAATCATAACATTCCTAGCTTAAGAGAAACTAATCATATGGCCAAAACATGATGTAAAATTGTTTTGTGAGAAAAAATATACATGCAATGTAGTTAGTTAGTTAGTTTTCTAAAAATATGGAAGAATGCACAGGAAAGAGTGTTCGAGATTGGAGCACTGAGAGCGAGCTTTATTAAAAAACTTCATAATAATGATCAAGTATTTCCCTTTTTTCCAATTATAAAGACAATCATCATCGATGAAAATGTTGTATTAAAATGTGATAACAGTTTTTTTCGCATAATTTTTGTATAGTTAGTTAGTTAGCTAGTATGGTTATACATTTATTGTTGAATTTATGAGCACGACCACATGAATTCCAAGGATTTGACAAAATGCTTATTTACTCGACGCAAGAAAACTAAATAGTAGTTCTAGTAAGTATTATTCGAAGAACAGCCTTTGTTTGCTCAAGATAGTTTGTTCCACAGTTTGCATGCGAAACAAAAAGTACAGCTATAGTTAGTTAGCGAAAAAATTATATCTATCAAAATATGTGTACGTGTTTCAAAAAAGTTAATATAGTAAGCATAAGTCTGTAGTAAAATGTGATGTTTCTGAATGAAAAAAGTAAGTTACAATAGTTTGTTTATAGTAAATACATAAAAGGGAAATAAAAAGAGTTCTTCTGACGATGAACCAAGCTAACTAACTAACTAACTGTAATAAAAGAGTTAAGAGTATATGTAAGATTATTTCCATTGTAATAGACATGAGACTCAAAATATAAATAAATAAACAGCAGTTCATGAAGCGTAGTACAATATTTAGTTGGTAGTACAAATGCATTCCAAACAAGTATTTATAGTTTTAATAATAATATCGACAGCTTTTACTTACTGTACAAACACCAAACCACAGTCATATAATAATAATCATTACTCTACTCATTGACAAGATTCCAACGTACTATAAAATGAATAAGCAACACAATAGTTAGTTGGTTAGAGTTAGGTGGCTAGTTTTTTAAACTAGTACTGGCAAACTGGATACAATGTTGCACGAACATTGCTCACTAACTAACTAACTAACTGAATTAACACAGGACACAAGAAAAGGACTTTTAAAACTGTAAAATCATCTCATCATTCCGATAACTTCCAGTGCTGCTAATTAATTACGTACATAGATTTTTAAAGCTCCTGAACAGACAGAGTACACATTTTTCGACTTTTATAATTGACCCTATACACTTCATTCCAAATCCAAATATTTTAACTAGCATGCGAATTGAATTCTAGCATACTAACTAACTAAATCAATCAATCAAACTGAAACCAAATCCAGTTGGATTCATCCATAAATCGAACACACAATATAACTAACTAAATTATTGAGCGCGTAGCGTGGCATGGCATGATAAAGGTTAGACGAATCTAAAAGTTCCTTTTCAAAACCTATCCCGTCGTACAAAAAAACCAACCAACGTTTAAAATACCTCCTAAACATACGCATCACTATTCTTAAATTATTCTCCCTACTTAATTGCATTCTTTTTTCGATTGCTGTTCGTGTATGTCACGGATTCAGAGGCGACCGAAGGACCCACCGGAGGGCCACTTCTTCGACTATTCGACGGTTGTTGATGACCAGAAGATTGGCCGGGATCTCTCTCTCGCACTTTGCTACTACCGCTACTACTCGATCCATAGTGCTGCGATTGTCCACTATGGTTCCACTGGGAGCCAGTGGCATCCCCTCCCCCTTCACTGCTAAATGGCTTGAACTGGATTACAGTGGGTGTCCCTTTTGGAGGCCTCTGCTGCTGTTGCTGCCCCCTATCGTTTTGTCCAAGTCCAGATCCCTTTGGCTAAAAAAAAGAAAAAATTAGCTCTCATACTAACTAACTAATTGCCATAGCATAGAAAACGAAAAAAAAATGTGAGTGATTAGACGGGAAGGTTAAGGATGACACTTTTATTCTTTACTCCAAGCTTTCAAAAGACAATTTGTCTTTCTCTTCAGGGCGACAAAGCTACATTAGATGAATTACGGAATCAAAATAAATCAAGCATTTGCATACAATGCATGCCAGAGGCACAGCAAAATAAACAGAGCCTCAGTTTGCAGTGCAGCAGATTCCGAGAACCGGTATTATTCATTCAAGGCAATGAAACGCTATAGACATTCTAGTTGACTATGTATAATATTTCAGTAGACAGTAAGAATTATCTACAAAAGCTTTACACTGCACCTAACTAACTATACCAGTTAGTTCGTTTGTTACACATGCCTCATTATTACTCCACAGATGCATTACAGGGCACAAGGAGTGACTTGAATGGAGCGCTGTGACGTAACTAACAAACCTTTTCAGAATTGACGATACTGTGATTGGACAATGGAGTGGCGTTGGTGGCTACAACCGTAGTTGGAGGCGGCGCCACCGCCGTGGGGAAGGTCACATATGTGTAGTGGGGCGCCATGGTTTGTGGTGGTTGAGGCGCTCCAGAGACGGCGATTTGTGAGGGCGGCGTTGGAGGGTAGTGCGTAGGTGGGGGTGGGGAATGCATCATTTGGGGGTGGGGATTAGCAGCCATGAAGGGCTGCCAACTGGTGTAAGGGAGTAGCGGCCTCATGTTAGTCATGTTGTCCATCAGGTTGGGCGGCCCTGCCGTGGAAATTGGAGGCGGCGGTCCGTTAGGAAGAGATGGAGGCGGCACTGCTGCAAAGTAGTACGGGGCAGGACCGTTTGTCATGTATTTGGGGTCGTATGGCTGTGGCTGCAACATGGCAAGCATCATTAATCCCAATGCACAGCGCGTGGGGAATTGTTTTACAATGTATGGAGCGCGACTTGCGTAGTATTTCAAATTAATTAATTAATTGATAGAAAGATCAAAATCAATAAACTATTAAATTGAAATTAAATTCTTAGTAAGTCTTAAACCCGGAGAATAAACTGAAGTTTGGCCATATGAATATGAATTGATTTGAAAGAATTGAAATGTAGCTTAGCTCTTCATATCCACTCCCTTCTATAGTTTAAAAAGAATTAATGGAGATATGGCCTACCATTTTAATGTGCTTTAAAAACTAAATGAACATAAGTTGCCGGGTTCAGAATCTAAACTAACCGTGCCACCGAGCGGTTCATATGAGAGGTAGATTGTATATTTGTACAATTCACTCACAGCAAAGTGAACAAATTAACTTCTTGGCCGCAAGTAGTTCGTACAGAGCAATTAATTATCACACACATTATGTATTCTTATAATAAAATCGATAATGATAAGTAGAAAAGAACAAAAACAGCACTTACATTCACATTCGGAGGTAAGTTAACAACATACTGTTGCACTTGCTGACTACTCACACTCTGCGTCTGGTTATTGATATTGTTGATGCTAACCATAGCATCATTGACTTGTTGTGCCGGAGGTTTCAAATTCGATGATACCGACCCGTGTTTCCGCATATGACTTCGAATCACTTCCAGCACGGTGGCGAAATAGAGTCGATGGGAGAACCCGAAGGCCGGGTGATGTTTTCCCAACACGGAGAGGAGAGCCAATTCCTCCAACACTTGCTCATCCAGTCCTTCCAAGCTCTGCTTATTACCCCGCTCACTCATCAGTCGAAAGTACAGGTTGCCCCCATCCAGGTTTCCCGAGTCCAGGTAGGCCGTGAACAGACACAGTCTATGGCGCACACGCTTATCGTGCAGCAGTCTTGGCTCCAAGTTGACTACCGAACACTCCTCATTGTTTCCATTTTGTGCGGGCACTGACTTAGTTGGCATCACCGACTTGGCCACCGGCGTCGGACTATCTTCATAGCTCACAGTGTTGACACCTTTGACCAGATCCGAAGTGGATGTGCTCCGACTACTACTCGTCGTTTGTGGGGGTGGTCGACTTTTATTTGGCTCTATACTTGTGGCGTGAGTAGGGCTAGGTCTTGAGCTATTGGCATCACAACCTGAGGAAAAAATAAATGAAAATTAGAATCTGAGGACTCTAGAAAAATGCGGATAATGAGTAAAATATGTTACCGATATTATTATGTTGAGCTTGGGCTTGAGCGGGATTGCTGGGATTGGGAAGAATGATATGAAATGGGAACTTGGGGTGACAGGGGGGCACAGGGGCTTCCTTTAAGTATTGAAATACAGTTTCCAATTCTTGGGGAGTGGAGTTAGAAGGAAATTTCAGATGATTGGCTATGTGTTTGATATTGTCTTGTTCACAGGGATTCTTGCGATTCAGACCTTCAATGATGGTGGACATAAACCGCAGTTCGGTGGGAACACAGAGATCCATGAGGTGACATACTAGCTCGATCCGCATCGACGGGCTCAAGTTTTTGAACCAGTCTAGTACGGACTCTGTACATACCATCTGAAATGTTAATAATTAAAAGTTGGTAACTTTGGACATTGCTGCAAAGTGTAGTTAGTTAAACTAAAGGGTTTTTTCGAATATTGCTTACTGTTTCGGCTGTGAGTTGGAAAGCGACTGCAGACTGCAATAATGTAGAATAGTTTGGCCACTTCGGTAAGGCCTAATATCTTGTCGATGAATCTTTGAATGAAATGGGGAATTAGATTTAAAGACGGCTTGAAAAATGGGATGAGCTGGGTCTAAATTTTACCTCACGCCGATAGAATGGGTTAAAAACAAGTTGTCGATTCGTGAACCACAAAAGGCAAGGATGGAAAAACTTTCCTAACTTTCCGGACCTTGGATTCTAAAACATCGTCTCCACAGAGTCAGCAAACGACGAAGTTTAAAATCCCGATAAGAGTTTCCACAATAATCAGTCAGAAACTGAATTAGAATTAAGTCGGCAAGTAGTAATTAATTATTGAGTAAATTCTTAAATGAATTATTTCAAGAACGAGCATACGAGCACTCAATCAAAAAGTGTGAATGATTTGCGATTGCGAACCAATAGTCAATAGTGGAATGAAAACATGAAGGTTTGGTTCATAATGTGGGAATTAAAGTTGAATTCAAATTTGCCCCCTTTGGCTCCTTTCAGTTGCACGGAACGCTTCCAATTCTCCCCAACCTTGTTAAGCAGTTAAGCACAATTTTTGAGGATTGAGGCCATTGAGTGCTTTAGACTATAGCAGGCAAATATTCTAGTCCTTTGTCCAACATTTACGCATTCTTTTTTTTTAGCTTTTTTTTTTAAGCAGTTACAAGAAACTATTCTAACATAGATGCGACGAATTTCTTTCTTTAAATATACATCTACAACTAGTTGTGTTTATTAGCATATATGTATAAAACGATTTTTTGATGTAATTTTTTTAATTGTGCGTCCAAAACTTGAATTGAAATTCTGAAGTACGGAATTTCCGCAAAAAAAATGTCAACAAGATATTCTCTTAATTTAACTACCTGTAATATAGAAGAGTATACTATTTGCTTGTAACTGACTCAGTAATAACATGTGAATAAAGACATCCAATCCAAACCCAGAGTAAAACGACTGTTCTTGGGAATTTCCCAGTCGTTGATTCCTTACTTATTTTTAAACATGAACTATCTCAGGTCATTTGAGGTAGACCTCAAACTGCCCACCGTGCAAACTCTGTGATCATTTCAAAATCCTTCTTGGATTAACCAGGTTACAAGTGGTCGTCAAAAACTTATGGGATGAAAAAAACCCAGCCGAATAAAATGATCATACGATAGAGCCTTCAACAAGATAAGATAGTTGTAAACTTGAAATGCAATAAGTAGTCACAAGTATTTAAACCCTGGAGATCGCTAAACAGTCTTCACATTCAGTTCATTTGTGGATTATTTCATCCAAGTTTCTCTCGAAACTCCCAAAAACACTCATCACCATGCAAAAATTCTTCGTCCTCGCCTTGTGCATTGCTGTCGCCTCTGCAGGCGCAGTAGTCCCAACTTACATGAAAGCTCTTTCAACCCCAAAAGTTGTTAAGCCTTTCGATGTTGAGGGCACTAAATCCTGTGGTAATTAAACATTAATTATTGATTCTCAAAATTTTCCCAAAACGGAATCCCAATTCAAATTTTTGTGTGTTCTAGGTGGAGCTGGAACTTTCTTGAGACTGGCTGTTACCGACTGTACCGCAGTTCCATGTGTTCTCAATGCTGGTGACCAATATGACATGGAATTTGACTTTACGATTTCTGCCGATACCGCCGAGATTCGAGTCGTATTAACATTGAAAATGGGATTGATTAATATGCCAATTGCTGATGAGATTGTCCCAGACTCAGGTGCCAGCGCTGGAGATACTTTGAGACTCACTTACTCTATTGTCCCAACTGGAGAGCTCTCTGGCGTAAGTGTTACTAAAAATATGGAAGTGAGGAATGTATGGAATAAGATTGTAAATATTTTCATTTTATTTTTACAGTCGTCTTTCATTCTCCGAGGTGAGGTTAGTGGATCTTCTCTTGAAATCTGCAGAGATGTTGACTGCTACATGAACTAAATTCGTTTTGCATCTCATAAATGCTTACAATTTGATCTATTTTTAAGATTGGCTGTTTAATCAAAATTGTAGTTGTAAAATGATAAATATTTTCGGAAAATAAAAAAATACTTCGTCATCATATGATTTGGTTACAAAACTGGATTTTTGACAGTTGATAAGTTGATATTTAGGTTTTTATTTGTATGCATAATTACACATAGGAGATTGCATTCATATGCAAAGCTTGAGGTTAAAACTTTGGTAGACTAAAAATATCTAACCCTCGGGTAGTTTCGCTGACATTGGCATGGCATATTGCTACTCCCCAGAATCATTCCTCCACGCCTCCAATTATTTATGTTATTATTATCATTATTAATTAATTTAATTTATTGTTGTTTTATCTTTCACATTTCGGTGAATTATCTCAAGCCCGAAAGTTGCTGGGAAAGTAGAATAATGCAAGTTTTATAACTCAGGCCAGCAAACTGAATTTTTTTTAGAAAATATTATGTCTCTTGAGTTTCTCAGTTGCAGTATAGAGCCGTGTTAAACGTTTACTTGGAGCTAGAAATTGAACCCGAGTAAGAGTATCAGCTTGTTCATCTCATTCGTATTTTCATGAGCGCAATGTTTTACTTAAACGTGCTAAAAGTTTTGTTGAGTCAGGGCAATATTTTAAGTAATTTCCTACTGTCCGTCTCAAGTTGCATGAAATCCCAACCAAAGAGAAGTATAGAGGTCATCAAGTGGAGAGCACAAGCTATAACAGTGATATCGATAACAGTTGACAATCAATTTTCAATAATCAATTTCATCTGTTTCATTTCAATCCATAATCAATCAATAATATCTGTAAATTTTATTTTCATGTCACTCAAGCTCTTAATTGCGTCATATTTTACGCATACATATTAACTCGACGACCATATGATTTCCCACTACAGTTCAATTTACACTGGAAACCAAATAACACGAAAAAATGCATTCCTATTTTGCAAAAATGGATAAGATAACTTTTACCTTATTGGCATTCTTCTTAGCCCTGACTTCAGCCTCAATTTTACCTCAAAGTCAAAAATATATTTTGCCTGGAAAATCTCAGCTAACCAACATTGCTGGCGATTTGGAAGGAACCATTGATTGCGGTCAGTTTCATTTATTATTTTTTTCATTTTGTTTTAGTTTTTGTTTGCAGCTTATTTTATTCCTTCATAGGTGGCGCGGGCACATTTTTGCGCCTGAAAGGACCTAACTGTTTAATCACCCCATGCAGACTAGAGCCTGGAGTTCAATACGATTTAGAAATTGAATACCTCATTAGCAAAACTACGGCATCTCAGACTTTAAAAATGTTCATTCTGTTGACTCCAATCACAATCCCCATAGTAGATGCAGTGATGGAAAATTCGGCTGCAGAGGAAGGCACTCAAGTCCTTTTAGATTTCAGTATTGTGCCCAATGCTGAATTGGAAGGCGTAAGCAAAATAAAACTAATTATTAACGTAAAAAACACATTTTTAAGTCTAATTTAACAATGACTATGATTGCAGCATTCTTTCAAAATCCGAGGGGAAGTTTACAGTGAAGAAAATACATTGGAAGTTTGCCGTTTGGTTGATTGCTTTATGGATTTTTAGAATACACATTTAAAATGCTCAAGTAATGCTCCTGTGATTTTTTACAATGCAAGTAGAGTATAACCCACCTCAGGAAAAATGTTAGAACAGTTATAATATGAATAAAAATACGTTATGTCATAATTTAACAGCACTTGAAGTTATTTATTCATTGGGGAAAATACTTGAAAGCAAATTGTGTGCAAATATTGACCAAGCATGAGGATAAATCGTTATCTTGACATGAGACAAGATTAAAACTGCGTTTTGGCAAATTTGCTAAAACAGGGCAATCGAATGTAGCCAGGTGAAGCCATATAGGCTTTGAGTGAAGGAATTTCTTCAAATCGAGTTTTGAATGCTTGCAATTTAGGATATGCGTCGAAATACGTTGGTTGGTATGTAGAATACTGGAAAATTATTTCGTAGAACATGAAATCAATGTAGGAAATCTGTGAAATACACCCAAAAATAAAAGTTATATTTGGTTAGACTAGAGCCTTTGAAAACAGAACACAGCAAAAAAAATTTTTTAACCTGATCTCCCAAAATGTAGTTTTTGTTAGCCATGTGCTCCTCAAGTTGCTTAAATTTTGGTGGTGGGAGCATATCAAACATTTCTTTCAAATCCTGAAAAAAATTCAAGTTTTTGAAAAAATGCATAGTTTTTCAGTCTAATTTTTTGTGTATGATTGCTTACATTGTATGCCAAATGAACCAAAGTGTTCCAAAGGTCCTGAAGTACTCCTTCCAAAATTTCTGCCAATCTCACATCTTCAGGATTCTTAGGGAATAAGCCTGAACTTTTTTCTTTGGCCAAATAGCGTAGAATTACTTTGGATTCGGTCAGTTTTACATCATCATCAATCCAGTATGGAACCTATTGTATGAAAAAATTTGCAAGAAAAAAAAAACAAGAGTATCTTTAAAAGGAATATCCTCAATTTCGGTTGTTACATTGGGAAACTGGAGTCCAAGGGTGAATTTCTCTTTGAACCACTCTTCATGGTCCGAGTAAATTTTTTCTTCATAGTCAATTCCACTGTAGGCACACAAATGGCGAATGGGCTGAGCCAACTAAAAAAAGTTTTGAATTTTAAGTAAAATTTGTATTTTTGAAAAAGCATGTAATCTGATTACAAATAATTACCCCACGCAAATTGTAGTAGCCCAATACCGGTTTGCCCATTTTGAGACTGGCTGTAGAATTCAATTTTAGAAACTGTAACCCAACTTTATGTGCAATATTTTTCTTTTATGTAAAAATACTTCAGAGTACTCTCACTCAGCGTATATTGTAGTTCTGTAAATACATATTGACTCTCTCTGGCCTCTGGATCTTTGCTTTTACCTTAATTAATGGAAATAGGATTATCCTATAGTAAAAATTGCTGGCATATTTTTGTAACTGTACTGCCCATTGGGCATAATACGTGTATTTTTAATGTTGTAATTGATTTTAAAAAAGCTGCTGTATTATTTATTAAAACCAAAAAGCGGCTGTCTTAGGCGATAGTTTAAAAATTTTAGTATGCATCATGTGGATAAATTTACGGTCTAAAATATGTGTAGGCTTGTCCCTTGAATATAGTCTATAATCCATTGAATATGTAGATAGCTGAGCATATGCATAATGTACAATGATAAAAAATGGCATATTACAAGGCTATTTGCATTGCATGGATATTATAGGATCACTCTGCAACTTTCATTGTACAAAAGAAGCCAGGATTTTATTCCAAGGTCGGGATTCTTTTTTTATTCTCTGCTCCCTTTTTTGATTTGCTTTCATGCATGATACGAAAACTTGTATTCATTTTCATTGTATACATATATTAATGTGTGCTGAGAAAATAGGTAGTCAAACCTGGTAACATGACATCACATTATGTAGTCTCAACGACAGCACAGACTCCAAATAAAACAGAAATTTAAGCATGTGACTGACTGAAGCGTTGCCTTGTATTAATAATACCAATTAAAACTAAAATCTTAGCTTCAATTAAAAGTTTTCCTATAATATTTCGAATTTAGACTTGGCATATAATTATCAAGACATGGCAATCTATATTCCCAATGTAAGCTTTCATGGCAGGTAATCCTTAATTGTCAAAACACTCAATCAGG
>Ga0210040_10006261_pt1 | contig 14880 bp, 19 predicted proteins | sample CryGeyCG12114_NA_FD_185462 | JGI IMG/M metagenome (GOLD analysis project Ga0210040, IMG submission 185462) | Groundwater microbial communities from aquifer - Crystal Geyser CG19_WC_8/21/14_NA (SPAdes) (version 2) | ecosystem: Environmental > Aquatic > Deep subsurface > Groundwater | place: USA... | reverse complement strand
CATGAGCATATCATTCGCATAGGTAAAAGCATTGCAGCATCTCGTCTCCCTATTCCAAACTGCAGCCCAAGAGAAAAGCTATGAAAAATGGCTTCGTCGCCAATTCATAGAAGCGGACAAAGACAAGAGTAATTCCTTATGCTTCAGTGAAGTGATGAAATTATTAAAACAACTCAATATGTTTATGGACAAACAAGAGGCGGAAAGCCGTTTCATCAAGGCTAATACAAGTGAAACCAAAGTGAATGCACAGGGGGAACAAGTTTTGGATGAAGATGAGTTTGTCACATTCTATTTCGAATTGATGAAGAGGAATGATGTGGCTGAGATTTTCAAAACGTAAAGAAATTTCTCAACTTTTATGTAGAACACTGCCTACACTGCAATTATTGATAAGTTCCATCCTTTTCCATATACTATAGGTATTCAAAGATGGGGAAAATGAGCCCAGCACAATTGCAAGAGTTCATGAAAGTAGAGCAAGGGGATAGTAATATAGGGATTGACGGGTGTAAGCAAATGATTTCTGTGTATGAGAAAAAAAAGTTAAAGCGAGGGTCAACTGGGAGTGACAAAGTTGTGGAACCGGAAGTCATGACTGAAACGGGATTCTTGAATATGTTGTTGTCACCACCTTTCCGACTGTACAAGAATGAAAATATTACCACAATCTATCAGGATATGACCCGGCCTCTGTCCCATTACTTTATATCTACATCTCACAATACGTGAGTTGGGAAATTTAGTTTATCATGCATTTGTTAAGAGTAAACATTGCTAAAAATTATTGTTTTTTTTAGGTATTTATTGGAAGGGCAACTCACTGGTCGTAGTAGCGTTGAAGCTTATGTAGATGTTTTGAAACGTGGTTGCAGATGTATTGAGTGTAAGATCTGTTTCTTTTTCCCCAATTTTAGACTAAAGAAAAGCATTTTTTGCTTATAATGTGGCTCCCTTTGTATTTCACGGTAAAACCCAGAAACCGTGGTTTGGTAAACTTCTCATGCAATGCACAGTACACCACCGGGTTTCTTGAATGCATGAAATGTGGAGCGCAGAAATGTTTTTTAAACGAACAGGAGAGATTGAATTCTGTGTTATTTTGAATCCAAAAAACTGTATTTTTGTGTTAATTCAGGGAAAAAATAGAATATTTTCACCTTGTTTTTTGCTTTGGCAAAGTCCAGCATTTGCTAGTCGTTGATCAAAATGTAAAATTGTATTCCCAAAACTGTTCTAGTGGATACTTGGGACAGTAAAGATGGAATGGAGCCAGAAGTCACGCACGGGCACACTTTAACCACAAGAATTTTATTCAAAGAAGTGTTGGAAGACGCCATTAAACCATATGCATTTGTAGCATCTCGATATCCCTTGATCCTCTCGTTGGAAAATCATTGCAACCCGGAATTACAGGACAAAATGGCATTTTACTTGAAAACCATCCTGCGCGAGTGGTTATATGTGAAAGATCCAGATCCGGATGCGGAATTTTTACCTTCTCCTGAATCCCTGTTGGAAAAAATTTTGGTCAAAGCTAAAGGACCTGCGAAAGAGAAAGATGAGGTTAGTTTTTTGACATGCAAAATTTCAGCTTGGAATGGACTCTTCGTTTAGTATGCTCTTTGTGGCGTTGACTTGTAGAGCAAAAAAACTGTCATTGCTAATCTTTTGAAAGATTTGTATTTAGTGTAGTGTGTAAACTTGAACTAACCACTTGCACAGCTTTTTATCCTCCGCAATTTCCCTTTTAAATTGTATTTAGAAGCCTCCTAAACCGCCTGGCTTGGTTAAAAAATTGAAGAAAGTGTTCACGGGAAAAAGCAAGAAGGTTTGTATATTCCCTTGCTTTTTATGTTTAGTTATTGGATATTCTATGTACACCCGTGTATGACATAAATAATGTGTGAGTTAAAAAAAATCGACTGCAGCATGTGTCCTTACAACCGGAACCTGAAGATTACGATGACGATGACTTAATAGAAGACAAAGAAAGAAGCCAAGTAAGTTTAACGAAAAATTCAAAAATCCTGAAAAAATAAAATATTCTAAGAGCGGGCTCACTGTTATTTCATAGGTACCAGTTACTAACGATCTCCGTGCATTAGTAAATCTAATCACAGGCGTTCATTTTCACTCATTCAAAGAGTCCAGAGAGAAAGGGAAATATTATCATATAAGCTCATTTGCGGAATCAAGAGCTACGAAATTTGCCAAAAAACGTCCCACTGAGTTTATTGAGTACAATTGTCGCCAACTTTCACGAACTTATCCCAAAGGCTCTAGAACAGATTCTAGCAATTATGATCCTATGCAATTTTGGATAGTGGGATGTCAACTCGGTACCCCTTTGCATTACATAGTATATTTAACATTGAAAGCCTAAAGGAAGGCAAGGATAAATGCAATTCTAAAATTGTGTTTTCAGTGGCTTTGAATTATCAGACGGAGGATATTCCTAACTTTATAAATACAGCGAAATTCTTAGATAATGGGGAATGTGGCTATGTATTGAAACCTAAGTTCCTATGTGATCCATCCATAGACTTTGATCCCACCAAAATCTCTCCTAAATTGGGAATGAAAGTAAAAGTACATGTTAGAGTTATTAGTGGCCAACTTTTACCAAAGATTCCAGGAAGTGATGCCATTGTCAACCCCTATGTACAAGTTAAGGTATTTGCTATAAAAATGGCATTTGTAACCGAAACCAGTTACTTTTTTAATCATTGGTGGCACGCGGATAAGCAAACGAATCCAAATGTCTTCTATGCGTACATTTTGAACCAGCCCTTTTACTTTTTATCAGATTTATGGGGTACCGCAAGACTGTCAAAAAGAGAAAACAAATGTCGCTTTAGCAAATGGATTCAATCCACAATGGAACAAGTCATTTGAATTCATTGTACAATGCCCTGAGCTGGCCATGTTGGCATTTCATGTCAAAGATTTTTACGACAGTGGTACCAATATGCCGTTAGCACATACGGCAGTTCCATTTACATCATTACAGACTGGTAAAATTTGATATTTCCAGTTATATTTTGTCGCCAACAAAATCACGTTTTTTCACTGTACAAAAATTTCCCACTTCGCAGGTTACCGACATGTGGATCTCGTGACTTTAACAGGCAAATCTTTAGCACCAGCTTCATTATTTGTTCATATCGCATATGAAACTGTCTGAAGGTAGCATGGCAAAAAAATATCATGAATTTTTTGCAAGGTGCTCATGCTAACGAAACTGAAATGTGCCGCTGTCAACTGTGTGTTAGTTAGTACTAAATTCACAAAATGAAATAAATTCGTTGTGATACAAGAACCATAATGCTGTGAAGGTTATATAGAGTCTATCAAGATCAAGTCTATAATATAATTAAACATTTGTCGCGTCGGATATATCCGTTCGAATCGGAAAATTGTTTTAAACTGTTAATGTAAAATCGTTAAAGATAATGGAATTTTACTTTCCTCTCTGAATTTCAGAAGAAAATGTTTGCAGAAAATGAGCTTTGCTGGTGCTATGCATTGAATGCAGTATAAATTCTAGATAGCTGTATAGAGCTCTATAAGTCTTAACTAAGCTAACTAACAAGCTAAAAGCTTAAGAAATCGCTTTAGCCTTGTTTTGTATCTCACTTTTGTAGTGTAGTCTTTATGTAGATTCCTCCTGTAATCAGCTTCGTGACAAAAAGAGTAATGGCGGGTTAGTATTTGTTTATTTATTGCTTTCCGTGTATAATTTGCTACATATTCTCTGCAAATCTGAATTCGCACATACTGGAAAAAACGAAAAAGCTAAAAATTCTTCACTTTTCCACAACAGGTTGACGGAGATCTGAGCGAATCAGAATCTGATGAAGAAGGTAATTTTGACTACATCGACGGCGTAATGAAAAAAAGCTCTACTCCCGTTGTAAGTGATTTTAAAATGCTGAAAGAATATGCAAGCGATTTCTCGGAGAATTTAAAATTTTTTTTTACATTTCCACATTACTTAGGTACCAATCTCATCAGATCTGATGAGTTTGGTAAATTTAATACGAGGGGTCCACTTCCACTCATTCCAAGAGTCCAAAGAGAATGGAAAATATTACCACATGAGTTCATTTGCAGAAGCTAAAGCTACAAAATTTGTGAAAACATGTGCCACTGATTTCATTGAATACAATAGTCGCCAACTGTCACGAATTTATCCGAAGGGCACTAGAACTGGATCGAGTAATTATGATCCCATGGATTATTGGATCGTGGGATCTCAACTTGGTAAACTACATTATGTAATATTTAACAAGAAAAAACGGAAAATCCTTTTCTAATCCATATTTTTCTGCTGTGCGTTCGCAGTGGCTCTTAATTACCAGACGGAGGACATTCCTAACTTTATTAACACAGCGAAATTCTTAGACAATGGGGAATGTGGCTATGTACTAAAACCCAAGTTCCTATGCAATCCATCCATAAAATTCGATCCCAATAAAGTGTCACCCAAGCTGGGAATGAGTGCAAAGTTACAAGTCCGAATAATTAGTGGCCAACATTTTCCAAAGGCTCCAGGCAGTGATGCTATTGTCAATCCTTATGTACAAGTTAAGGTACAACTTCGCATTTAAAACTCTAACATTCCAATGTAAGTAATACAAAAATATACCACTAGGTGTCTCAAGTTACTCATACTTTTTCCAGATAACTGGAATCGAAGGGGACCGCCAGAAGAATAAAACAAATGTCGTTTATGACAATGGATTTAATCCAGTATGGAACAAGACATTTCAATTCACTTTGCAATGCCCTGAATTGGCCATGTTGGAATTTCATGTGAAAGATTTTTACGAAACAGGCAAAAATATGCCTTTAGCACATGCGGCTATTCCATTTACATCTTTATGCACAGGTAAATACACTTACACTCTTGGATTTGGTCCACAAAAACAAACTTTTACAACTTATGTATTTTAACCTACATAGGTTACCGACATGTGGACCTAATGAATTTAAAGGGAAGATCTTTGATACCTGCGTCACTGTTTGTTCATGTAGCGTATCAAACTTACGGAACTAACCATAGTCATGTAGTATGGGGAAATAATGTGCAATTTTCGCAAGGCGAACTTAAGAATAAAGTCTAATCCAATTCATTATTGTCAAATACTATAACACAAAATCTCCGAAAGGAAATAAGAGCGGAAAAACAAGTTCAAGAACGAGATTTGTTAGTTTCTTTATTTCATTATTTCCTTCAACAATCATCCAATGATAGCTTATTATCCATGTCATAAGAAATTACGTTACGAACAAAACGAAATTACCAAATAAACAGTTCATCATTACAACTTAAAAATTATATACATGGTAGTATAATAAACCTTAACGTTTGACTTACCATCAAACCAAGAATAATCTCATTCCCAAAGACAGACGATGGCTCCGTCGAAATTTCATGCAATTTTTTGATGTTTACAAGTTTTTGGGCTCTTCTAGTTTACCCACATGAATCGAAGCACAATGTTTCACACATTCAAAAATTCGTCTTCTTTTTTCCTTCCCGGACTACATTGTTGCAGAGTACAGGCCCCTTGTCTAAACCTCTGCGACTGTATGAAACATAGTATCAGGATTATTAAATATTTTAAAACGGATAAAAACACACGATAGAAAATCAGTAATGGTTAAACTTACCCCGAAAATCCTCCAGTCAAGGCCAAACTGGGATCAAGTCCATTTTGGGGCACAATCGCCGTCACATTTCTTGTAGAAGATAAACTTAGTTTCCTGTTTTTTGTTGTTTTTTGATAATTTTTAAATGAAGTTTTTTTTTTGTACTTTCGGTATGTGTATGTTTTCCTTGCAATAAACTATCTACTTATTCAACCTATGGGTCGTGTCATATAATCTAAAGTGAAGAATAAGTACATGAAGATGGCTACAATAAATTAAATCAATAAGTTTAAATTCCTATGCACTCAAGTTAAGAAATATAAATCTACAATCACTATAGCGGAGACTTACACATAAAAATTAATGCAGAGGCACACTATACAGTAAGTCATACGAAAAAAAAAACAAGATGGAATTCTCAACCAAAACAGCAGCACCCAATTCATATTTTTACAAACTAGGAACCCAGTGAGGAATGTCAGTCTATAAGTGAAATACGAGAAGAAATCGAATGTGTACACAATATGTACACGTCATAATAATACACACATACACTAAAAGGAAAATTAATTTAAAAAACTAATCGACAATTTAGGTTGCCTGTATTCGCAACAATTCTAGCACCACGTACAACCAAACAAACAAATAAGAAAATGAACATATCCTATTAACAAATTAAATCACTTCTAACCAGCATGTTTAATCAATACTAATTAGCTAGCAATAATAACTGTAAACTCTACACGTTTCTATACGTATAAAAAACGCCGCACAGTCTTCAGTATTCCTCCATTCACACAGAGAACAATTAAGTTACTAACGGTTTTTGCTAACAACCACCTTATTTCATTACACAGTGTTGTACATAGTTGAGCCAGACAAGCAAAGTTCATCCTTTTGGCTCCATATGTAGAAAATGTAGACAATGAAATTAGTTAACTATTTGGTGATTTCGTTTGCCGCAGTTCGTTAGTTACAGACATAAGTAGTTATTAGTTCCTTGGGCCTCATGTGTTCACACCTGGAGTACCTGCAAATAGTAAAATGCACTCATATTTGAGATGAGCAGTAATACATTTTTGAAAAGTTCTTCGTTCACCAAACAGCAAATATAACACTAAAGGCATTCATTATGACCTACAAGAGAAAAGTGAAGGTATTTTAAATTCAATGAGCACTTTTACTGTTAATTTTACCATACCCCTTGGTTGAGTGGAGATGCTGTGATTGAGTCTGTTTTTGGTCCACATTCTTGAGAAAGTGGTAGGTCTTCTTCGATCTAGAACAAACATAGCAAATATAACAAATAGTAGTAGTTATCGAACAAAAGAATATTCTGCATAGCTTCATAAAAGAATGGGTACCGTCACAGTTGTATTGCTAACATCTTTGCTCTGGTTCAATAATAAAGTATCGGATTCTTCAGCTGTCACATTAGCATCTCCGTTGGTAGTGAAACTTGATTCCTAAAAAAATATTTCGCGATTATGCTAAAAGAAACCGCAAGCAGATTAAGTCTACGATGTCAAGTCTTCAATTATACTTACAGTAGTCGAGTTTTCCAAATCTTCCGGTTTGACCTTTTTGGGAGTAGATTCATCGCTGGTAGAATTTGACTTCTTTCTTTTCTTACTGCCTTCGTCCTAAAAACATTTAAAATTGAACATGACGAAGACATTGAATAAACAATAAATTATAATATTGTATTCAAAATGGACATACTTTTTTGTGGCCAATAACTTCTTGTGACACAAAATTTGTCAAATCCTTCTTTCGAACATATTTTGCCTCCAACTCCATTCCTTCTTTCCATAAATTGATGTTTTCAGCTTGCCGCTTCACTACATAAACAAAGAGCGAACATTAGCTTAGCTAACTACAAAAACAAAATATAATGACATTACAAAAATAAAAATTTCTAACAATTACCATTATCTGTAAAAGTATGAATATCGTAAGTCAAATCCACATTCAGATTGCCACATTTGGCAAAAACAAGTCCAATAAACCATTGGGTGACATATGGATGCTCTTCATCCTTGTTTACAGGTGCGAATGAATTTGGCCAAATGTGAGCCAATCGAATATGTTGATTTCTTTCAAGACTTCCGATCAAATGTCGAATTTTCGATTCCACCATCCCGCTCCATTCCAAATGATCAGCTTCAGAAGTTGCGTATGTTATCAAGGCGATGTAATGTCTGCAGCAAAAATATGACTGTTTAAAGAAAGAAAAAAAAACTAAAGCCACATAAAAAGAAAACTACATACTTGTACTTCAAGAAGAATCCTGTTGCATCCAATAATTTCTGCCACTGTGATTTGCCCAAATAAATGTCCTCGACGATTTCCAAACCTTTCTTAAATTCATCAATCATAATTTGACGAGTAGAGAGACTGGTATTGAATGTAGAATTTTGTTGCGGGTATGCAGGAGTAATAATTGGCATGAGATGATACCGATCGGCTACATTTACTCGGGGATCCCAAACGGGAAAAGCTAAATTATTCGAGCTGCTATTATTCATTGGTTTTAGAAGAACTGGTTGAGGCCATTTCCATTTCGAGAAAACGAGGAAAAACTTTTGCACTATCGTGGCTGCAGCCGCATTTGGATAAAGTTGACATGTCCGTGCTACTAACATAGCCCACGAGACTCCTCCCAAATATCCCAAAACATTGCTGTAAATTCCGTGTTCTGAAAAATAAAAAATCTCCATTATACTAGCTACAAAATTGATTGACAATAATTATTAAATTCATCCTTTAATGGTTACTTTTAGCCCAAAGCTTAATAGCTCTGAGTGCAAGTCTGAAACTTTCAATGTTGGGTACAAGGCGGAGGATTTCATCAGTGACTCGACAACCGTTGAGACTTCGGACGCATTTTTGATCCAGGTTTTTCAAGATAACGTCATCAGTTAGTTCCTAGAGTAAAAGAAGAATAAAATAGTTGCTCATTTAGTCAAGACTCTCAAGCCTCAGTTGCTTAGCTAGTTGCAAACATTCGGGATTCGGCCCTGGTTCTAGACAAAAGAAAGAGTACGTATGTATTTAGTACACCAACACTTACCATATCGTCCGAAATTTCTTTGAGAGCAAGCCGAGCAAACAACATATCGATTTCAATGCCATCAAAAGTCATTTTGATAACTGGAACAAAGGCTTCTTCAACTGCACGCAAATCTGAAACTTCAGGTTGCTCCTTGAGCAGCTCATAAAATGAATTGAAATAGTCTGTTCGATGAATATGACGAGGAACGACACAAAGGGCGTCAATATCGGCGTTTCGATTGTGAACTCCCAGCCGATATGAGCCAAACGTATAAATCTTTCCACCAACCTGTGAAGAAATATACATATAATTAATGTAACAAAAAATTAAGAATAATTAAATCGGCGATAATTAAATGCACATTACAAGTTCAGCCACAGAAGGAGGCATATTCTTCTGAATGGACAAGTCCCGAACCCAATTCTTCACCAACAGGTCCAGTTTACTTAAAATTTCCATGCGATGGGTCATCTCCGCAGTGGTTTCGAAAATCCCATGAGATTTTAAAAGTTCCTCTAATTCTTTCGTAAGTTTTAGATCCAATGGTTTTGGTGGCGCTGTGCTGATTGCAGAGGTCATACCACTGTTTAGCGACGAAATGGTATAACTTGGATCCCCATTGGTGCCCATTTTGCAAGTGATTTGTTCAAGACTTTTCGGAGGTGAAACCTTTTGATGTAATGGTGTCAGCAATCGCATTGAAGACTTTATTGATCACTCTTTATTCTACACATTGGTTTCGCCAAGGTCCAAAGTTTGACTACTGAAGTCAGATAGCGATAAAATTCAGTAAACAATCTAAATAACGGTTAAGTTGTTTGATATTTTTTATCAAAGGGTAAATATACGTACCAGTGCGAGTTCAATCCGATCAAACAATTAGAAAAACGAAAGGCGCAGAAAATATGTAGATTAGTTGCAAACGTGCCAACTTTCAATATTTACAATTCATAACATTACATTCATTGAAAAATTTTCAAGTTTGAACGAATCAACAGAGACAAATGTCAATTCACTCACTACCTAATCTTATAAAACACTAGAATAAAGTATAAATAATTAAAGACAGCAATTTTATTTTGGTGAATTTTTTGACACAACCAAAAGAGACACTAAATTATTAACTATATTAAATTAATACACTTAAATTTGGAGAGCTTGTAAAGAGTTAATAGACTAATTAACTATTCCTAACTGAAGAACTGAACGAAAACGTGATTATTTGTTGATTTTGGTGATTCGCTCAATCCCAAAAAAACAAATGACCCATCTTCTTCGCAGCTCATTTTACTACTATCAAAAATGAGATTTGAATTGAGAACGCAAACAGGAAATGGGAAAAGTGAAGCATTGAATTTCAAGTGGGAACCAACAATGCTATTGCAAAGCAAATGCAAAAGCCTAAGCAAGCCAGCTGCCAGCAAGAGCATCAAGCTGCAAAGCCAAACGTTGTTCCCTTTATTTGTCCGTGCCGCCGTTATTTTCGCTTATGACATAGAAATTAGATATTTGGCGTCCAAGTCCAGCTAACCAACTAGCACTAACACACATTACACTAAAATCTTATATACATCCATTATCTTCCAAAAATGCTTAACTCGGATCGTGGAAACGGAAACAATTAAGTATGATTGACTTCAGACTTTGGTAGCGTTGAAATGACAACTACCTATCGATAAATTGCAAATCAACACGGAGAATGGAATGAATAAATACTCGATATGAATTGTAGGATTTTGACAGAAATCAACATTTTATTAAAAAGGGTGCCTTTCCAGAACAAAATTCCTTCAACTAGATTTAATTAATGTCCATAAGCTTTGATAATTTTATCAAGGGGCGCAGTTTGTTTTGCGATTTTAGAAGTGGCCTCACGAGTCAACTTCCTCTTGATCTTGCGTTTCTTGTCCCGGATGGCATTCTTCATTCTTCTCTTATTTTCAAGTTTATGGACAACACTAGCGTACTTCCAGCCAACCTCCTTGCTCAAACGTCCTAAATAGCAATACTACGAGAAAATAGAAACATGCTATTAGTTTAGTGTTCATGCATTGAATATTATTGACTTGCAAACAGGCACCAAAAGGGTATCAACTCACCTTCCTTCCTGGCCTAAGACATAAAATTCTCATGGCCTGGGGAACGACAACACGCTTCTTCTTATCGTAAGGTGGAGGCATACCTTCGAAAAGCTTGATACGTCTCATAGCTTCTTTTCCCCTAGGGGTTTTATGGGGTAGCATACCTAGACCACAACAAGTGATTTACACGAAAATCATTTCAAATAAACCCTAGCTAGCTACATTTGAGATTTAAAAATGCTTTAAACAATTTCCAACTCACCTCTAATAACACGTTGAAAAATAGCGGAAGGAGCCCTGTGATGGAATGGACCTTTTTTGGGGTTGACATTACAACGTCTTCGGAGGAAAGCCAAATACTTCAACTTGTTCCTAAAAACCCAAGCACAGACGTGTTATGAAAATATTCAAAGCTAAACTAAACGAACAACTTGAAATTTTTTGTCCAACTGAAATTACCTGTAGAAGTTCCCCGAAATGTTGATAAGTTCGGTTCTGACAACCACAACCTGGTTACCCTGCAAAGCAGCTTTGGCAACGGTTGCAGCCAAACGACCCATCATGTGGCCGGCCCCATCGATTTTAATCGGCTGTAATTTCCAAAAAACTCAACTAAAATTTCCTTATCACTAACTTCAGGACCAAAGTTTGACACCGGGCATGCCGGATATCCAGTATACAAACTAAAATATTTTCATCTGGAATTTTACTAATCGACAACTATATACAACATTATTTAAATCACGATTCCTACAAATCAATCAAATAACTGTAGTTAACGTTTACATTAAGAGTTTTAATCTTACCTTTGATGAAAGCCCAGACATTTTTAATCCTTAATTAATTAAAATTTTAGATGAAAAAAGGAACCAAATCCTACACTATATGAAGTATGTGCACTTGCGTTCGGCTGGTTTATATTCCGCGCGGGAATCGGCAGATTTCACATAAAATTCACTCCTTGCATTGAAACTATTAGATTAAAATGAGATATTCTCTGGCACATAGATGGCGACGTATGTATCTTTTTTAATTTGATATTTGCACAACTTGTTGAAGTGAAGTTGAAAACAAAAGTCCATTCCATACATTTGCATTCCAGAACATAAACTGCACTGAACTGTATCATAAATTCAAACCCCATAAAACTGCAGTTGTATCATTAGTATGATGGATTTTTTAATTATCAACAAGAATGCAAAGAAAGACATAAAAGAGTTAAAAAAAATTAACGAAAAAACCTAGCTAGAAAAGGATAGGGGAAAACCATGCAACCGAGAAGGAAACCCTAACCAACTCGGAATGCCATGAATGTATTATTATGAATTTCGAACAGACACAGCAAACTATATAGTCAACAAATCGGTTGGTTATATTTTATTGCCAATATACCAATTGTATCACACAGAGAGTAAATAGCAAACTACTTTGCAAAATATTTGCGCCATTTTCTGGAGAGAATTCTCCAGTTGGAGGATACATATAACTCTTAGATCCCGTGTACACTCGAATTACTCTGAAATTTAATTGAGAAAAATCCAACGTGTTAGTGTCGTATCGATGCAATCGATTTGTGGTGGCATATAAATATCCATCGGCATCAAATGCAAAAGTGTCAGGCCATTGCAAATCTCCTTCATTTTCCACCAATGTCACTTCTGCTAAATCTGTCATAGATCTATACGATAATAATGAGTTTTAAAATAAATACAGATAGTTTTGCCCTAACAAAGTAGGGATTTCGAAACATTGGAAACTCATACGTATTGTAAAAGTTGATACTATTAGCATTCAAAGCGCCATAAAACAAAACGCCTTTATTGTCCATGACCAGCCCATCAGATTGGGAACTTTTCGTTCCTATTCGACCAACCAAAGCATCTTCCAATAATTGTCCATTTCTAGCGGTTTTCAAAACGTCTGTAGGAATGGAAAACAAACGGTAACTGGACAAAGGGCAGTAATAAAGAGTAGAAAATTGGGAGGATAGTGGAGATAATGCAATTCCATCAATAGCCGTCTTAAATGTATAATTTCCATCTGAAAAAACAAAGATTTGGTTGCAAATATTTGCTCACAAACATTAACTTCATTAATGCATTGCTTTACCAATGATATGAATAACATAGGCTTCGGGATCTGGATTCATAGACAATGGATGATGAACAAACCAAGATCGGTCTTCTTCATGATTGTAGACAATGATTTTGGAATCTGTTGCATCACTTATATAAGCCCAACAATTGGTTTCAGAATGGCATCCGACTACAATATCGTTTAAAAAGTTTGTTTTGGGAGAAACTACATTGGCTGGGAACACATGAGTATGTATGACTTTTCCGCCGTCTAAAAGTTTACAAAACCATTTTATTAATGGAGTAAAATTATGAAGATGTTACTCTCCCTGGCATATATGTATATAATGGGGAAACGAATATGGCAGGTAATTGGATGTACCGAGGAGATCCAAAATAACCAATTTCGGGGGACAGATTTCCTTATTAGTGTCGAAAATATCCACGCGTCCAACATCAAAAGCCCACATGCGGTCAAAAAGGTCAATCTCTATGCTCTGGACGTATTGAAAAGCACTGCAATTGCCTATAGTTTGCATTGCCCATGAAGGATACGCTTGTAATTTCGGACTTGTTGGTAAATTATCTTCTGCCCAATCCCTTGTATAATTATCACTTTGATTTTGAGCCGGGATATGAACAAAGTTTAACGTAGCTGGAACCCCATGTCTCCAACGAGGCACTGTGAGAAACATTTTATCCTGATGAATCTTTACTCCGGCGATAATATTATTCTCAGAAATAAATGCACTTTGATTCCATTGGTCAGGGAAAGAAAAATCTAATTGTTTCCAGGCAAAAACTGTCTCATATGAGGATAGTGCATTTTGACAGAATATGAACGGGAGTAAAGACGACGCAAAAAGTAAAATTCCCAAATATTTGGAATCCATTGTGAACAGGATAAGATCACACAGGTGATTGTGTACACAAATTGAGTTGCAATGTGAAAGTTGCTGGAAATTAATGTTATGCAAAGGTTTGCACAGTACCGCAAAATGTGAATTTTCTCATCTCAAGGCAGTACGTTCGCATTGTGTAGTTCGTTTACTTTACTTGATATGCTTGCGTCAAATGGTAGAGAAAAATCTGGTTTACGGTTAGTTAACCAACAATTATCAGTAGGTTGAGACTTTTGAAGTCATTATAATAATTCACTGGATACCAGACTCGGGCAAGGTATTATTTACGGAATCTGGGTGCGATAACTGCATGCATTAAAGTGTACCGTCCCAATGTTTCAACTTAAGCTTGGTTAGTTAGTGTTAGTTGGTTAGTAATAGCATAGGTACAAACAATGCAGATTCAATTCAAGGCTACTTTACCTTTGTCATGCGGTGCATCTAACTCTTGAATTTAAAATCCACTTGAGGTCGAAAGTGTTAATATCCAGTAAAACAAAGTGAATCTATCCTACGCAATTTTTATGTTTGAGATGAGCATTTTTTATCCATTAGTCATGTTCACGTTAAGAAATTTTTATGACGAAATTGGTTCATAAAAATTAGAATTTCAATTTATAAAAATGCGATTTATGAGCATCAAGTATGAGAAATCACAGAAGGTGCATAAAGAATAACAATCAACTCTCCCTAATTGTTATTTTGCATACTGTATACTACCTATACCTATGCAAATTGAGTTTAGAAAAAAAATTTACACCACGTCCATATTGAATGTGATAAGGGTATATGGGTAATGGGGGAAGAGGTGAGTTTTGTTAGGCAAATAAATAAATAGGAAACTAAATTCTTTGTAGTCATTCATAACCAATTATCTTGAAAAGTCATTAAGCTAACAACCCCAGTATTATACTTATATTTTATGCAAACTTAATTGGTTTTTGAGCTTGTCCAATTATACAGAAGCAAGAAGATTGGTGTTATAACAAGCAGTCAATTAGTCTGGCCTGTCTTCCGATTCCATAATGAGTTTTATAGATTCCAAATTATAACCATCGTTTGCATAACTCAATGTGGGATCAATAGGATAAGTAAGCAAGATAAAGTAT
>Ga0210040_10006260_pt1 | contig 14881 bp, 20 predicted proteins | sample CryGeyCG12114_NA_FD_185462 | JGI IMG/M metagenome (GOLD analysis project Ga0210040, IMG submission 185462) | Groundwater microbial communities from aquifer - Crystal Geyser CG19_WC_8/21/14_NA (SPAdes) (version 2) | ecosystem: Environmental > Aquatic > Deep subsurface > Groundwater | place: USA... | reverse complement strand
GTTGCAGTCGCGGGAGCGCCCTTCTCGCGCGCCGCCCTGCTTGCGGCGGTGCGCGACGCGGCACGATCGCCGATCACTTTGACATGGGAGCAGGACAGAAGGCGCATCACGCGACAATTGATGTACCTTGGCACGCTGCGCTATCCTTGGCTGGAGCGAGTGGCGACAAGCGCAGATGGCATGACACGCCTTCTCGCGGCCCGGTAAGCCAGTTATCCGGTCAGCTCGATACCTCAATCTCGGAGTGACGTGGTTTCGCCTGATAGCGCCGGCCGCCATCGCTCACATCAGTCTGCATGCCGTGGTTTGGACGAGATACAAAGGGTCCTACGCCTCGGTGAAACATCCGTCAGAAGGGTCATGGAATGGAGAACGACGAACACCGCCGGATCTGGGAGGCGTGGCACAAAGCCTCGCGAGAGCGAGATCAGGAAGCCCTTTTGGCGCTCTACGCCGAGGACGCGGTTCTCGAGGCACCCTTGATCCCGAAAGTGATGAAGCAGGCGGCGGGCCTGGTCTACGGTCGCGACGGAATACGGGCCTTCCTGAACCAGGCGCGCGAGGCGGGCGTGATGCCGAACGACCCTTGCGTGCGGATGCGCTGGTGGCGCGAAGAGCACTTTTTCAGCGCTGGTGGCACTTTAATATGGGAATACCCCCGCAGCACGCCCGAGGGAGACCAGATGGACATCGTGGAGGTGATGGTCATTGTTGATGGCCTAATTGCGCATCACAAAGTCTATTGGGGCTGGAGACTCACGACAGTCCTCTCCGAGGCTTGAGGGAATCGGTGCGCAGCCAACAGGCGACGGGGCGAACCCGACGCCGCCCATGTGGAGTGAACAGCTCAGATCGAATGGCCTGAACGCGGTGCGCTCTGTCGAGAGAAGCCATCCAACCTCCCGCAGCGACGATTGCTCTGCTCCGTGTCGGCCGGCCAAGATCGAGCGGGCTCAGCAAGTGGATGTGGCCGTATGAATGCCGACACGTCAGATAAGGCAGAGATGCAACGCGATGTTCTTGGAACTCCAGGCCACCTGATCAGCCTTGCGGCCAGGGGCTTTGCCAAGTTGAGCGAAGCGCGGCTCAAGCCTCTCGGGTTCGGAGTAGGCCACCTGCCCGTCCTCGTCGCCCTCCGAGATCGCCAAGCGGATACGCAGCGGGATCTGGCTCGCTTCGCGAGAACTGAACAGTCACCAATGGCGCAGATGCTCGCGCGCATGGAGCGGGACGAGTTGATCCGGCGCGCGCCTGACCCGTCCGACAAGCGAAGCAGCCGCATCACGCTTACCGCGACCGCAGAAGAGCGCCTTCCCGACGCGATAGCCGTCCTGCTTCGAAGCAACGATGAAGTGCTGCGTGACTTCACAACCGAGGAAGCGCTGGTGTTGCAGGACCTGCTAACGCGCCTGATTGCCGGCCTTGACCGGGTTTCAGGCGCCTCGGCCTCAGCCCGGACGCGAGATGATGCGTCGTCTGCGAGAGTCGACGATTAGACGCGGTAACCCGCCCTTCGCTAGCGCGAAGGATCAAACCGTGTATGAGACTAGAGGAACTGGTCGTGGTCTCTTTGAACGGACAGTTCCAAAACGCATGAAACGGTGGTCGGTGCCGCCATCGGCTGTCGGCGGACGAGCCTCAGACCGGATCGATCAGGTCCGCGACATTGCCCTCGATCCAGTCCGTAAGGCGAATAAGAAACACGGCCGCCTCGACCCGTGGCAATGTATTCTCCACGTGCGACGGCACGACCGGCAGGCTGCGCCGTTCAACCAGCCGGTGGCGCACGAGCTGACGGAGGCTCTCAGCCAGCGAGCCTTCGCTGACGCCGTTCACGCGCCGGCGCAGCTCGGCGAACCCCATCCTGCCGACTTCCAGCGCTACAAAAATCAGGGCGCTCCGCTCGCCCGTGATAGTTACAACACATCACTTGAGCGACGATGGCATCACCCCGCATCAGCCGCGTTGCAAGATGACCATCCGGCCTGGACGCTTAAACTTACCTTCATGCGTACGCACGTCTCCTTATTTGGAACATTAGTCGGCCGAGCTCAAGTCGACAGGGGCTGCCAATGTTCGCCATCACTGGACCACCGGTCATCTCGGCAGGTTGGTCATCTCCGCGTCGCCGACGCCGGCACAAGTTTCTGACCGCCGCCATGCGACCGTGACGCGGAACCATCGCCGACGCGCAAGTTCATCGTTGAGAACTTGGCGGTGCGGGAGCGCGGCGCGTTGCTGGCCGAGATTCCCTATTGCTGACATTGCGGACCGACAGACAGGACGCGCGGGCCAAGTTAGCAAGCCTGGCCAACTCCCCTATCGAACCTCAAAGGCAACGCTCCATCCAGTCCGGACGCGCTTTGGGGAGGGTCATGCGAGAAGCCACGTGAATCGATCAGGCGGTATCGAGCACTTACTGAACCGGCCGCTCGGCGTCTGAGATCTGTCGGATCGTCGGCGCTGAACTTGCGGATCTTAGCTTCCGCTCGGAAAGAACCGGGCCCGACCCGACCCGTTCGCTATATCGAACGAGCAGCAGCTACACGGCACGACTCCAGAAAGACCATGGACTAACCAGACCGCACCTCGGAAGCACCTTCCTGCAACGCGCAAACATCTCGGAATCCGTCGACGCGGATCAATTGCCGCAACTCTTGATTTATAGGTAAAATCGTGAACGGACTCACCTTCGCAAGGTCACTCATTGGATCTGGACGGCCGGAGGGGATAGGCGAAGCCTTGGATTTCACCCTCTGGCGAGTTGAAGACAGGTTTGCAGTCTGCGGCGGAACGGTCGGCGTTCATGCACTCAACCCTCTCGGGTTCGTGCATGGCGGCTATATCGCGACATTGCTGGACTCCGCGTGTGGGTTCGCCCTGCTGAGCACCCTCGCCGAAGGGCAGAGCATGACTTCGATCAATCTTGATACTACATTCCACAAGCCGCTCTCGCTTCCAAGCGGGCGGGTGCGCGCCGAGGCGCGTATCACTTCGTTGGGTAAGCAGATCGCCTACGCTGAGGCTCGACTACTAGACGACGAAGATAAACTCTATGCGACGGCAACGTCGAGCCTCATGATCTTGGATCGCAGGTGACAGTACCTGTCTCATCAGGCAGACGAGCCTGAGAGAAATGGCCCTCACGTATAAGGCCTATACGGACTTGTTGGCCGCTGAGCTTCAGCTCTCTACCACCCCACGCCACCAAGCGGCACCGAGTTCGGCAACTGCACTTAGGGGAACCGTTCCAGCGTTCAGAAGCGCATCGCCGCCAACATGCTTCGAAGATCGCACGCTCGGGCAGCCTCACTCACGACTGGACAGCTTGAGAAATCGGTTGCGAGCAACGGCGAACATCCACCCTGTCATCATCGCCGAACGCACTGTTGGGGGCGCAGCTTAGATGACGACCTGTTGACCATCACCCCTAAGCACAAGCAACGCCTTCCTACGTCGCTTACGCTCCTTCATCTCGGTTCTTGGTAGCCACGTGGATGCGCATGCCTCCAACGCTGAGGCAATCGCCGCGCAAACTATCCTGCCTGCATCAAATTCAGCGATCGAAGCTGCACGTGGAGGGCGACGCGGAACGTGGTTCGGGGTTGTCGCCGCAGCGGAGATCAGGCGCTTGCTGATCGTCCCGCGACTCCCGAGGCTGCTCGCGTCCAATTGGAGAACTGGACGAGGCAACGCGGTCGGCAGCTCTCGCTCGCGAGCTGAAATTCCAATCATTGGGTCTCCGGCGACCAGACCGGTACTGCGGACCGCGTGTACGACGATCATGCCTTAGCGAGGCGATCCGGGCGAGCACCGCTGCTGATCAGAACCTACCATGTGGCGCCGGCATGTTCTTGCCAAATCCGGAGGTCGTGACCCGAGCAGTTGCGCGCGCAGTGGTCGATTGCCAGCGCGTCTGAGTCGCTCCGATCACGGCACCTGTGAGCAGGTACCCGTCCAACGTGCTCGGATCGGAAATAGCGGGACACTCCCACCCGCCGACCGGGCCGGATACCGAGACGGCCAACAACCCCTAGCCTCCGATCGACGTAGCGATCTGACCATCAAATTGCGCCGCTAGGTTGGTCAGGCCTGGATCGGCCGCAGCAACACGGACTAGAAGCTGTTGCATGGCCCGTCGGTGGGAAAAAACCGTACGAGCATGAATGCTAGCGTCGCCAGGGTCAGCGCGCCTCCGGAAGCGAAGACACCGGGCACGCCGATCACGGCGAAGAGTGTGCCGCCGCCAGCGGCCCCGGCCGTGATCGCAAGCTGCACGGCAGCGACTATCAAGCCGCCACCGACCTCGGCTTCGTCCGGCACCGCGCGCACGATCCACGTGGACCAACCGACCGGCATGGTGCCGTAGGCCATTCCCCAAGCCGAAACGAACACCATCGTCGCAAGCATGCCGTCGTGCACGAGCCCGAGACCAAGAGTGGCTGCACCGATGAACAAGGGCCCGACTGCCAACGTCACGCGCATGCTGCGCTCCAGTAGAAGGCCAGCGACCAGGGTGCCCGCCAGATTGGCGATGCCGAAGGCCATAAGCACCACAGCGATCCCGCTGCCTTCCAGTGCAGCGATCTCTTCGAGATAAGGGCGAATATAGGTGAACGCCCCAAAGTGGCCGGCGTAGATCAAGGTGATGCACGCTAGCCCGACACCGAGGCCGGGCCGCCGCAACAAGTCGCTGATGCTTCTTCGGCGCGCCACTTCGGCATTTGCGAGCTTAGGAAGCGTTGCGATCTGAAGCGAGAGTACGGATCCGCTGAACAAAGCTGCTGCGAGGAACGAAGCTCTCCAGCTAAAAACTTCTCCGGCGTAACTTCCCATGGGAACGGCCACGATCGAGGCGACAGCGATCCCGCTGAATACGACCGACAACGCGCGCGGCGCCGATTCCTGTGGCACCAGGCGGATCGTCACCGCGGCTGCCATGCTCCAGAAACCTCCTAAAGCGATCCCGAGCAACGCCCGTGCTACCAGCAGCATCCGAAGATCGGGGGACGCCGCAACAAGTAGATCGGAGGCAATGAGAAGAGCCGAACATCCGAGCAGGACCCTTCTTCTGTCCATTCCTCGTGTGACGGTCGACGTGAGAAGGGCAGCGAAGAACGACACGATCGCGGTAGCCGTGACAGCCTGACCGGCGAGTGCCTCTGACGTGCTTAGATCGCGCGCGATCGGCGTCAGCAGTCCAGCAGGAAGAAATTCGGCGGTGATCAGGCCGCAGACGCCCATCATGAGGGACCAGACAGCAGGCCAGAATGCCTCGGCGGACTCAGCCCCGTCCTCGGCCATGCCACCATTGCGATCAGTACTCCCAGACATCCGCTGCACCTTCCCGCTTCGCCGCTCGTCGAGACTCGTGGACATAGTGCGCGAGTGACTGGATGATTGCGGCCGGTTAGGAACGAATGTCGTGAGCATGGCGCCGCTACCGGACTCTGGCGGCATCGCTAATTTGGAGCAGCGAGCGCATCGGGCGACGCGCATACTGAGGTTGGAGGCGACGTGGATACCGAACTAAGCGGCAGGGTTGCCTTGGTGACCGGCGCCAGTCAGGGAATCGGCGAGGCAATCGCGCGGGCGCTACACAACGAAGGGGCCAAGGTCGCCCTGCTCGCTCGAAGCGAGGAGAAGCTCGCAACCGTCGTCAAGAGTCTAGGGGACGGGGCTTTTTCGGTATGCGGCGACGTCATGGATGCCGGCGGCGTCGCTGCGGCGATTGCAGAAGTCGAGGTGACGCTCGGGCCCATCGATATAGCGGTCAACAACGCTGGCGGCGTGCTGTCATCAACCGGTAATCTCTTTCGGTCGTTCGAGGAAGTTCCCGATGAGGACTGGCAGGCGACGTGGGAGCTGAACGTGCTCTCCGCCGTACGCGTTGCACGTATACTCGCCCCCAAGATGGCCAGCCGCGGTTGGGGCCGCATCATCAACATCTCGTCGGAAAGCGGTACACAGCCGGACCCAATCGCCATCGAGTATGGCTCCGCAAAGGGAGCCCTGAATACGTTCTCGAAGGGACTTGCCAAAGCGTATGCCGAACGGGGTGTCCTGGTGAACGTCATATCGCCGGCCTACGTCGATACCCCCATCCTTCGCTCAATCCTTGCGCAGCAGGACGGTGCCCAGACGATGCCGCGTGAGGACCTCGCGACGCACTTCCTGAAAACCTTCCGCCCGAACATCGGCTTGGGCCGGCCCTGCCGACCTGAGGACGTGGCGGCCGCCGTGGTGTTCCTTGCATCCGAAGCAGCCGGCTTCATTTCCGGCGCAAACCTTCGCGTGGATGGCGGCTCTGTGACGACGGTATGAGGCTGATCGATACCGATCGCCTTTGACGAGCAATCGTTCTTGATGACCGAGCCACGGGATCGCTCGCCAGGACGAGCTTCGGAGCGTTCGTAGAGGCGACCGCAGACACCACCATCGCCGGCCTTACCGAGGGGTCTTGGCGTTGAGCTACAACAACGCCGCCTGCTGGAACTTGGGTCACAGGCGGCGAGACGTCAGAGATCGCGGATTCAGTCGCCTAATGAACGAAGCGTACGACCTACGGGCCTTGAAAGCTTTCATCATTCTCGCGGACAGCGGCTCCTTTGCGACTGCTTCCACCATTCTCCAACGGGATCCCACCTCGCTCTCGCGCCGCCTGCAGGGCCTAGAGGCGGCTCTCGGCGTCCGTCTGGCCGATCGCACGACGCGGTCCTTCACGCTCACAGAGGCCGGTCAAGCGTTCCTCGCGCGAATACGACCGGTGCTTAACGACCTCGATGCCGCCGCACGGGAGGTAGCTACGTTCGGGACGGGTGAACCAAGGGGCCGGCTGCGCATCGCGCTTCCCGGCAGCTTCGCCAGACTATGGCTTGAACCTGTGCTGATCGGGTTCTTGCAGCGCTACCCGGGCATCTCGCTAGACGCGCACTACACGAACTCGTTCGTTGACCTCGTCGGTCAGGGATTCGACGCAGCCGTTCGGCTCGGCGAGCTGAGCGACTCACGGCTGGTGGCGCGCAAGGTGGCGAACAGGCGACGCCTGATCTGCGCTTCGCCCGCCTACCTTGAACGCCGTGGAACACCGGAAAGCCCGCAGGATATCTCCGATCACGCCTGCTTATGCTTTACGGGGACGAAGGAACCAAACCGCTGGGACTTCCAACGCGGCGATGAACCCACCATCTCTACTGTCGTCAACTGCTATGTGGCATCGGACGACGCGGACGTACTCGTGCGCGCAGCGCGGGCCGGCTTGGGGCTCTATCGGGCGGCTGATTGGCACGCGGGCCCTCACCTCGCGTCTGGCGAACTCATCGAGGTGCTCCAGCAATGGACGGTGGTCGACAACGGCGCGATTCACGTGCTCGTCCCATCCCTATCACGAATGCCGACCAAGACGCGCGCCTTCTCCGACTGGATCGCCAACGCGCTGGCGTCCCCACCTTGGCTGACCAAGTCAGATTCATGCTGACGGCCGCTTCGGCACGATCGGGTCGGGTTCGCTCGATCGACGAAGCAGATGCACCCGCACCTGCGATTGGTGAGCCGGACACGCTTGTTCGAAGAAGGGCCTGCAGGCACGAGGTTTTCGTCGAACTTCGCCCAGACGGCCGAGATCACTATCCTGCGGCGATGATCACCCGAAGCGTATATTGCACCGGCTCGAACCGAGTGGCGAGTTGACCCGCCGTACGGATGCGCTCCGCGACCTCCGGAAAGTCTCGTGCAGCGAGAAGCGCGTCCCGGCTCCGCCATTGAGCGTAGTTGATGACCTTGCTGCCGTCTGCACTGAGATGCAGATTGGCGGACACGAAGCCTGGGACGTGTCTGAGCACGTCACGCGTCGCAAGCGTCAGGACTTCAATCAATTGGTTCGCGAGATCAGGCTCGACTTCATACGTGTTCACGACGACCAGCAAGTCTTCGTTCGAATTGAGGATCGTGCTTGGTTCGGTTCCGGATGCGTCACCCGTCGGCATTGGCTATTCTCCTCCCCGCCGCCCCCACCTGCTCCGGAACAAAGGGCATGCGGTATCGTGGAATCACCTTTAACGTCAGCACGGCAGACTCGGCGGGGCGAATGAATAATCGATGTACGCAGGGCACGCGATGATCGGCGAAGTATGCTGGCGTTGATGGAGACGGTCGCACGCCTGGGCGACCCGGTGTGGTATCGCCCCTTGGCGACGGCATTGGTGGAGGGTGGGATCGTCGCGCGATGGCGTCACAGCGGCGCGGAGTTCAAAACGATCGGCTCACATGCCGTGCGCCTCACGCTGAGTCTTAGCGCGGGCCAGGAAGTACTCTTCAGTGCGAACGGCCTCTCCTCGCGGGTTAAGGCATCGATCGGCAGCGTCTCTGTCATTCCATCTCGCGTAGCATCCAGTTTCGTGGTCAAAGGAGACGCTGACGTGGTGCAGATGTTCCTGCCAGAGACGATGCTGGAAGCTTTGGTCGAGGTCCCCATCCGGGACGTACCCCTGTTCGACATTCACGACGGCGGTCTGCAACGTGCCATGTTACAGGTTCTTGTAGCTAGCGGACGGCACGAGCGCGATGATGAGCTCCTGCTCGACTCCGGACTGCGTCACCTCGCGAGATGTCTCGTCACAGCCGAAGCTGCAATCCGGACAGCGAAGCTCGGCGGCCTCGCCCCTTCCGCCAGAAGGCGACTGGATGATCTGATTTCAGCTGCTCTGGACCACCCCGAACGTTGCGGTCCCACTCTCGCTCAAATGGCTGAATCGGCGCGACTTAGCGTGAACCACTTCGCTCGCGCGTTTAAGCAACAGACGGGTATCACCCCTCATCAACACGTCATATCGCGGCGCATTGACCGCAGCATCGAGCTTATGAAGAACCCGAGGCTGTCTCTGGGCGACGTTGCGGACGGCGCGGGATTCTGTACGCCAGCCCACTTCTCGGCAACGTTCAAGCGCGTCCTGGGCATCACTCCGAAGAACCTGCGCAGGGCTCTCCTTCTCTGACCCGACGCTGACTGTGCGGAGCAGATCGCGCCTATAACGGATCGCGGGTACACCTTGGACATTTTTCCGCATCGGATGAATGGCGCCAACAATCACGAGAGCCGTGTCCGGCTTGCTCCGCGGTTGGCGTCGTCCATCAACAAGGGATCAAGAAGCAGATTATCCGCTTCCTGCTTCGACATGCACTGACTTGCACTACTCCGCCTTGACAAGCCGCATACGTGCGTATGTAGTTTGTGATCGGAGGACAGGTAGCCTGTTCCCGTCTCGATCGTCCATGTAATCTTAGGAGCGGCACCATGCCTTACGAGCAGGCCAGCATTCCAACTCGCGAGGGCGACTGTACCGTCCACGTATTCACGCCAACCGACGGTCGCGAACACCCCGCGATAGTCTTCTACATGGACGCTGGCGGTATTCGGCCCGCCGCCCTCGACATGGCCCAGAGACTCTCCAGGGCCGGTTACGTGGTACTCCTCCCAGACCTCTTCTACAGGTACGGCCCATATGGTCCTTTCGATCCGAAGGTGGTCCTGAGCGGGGACTTCCGTGCTACGCTCGGGCCATTAATGGCGACGACGAGCAACGCGAAGGCTGCCGAGGATACAGGAGCGTTTCTCGCCTTCCTTGATCAGCGACCGGACGTTCGGGGTAGAAAGGTCGGCGCCGTCGGATTCTGCATGGGAGGTGCAATGGCGATTGCAGCGGCCGCGAGCAATCCATTGCGTTTCGCGGCTGTCGCGAGTTTCCATGGAGGCAACCTGGCTACGGACGCGCCCGACAGTCCGCACACCTTTGCTGACGAACTGACGGCGGAACTTTACATTGCTGCCGCGGAGGATGACCCCAGCTATCCACCCGCAATGGCCGAGCGTTTCGAAGCCGCGCTCCGAAAGGGAGACGTTCGCTATCGAAGCGAGATCTATGCCGCAGCGCATGGTTGGATGAAACCGGACTTTCCCGTCTACGATCCGCAGGAGGCCGAACGTGGCTGGCGCGAGATGATCGCCTTCTTCGACCGGGCATTAGGCAGTCAGCGAGACTAGGAAGGCGCCAGCGATCGGTGTGATCGTGTGTGCAGATTGCGAGTGCTGCAGCTCGCATCGGGTGCAAGCCTTCCCGGGAGACCAGCCCCAGACTCGGGCGAGGTTTAGGGCGCGCCGCCATCGGCATGCGTGCCCGACCCGGCAGAATTGAGGGCCGTCGAGCCTTGCAAGGCCCGACGGCGAGCGCGGCGAGGCGGCTCACGATGCGCCATGGCTTGTGCCCGCCTGACAAGCGACCGCGACGATGCCTGCGCGGTCCCGCAGACTGAGATCCGCAGGCGCCGCGACGCGCGCCCGTCTCAGCCGACAATCAGAGCCGGGGGATTAACCAGCCTCGGTAGGTTGAAGCCCTGGTCGTGCAGGTAGTTGGCCAGGTCCAGGGTGTTGTCCGCAACGTCCCAATGCGTCACCTGCCCGTTTTCAAGCCGAAGAAGGAATGTTTCCACCGACGTTCCGCTTTGGCCAGTCGGGGCGATGCCTGCGAACGGCCCGCCGTCGTGCTTCCAATGCAGATTGACGGTTACCATGCCACGATCTCGCGACGCGAAGTGGTCGATCAGGTCCACACGGGGCCGAAAGGCCGAATGGAATGCCCTGTTGAACATCTTGAGGGTTTCGAGGCCGACAATGTCCCGTCCCGCGGGACTGTTGGCTTTGACATCGGATCGGATCACGGCATCCCAGCGTTCGAACTCCTGCAGCGCAAATCCCTTGTAGATCTCCATCGTCACATGTGACTGATCGTGTGAGTCGGCCGCTGATCGTATCGACTTGGAGGCAGTCTGCGCAGCGAAAGCCGGAGCGAGCACTGAGAGCCCCGCAAACGTGGCCGCGCCCGCGACTGCACGTCGGGTTGGACTGTGTTTGTCGCCAGTCTTTGACATTCTCGAACTCCCGTAGACAGCCGGTTTCCTCCAGCCGCACGGCGAAGGTGAGGCTTCGATCGAGGCTTTGAAAGCGCATCTCGCGGTCTTGGCTTTCGTTCCTCGAGTTCCTGGATGCCGATGGCTCGGTCCCACGGGTGCCGACTTGCGGGGGAGTTGGTGCAATGCGTCGTGCAGACCTTGTGCGCCAGCTCGGCCAAAAACCGGACAGGCTCGACTCCCCATTCACGAGGGCTCGCTCGTTCGGATTGCGTCTGCAGAACGCCATGGTGTGGCGTCCAGCTGAATACTTGGCAGCCCCGAGTCCTTCGCCCCTCGTCGTTTCCACCGTCCTCTCCCGCGATTTGGCGAGGCAGCCCCGGCCGCCCCAGAACTGCATCCCGCCCTGGAGGCGACGGTAGCCTTCGAAGTCGATATACCGCGACGCTCTCCGGTGAGGCAGAGCCAGTTTGATCGCCCTTTCGATTCCGAGACGGCGCGAGGGTGCCGAGGCGGGCGACAACAACTTCGTTAGCTTGTACGAAAGCAGGTGAGCTACGATAACCGGGGTATCGCTGAACCCAGAATTGCTTCTCAGTCCGTCAAGCGATTGTAGAGTTCGAACGCGCTACGTTCGATCCAGCATTCTGTCAGCCGACCGCTTTCGACACGCCAGATCGCGATTCCAGAGAAGGATATCTGCTGCTGGTCGGCCCGAAGGCCGAATATGCCGTTGTTCAGACCGCGGGTGACCCACCGCGAGACGACACGATCGCCTGAGGCGTTCGTGATGATCTCGAGATGCTCGTTGGTTGCGTCTCGCACGAGGGTCTGCATTTCCGCGACCCACAATTTGAAGGAATCCCTGCCCTCGACCACTTTGCCCGCCGTAGTGATGCGGTAATCTGGCGACATCAGTTCATCGATTGCCGCCAGATCGTGAGGCGGCGTCCATACCCGCCGGAAGAACTCTCGCGCCAGCTCTTCGCCTTGTTCGGCCTCCGTCAACTTACATCTCCTCAATCGGCGACATCCGCTGCCGCCAAAGCCAAGCTCCCGCTTCAAGCATCCGTAGGCAAGCGATCGCAAATGAAATGCGGCATGAACACTCATAATGGGCCATGAGCGGACACATCGCCATTGTTCTGCTGCGAACGTCTATCAAATCCGTCGAACGCGGAAGCTTGTCGACCGGCAGCGTCCCTCCATCCCACTCAGAGCGCCGTGAGCCGGCAATCAGGCAGGCTGGAGCGTCTCTCCCCCAGATGCAACTGCTAGTCAGAGATCACCGCGGGTCCAGAACCACCAACGCAGGTGAGCGGCTGCGTGGCAGGGCTAGTAACATGCTTCCTTCTAATCGAGACGATAAGCCCCGGGGTGGACCGTAGCTACCACAAGCGGTGGTTCCGCTTTCGATTGCGGACGTCCGGTCTGCATGGCACCGTAGATCCATGCCGCTTTCCTTGATTGGTCCTCATGGAGAACAGACCCGCTTAGGATCGTTACTGACGGCGTCATCCTTCATGGTGGCAATGCTCTCTGGCATAGCGTTTCTCCCGCTGTCTGGAGTCGCGTTACTAGGCTCAGCAATGATGTGCGGCGGGCGGTGCGACGGCGCTACGAGACTTCTCGCGCGACAGTATGGCTTTTCGTGCCGGTATTGCTTTCAATCGCCGTGTCGCCGGCATCGCATCCGTTAGACTAGAGACGAACGCCGAAGATCCGATCAGGATCACGACCCTCCTTCTCGGCCAGAAGGCGCTCAACTCTCAGAACGGCCGCCTCTCCGCCCATCGCAGCTCTGACCTTCACTCCAGTGGTGTGCCCGCTCTTTCGCGCCACCTCGTTCGGTTCATTGGCGTTTGTCGCCTCACAAACCAGCCAAGGTCTGCCAGCAACTTCGATCGTATAGATCGGCATACCTCTCCCAACTATGCGCGCGCTCTCCTAAGCGATGCAGATGGTGAAAAATCCTGGGCATGACAAGTCGCGCCTCATGCTGACAGCAGGAATCCCGTTCTCGACCAGCGGCAAGCTCTTATACGAAAACCATGGGATCGGAGCTCAGGTTCCTACAGCTTTCAACCGCGCTTCACCTTTGAGCAAGCACGCAGCCCGAACTACCTGCCGATCATAGAGCAGGCATAACATAAAGTTTCCGCAAGCGTCTCCTACGACCTGAGCAGCCCCACTGGGTGGTCCGGGTTGTTAGTTAGTGCATCGTCGTCTCTGAGGGTCCCCCGGTTTCTCGTCCAGAGTAAGGGTGAGTATCCGGCGTTCATTCGGCGGCGATCTTGGCCGCGGCAGCAGCATATTCGACCGGGTTGGCGGGCTGACGCCCGCCGATGCTGCCAGGCGGGTTGTGCAACACCGCCCCGAGGGGCACCATACCAACCCCGGACTCCAGTTATGACTGGTAGAGCTTTGGGGAGCACGTCAACGCATTACGGCTACTTCGTCGTGCTGGGCGTCATCGCGGCCGTCTGCACGATGCTCTACATTCGATTCCGCAAGGCACGATGGTTGTAAGGCAAGCCGTCAACTGTCCTGAAACTCGATCTCAAGCGGGACAGCCTCGGCCCTCCCGATCACCTTCCAGACCGGGAAGCGCCGGCACAGCCGGAGCCGGAGCACCGCGATGAACGACGCAGACCGTGAAGCCATCCAAGATTTATTCGCCCGTCTCAGGGCAGCAGAAGCCGCCACTCCCGATCGGGACCCTGCCGCCGAAGCCTATATCCGCGACAGGCTCGAACAAAAGCCGTCCCTCTCCTATTACATGGCGCAGACCATCATTGCCCAGGAACGTGCCTTGAGGGCAGCCGGCGAACGCATGGGATATGCCGAAGATGGTCGGCAACCCTACCGAGAGGAGCGACGAGGCGAGCTGCTCGGCGGGCTTTTTGGCGGAAGCCACAGCAGTGCGCCGCCCCGTCCTGGCCCATGGGATCAGCCGACATCGCCATCCCCGATGGGAGGGGGCATGTTCGGTCACAGCGGCGAGGGCTATTTCTTGGCGGGTGCGGCACAAACCGCGGCGGGCGTTGCTGGCGGCGTGGTACTCGGAAACATGATCGCCGACCTGTTCGATGGTGACGAACATGGCGGCCATCAGGGGTTTGCTGGCCTCGGTGACGACAACAATGATCGAGACGGTATGTTCGGTGGCGGCGAGTCTGCTGGTCTCGGCGACGACGATATTGGCGATGACACGTGATCGCCATCACGGTGCTTTTGCCAACATAGCCGGTGACGTTGCTGTCCGAACGTCACGGCAAGAAACCGGACTGCTCCCATTCGATTGATAACCACGTCCGAAGCTCGACTCCAATTGGGACGGCTCCGTCCGTTTGAGTGGCCCTGCTTTCGGGAATCTAGCTCACGAGACAATGGCGTGCCTCATTCGGCGACGGCAGAAGCTGCTTCGATGCGCTGTTTCTCGGGGGCAGTCATCACCACAGATGACCTTTGGTCTTGCCTGACAGGATACGCAGACTCTGCGCCACTTCCCGCTCGCTGCTGAATACCATGTCCAGCCATCGGTCGTGCCGCACGGAGTACAAGCCCCATGTCGCCTTGAGCCCAGGCTCGACGCGGCGAGCTACGGTCCATGAGTCATCGGGCGACATGATGCCTTCATGACAACAGACGCCTCGTCAGTCCTGTACCTATATTGGATAGCGCAACTACAAACCCGCGCGTTCAGGCACCGTTGAGGGCGAGGGCTGCCGACCGCATTGCAAACAGGCGGTCCGCCGCACCAATGGGCAACTCGCCCCAGGAGAACGCGGAGCGGTGCTGCGCGCCCTCAGCCCAGATGCGGGCAGCCAAGTGGGTGAGCTGGGCACAGGTGGCCGGTACTCCGCTTGCGACACACGCGATCAGCTCATCCGCGACGAGCGGGCGGGTACTCTTCACGGCAACTTCTCCAGACACAACCGCCCGCTAGCCCAAGCCTGTGTCAGCGCCATGACGCTCA
>Ga0210040_10006259_pt1 | contig 14882 bp, 14 predicted proteins | sample CryGeyCG12114_NA_FD_185462 | JGI IMG/M metagenome (GOLD analysis project Ga0210040, IMG submission 185462) | Groundwater microbial communities from aquifer - Crystal Geyser CG19_WC_8/21/14_NA (SPAdes) (version 2) | ecosystem: Environmental > Aquatic > Deep subsurface > Groundwater | place: USA... | reverse complement strand
TCGATGGCCAACGAGGTGCGCGAGGGCCGCGGCGCGGGCCCGAACAAGGACTACGTGCTGCTCGACCTCACGCACCTGGAGCCGGCGCACATCGACGCCAAGCTCCCCGACATCACCGAGTTCGCCCGCACCTACCTCGGCGTGGAGCCCTACACCGAGCCGGTGCCGGTCTACCCGACCGCGCACTACGCCATGGGCGGGGTGCCGACCACGGTGACCGCGCAGGTGCTCGCCGACAACACCACCGTCGTGCCGGGGCTGTACGCCGCGGGCGAGGTGGCGTGCGTGAGCGTGCACGGGTCCAACCGCCTGGGCACCAACTCCCTGCTCGACATCAACGTCTTCGGCAAGCGCGCGGGGATCGCGGCCGCCGAGCACGCGATGGCGACCCCCGGCTACGCCGACCTGCCCGAGGAGCCGGAGTCGAACGTCGTCACCTGGATCGAGCGGATGCGCTCGGCCACCGGCGGCGAGCGCTACGCGACCCTGCGCCAGGAGCTGCAGGAGAGCATGGACATGAACGCGCAGGTCTTCCGCACCGAGGCGACGCTCAAGCAGGCGCTGTCCGACATCCAGGGGCTGCGCGAGCGGTACCTGAACGTCTCGGTCCAGGACAAGGGCCGGCGCTACAACACCGACCTGCTCGAGGCGATCGAGCTCGGCTTCCTCCTGGAGCTGTCGGAGGTGATCGTCGCCGGGGCGCTGGAGCGCAAGGAGTCGCGCGGCGGGCACTTCCGCGAGGACTACCCGCACCGCGACGACGTCAACCACATGCGGCACACGATGGCCTACCGGACCGTGGACGAGCGCGGCCGGGAGAGCGTGCGCCTGGACACCAAGCCCGTCGTCACCACCCGCTACCAGCCGATGGAGCGCAAGTACTGATGCCCTCTGACCAGCCCGTGACCCCGCCCGGCGTGCCGAGCTTCGACGTCACCCTGCGCGTGCGCCGGTACGACCCGGAGACCGACTCCGAGCCGCACTGGGAGGAGTACACGGTCACCGCGCACGGCACCGACCGCCTGCTGGACTCCCTGCACAAGATCAAGTGGGAGCTCGACGGCTCGCTGACGTTCCGCCGCTCCTGCGCGCACGGCGTCTGCGGCTCCGACGCCATGCGCATCAACGGCCGCAACCGCCTGGCCTGCAAGGCGCTGCTCAAGGACCTCGACCCCAGCAAGCCGATCACCGTCGAGCCGATCAAGGGCCTGCCGGTCGAGAAGGACCTCGTGGTCGACATGGAGCCCTTCTTCCAGTCCTACCGCGAGGTGATGCCCTTCCTCATCACCAGCGGGCACGAGCCGACCCGCGAGCGCCTGCAGTCCGCCGCCGAGCGCGAGCGCTTCGACGACACCACCAAGTGCATCCTGTGCGCGGCGTGCACGTCGGCGTGCCCGGTGTTCTGGACCGACGGCCAGTACTTCGGCCCCGCGGCGATCGTCAACGCCCACCGGTTCATCTTCGACAGCCGCGACGAGGGCGCCGACCTGCGCCTGGAGGTCCTCAACGACCGCGAGGGCGTGTGGCGCTGCCGCACGATCTTCAACTGCTCCGAGGCGTGCCCGCGCGGGATCCAGGTGACGAAGGCGATCCAGGAGGTCAAGCAGGCCCTGCTCATGCGCAAGGTCTGAGGCCCCTCAGCGCCGTCGCAGGCCTCCTGCGACGGCGCTGACGGCTCCGCTCACCACGCGGACGCCGGCCACGGCCAGAGCGCCGAGCACGGCCCCGGCGGCGATCGTCGTGCGGTCCGCGGCCCGGGCGCCGTGGGTGGGCGCCGCGCGCGGGCGCCCGGTGCCGGCCAGGGCCGCCGGCCCGACGGCCGGGCCGATCACCCGCTCGGACTCCCCGGCCGTGATGGCTGCGGCCACGGCCGGGTCGGTGGCCGCCCAGGCGGCCGTCAGCAGCACGACCCGCGACACCAGGTTCATCCACACCAGGACGCCGGCCAGCACGCCCAGCGCCGCGAACAGCGGGTTGCGGCCCCCGGTCGCACCCAGCAGCACCCCGGCGAAGAGCTTCAGCGCCCCGATGGCGGTGGCGCCGACCAGCGCGGCCTGGCGCAGGTCGCGCCACGGGACCGCCAGGTCGGCCAGCACGCGCAGGAGCACGACGAAGATCCCGGCGTCCACGAGCAGCACGACGCCCACGCCGAGCGCCCGCAGCAGCAGGCCGCCGGCCACGCCGTCCTCCTGGCCCACCAGGCGCAGGGCGAAGGTCGCGGTGGAGCTGACGGCGACCGAGAGCACCACCGAGGCGAGCACCGCCACGCCGAACGTGACCAGCCCGACCAGGTCGCGCACGCGGGAGGCCACCGGCCCCAGCCGGTCCTTCGGCACGGCGAACATCGCGCGGACGCCCTCGCGCAGGGCGTCGATCCAGCCGAGGCCGGACAGCAGGGCCACGGCGAGCGCGACGACCCCGGTCGGGCTGAACGGGTCGAGGGCGAGGAGGTCGTCCTGGGCCACGAGCCCGCCTGCGCCCGATCCGCTGCCGGTGTCGACCAGGCCGGGCACCTGCTCGACCAGGGCCTGCACCAGCCGCTGCTCCAGCGCGGGCTGCCCGCCGATGACCCGGGCGACGACGGTGAGGCCGACGAAGAGGATGCTGAACACCGACAGCAGCGCCAGGTAGGCGATGCCCCCGGCGATCACCGGGCCGCGCAGGTCCTGGTACTGGGTCCACGTGCGCGCCGGGTGGCTGCTCAGCGCCCGCCGCAGCAGGGCGAGGGTCCTGGCCACGGGTCAGGTCCCTCCTCGCGGGCGGACGGGGGTCAGGGGCGGCCGAGCGGGAACTCGGCGCACGGGCGCCACACGCCGTCGCCGCCGTGCAGGTACAGCTCCATGCTGGCGACGGGGAAGACCGCCTCGTACGCGGACAGCGTCGCGCGGGCGCGGTCCAGGGCCGCGTCGTCGACCTCCTGGGCCACCGTCACGTGCGGGTGGTAGGGGAAGCGGCGCTGGGAGCCCAGCACGCCGGACCGTACCTGCTGCTCCAGGGCGGCGCACTCCCTCGCGCCGTCCGCGACCCGCACGTAGACCACGGGCGAGACGGGCCGGAAGGTCTCGGTGCCGCGCAGGCGCATCGCGAACGGCTCGACCGTCGCCGCGCACGCCCGCAGGTGGTCGCGGACGGCGTCCAGCTCGGCCTCCTCCACCGGTGTGGGGGGCACGAGGGTCACGTGCGCGGGCACCGCCCACGCCAGCGGGTCGCCGAAGTCCGCGCGCGAGCGCTGCAGGTGCTCGGCGTGGGGGGCGGGCACCGCGATGGCCACCCCGATGGTCACCTGCCCTCCGCGGACGGCGCGCACGACGCCGTCGAGGGTGTCCTCCCCCACGCCTCAGCTCCTCGCGGGCAGCAGGCCCAGCCGGTCGTAGGTGCGGGCCAGGACCTCGGCGGCGCGCTCGCGGGCCTTCTCCGCCCCGCGCGCCAGGACGGCGTCCAGCGAGGCGGGGTCGTCGAGGTAGGCGAGGGTGCGCTCGCGCACGGGGGCCAGGGCGTCGACGACGAGGTCGGCGAGCTCCTTCTTGAGGTCGCCGTAGCCGCGCCCGGCGAAGTCGACCTCCAGCTGCTCGACCGTGCGCCCGGACAGGGCGGCGTGGATGGTGAGCAGGTTGGAGATCCCCGGCTTGGCGTCCGGGTCGAAGCGGATCTCGCGCTCGGTGTCGGTGACCGCCGAGCGGATCTTCTTCGCCGTCGCCTTCGGGTCGTCCATCAGCTCCACGATGCCGCTGGGCGAGGAGGCGCTCTTGCTCATCTTCGACGTCGGGTCCTGCAGGTCCGCGATCCGGGCGCTGGGGCCGACGATGTGCGGCTCGGGCACGACGAAGGTCTTCCCGTAGCGGGAGTTGAAGCGCTGGGCGAGGTCGCGGGTCAGCTCCAGGTGCTGGCGCTGGTCCTCGCCCACGGGCACCCGGTCGGCGTCGTGGAGCAGGATGTCCGCGGCCTGGAGGATCGGGTAGGTGAACAGCCCGACCGTGGTGCCCTCGCTGCCCTGCTTGCTGGACTTGTCCTTGAACTGGGTCATCCGGCCGGCCTCGCCGAAGCCGGTGAGGCAGCCCAGCACCCAGGCCAGCTCCGCGTGCTGGGGCAGGTGGCTCTGGACGAACAGGGTGGAGCGCTCGGGGTCGATGCCGGCGGCCAGGTACTGGGCGGCGGTCAGCCGGGTGCGGGCGCGCAGTGCGGCGGGGTCCGGGCTGACGGTCAGGGCGTGCAGGTCCACGACGCAGTAGGTCGCGTCGTACTGGTCCTGCATGGCGACCCAGTTGACCAGCGCGCCCAGGTAGTTCCCCAGGTGCAGGGAGTCCGCGGTGGGCTGCATTCCGGACAGGAGGCGTGCGGGCACGGCGGCCATCCAACCACCTGGCTCGCCGGCCCGGGTGCGACGCACCGCCGGGCGGGGCCCCTCGCGTGGCCCGGGCACCTAGGCTCCGGGCATGGGGAAGGTCTTCGAGGGGATCGATGCGGCGCTGCAGCGCTGGGTCGAGGCGCAGCCGATGTGGTTCGTCGCCAGCGCGCCGCTGGCCGCCGACGGGCGCGTCAACGTCTCGCCCCGGGGCGGGGACTCCTTCTCCGTCCTGGGGCCGCACCGCGTGGGCTGGGTCGACTTCACCGGCAGCGGGGTGGAGACCATCGCCCACCTGCGCGAGAACGGGCGCACCTGCGTCATGTTCGCGGCCTTCGACCACCGCCCGCGCATCGTGCGGCTGCACGGGCGGGGCCAGGTGCACCTGCCCGGCACGGCGGCGTTCGAGGAGGTGTGCGCCCTGCACCCGGCGCACCCCAGCACGCGCGCGGTGATCACGGTCGAGGTCGAGCGCGTCAGCGACTCCTGCGGGTGGGGCGTGCCGGTGATGGACGTCGTGGACGAGCGCGACCTCATGCGCCCCTTCGCGGAGAAGAAGGGCCCCGACGGCATGGACGCCTACCGGGCGCAGAAGAACGCGAGCAGCCTGGACGGCCTGCTGGGCCTCTGACCGGCCAGCCCGGCCCGCCGGCCGGGCCCTCCTGCGGGTCAGCCCGGGGGATGAGGGCAGCGGGCCGACGTCCAGCCCGGGGGGTGACGCCGCGCCGGCGCCCGGTGCGCGAGCCTCGGAGGATGAGCACCCGTGCCGCCACCGCGCCCCTCGCCCAGCGGCCCTCCACCGCCCGGAGCGGCGCGCCGGTGGCGCCGGCCCTGGTCCTGGCGGCCGCGCTGGCGATCGGCCTGGCGTGGGGCGCGGCGACCTCCGGCCTGCAGACGCTGCTGCCCAGCTCGGGGCTGGCCAACGCGGTGGGCCCCTGGGTCGCTGCCGCGTTCGCCGTCGGCGCCCTCAGCCGGCGTCCCGGGGTCGCGATGGTCGCCGGCGTCCTGGCCTGCGCGGGCGAGGTGGGCGGCTACTACCTGGTCTCCGCGGCGCGCGGCTTCGGCGTCAACCCGTCGATGGTCGCGCTGTGGGCGGTCAGCGCCGTGGTCGGCGGACCGGTGTTCGGGGCGGCCGGCTGGTGCTGGCGGCGCGCGCGGTCGGTGCGGTGGGCGGCCCTGGGGGCGGCGCTGCTCGGCGGGGTCTTCCTCGCCGAGGGCGTGGTCCAGTACGGCGTGGTGCTCGGCTACACCGGCAACGCCGTCGTCTTCTGCACGCTCGGGGTCCTGCTCGCGGTGCTGCTGGGCGCCACCTCCCCCGCGGTGCGGACCGCCGGGCCACGCGCTCGCGGCGTCGGCGCGGCCGCGGCCTGGCTGGGGGTGGTGCTGCTCGCGGGCGCCACCGGCATCGGGGCGATGGCCTGGGTGGTGGACCAGCTCTTCAACCCCCTGGCGCGCTGACCTGCGGCACCGGGCACCGGGCCCTCAGCCGGCCGCGCGGGCGGCGATCGCGGCGTACCGGCGGTCGGGCCGCTCCGCGGGGGACTGCTGCCGCCGCTGCAGCCGCTGCAGCTCCGTGAGCCCCGCCGCCCGCAGCCGCCGAGCGAGGACGTCGACCGGCCACCGGTAGGCCGTGGTGACCGCGTGGTCGAACGCCGTCACGCCGTCGTCGCTGTCGAAGAAGCCGACGACCAGGACGCCGCCGGGGGCCAGGAGCCGGCGGAACCCCGCCAGGACGGGGTCGAGCTCGTCCGGCGGGAGGTGGATCGTCGAGTACCAGGCCAGGATCCCCGCCACCGAGTGGTCGGCGACGTCGAGCTCGGTCATCCCGGCGAGCAGGAACTGCGGGCCGGGGTGGGTCGCCCGGGCGTGCGCGACGAACTCGGGGACCAGGTCGACGCCGGTCACGTCAGCGCCCAGCGCGTGCAGGTGAGCGGTCCAGTGACCGGGCCCGCAGCCGAGGTCGAGGACCGGACCGGGAAGGCCCGCCAGGTGCCTCACGACGAAGGCGGCGTCGTCGTCGCGCTCGGCCACCGCGCCGCCGAAGAGGGCGGTGTACTGCTCGGCCACCGAGGAGTACGCCTCGCGCACCGACCGCAGGTCCACGGCAGCAGGGTAGGGACTCCGGCCGCCGCGCCGGGGAGCCCCTGTCGGCGGCGCCGCAGCAGCCGTAGCCTGCCCCGAGGAGGTGGCAGGGCGTGGTGGCGACCTACGACGTCAAGCGGCACCACCGCGCCCTCTACGCGCCGCGCACCCGCGACGTCCACCTCGTCGACGTCCCGCCGCTGCCGTTCCTCGTGGTCGACGGCCACGGCGACCCGAACACCGCTCCCGCCTACCGCGAGGCCGTCGAGGCCCTGTTCACCGCCTCCTACGCCGTCCGCGCGGCGGCGCGGGCGGAGCTGGGGAGGGTGCACGTCGTCGGCCCGCTCGAGGGGTCGTGGTCGGCGGACGACCTGGCGAGCTTCCGCACCCGCGACAAGGGCGCCTGGCGCTGGACGATGATGATCACGCAGCCCGGGTGGGTGACGCCCGACCTCCTCGGCCGGGCCCTGGCCACCGCCGCCGGCACGCGCCGTCCGGGGCTGGACCGGCTGCGCCTGGAGCGCCGCGCGGGAGGGCCGTGCGCGCAGGTGCTGCACGTGGGTCCCTACGACGCCGAGGGGCCCGTCCTCCAGCAGCTGCACGAGGAGTTCCTGCCCGCCCACGGCCTGCGGCCCACGGGCGACCACCACGAGGTCTACCTGTCCGACGGCCGCAGGACCGCCCCGGAGCGGTTGCGGACCGTGCTGCGCCAGCCCGTCGCCCGGTAGCGACGGGCGCACCTCGCCCGGCGCCGTCAGCCCACGAGCTCGGCCAGCGCGGCGAGCGCGCCGGCGAAGCGCTCGGGCGGGGCGCCGGTGTAGTTCAGGCGCAGGTGCGGCGCCGGCGCCTCGGCGGGGAACCAGTCGTCGCCCGGCGCCACCACCACCCCCGCCTCGCGGGCGCCCCGCACCAGCGCGGCGACGTCGGTGCGGTCGGGCAGGCGCAGCCACAGGTTGAGGCCCCCGCGGGGCAGGGACGGCAGCGCCTCGGCGCCGAGGTGGGCGACCACCTGGCGCGCCAGCTCGTCGCGGCGCGAGCGCAGCGCCCCGCGCAGCCAGCGCAGGTGGGCCCGCCAGGCCGGCTGGGTGAGCACCTCCAGCGCCGCCACCTGCAGCAGGCCCGAGACGTACAGGTCGTCGACGGTGCGGTCGGCCTGGATGCGCGCCAGGGCCGGTCCGCGCGCCAGGACGGCGCCCACCCGCACCGAGGGGGCCACGCTCTTGGTCAGGGAGCGCACGTGGACGACGTGCCCGTCGGGGTCCTCCCCGAAGAGCGGGACGACGTCGGCGTCGATGCCGAAGTCGTGCGCCCAGTCGTCCTCGACGAGGTAGGCGCCGCGGGAGCGCACCACCTGCAGCAGCGCCGCCCGCTCGCCCGCGTCCCACAGCGCCCCGGTCGGGTTGGCGAAGTGCGGCTGCGCGTAGAAGAGGCGGGCGCCGCTGCTCGCGAGGACGTCGTCGAGGTCCTGCGCGCCCGGCGCCGCGGCGTCGCGGGCGACCGGCACGATCCGCAGGCCCGCCTGGCGCGCCGCGGCGATCGCGCCCCAGTAGGTCGGCGACTCCATGACGATCGCGTCACCGGGCGAGGCGAGGGCCCGGAAGGTCGACGACAGCGCGCTCTGCCCCCCGGGCATGACCACGACGTCGTCCGGGTGTGCCGGTGCGGCGGCGCCCGGGGGCGCGGTGTCGGTGGCGAACCAGGCGCGCAGCTCGGCCAGCCCGGCGACCGGGGCGCGGTCGAGCCCGAGCGGCGTGCGGGCGGCGTGGACGAGCGCCGCGCGCACCAGCCGCCCGGGCAGCAGCTCGGCCAGCGGGTAGCCGGAGTGCAGGGCCACCGCGCCGGGCGGGGTGGCGGCCATGGCCGTGCCGACGGCGCCGCTCTCGGTGCGCGCGGGGCCCAGCGCCGTGCTCTGCCACGCGTGGTCCGCGCGCCGGCGCTCGTGCCGCCGCGCGACGAACGTGCCCGCGCCGGGCCGGGTCTCGACCAGCCCCTCGGCGACCAGGCGCTGGACGGCGCGCTGCACCGTGAGCGGGCTCGCGGCGTGCTCGGCGACCAGCGAGCGGGTGGACGGCAGCCGGGCGCCGGAGGGCAGCTCGCCCACCAGGGCCCGCAGCCGCACCTCGATGCCCCCTGCTGCCGGCGTCCGCTCACTGCTACCGTCGGCCATGACGAACAACGATAGCGCTATCACGGCGACGGCCGCACCGCCATCCGCGCGGGCCACAGCTCCCGGGCTGGCATGGGGGGCGCTGGGCGTCCTGGCCTTCTCCTTCACCCTGCCCCTCACGCGCGTCGCCGTCGCCGAGATCGACCCGCTCGTCGTGGCGGCCGGGCGGGCGGTCGTGGCGGCCGTCCTGGCTGCGGTCGTGCTGGCCGCCGCGCGCAGCCGTCCGCCCCGCGGCGCGCAGTGGTGGCGGCTGGCCGTCGTGGCGCTCGGGGTCGTCGCCGGCTTCCCCCTCCTGACCTCCTTCGCGCTGCAGACGGCACCGGCCGCGCACGGCGCCGTGGTGATCGGGCTGCTCCCGGCCGCCACGGCGGTGGCGGCCGTCGTCCGCACCGGCGAGCGGCCCGGCCGCGCCTTCTGGGCGGCGGCGGCCGCCGGCGCGGTCGCCGTGGTCGCCTTCGTCGCCACCAGCGGCGGCGGCCTGGACGCCGTCGTGGGCGGCGTCCACACCGCCGACCTGCTCCTGGTCGGCGCCGTGGGGCTCGCCGCGGTCGGGTACGCGGAGGGCGGCGCGCTCTCCCGGGAGCTGGGGGCGTGGCAGACGATCTGCTGGGCGCTGCTGCTCGCGCTGCCGGTGATGCTCGTCGCAACGCTCGTCGGCGCGGGCGGCACCGAGGGGCTCGTGCCGTCCGCGGGCCCGGGCGCGTGGGCGTCCTTCGCCTACCTGGCCGGCGTGAGCATGTTCCTGGGCTTCTTCGCCTGGTACCGGGGGCTCGCCATCGGCCCGATGGCGCAGGTGAGCCAGGTGCAGCTCGTGCAGCCGGTGCTGAGCATCGCGTGGGCCGCGGCGCTGCTCGGCGAGCCCCTGCAGGCGTCGGTGGTCGTCGGCGCGCTCGTGGTCATCGCCTGCGCGGCCACCGCGGTGCGCTCGCGCGTCAGCGCAGCGTCCGGCGCGCGGCGACGCCCAGCAGGTCGACCGCCCAGGTGAGCACCACGAAGGCGGCCACGGTGGTCACCGCGGCCCGCCAGTCGAAGGCCGCGGACTGCCGGGCCAGCAGGTACCCCAGGCCCCCGGCGCCCACGAGGCCCACCACGACCGCCTCGCGCACCACCACCTCCCCGCGGTAGACGGTGTAGGCCAGCAGCTGGGGGGCCGCGCGCGGCAGGGTGCCGTAGGCGAAGGCCGCGGCGCGCCCGGCTCCTGCGGCGCGCAGCGCCCGCTCGGGGGCGGGGTCGAGGTCCTCCACGGCCTCGCCCGCGAGCCGGCCGAGCACCCCCACCTCGTGCACGGCCAGGCCCACGGCGCCGGGCAGCACGCCGGGGTGGCTCACGAACAGCGCCAGCAGCACCCACACCGGGGCCGGCACCGCCCGGGCCAGCACCAGCGCACCGCGGCACAGCGCCGACACCAGGCGCGCGCCGGCCTCCTGCTCCGGCCGGTGCGCCGCCAGCGGGGCCAGCACGACGGCGACCGCCACCGCGGCCGCGGTCGCCAGCAGGGCCATCTGCAGGGTGGCCGCGGCGGCGTCCACCAGCGCCCGCACCCCGCCGGCGGGCAGAGCCGGCGGCCAGGCGGCCCCCGCGAGGTAGCCGACCTGGTCGCCCACGCGCTGCGACGCCAGCGGGCGCAGGTCCAGGCGCAGGTGCCCCCACGCCGCCGCGCAGGCGAGCGCGGCGCCGACCACCGACAGCGCCAGGGTGCGGGCCGGCGTCCGCCCGCCGACCGCGAGCCGGGCCCGCACCCGCCGGCTGAGGACGACGCCGAGGGTGCACAGCACCACCAGGGCGTCGATGCAGGTCCACATCCGCGCGTACGACAGGTCGGCGAGGGCGCCGTCCAGCAGCAGCCCCAGCCCGCCCGCGCCGACGATCCCCAGCACCACGGCCGAGCGGACCGCGCAGTCGAAGCGGTAGAGGGCGTAGGAGACCAGGTCGGGCGCCACGGCCGGCAGCAGGCCGTAGCAGGCCGCCGCCACGCGCCCGCTGCCCGCCGCCAGCAGCGCCTCGTAGGGCCCGCGCGGGGCGCCGTCCAGGAGGTCGGCGAACACCCCGGCGGTGATGGCGCCGAACGGGACGGCGATCGCCACGACCGCGGCGAGCGGTCCCGGGCCCAGGACGACGACCAGCAGCAGCGCCCACACCGCCTCGTGCACGCCGCGCGGCACCGCGAGCAGGGCGCGCGCGGCGAGCCAGCCGGCCCGTCCGCGCGGGCCGCCGGAGCGACCCGCCCGGCCCGGACGCCGTCCGGCCCACCCGGTGCGGGAGGCCGCGACGGCCCCGGCCAGGCCGAGCACGACGGCCGCGCCCGCGCCGAGCACGGCGTAGGACAGCGTGGTCAGCGCCGCCGCCCCCACCTCCGCCAGGTAGGACGCCGACAGGTCCGGTGCCAGCGCCGCCCGGGCGAAGCGGCTGGCCACCCGCCACCCGCCCGCGTTGAGCGCGGAGCCCAGCCCGGCCGACGCCAGCGACCACGCCAGGGCGAGACCCAGGGCCAGGGCCCACCCGCGCCTCGACCCCGGGGGGCGAGTGCTCACGGGGCGCCCCGGACGTACAGGCGGTCGGTGAGCTCCTCCCCCACCTGCGCGGCCGGCAGGTCGAACAGGACCCGCCCGTCGCGCAGCCCGACGAGGCGGTCGCACCAGCGCCGGGCGAGGCCGACGTCGTGCAGGCTCGCGACGAGCGTGCGGCCCCCCGCGACGGTGACCGTCGCCAGGAGCCGCACGACGTCCTCGGCCAGCGCCGGGTCCAGGGAGGAGACCGGCTCGTCGGCGAGCACCAGGTCGGGGGCCTGGGCGACCACCCGGGCCAGCGCGACCCGCTGCTGCTGCCCGCCGGAGAGGGTGTCGGTGCGGTCGTGCACCCGGTCGGCGAGCCCGACGGCGTCCAGCGCCGCGCGCGCCCGGTCCAGCCCCTGCGGGCGCAGCAGCGACCACAGGGCCCGCGCCGTCGACCACTCCCCCAGCCGCCCGGCGCTCACGTTGTGCACCACCTGCAGCGGCCCGACGAGCTCCAGCCGCTGGTGCACCGCGCCGACCCGGGCCTGCAGCCGCGCGAGGTCACCGCCGCGCACCCGGGCCAGGTCGGCGCCCAGCACCTCCACGTCGCCGGAGGTGGGGCGCACGAGGCCGTTCAGCAGCCCCAGCAGGGTCGTCTTGCCCGCCCCGGAGGGCCCGACCAGCGCCACCCGCTCCCCCGCGGCGACCGACAGGGAGACGCCGTCCAGCGCCGTGCGGCGGCCGTGGCGCACGACGACGTCGCGCAGCACGACCGCCGCGGGCGCGGGGCGCTCCCGCGCCGGGGCGCTCACCCGCCGGAGACGAGGCCGAGCCGCCGCCCGGTCGCCTCGATGCCCGCGTAGGCCTCTGCCGTGGTCGGCTGGAAGGAGCCGGCGCCGAACAGGTCCAGCACCGCGGCCTGCTCGGGGTCGTCGCGGGACAGGCCGGTGAAGGCGTCGCTCACCCGCTGCGGGAGGTCCTCACCGAGGTCCTCCACCGCGGAGGGCCCGAGCAGCCAGTGGTAGTCGGCGAAGGCGGGGCTGCGCCACAGCACCTGCACGGCCGCGGTGTCGACGTCGCCGGCGGCCAGCCGCGACTCCCACACCTGCTCGTTCAGCGCCCCGGCGGCGTAGCTGCCCGACTCCACGAGCTCGATGGTCTTGTCGTGGGAGCCGGAGAAGCCGGGCGGGCCGTCCAGGTCGGTCTCCGGGTCGACGCCGGCCTCGAGCAGGTGGGAGGCGGGCACCAGGTAGCCGGACGTGGAGGACTCCGAGCCGAACGTGAAGGTCGTGCCGGCCAGCTCGGCCAGCCCCGCGGCGTCCTGCACCGGCGCCAGCCCGCTGCCGGTGCCGGCGATGAAGACGCTGTGGAAGTCGTCGTCGATGTCGCGCTGGACGAGCGGGAGGGCCCCCGGGGTCTGCAGGCGCGCCTGGACCCCGGTCAGCCCGCCGAACCACACCAGGTCCAGGTCGCCGGTGCGGAACTGGCTGACGGCCGCGGCGTAGTCGGTGACCGGGCGGTACTCCACCGGGAGCCCGAGCTCGTCGGAGAGGTAGGAGGCGGTCGCGCCGTAGACCTCCTGCAGGCGGTCGGTGTCCTGGTCGGGGATGGCGCCGATGACCAGCGGGCGCTCGGCGCCCTGGTCGCTAGCGCCGGCGGGGGGCCCGGAGCAGGCGGTGAGGCCCAGTGCAGCGGCCGCGAGGACGGCGAGCGCCCGGGTGGCTCGGGCGGTGCGGGTGGTGCGCGGGGCGCCGGGGACCCCGGCGCGGGAGCGGAGGTTCATGACCCCCCGCTCCAGTGCTCGGGGAGGACGAGGACGGGCACGGCGGGCTCCTTCGGGCCGGGGCGCGGACGCGCGCCACTCTGCCCGAGGCGGCCTCAGCCCGCGTGCTCGGGACGCCGGGGGGCCGGTGCCGCCGCCAGCGCCCCGCTGGCGCCACCGCGGGCCCGCTCGTGCTTGGCGCGGTACAGGTCGGCGTCCGCGGCGGCGTACAGGCGCCGCCGCTCCCCGGAGGTGCCGCCCGCGTGCCCGACCCCGGCGCTGACGCTCAGCGCGACCTGCTGCCCGCCGGCCAGGACCAGCGGCCGTCCGCTGACGGCGGCGACCACCCGGGCGGCCCGCTCGCGGGCGTCTGCCGCCGAGCTCCCGGGCAGGAGCACCGCGAACTCGTCGCCGCCGAGGCGGCACAGCACGTCCTGCGGGCGGGCCAGGTCGCGCAGGCAGTCCGCGATCCGGACCAGCGCGTCGTCACCGACCGGGTGCCCCCACGTGTCGTTGACGGCCTTGAAGGCGTCGACGTCCACGAGCACCAGGGCGGTGCCCTCCCACGACCCGGCGCCGAGCGCCTCGGTCACCGCGTCGTCCAGGACCCTGCGGGTGGCCAGGGCGGTGAGCGGGTCGGCGTCGGCCTGGGCCCGCAGGAGCTCCACGAGCCGCTCGGTGCGGTCTCCCGAGCGCACCAGCAACACCGTGGAGGTGACGAGCGTGGTGGTCAGGTAGACGGCGTCGGTGAGCGCCTGGGCGGTGGGGAGCAGGGTGAAGACGACCAGCGCGTGACCGGCGGCGGCGGCGACCACGGCGATCGCCGCACCGGCCGCGCGCACCTGCGAGGCGGCGTAGAGGACGGGGAGGACGAAGAAGACCTGGGCGGCCCCCGAGGCGTCCCGCGTGGCCAGGTCGAGGCCGGTGACGGTCGCGGTCCCGGTGAGCGCCACCACCATCGCGACCGGGCCGACGAGCCGCGGCGGCACGCGCGGGACGACGGCGGCCAGCACCAGCAGCACGCCGGGCACCACGAACGTGACGACCCACCCGGCGGCGCCCGGTGCCGGCACGGCGATGCCGAACACCAGCGTGATCACCGCGGTGACGGCGCAGAGCACGGCCGCGGTGCGCGCGGCGTGCCGGGCGTCACGCGGCTGCAGCGAGCGGGCGAGGTCCACCTCCGCACATCGGCGCGCACGGGAGCGGGGTTGAGCGGCGGTCCCCCGCCGTGATCGGGGTCCCGGCCCTCAGGCCCTGCCGGCCAGACCGGGCCCGAGCGGCTCCACGGGCGCCGGCTGCACGCTGGTGCTGGGGAAGTCCTCCAGCGAGCCGGCGGGCCGGCGGTCCCAGTCGGCGAAGGTCAGGTCGGTCTGCAGGTACAGCACCAGCAGCCGCGAGAGCGCCACGAGGCCGTCCAGGTGGGTGCGCTCGTGGCCGTGGCTGGACTCCACCCCGACGCCCAGCAGCGCGGCCCGCGCCTCCACCCCGGCCTCCAGCGCCGGGGCGGCGTCGGAGCGGTAGTGGCGGTAGACGTCGCGGCGGACCGGGACGCCGTGCTCGTCGGCGAGCGCCAGGAGCCGGCGGGAGAGGTGGTAGTCGAAGGGGCCGGTCATGTCCAGGAGGCCGACGTTGACGGTCTCCTCCAGGGACTGCTGGCCCTCGGCGACCACGGCGTTGTCCACGGCGACGAGCTCGGCGACGTCCGGCCCGAAGCCGTGCGTGGCGCCGAAGCCGACCTCCTCGCCGATCGTCACGAGCAGCTGGGCGGTCACCGGCAGCTCGACGCCGGCCTCGGTGACGGCCTTGAGGGCCGTCAGGCACGCGGCCAGGCCGGCCTTGTCGTCCAGGTGCCGGCTCTTGACGTACCCGTGCGCGGTGATCCGCGGGTCGGCGTCCAGCGCCACGAAGTCCCCGACCTGGATGCCGAGGGCCGCGACGTCGCCGGCGGTCGCGACCGGCTCGTCGATGCGCACCTCGACCTGGTGCCAGCCCACGCCCTGGGTGTCGATCTCGTCGCCGTAGGTGTGGCCGCTG
>Ga0210040_10006258_pt1 | contig 14883 bp, 11 predicted proteins | sample CryGeyCG12114_NA_FD_185462 | JGI IMG/M metagenome (GOLD analysis project Ga0210040, IMG submission 185462) | Groundwater microbial communities from aquifer - Crystal Geyser CG19_WC_8/21/14_NA (SPAdes) (version 2) | ecosystem: Environmental > Aquatic > Deep subsurface > Groundwater | place: USA... | reverse complement strand
CTTGGCTACCAGCTTCACGACCTCATGCGGGTCGCGCACCATGGCCGCGCGCGCGGCCTCCAACGTCGAAACCACGTCGGCGCTGGCCGAAACCGGCGCGAACGCGACCAGGAAAGGCAGCGATATCAGAATGCGTGATCGGACAGTCATTCGGAAACCCCGGTGAACAACTCTGATCATGCACCCCGCAACTTAAGATTTGCTTCAAGGCTTTTTCAATTAACCGCTAGTTAGGCCTGTTTCTGACCGTCCCGCTTACCTTTGCCGGCGTACGCCCGCCGTATGATCGGACAACCGATTCGAGAACCGGGGGCTTGAAGTGGGGAAGAACGGAATCAGGCTGGCAGGGGCCAGCATACTTGCGCTCGCCTTCGCGTCGAGCGCGGCGACGGCGCAGAACAGGGACAATTATTCCTGGGGCGATCGTTACGATGGGTCCTGGGGCGATCGCTACAACGCTCCGACACCTTCGCCCACTCCAACGGCCAGCAAGAAGCCGATCAAGCCGCAGTATCGCAACGTGCGCGCCTTCTACCGTAATGTGCGAGCGTTCTGGGGCGATGTGAACCCGTTTTACCGAAACGTCCGCGCATTCTGGGGTGACGTGGACCCCTTCTACCGCAACGTCCGTGCCTTCTGGGGAACGATGGATCCAGGCGCTATGGCGTCCGCGGCCGGGGCTCCGGCCTATGCCGGCGTCGGCACCTTCTGGGAGGGGCTCGGCACCAAATGGGAAACTGCCGCGACCCCATGGCAAACCGCCGGCGCGTATTCCTCAGGAAGCGCTCAGACCTATGGCGATATTGCTTCGACGCTGAAGGACATCGTCGCGACGTCGAAGAGCTTCTGGGGTTCGGCGGTCACCAAGCAGACCGGTAAGAGCTTCGAGGCCGCCTTCGCGACGCCGATGCTCGACAAGTTCGGCATCAACCTGAACGACCCGTCATCGCTGGCCAAATTATCGGCAAGCAGCCAGTCTGAGTTCTTCATCACCTGGTATGACGGGCTGATGTCGTACAGCGGCACTGACCATGCCGACTGGTGGATGCGCTCGATCAATTGGTCGCCGGCATTGGCGCAGCAGGCTCAGGCCAACACCCTGTCTTACGAGCAGCGGCCAGTGTTGGGCCTCGTCGACTTCTACGCCGGCATGGACGCCGACGTGATGAGCAAGACCCTCTATGCGGGCGGCGTGCAGACCACGAACGCGCATGGCGCGGGCGTCGCTAGCCTGGCCGTGGCCAGCCACGATGGCAAAGGCATCATGGGCGTTGCACCGAACTCCAAGGTGGTTGCCTACAATCCCTACGATGCAAGCGAGAGCGCGGACTGGCCTGATGTGATCAACGCGATCATTCAGGTCCACAACAATGCTGCCGCCAAGATGAACAACGGTCGCGGTGCATCCGTCGTCAACCTGTCGCTGGGCGTCCCGTTTCGGACGTTGGCTGCCAACTATGAGACGGTATTCCGGACGCCGCAGATCATGTCCCGTAAGGACCAGACACTTTACGTGATTGCCGCAGGAAACGACGGCTACACGGAGAGCGGCTCGATCGGCATGGGCTACGGTGCGATCGATACCACCTTCATCGTCGTTGGCTCGGTCGGCCCCGACAATAAGATCAGCGAGTTTTCCAATCGGCCCGGCAATGCTTGTCTGACGATCAGCGGCCTCTGCGCGATCGGGAGCCTGTCGCTGAAGGACAGCGGCTACCTCAAGAACCGCTTCATCGTGGCACCTGGCGAGCTGATCCTGGTCTCGGACGGTAAGGGCGGAGTGACTCGCGAGACCGGTACATCACTCGCCGCCCCGCTGGTTTCTGCGACGGCGATGCTGGTGCTCGACCGCTGGCCATGGCTGAGGGACAAGCCGCGCGACGTTGCGAAGGTCATCCTGGACTCCGCCACGGATCTGGGCGCGCCCGGGATCGACGAAGTATACGGCGTCGGCCTGCTGAACGTCGAGGGCGCGTTGTCGCCGCTGAACTTCAACAAGCTGACGTTCACCCTCATGAACAGCAGCGGGAGATCACAGGGAGACGTGTCCGTCTCCACGCTACGTGGCCGAGGCATCCAGTCGAGCTGGTCGGCCAATAACATGTACTTCACGGCGTTCGAGAAGCTGTCGGAATCCGACCGTGACTTCCTGATCCCCTTGTCCACCCGACTCTATGGGACGACCCGCAACGGCGACTACTTCCAGGACTACGTCTACAATCGCATGGTGAGCTGGATTGGGGGGAGCAGTTTCACCGGCGGTGCGCTCGGCTTTGCCGACGGCATGCAGTCAGCCCCGACCGAGTTCGGCGGTTGGACCATGCGGATGAGTGGTCGCTTGGTCAGCCCCTACGGTGCTGACGGAAGAGCCTCGTCGCCCGAACTGCGTTCCACCGTGTTCCTGTCTTCACCATCGGGTAAGATGGGCTTCAGCATGGGCCATGGCGACGGCGCAGTGGCGCTTGGCGGGGGTCATGGCCTGTCCCTTGCAGCGGACTTCGATCCCTATTCGGGCGGCGCCAATCCGCTCCTGGGCTTTGCCAACGGTGGCACGCATGCGGCCGCGCAGATGGCGCTCGGCAGCGGGTTCGACGTCCGGACCGGCTTCACCGAGCAGCGCCAGCGCCGGCATGCCGAGGGCGAGCGACTGGTCGACGCGAACGGCTTTGCATTGCTCGACCGCTACCGCGCAAGCGCGATGACCGTCGAGGTCGGCTACAACGCCGCGCCCTGGCTGCGGGTCACAGCAGCCGCAACGAACCTGCGCGAGCCGAACGCGGTTCTCGGTGTGCGCCCGACCGTAGGCGATGACCTGGCGGGTGGATCCAAGACAAACGGCGTCACATTCGGTGCCGACGCCACCCTGGGACATGGATTGTCCGTGTTCGGCTCGGCCACCTCGACCCGCGCACTGTCCGCAGGCAATGACTCGACGTTGCGCATCGGCAAGAACGGGGCTAGCGGCACGTCTTTCCAAGCCGGCATCGCGAAGCATGGTCTGGTCGGCAAGGGCGACGCGCTGCGGCTGACCGTGGCACAGCCGTTGCGCCTGGACGGCGGTTCGATCGAGTTGACGGAGGTGCAGGTCGTCAATCGCGAGACGGGCGAGAAGGGCGTCGTCACGCAGCGCTTCTCGCTCGCCGGCACTCAACCCCGGCGCCTCGTCCTCGAGAGCACTTATGGCGCCCCCATCCTGAGTGGGCGAGCTCAGCTGAGCCTGTTCGGGCGCGGCGAGATGCGAGACCTGGATGCCGGCACGCCGCGGTTCATGCTCGGCAGCCAGCTCCAGCTGCCGTTCTGACCCAAGCCGTGGACGGTCCACCGGACAAGCTTGTAATCGGGCCGGCCGGTCTCGCGTGGCCGGCGCTGCTTAGCCTCGCCGCTGCAGAGCTCTTCGTCCGCGCAGACATGCTGGAGCCGGTAAGAGGCCTGTTCGCTGACTTGCTGCTGCTGCGCCTGGACGAAGTCCTGGTGCTGGCGCTCTGCCCGCTGATCGCGGTTCTCGTGACCGTGTCCCGTTCACGACGGTCACTTCGCCTCGCAGCATCACGTCGTGAGGCGGAGCGTGATGCGGCTCGTCGACTGGCCAGTCACGACCCATTGACGGGTCTTCTGAACCGGCGCGGCCTGAATGACGCGTTGCTCGACCTTGCTTCGAGTCCTCAACGAGTGTTTCTCGCGGACATCGATGGCTTCAAGCTGTTGAACGACGACCAGGGACATGCCTGCGGCGACCTGATCCTCCAGCAGCTCGGCACCCGTCTTCGGCAACTCGTGGTCCAGTATGACGTACTTGCCGCGCGCCTGGGTGGCGACGAGTTCATCGTGGTCGCTGAATGCCGTCCAGGTGTGGTCGAGGCTGTCCAAAGCGCACTTACCTCGCCGCTCACTCGTCCGGACGGCGCAGGGTCCGAGGTCTTCCTCTCGGTGGGTTTCTCGGACATCGACGAGGGCGGCTTCGCGCACGCGCTGGAGCGCGCAGATGCCGAGATGTACGAGGCCAAGCGTCGGATTTCGCTAGGCGAAGTCGGCGGGACCCGTGTGTTCGAGGCGCAACTCGCAACCAGTCCAGAGCCTGCCGAGGGTTTCGGCGTGGTGGCAATTGCGGTGAACCGAACCGCGGATAACGGGCGCCCTATGAGCTATGGTCAGGCCGGCCCGCTAACGCGTGCCGTGCTCACCGAGATCCGTCGCGCTCTTCCAGCCTTGAGCGTCGAACGCCTGTCGAACGACGTCCTCGGAGTGGCTGCGCCAATGAGCGCGTTGGACGAGGTTACTCGTGCTCTCAGAGAGCTGCACGCAATCTGCACGATCGACGACGTCGAGCAGCTTGCGAAGCTTACTCTCGGACGGGCCGGGCCAGCCTCGCGCCGAGACCTGCGCGAAGTTGTGGAGCAGGCGCAATTGGCCGTCGAACGGGCCCGCCGCTCGGGGCGCGACCTGGTCGATTTCGAGGAAAGTGACCGCGTGGCCATGCGGGCCAATGCAGCGCTGCTATGCGATCTCAGGACCGCCATCAAAAGTGAAGAGCTGGAACTGCATTTCCAGCCCAAGTTGAATCTTCGCACGAATGAGATCGACAGTCTGGAAGCACTGGTGCGGTGGACTCATCCGGTCTCCGGGCCAATCGCACCGTCGCACTTCATTCCGCTCGCTGAAGATAGCGGCGACATTCACGCGCTCACTCATCTGGTGTTCAAGGCAGCCTGCGAGGCGTCCTCGACGTTGCAGCGAGGCGGCCTGCTTCAACCAATCTACGTCAACGTGTCCGCCCTGCTCATCGCAGACGATACTTTCGTATCGGGCATCATCTCACACGTCGCTGCGAGCGGCGCTCGGATCGGGATCGAGGTAACGGAGACCGCCTGCCTCCAGCAGCCTCAACGAGCCTTGGCGAACCTGAAGCGACTGGCCGAGGCAAGCGTTCTCATCGCCATCGATGATTATGGTGTTGGCTTATCCTCGTTGACCTACCTGCGACAAATGCCCGCTACCGAACTGAAGATCGACATGAGCTTCATCCGCGACCTGTCGGAAAGTCACCGTGACCCGTTGATCGTCCGGTCGACAATCGATCTGGCGCATGGTCTCGGGCTCCGGGTGACCGCTGAGGGTGTGGAGAGAGCCGAGACGCTCGGGTTGTTGAAGATCATGGGATGTGATCATGTGCAGGGCTTTCATATCGCGCCTGCTTACGCACTTCCCAAGTGCATCGATTTTCTAAACGATTGGGTGGCTCCCGACCTCCAGCTCCCCGATTACGCCGCTGAGCTGCGCCGCTTCGTTAAGCCGGCACGCTGAGCGCGAAGGTGCAGAATTGCGCGCCTTAACTTCGGACGAAGGCAGCCGAATCCCCTCCCGTTTTTAAGTTTCTACCGAGTTGAAGATCTAAGTCGGCCGTTCACGGAGCTTTCGGCAGAAGCTCGAACCGGACGTTAGGTCAGGTTGCATTGGCGTATTTAAGGCGTACGAGCCCCTCGCCTTGGGCCTGAGCGAAGACGCTTACAGCAGTCACCGCCCCGAAATTGGCCGGACCGCTTACCATCAGACTATGCCAATCCGTCGCAAAAGTGACAATTTCCGAGATGTTGAGAAACTTAGAACTTCAGCGACAAGCTTGATCGCACGTTACAGTCTGCGCCTGCTCTCGGCCGCTTGGCACCACTTCGGGACTCGTGTCGCGCCCTGAGGTGAAGCTCAGCCGTCGCCCAGCGCGCGGCGGATCTGCTGCTCTTCCAGGTCGAGTTCCTCGCCGAGAGCACGATGGGAGTCCGCATCGATCTGGTCGGTTTGGTCCCTCAGTTTCTCCCGGGCGGCCTCGATGGCGACGATGCGGAGCCGCTGCTGCGCTTCCATCTGCCCGGTCTTGGTTTCGACGTCCTGGCCCTCGATGCTCGCCCGTTCGGCGCGGATCTTGTATTCCTCGACCAGCTCCTCTGCCGCCTCGGCGTGATCGGATCCGTCGCTGTCCAGATGCTCCTGCACTGCCTCGAGTGACGCCGCTGCCAGTTCGGCTCGGGCCTGCGCTGTATCGGGTTCGGGCAGAACTTTGTCGTCTTCCTCTGCCAGACCAAGCCGGCGTATGACCCAGCCCAGCGTCGTACCTTGCACCACAAGAGTGGCGAAGATTGCGCAGAACGCCAGAAACACGATCATGTCACGCCCGGGGAAGCTAGCCGGCAGCGCCAGCGCCGCAGCCAAGCTGACAACGCCGCGCATCCCCGCCCAGGACAGGATGGTCGGATAGCTCCAAGGCGGCATCGGGTCGTGCTCGCGCACAGAGCGGAAAAGGACTCGAGGCAACCAGATACTCGGGAAGACCCAGACAAAGCGACTGACGATCAGAGTGGCCGACACCGAAAAGCCAAGCAGCGCGAGGCGAGCGGCATCATATCCCTCCAACCGCTCGACGATGCTACGCAGCTGCAACCCGATCAGGATGAAGATCAGGGCAGTAAGCAGAAATTCCACGAACTCCCAGATATTCGCCACGGCCAGCCGCGTTTGCGCCGTAAACTCGGCATGCTGCTGCCGGCCGAGAACAAGCCCACATGCCACTGCCGCCAGGACGCCCGAGACATGGACCTGCTCCGCCAGGAAGTAGGCGAGAAAGCCCGCGAGCAATGAAACCGTGACGTCGAGCAGGGTGTCCTCGATGCGCGCGAACACCCACATTGCGAACCGACCCACGATCCAGCCTGCGAACGCCCCCCCGATCGCAGCCCCGAGGAACTGCAACACACCTTCGCCAAGGCTGAAGGTGCCCGCCAGAGTTGCGGCTACCGCGAACCGGTAGAGGACCAGGGACGATGCATCGTTGATTAGGCTCTCGCCTTCGAGCACGGTCACGATGCGTTTGGGCAGCTTCACCTGCTTCAGCACCGCCGCAGCCGCAACGGCATCGGGAGGCGCGACGATCGCGCCGAGGGCGATTGCTGCCCACCAAGGCAGGTCCGGTACGAGCAGCTTGGTGACGACCGCCACGGCTGCTGCCGTGAAGAACACGGCACCGACTGCCAGCAGCAGAATGGGACGAAGATTGAACCGGAACGCCGGCCAGTCCGTGCGATAGGCGCTGGCTTGTAGAAGCGGCGGCAAGAACAAGGCAAGCACCAGGTCGGGCTCGAGTTCGACCGTGCCGATGCCGGGCACGAAGGCGAGGGCGATCCCGCCGAAGATGAGCGACACGGCCAACGGCACACGAAGGCGCTGGGCGAGATACGCCAGTGCGACGGAGGCAGCGACCAATGCGAGGAGCAACTCGAAGGTATGCACGGTCAGCCGCTTCCGAGGTTAGGCTGCCCGACTACGGCTAGCCTCCCAAGCTGATGACAACCCGCCAGCACCTCAGCGCTCAACCCAGGAGCGCGAAGAGCATCTGAGCATCGATGATTTGTGCAGAACTGCGCTAGCTCGCTCGAGCGGAAACCGGGACAGGGCAACAGCGCTGCCCTGCGGATTGGGCGGCTGCTCGGTCCCGCGCACCTCATGCGAGGCCCCGCTCCTTTGCCCAAAGAACCGCTGCGTTGCGTCGATTGACGCCAATTTTGCCGTACACCCGCGCAACGTGGTTGCGCACCGTGTTCCCCGACAACCCGAGCCGGCTTGCAATAGCCTTGTCGTCCAGGCCTTCGCAGATCAGCTCCAACACCTCGCGCTCACGTGGGGACAGATCCTGGACCGGCTGCGCCGGTTCGGCCCGCGGATTTCGAAGGCAGGCGAGCTTGTCCATGACCGAGCGGCTGAACCAGCTCGCATCCTTCATGACGGCCTCGATCGCATCAACCAGTTCGAGCTCGCTGTGCCGGCGCTCGGTGATGTCCTGGAACAGCCACAAGGTGCAGCGCTCGCCCCTGATCTCCATGCGCTCGGCCGAGAGCAGGCAGTCTACTGGCCGGCCGTCGGCGTGGACCAGACGGATGTCGCGGTTGCGAACCCCTCCCGAGCGCTCGATCTCGCCCTCGACGATCAGCCGATCGTTTGGATTGGCCCAGATCTCCGGATCGCCGGGAGCCCGTCCGACAGCGCTGCCTACGCTTCTTCCGAGAAGACGGGCGAACGCCTCATTGGCATCCACTGTGCGGTGTCCATCGGGGGACGTGATCACCATGGCCACAGGCGCCATCGAGAACAGGGTGGAGAAGTAGGTTTCGCTAGCGCGCAAGGCCCGCTCGGCCTTTCGCCGGGGCTCCAGGTCAGCGAACGTGAAGAGCACGCACTTGTCGTCGCCAAGCTCGATCGGCTGTCCAGCGATAATCACGAGCTTGTGGTGACCGTCCGGGATGGGAAGCTCGGCCTCCATTTGCGGTATGGATTGACCAGCCGCCAGCCGCTGTTTGGCATAGTCCAGTCGCTCCGCCTTATGGAGGACGTCGAGCTCATAGAGGCTGCGCCCAAGAACAACATTGCGCGCGTAACCGGTCATTTCGAGGAAGCCCTGGTTGACCTTCACGAACCGCTGATCTGACAGGCGAAGGATCAGCGCCGGTGCGGGATTGGCCTGGAACATGGCCTCGAACCGGGCCTCGGCCTCGTACTGATCGGACACGTCCTGGATTACGAGTGCAAGGCAGTCAGGCTCGTCGTCGTCCCCCGTCATGACGACGTCCCGGACGTGATGGGTCCAACGCGTCTCGCCACCACTGATCGCGGACACCTCGATGACCAGATCGGGAAAACTCTCGCCTGCTAGCACCCGCATCAGCGGGTACTCTCGGCTGGCAAGGCGACGACCGTTGCGCAAACGGAGCGCAAAACGCTGAGCGTAGTCGTCGGCCGTCCTACCAAGCTCATCTGCACCTGCTACGCCATGCATGGTGAGCGCAGCTTCGTTGGCCCAAATGATCGAGCCCGACAGGTCGATCAGAATGACGCCAGCGCTAAGTTCTCCAATTAGCTGTTCGAGGTGGCGCAAAGTGCTGCTCGCCAGCACACGGGGGAGCGGCTCGGTCATGGTGCCATGAGCGCTCCGGCATTGCCGATGTTCCAGTGCCTAAGCGGCCCAACGACTAAGATGACTAGTAGCTTTGTACTATCCGCTGGTCGTTGCGCCTGCGCAATAATGGGACACATCTGAACGCGGTCTCGTTGGGGCGGCCTACTGCAAGGCTGGTCATGTCCGACGACGTTGAACGCATTCCGATAATTGAAGAGCAGGCCCGTGTCAGCAAGCGCGTGGTCGATACCGAACGTGTGACGGTCCGCACCCGGCCTGAGGAGCAGGACGTCGTCGTCCGCGAGCATCTGAGCCGAGAGCATGTCGACGTGGTCCGGCTCGCGGTGGATCGAGAGATCTTCGAAGTGCCGGCGATCCGGACCGAGGGCGATGTGACCATCGTGCCCGTCGTGGAGGAGCGACTGGTCGTCGAGAAGCGGCTGTTCCTGGTCGAGGAGCTTCACCTTCATCGTCAGGTCGAACGGACGGAGGTCGCCGTGCCGACGACGCTGAAGCGGACGCAGGTCGAAGTCGACCGCCAACCGATCGATCCACAGGAGAACCAATAATGCCTGACCCCGACAAGCGCACCAACGGCGCGCCGCCCAACCACCTCCATGTCGGGCCCGAGCACCACAAAAAGGGTCCGAACTGGCTTGCCTGGCTGGCGCTGCTGGCCGGCATTCTCGCCCTGCTGTTCGCGCTTAGTCGTTGTGGGCGGGATGAGCAGACGACCACAGTCACGCGGGCAGTGGTCACCAACGATACCGCAGCAGCAGCCCCGGCCGACAACGCCGGTGCAGTCGTCGCGGCGACGCCTAATGCCGGGTCGGCCGAGGCTCTCGCGGGCACGTCGGCGGTGGGTGGGTTTCTCGCCGGGACCGAGCCGACGCCGCGCACTTTTCAGTTCGAGAAGCTGAACTTCGATACCGCGAAGAGCGACGTCCGTCGCGCCGATGCGGCAGAGGTCAATCAGATTGCCGCGGTGCTCAAGCAGTACGGCAATGCCCATGTGCGGATCGCAGGCTACGCCGATGCCCGCGGCTCCACGCCGGCGAACGTCGCGCTGGGCAAGTCTCGGGCCGATGCCGTCAAGGCAGCGCTTGTTGCGCAAGGGATCCAAGCCTCGCGGATCGAGACCGTCTCGGGCGGCGAGTCCGATCCTGTCGACAGCAACGCGACCGCCTCGGGCCAGGCGGAGAACCGCCGCACCGAGCTCGTCGTCACCAGCCGATAACTTCAATTTAAGTAGGAGAGAACATCATGTCTCGTACCATCACCGCACTGTTCGACAGCCGTTCCGATGCCGAAGCGGCCAAGAACCGGCTGCACATGGCGAACATCGACGCCAGCCATGTCCATGTGCACGACCAGTCGAGCCAGGGCTTCCGCTCGGAGGGCGCGTACTCGGATCATCAGGACCGCGGCGTCTGGGACTCGATCAAGAACGCGTTCCTGCCTGACGAAGACCGCCACACCTATGAGGAAGGCGTGCGTCGTGGCGGCGCGCTGCTGACCGCGGACGTCGAAGAGCATCAGGTCGATGACGCGGTTCGCGTGCTCGAAGATTCGAACTCGATCGACATCGATGATCGGTCGCAGCAGTGGCGTTCGCAGGGCTGGAACTATGGCGAGGGCGCGGGCGCCTCGACTGGGCTGGGCGCGGCAACGGGCGGCGCGTTTGGCACTTCCACAGATCGGGACACGAGCGACCGCGACGGCCTGATCGGTCGCGGCACTGGCAACACGGTCGAGGAAGAAGCGATCCCGGTCGTGGAAGAGCGGCTTCAGGTTGGAAAGCGTGAAGTCGAGCGCGGCGGTGTGCGTGTGCGCTCTTATGTGACCGAAACGCCCGTCCACGAGCAGCTCCGCCTGCGCAACGAGCGCGTCGATGTTGAGCGCCGGACGGTCGACCAGCCCCTCTCTGCAGCCGATGGTGACGCCTTCCGCGAGCGTACGGTCGAGATGACCGCACGCGGTGAGGAGGCGATGGTCGCCAAGGAGGCGCGGGTCGTCGAAGAGGTCGTCGTGCGCAAGTCGGCCGATGAAGAAGTGCGCGACATCGATGACACTGTGCGTCGGACCGACGTCGAGGTTGATGACCTGGGCACGACGCGCGGCGTTCGCGATGAGAGCCTTGACGATGATCGCGGGATCCTCGGCGGCACGACCCGTCGCGACTATTGAGTGAGCTTGCGCGTGGGCGAGAGCCCACGCGCGGCCGCTGCGTCCCGGGCAACGTATCGCCCGGGTAGGCGGCTGAAACAGGGATCGTCGGGGAGTGATGGCGTTGCCAGCGCTCCCCGGCCGTTCAGAAAGACGGGCCATGCCGACCGCGATCACGATCATGCTCGGCCTAATCGTTGTCCTGCTTCTGATTGGGGCAATCGCGGCAGCCCGTCGCCAAAGCGCGCTCCGGCAGCACGGGCGAGATCTTGGACGAAGCAGGCTCGGTGAGCGCCGGGACCTTTGATCAACGCCGGGCCGAGAGGTCCTGAGCTTCACAGCCTAGCTGTAGAAAGAGACGGTCATGATAGACGACTTCGAAAACCGAGATGTTGGCAGCAGCTCTGCTACGCACACGCCCCCCCATGTGCTTCCGTCCGAGCCAGGACCAAGTCTGGCGTCCCCTCCTTTCGGTACTCCGCAACCGGCCGACCTTTTACCCTCGCCGGATCAGGGGGAAACTGGTAGTCCGGTCACCTCCTCGACTCAGGGTGGTACGCCGTCAGCAACAGGCGAAGCCGTTCAGGCGGCCTCTTCAGTTGCCGGTCAAGCCAAGCAGAAGCTGGCCGGTGCGCTGGAAGCTCGGAAAAGCACTGCAGCTGATTATGTCGAGCAGCTAGCGCAGACTGTTCAGCGTTCCGGTCAGCAGTTCAAAGGCCAACAGGACTGGCTTGCCAGCGCCATTGGGCGCGGTGCGGCGGAGTTGAACACACTGGCGGGCACGATCCGCGACAAGGATCTGGGGCAGCTCGCGAGCGAGGTACAGACCTTTGCTCGGGCCCGGCCCGCGCTGTTCATGGGTGCAGCGCTTGCAGCCGGCTTCGCTGTCGCGCGCCTCGGCAAGGTCGCAGCCGGAAGCCTGTCGCGGGAAGACCTTCCGACAATGCCGGAGATGAGCAATGGCCAACACTGATCCACGCGGCGGGCACAGCCTCGGCGAAATCGCCGGCGGGCTTGCCGGCGACGTTCAGGACTTAGTGCGGGGCGAGCTGGCGCTGGCCCGCGCCGAACTTGATCAGAAGCTGCACAGCCTGCTTGGCGGCGCGATATCGCTGGTTGGCGGAGCGCTGGTCGCTTTTGCCGGGTTGGTGGTCCTCCTCGAAGGCGGCGCGGCAGTGCTCGCGAAGTGGCTCCCGACCTGGGCCGCGCTGCTCATTGTCGGCCTCGTGATCGTCATCGTGGGCGGGCTGATCGCGCGTGCAGGCCTCGCCAAGCTGTCGCTCAAGAACCTCACCCCCGATCGAACGGCCGCCAACCTCAAGCAGGACGGCCGCACTCTCAAGGAGCATGTGTGATGGCCGACGCCACTGACGACACCGATCAGATCGAGCGCGATCTGGCACAGACCCGCGAGCGCATGGACAGGCGCCTTGACGAACTGGGCGACCGGTTGGCTCCTAATCAGCTCGTCAACGATGCCCTAGCTCATGTCACAGGCGGCGACGGTGCCGACTTTACCTCAACCCTGGTTGCAAAGGCCAAGGCCAATCCAATCCCGGCTGCACTGACAGGCATCGGCATCGCGTGGCTGCTCGCGTCGAACCAGAACAAGCAATCGCGTGCTCGGCCGGCGGATCTTCCGACCCGGCTGCGTAACGCCGAGGCGGGTGTGGTGCGGCTTCAAGATGAGCACCCCGACGTACATGCAAGCCGTGTCGACGACGCTCGTGGGCAGGTACTCGGAATTGCGCGAAGCGCCTCCGATACCGCGGCCAGTTATGGCCAGCGGGTCAAGGAGGCGATGGCGTCCGCTAGCCAAAACCTGCTCGAAAAGTCCCATGATTTGCGAAGCGGTGCATCCAGCACGGTTGCCCGGCATGGCGGGGCGCGTGGGCTGGCCAGCAACCCTGTGGTTCTGGGCAGCGCAGCAGCATTGGTCGGGCTTGTAGCCGGCGCGCTGATCCCGCTCAGCAACCAGGAGGAGAACGCGCTCGGCAACGTAGCTGGCCAACTCCGGACCAAAGGTCGGGCCTTGGCGCAGGACCTCACTGACCGCGGTGCCCAGGTCGCCAGTGACGCGCTTGGCGCGGTCAAGGACAGTGCCCAGGCGCACGGGCTGACGGCCGACAAGCCAATCGGCGAGCTGGTCGGGGACCTGAAGAGCGGTGAGCTGTTCGGGCACGTCAAGCAGGCTGCACAAGAGGTTGCCAGCGTGGGCAAGGAGAGCGTCCAGTCCCAGATGGGCCGCAACGAGGGCGACCAGCGCTAAGCTAAGCGCTCTTGAGCTAAGCCGCTCAGCCAAGCTCGGCGCACGTCGGGGCGGCTCTTCGGGGTCGCCCCGCATTGTAGGAGATTGAGGATGCGATACGTGGTGGTAGCAACCGCGCTCATTCTGATGGCCGGCTGTGACGGTCCGAACGAGAAGGCAGGCGAGGCGCAGGACCGGGCTGCGGCGAACGCAGCCGGCATCAAATACAAGGGTAACGGTCCAGCCGAGCGAATCGGCGAGGCCGAGGACCGCGCCAACCGGGCCGCGCGCGAAGACCTCGAAGCGCAGCGGGACCGGATCAAGACCGAGGCCGATGCTGAAGCCGATCGGTTGGAGGAGCAGGCCAAGGAGATCCGGCACCTGGCCAAGCAGCGCGCCGATGCTCTTACGGGCGCTGCAACCGGCTCCGCCGGCCGCTGACCAACAGAAGGAAGACCAATTGGGGTACAAGGAACGGATCGAGCGGGGCGGACTGATCCTGTTCCTGGCCATGATCACCATCGCGCTCGCGGCCGTGGTATCTGGGTTCGCGGGAGCGCTGCTCTGGGCAGCGCTGGCTGCGCTCCTCTTCCAGCCGCTTTATCAGCGCCTGCTCGCCCACTGGCCGGGCCGTAGCAATCGTGCGGCCGTGGTGACGATGCTGATCATCACCTTTGCCGTGGTCCTCCCCGCGCTGGTCATCGCCAGCCTGGTCGTCGAGCAAGCGGCGGGCGTATACACGCAAGTACGAAGCGGGCAGATCAACTTTGCGACCTATTTCGAGCAGATGCACAACGCGCTGCCGCTGCGGCTACAGAGTTTGATGGACAGCTCGGGCTTGGACAGCTTTGAGCGAGTTCAGGACCGCATGTCCGGCGCCTTGGGCAGCAGCGTCAGCATGATCGCGCGGCAGGCGTTCTCGATAGGTCGCAATGCCGCTGCCTTTCTGCTGGCGTTCGGCGTCGGGCTGTATGTGACGTTCTTCCTGCTGCGCGATGGCGCGGAGATCGGTTCTGCCCTCGTTCGTGCGCTTCCGCTGGAGCCTGCGGTGGCGGAGCGCCTGTCGGCGAAGTTCGTGGCCGTTGTGCGCGCGACGATCAAAGGATCAGGCGTTGTCGCATTGGTGCAGGGTGCATTGGGTGCGGTGACCTTCTGGATTGTCGGCCTCCCCGCTGCCTTGCTGTGGGGTATGTTGATGGCGATCGCAGCGTTGCTGCCTGCGGTTGGACCAGCGATCATCTGGGTGCCGGTCGCGCTCTACCTCCTTGCCACAGGAGCAATCTGGCAAGCAGCCGTCGTTGTTCTGTCAGGCGTGCTGCTGATCGGCCTCGCCGACAACATCTTGCGGCCGATCCTGGTCGGACGAGACACAGGCATTCCTGACTGGCTGGTACTCGTGACGACGCTGGGCGGCATCAACCTGGTCGGCTTAAGCGGTATCGTCGTTGGACCGTTAGTCGGGGCGCTGTTCATCACCGGCTGGCAGATCCTGACCGAACAGCGGGCGAGCGGCCCACTCGCCCGCGCACCCTCG
>Ga0210040_10006257_pt1 | contig 14885 bp, 13 predicted proteins | sample CryGeyCG12114_NA_FD_185462 | JGI IMG/M metagenome (GOLD analysis project Ga0210040, IMG submission 185462) | Groundwater microbial communities from aquifer - Crystal Geyser CG19_WC_8/21/14_NA (SPAdes) (version 2) | ecosystem: Environmental > Aquatic > Deep subsurface > Groundwater | place: USA... | reverse complement strand
ACTAGCTGATGAGACTACCGAAAAACAATAAAAACCCCTAATTATTATTACTGGTTTTTTGTAATATTAATATAAATAATTTCTTATAACCCGGCTTCGTCGGTATACCCTCTTGCTGAGGTTTATTTTGTATTCGTATTTCGTATTGAATTTATTTTACGCGCTTAGAAGACGGAGATTCTATCTATGTATTTTCTACCCACATAAACACGGCGAAGTAACTTTACACTTGTTAGACTCTTAGCCTGTGCTAAAATTAAAAATTAAAAATAAGAACTTCAGAACTTTTTCAAAAAAAATCCATCTTAAATTTTATGTGAGATATGGTGGCGTTTATCGAACCTTAAAACGTTATATGGCATTTTAGTTGTTTCATAGTAGTTGTGATCTTACAACTCCAAATAAACAACACGGTATCTTCTAAGAGAGCACGCAGATTAATATATTTTTTATTGAAAAGATCCTAAGGCGTGGAAGCTACGAAGAGCAGCTTCTATTTCTTGTGAAACATCGGAAAGGCCACAAATGTGCTACAGCATGGATAGTTGTTTCGTGCGTAATCTGGGAAGGAGTGCCTCCACATTTTGCAGACAATCTTTATGACACAATGGTGTACAAATTGAATCGTTTTGGGATTCCTACGACACGACGAAGTGACACAAATGAACAGCGGTCATGTGCTTGTCAAGGTGTGGATCCAGATACATGTGGAGCCGCCTACTCTTTTGGTTGTGCTTGGTCCATGTTCTTTAATGGGTGCAAATATGCAAGGAGTCGAAACGTCAGGAAATTCAGATTGACAGAAGAACATGAGGTGAGATTTTTTTTGTGGATAGTACTTATTTTTTCGAGTGAATGCACAAGTGGACCATGAGACTTTATGTGTGCCATTATTTTTATGCAAAGTAGGCAAATACATTATGTTAGTTTTTTCTTCCCGGAATGTCACGCAATGGTGAATTTGGGTAGTACGTCATTTGGGATAAGATATAAGTCCAGTAACTATCGTTTTCTGTATAATTTAAAACTTTGTGGACTATAAAAAAGTAAAGGGGAGCAGTTTCATCCCACGATAAACGATAAGTCAAAGCATTGAACAATTTTTCATTCAAAAGAGGCAAAAACTTGTACAATTTATGCTGATTCTGCCCATTTTCCTAATAGTATGAGATATATGGGCTCCCGTTCAAGATAAACTGTCGTAATTATGCGCCTGCGTGAGGATCTTATTCTACTAATGGCTTCCATAGAATCCCATTTTTATCGCCAAAAAACTCCACTTCAGTAAAAATTATGTTTGTCGTAAACAGAAATTCACAAAGAGCATTCTGTGTGAACAAAGAAATGGAAGACATTTTCCTTGCATTCCAATTTCCATTGAAGTCGTGTAAATCTTAGGCAGCAGTAGTTTACATTCCTGTTTTCATGAAAATAGTTCGCACCCTTATTATTTGATTTCCGTGTGAAAGATTTTTACTCTGGAATTTTTCATTGTTTCTTTCATTTGGAATCATTAAGTCGGCACTAACTGAAGTTGTATTTGTGCACTTCTTCCCATTCTAAGTATGTTCTAATGTTTTACTCTTGACAAACTATTCACATTATTCAGGAAGGAGAGCTGGAGGAGAAAGTTCAACATTTGGCAACCCATCTAGGCCCATTGTATGAGCGAGTAGCACCAGATTCTTTTCGCCATCAAGTGGAGCATGAAAATGAGGGTTTGGAATGCCGATTGGGCTATAGGCCTGGTCGACCTTTCTCAGGGGTCACGGCTTGCCTTGATTACTGCTCTCATGCTCACAAGGATGCTCATAACATGGTGAACGGGTGCACTGTGGTAAGTTGAACGTTCCTGTTCCGTATAGGATAATATTTATTATGGCGTGATCCATGCACATTATTTAGTTTCATCGCTAATTTTTCAATTGCATCATAATGATAAAAACAAAAACCTTATGTATATTTGGTTAGTTATCTTCACATTTACGCGGTCTATTAGTTTTTACAGTTTCTACTTTCAGATACAAGTGTTAATTCCTTAGCGTTGCATGAATTAAAGTTAATATGTATGTTTTTTCTCAATTTATAGACCGTCTCCTTTACAAGGAATAGGAGCTTGACCAAAGCAGATGATGAGCAGTATCATGTGTTTCCATTGTACAAACTTGATGACACTGATGAGAACGGGTCAAAAGATGGTCAGAAACAGAAAGTGAAGAAAGGTCAACTAGAGGTTTTGAAGAAGTAAGTGATAATTTAGTCTTTTACCGTGTGTTCATGCACAAAATATCAAGATTCACATGATGATGAAGTTGTATTGAATTTGAACCCATTGCTTATAATATTCTGAATGACTATTCGCTTTTAGATTCCCTAGCAAAGTACGGATTAGGAAAGTGCCCCTATTACCATCTCGCCGACGAGGGAAAACAAAGCCACCCTCATCTTCTTCTGCTTCCCGGGATTTGAAGCCAGCTAGTATGGATTATGGATCAGAAATGCCCCCTATGAAACGAGAAAAACTTTTTGATCACGACTCTTCCTCAATACCCAATGGGACCAATTCCAGTTCGACTCTTGGAGGAGGACTTTTGGGAGGTGGTGGTGATCCTTCTTTGTTTGAGAACCGCTTCCATCCCGCATATTCAGCTCATCCGTCGTCTTCCGCCCCTGGCAATCCTGGTGCTAATCATCACCATCATCATCAAACTTTTAGTATGTTTAAAACTCCCAATGTCATAATTTTGCTATGCAAATTCCTATATTTAGTTACTAATCGTTATGTTATCTTTAGATTCCTCAGGCGAACCTGGCATTGGTCCTTCACCGGCTGGATCATGGAACCATTTTGGTCATGGGCAACCTCCCGTGAATCCATCCCATCATGGGAACTCTGGTCTATCACCATTCCGATCATATTTTGATCCACCACCATTCTCAACCTCCAATTCTGGCTCCACATACTCCCAACAAGTGCCGCAGCACTCACCAGGCTCCTTTGGAAGCAGCAACAGTAGTCTGACAAGCCTCACTGACTTGAGCAACAGTCGCCATCCATCACTTTCAAGTACTAGCAGTACCAGCAGTATTAACAACAGTAATATCAACAATAGTAACAACAATAGCAGCAGTACTGTTGGTAATGGAGGCAATCATAATACGTTACTAAGTGGTAGCAGTCCTAGTGGTAGTGGAAGCGTGTCATCCGGCTACTCAAGCATGTCACCTATTCTTCCCTCTTTCCGAAACACATTTATGACTGACGGGGACTCAATGTCAATGCTTTCTTCACCTTCTGGAGCCACTTCTCCTCCAGAATCCACCTCTAGTCCACGTTCAGGAAAACAAGTCAATGGGTTGGCAGATGGCGCTAGTGCCCAATCTAGTCCTTCAGTATCCTCCCTCACTTCTGGGTATGGATCCTCTTCTTCCTCTGTGGGAAGTGTTGCTGGTGAAACAAATTCCTCTGGAAACCCGACTCCATATTCTTCTTCGTCATTCCACTTGAGCCAGTCTTATTCAGGAGCGCCCTCTGGCGGAGGTGCTGGTGGAAGCAGTGGTTTATATCATCCGCACCCTCAACACCCGTGCCTTCCTCCATCGAACCCTTTTGGCGCTCCGTCTTCATCTATGCTTGGTGCTACAAACTCTATGGGTCCATATGGTTCTGGCGGGAGTTCCTTTGGTCCCTCTCCGGCAGAGCATCATCATCACCACCCGCACTTTGGAATGAGCCCTTGGACCCCATCAGGCTATTCTGGTGGGTATTCCAGTGCTCCAAGTCCTTATGGAGGGTACCCACCCCCTCCTCCTCCCCCGCAGCCAATGAATCCTCCTCCCACATTCGGACATATGAATCCAATCAATCAGTATTCTGCTTATGGTCAAAATCACCAAATGAGGGAATCCTGGGGCACTCCTCATTTGAGTCCATTCGGACCAAATTTGAATATGCATCCTCATCATCATGTGCCCCCAGCTCCGCCACCGAGTTGTTTCGTGACACCACCCAAACCTAAAGTAATTCCAGAGGTGGAAGAATCGTATTCGGACAATGAAGAGAGTTTTAAAGATAGTGGGATGGGTGGAGTAGCTGTGGCATTGACTCATGGAGCTGTGTTACTGCAGTGTGCAAAGCATGAGATGCACGCAACGACGTCAGTAAAAACGCCTAATAGGATGTATCCCTCTAGGATTTGTTTGATTTTTTATCAACATAAAAGCATGAATAATCGATTCCATGGTTGGTCCGAATGGGAGAAGAAAATTGAAGCCAAGAAATTACAAGAGGTGAAATTGATCAACCAAGGAAAGTTGGAGGCATCGCCACGGAAAATGAAGCAGCTTATTAAGGAAGGCTATTTAACAGATAATTCGTAAAAACTGTTTCATCATGTGAAGTGAATCAGGTGTGGTTTGCTTATGTGCTTTTATTAACATAATGTGTTTTGATTTTCTATCTGAGAATTGAAATATCTTCCTGTACCTTTCTATATAAGATTCAGTTAGTTTGAAATGCTAGACTTTATATTTTGGGCTAATGTAAGTGATATGATATCGTATGGTTGCAACATGATCACACATTTTGTTATTGTTGTATATAAATAGTATTGTAAATGATATATAGTCTTGAATTATTGACATGCGGCGTGCTTTTAGTTAGATGCACATTTATAGTGGAGTAGCCGTAAATGTAAAAATCTACCTCTGTCTGTACTGGCCTAGTCTAACTAACTATCTAGTTAGTTTAAACATATGCAACAGTATAATCATTAGTATATAGTTGTAAATGCATGTAAATGTATGTTTTCTGAGCTGCATGTGATTATTAGTATTGTCATTGCAGTTGTGTTCATTTTTTTCACAACAGTGTTTAGTAAAGACACGTTAATTTGTTAACAGCTTTGAGATCCATTTTCCAATGAATGCAAAACTAGCTTCCTGGTTGGCTACATGCTAGACTAATCTGTCGTACTTTCTTGCACCATCTTTATTTGGCAATCACCAATCTCTAAGATCTCAAACTCAGGAACTGATAAGACTTTGATTTCAGAAATAGCATGAGAAAACTCATCAAGTCAGATCTGTCTTTTTTTTAGTGCACTCATATTCCTTTTCTTGACCATTATTGTTGTAATAAACATATTATATAGTGCATAGAAAGTATATAAGCACATATTAGTATAGGTTACATAGCGACAGAATTTTCTGCGGAAAAGCAGAATCTGTGTCGTACCAGCGAAGCATTTAAACAAACATTTGTACAGATTTGGGGATATTGGATAAAAATATGATATGAATTCAATCTATGGTTAAACATAAAACTTTAGACTGTACTTAATTCCAATGATAGGAGTAAAAAAGAGAATATAAGTTACTTTTACGTATGTTCATAATGATTCTTCCTCCTTCTCAAATTCTTTACCAAAGTATACTCTTTGAAAAGCCAACTTATAATAATTAAGATTCAAAGACTTGATGCTTCCTCTCTGATGCATTCATTTCATATGGATTTTTAAGCTATAATACTCTTCTCTCTCGGTAGTAGGAATTTGAAAACAATATTTTGAATCAACTCGTGGACCACGACCCTTCATTAAAGCTTTAAATGTTATCAACTGTACATACTTACATTTCGTATTCATTACAAATGGATGCAAAAGAGTCAAAGTTATAAAGTAAGTAACTAACTAATACTAGTGCGTCGTATACACTGGTTTTATGAAAATTAGTTTTAATATTTTCCAGTCATCTATTGTATCCTTGAATGACTGTGTTACGAACTTGTTGAGATTTTCCTTGATGTACCAAAAAAGTTGGCTATGGCTACAAATGGCATTCTGCTGCTGTATCAATAAAATTCCATGCATGAAACCAAAACTTCCTAACTTGCCTCTTTTGTAGTCATGCAATCTAATCAGTGAGAATGTATACATTTTGAACTGTTATTTAATTACCGGTCGATCAAATGGCCATTCCATGTTATTATGTTACAATCAATAAGGGAATACATGCGTTATGTATTTTAGTTAGTCTATGTCTTTGTAACTTCCATTTTGTGAAACTAACTAACTAAGAAATGTGTAATTCAAGCCATACATACACCCCTTTAAGTGTACTGGTTATAAAATACTTATAGTAAGTAAGTGCGTAGAATAAACAAAATATTACCATGCTATATATTATACTCATTACTTAACTTTCCATGAAAATTGATTGTTGAAACTTGTTGTTGCTAACTAAGTTTTTTGCGTGTGTGTTTATGAGCTACAAAAAGATTACTAGTAACTACTGTACTATTACTGCTATTTATTGTACGCTAAATGATACATGTTATCATCATTACTATCATCATAGAACTAGTTTGAAACTGGAAATAAATTCCTATTATCTATTACAGCAAACAAACAAATTATTTTCTTGACAAAAATTTTACTTTTGCAGGTAATTTTCGAAATTATTGATAAAATTTGAGTTCATCTATAAAAATTAGATCGATTACAATTGATTTTTAAAGGGTCATTTAAGCAATCAAAAAATATCCATTATATCAGAATTTTCCTGTAATAAGCTTGTATTTTATTTTACTTGCTTTAATTTTATTTATTGACAATATTTCCCTTGAGAATCAGGAAGTGAGCGATCTTTGTTATTTGCCCACTGACACTTATGTCTTAAAAAAGGTCGCGAATTCTTTATCAAAACAATGAGAGATAGACAAATCATGTCAACATCCAGTATCCGTTAAATTTTGTTCTAGAAATTTTATTTTTTGGGAATTTGACCGACTATATATTTTCATGAAAAAAAGGCCATGGTCAACTTTTTCATCAGTATTCATAAGTGCTTCCATCAACTGCTGTAACATACTTAATCCGCATGTCAGAATGACTGATAGACAGTATCACGAGCATAATTGGACATGGAAGTTCTTACTGTTGACACATCAATAATGTAATGTATACCATGTTGAGAAAGAAGCACGTCTACTTACGTTGTTTTGGCCAAGACTTTCTCACAATCTGTTTTCACAAACAAACACCAAATTTTTTCTCTGTTTACAAAAATAGTGAAATTATCAGTCAGTTGCTTTCTAAACGACGGTAAATTACTAACTGAACTCTACAATTTACGTAACTAAATTACATATCTTCTATTTTTTCTTGTAATTTTTTCAAAGCGATGTAACTAATGCAAATGAGTTTATCTGCAACAACTCCTACTTTCGGGCGTCCATTCAACCATGAAAAAGAGTTTCAAAAAGCGGCTTCAGAGGCTTGCCTTTCATACTCTACCTATATTTCCGCTTTACGGGTGAATGAGGAGCTGGAAAAACGGGCTGGCCAAAAGAAAGGACTTTTACCTCAAATGTCTAACGATACTGGCTCCTGGAAATCAAGTAAAATCCTATTAAATCAATTTTAAGAAAAAAAATTGCCCAAATCTCATTAAGCATGGTTGAAATGAATTTTCCCTTATGTTTTTAAAAAAGCATCCCGAAAAATTCAGCCCACTCGCAACAATGATAGTACAGGAACAGCTCGCCCCAGAAATATAAATATGGAGCCTCAAATCCCAGAAAACGAGCATGTTATTAACCAAAGAAAGATTGCATCAGCCATAGCAAATCCACCTTTATTCTTGTTGAAAGAAAATAACAATGCAGTCCTGACTTCTCCCACAATCTACAATCTCACACAGGGAGGACAAACAACAAGTGAAAATTTTTCTGATCGACAAAGAATGAAAAATTCCAAGGAGCCGATTTTCATCCAAAGACAGCCACAAGAGGAAACAACAGGGTTGGGCAAAAAGTTGGGCATTGTGCTAATTAGCCTCGAAATTATGTTGATCACTTTATTCGTATTCTGTGTGCGATATGATGAGAAACAGGCGACTCCAGTCGGCTCTGCAGTGAATAAGGCTGGAATGGTGAATCAATTTTCAGAGTCAGACCGAGATCATGGATTTGACCATGAACAAAATTTACACCAATTCTATTTCAGTGAGTGTATTTTGTTTCCCTTGCACGCCGTATAGCTAAGTTTGATGGAGTCCTAAATAATGAGGGGTAACCTTGTAGATATACATCCCATCACAAAATGTGATACAGACTTTTGCACATAATTTATGGTGATGATAAATCCAAAAACAACGGTCTTTGATGTATTAATCCATGGGAAGAGTGAGAAAAATCAGTAGCTATACGGGGCATTCGTAATGCTCAACGAAAGAAATCCTCATAACCATCTGACTAACTGACTGAACTGATTGACTACGCACACATTAGTATTAGCTATGGCTAAATGAGCAGACAGCTAGTGAATTAGAGCAATTATGAATGATTCGCTAATTAGACAAATGTTTAGTTGGTTAGTTAGATAATGAGTAGTTAGTTGTATTGCATTCACTGAAGGCATGTAAAGTTAAAGAAGACTTCTGGATTGATTAGGGCGTTTTGATATGCAGACATGTGAAGGCCGACTACCGTGATAGTTAGTAACAAATGTGAAATATACATGTGATGGGGATGCGACAGAAAACGCTGAAGACTATGTAAGATGATATGTATGCATGGATGGAACTTTAAAGTACATGGTACTCTAAAGAATACAAAAACAAACTGTGTCAACAACGGAGTATATGGCTCCGTATGTATTGATAGATTTTGTGTGCCAAAAAATGATGAGTTAGTTTGTTATAGTCAGTTAGTTCGTTCCAGTTTGGTTTTGTGAGCAGTCGGTTGATAAAAAAAGGCCGGGGATTTTTTTCAAGGTTTTTAGTTTGCGAAAAATAAAAAGTTTAAAAATGAATATGGACCGAATGAAATTTATCATGCTCCTCCTGTGTGTGGAGATCTTGATAATAATTTTGTTTGTCGAGTTTGTTGTGTATGATGTGGAAGCGGATGGGAGCAACCGAAGGAATTCCCTGAATAGCATGTATGGTGGTTTGGACCCGGCCAAAAATGCCATCAATCATTACCAACCATGTAAATCTATGGCGTCTTAACCAATATTTTTGACAAGCATTAACTGATATTTTTTAGCGTATGTTTAAAATGGGTTTTGTGAAATTATCCACAACTTTTGATTCTATGTTTTTTCAGTGTACCAAGATGTCCATGTTATGATATTTGTGGGGTTCGGCTTCTTGATGACTTTCTTACGCAAATATGGATACAGTGCTGTAGGCTATAATATGCTGATTGCTGTCATTGCTATTCAATGGTCCATTTTATGCAGAGGATTCTTCCACAATACTAATGGATACATTCCCCTTGATATTACGACGTACGATTCTTGCAGTTTCAGCCAGATTTTCATGAGTGCACAATAATTAATTGTTGGCTATGATTTTAAATAGACTTATTAATGGGGATTTTGCTGCTGGTGCCGTGCTGATCACATTCGGAGCCATTTTGGGTGTCACAAATCCTTTACAGTTGATCGTCATTTGCCTCATTGAAGTTCTCCTGTATTCCATAAATGAATATATAGGTGCAGAACTTTTCCAAGTATGGGACTAACTTACGCATTTTTTACCTATTAGCAATTTTCATGTTATGTTACAAGGAATGCATTCATTCCGGTACAATAGCATGTATTCATTAGGATGAAAAAAATGCATGGAATCTAAATTGCTATCTAAATTACATAGGCAATTGACATTGGTGGTTCAATGTACATTCACACATTTGGAGCTTATTTTGGACTCGCGTTGAGTTTCACGATGCGAAGGCAAAAAGATATTGCATCAAACAAAGAAGGGGCGACGTATACTTCTGATCTCTTTGCAATGATAGGTAAGCAAAGTGTAAAGAGTATAAAGTTTTTTTTTTGGTGAGTAGAAAGAGGGAAAAAAACAGTTCAGGAAAAACTGCTCATGACCTTCATTTTCCATGTGCATGAATATGGTACATGCAAAAGTATTTTTGCAAGTTGAGAAATTTGCATAATAAAAGGGCTGCGAGCGTATTTTTTTACTTGGGAAAATTACTTCGGGTTTGTTATCATGCTAACTTGTCACTGTCACTCTCCTTTTTCTAAGCGAAAATAGTTGTGACTATATAGGTTGCAATTTGTTGCTAACGATTTGATGGGACATTTTTTGTACCTTTTGATTGAATACTAAATATAATTTTGTGTAATAATAATTTCATAACGACCTCTAATAATCTTGATCTCATGTACAAAGAGAGGTGAGAATGTCAAGGAGCTGTCGACTCATTATCTTAAATCTAAATCTAACACTCTAAATTGAATATAGTAGTATGGATTGAACGATTTGGATGCCAGTTACCATTAGCTTCTGAATGAGTTTAATGTACCGGTCGAATAGCATGGATAATTGGAATACTACTATAAGGCTGAAACTGCACGCACAACGTAAAACGGCGGTTCTAATTACTTGGAGTTAATTTTGCTTTGCGAAAATTCACAATGTTACGCATATCATAGATAGTCATGAGTTGGAATTAGGTTGTGAAAAAACGATAATGCTTAACCTAACCTGAATGCTTATTACAGGTACCGTTTTCCTCTTCATGTTTTGGCCAAGTTTCAACGCCGCTCTCGGTTCCGGAGATGATCAACACCGGGCTGTAATCAACACTGTATTGTCTTTATCTGGCTCCTGTATTTTCACATTTGCGATCTCATCACTAATTTCACCAGAAAATAAGATTAGCATGGTCCACATCCAGAATGCAACTTTGGCAGGAGGGGTGGCAGTTGGGGCTGTGGCTAATTTGATGATTCGGCCATTCGGAGCCTTGATCATTGGATCTGGTGCTGGATTATTGTCCACAGTGGGATACCAGTATATCACTGTAGGGTCCACTTTTTATGCTCCTTATAGTCTAGCTTGCATAATTTTCAAGGAAATTAAATATATGAAAAGGAAATCTCTGCAATTTCAATCGATTATCCTCTTTTACACAATTTTACAGAAAAGAATTTAGTTGGTTACAAAAACGAGACAACAGTTAGCGTCTGTTTTTGAGATGGATTGATTGATTGCAAGGAGCAAGGAACACATGCGCATAGCACATAGCGTCGTTTTTTCATGTTTGTTGTTAGTTTAGTTGGATTGACTGTGCGCGTGCGTAAAACGATGACAGCTTTTAGCTATCTTTTGCAACTGTTTCTACTTTTTCATCCAATTATCATTTATATCGTCTTGCACTTAATAGTACAAGTTGATATATTTTTTATTCAATACTATAATTAGCATAGTTCATTACATTATATTATAATCCAATGCAATTAGAGATTGTGTTTAGGATATTTTTAGATGCGAGTTAATTTTTTTATTGAAATAAATATTTTTCCTTTCATAGCCTATGCTGCAAAGGGTGATCGGACTGCATGACACATGCGGGGTGAACAACTTACACGGAATGCCAGGGATTTTGGCAGGCATCATTGGAGCTATTGTTGCAGCCTTTGCAACAGAAAAGGATTATGGAAATAGGTGAATTGTGCCTTTAATAATGAATTTGAACAGTTTTGTTTTGTTATTGATGTTGTATTCATAGTTTGTACCAGGAATATCCAGCTCGGGCTCCATTAGAGAACTCCTCAGAATTGGCAGAAATCCGTAAAGATTTCACTAGCGTGGAAGCCGGAGAAAATCGTGATGCTTTCCATCAAGTATGTAAATCTACTTTATGTAATGAATGCCATGACGTTTGAAGTATTTCGGGGAGGTTACGATCTTGATGATTTCTGCTGCAGGCAATGTTTCAACTAGGTGCTTTGGGAGTGACACTAGCAATTGCTATTGTTGGCGGCGCAGTGACTGGTACGTTTTTAATAAACTTGGAAAAAATAATGCTAGTTTTGTGTTAAAAACACTTTGTATTTAAAAACTAGGATTGCTAATGAGAATACCAGTATTTGGGAAAGTCACGACTGAACAACTATTTGACGACTCAAAACTATGGGAGATCCCGGAAGTCGAAGATGAAGAACATCGACTTGGAGATGATAGTGAGACTGCAAATGACATGGCTTTAGTTGGCAAAGGAGAAAAAGAGCATCGAGTTTAATTTGTAAAATTCGTCTATAATGTTAATTTAGTTTTTAATTATATAGATCAGACTTTTAAGATGATATTCCATGTTTGAATATTTGCATCGCTAGACTTGTACTACTCAGGAATTGAGGTTTGGTATATAACTAAATGCTTATGAGTGAATAAAGATCTAATAATGTATTTTACTTCAGAATCATGATTGTCTTTGCTTTGCATGGATCCCAAAACCGCGCTGTACAATGTAATGCTGATGCTGACAAGGTTTCTGCACGTATTTGTTCACCATTACTACTCATTCGGATATTCGTATATATTAGTTCAGGCTCGACCTACACACTATCTCCGACCATTATGATGCGTGCGCTTGAATCTTTGGAGCAGACTCTGGATTGGATCAATATTTGACATTGTTGAATGAACTGATCGAGAAAATCTAGTCTTGAAACGCCATAATAATTATTCTCACATAATAATTATTTAATACCATAATTCAATAATTTTTCCTTCAAATCAGCAATTCACGTATTTATTTTTTCAAACTCATGGTCACCTGCTAGGGCTTTTCTCATTGTTAAATTATTCTGCCAATTCCTTAAGCAATTTGGACTGGACGATAAATACAATGAGTGAGAATAACGGAATGAGGCAAAGAAAAAGATCGTGTGGCTCAGTGGACGACGGGTAAAAGATATAGTTTTGTTTATTCATTCCCAAATTAGATTTTTGACAATAAAACAATGTCTACATACTATAACCTGTCTAACTCGTCAAACCCGTCAATTATAAGTAATTTCCAGTGACTGGTTGTAATTATCAAAATTTGTTTTCATTTTAGATTACAAGATGAGCTACAAAAACTAAAAGATCTTGTGGACGGACTCGATACGGACAAGAAAGGCAGTTTTACACTTAATAACTCCGTAATGTCCAACGTATTCGGATTGGTGTTTCTTGTCATCACGCTTGTCACAATTTATGCGTTCACTAGCTTGTATCATGCAATTGCAAAAAAATTCTTTTACCCACCAGAGCCATCAGAAAGTTAAATGAAAGCTGTGTAATTTTATTTTTAAACCCAACAACTTGTATGCTATTTAGTTTTTTTTTTTGCTCATATATGTGTAGATGTAGACATAATATCTATTGTCAACAATTTGGTGCAGTGGCAGCGTACACAAATGTGATTAAATACTCAAAAGTTTTGAATATTTCCTAAAAAATTCTTGAGCTTATATTATCACATCATAAGTAGATTTTGTACTATATAGCTCCAAGAAAGTAAAATAAACTTGTCAATCAAAACCTCATTTTTGAAAGCTAATTTTAGCATTTAGTTATACTACAGGTTTAAACTATGTAACAAACAAAAAGGCCCATTGCTTTGTATTAAAAGAATTTGTACATTCACGATAACAAGAATAAAATATTTATTTGCCAGTATGAATAAAATACCGGTCAAATAATTTACTTAAGTCTGTATTAAAGCTGTCAAGTTTGACATGGTTGCATTTTCACATTAAAAAGGCCTTGCGTATTCAACAAAACCTACACTTTCACATAATCGTCCATATTCAATCCAATTTTCATAAAATCCTTCCCACTAAAATAACTTTTACAATGATGCATAACCCATGGAAATACCGGTAGGAAAATCCGTGCCACCCATTTCGGTATTGGGGGTGTATGAATATCAGGTGGACATAAATAAATACCTCTTCTGACACCATCCCTGACATGATGAGGTATGAAAGCGACTAATAATAATAAACTCCAGTGCGGACGGACTGGATATAAAGCTGCAGTGACGATAGATAACAATCCGGTACAATGAAAAATTCCCCGATGAGGAGCATGGATAGCTTTGTGAGGATCCCAAGTTTTAGCAGCCAGAAAATGATCCAAGTCAATGAAAGCAGCTCCCATGGCCACATTCATTAAATTGAGATTTAAATCCCATGGGATAGTGTCCACGATTGACCACGATAAAACCCCTATCCATGTATGGATCCAGGTGTCCAGGAATGCTCGAAATAATGGACATGATTTGACGGAAGGTAATCTTTCAAACTAAACAAAGAGAAACATTGGTGAACCTTGATTCATCATAGTTTATATTGTAATTAGTTCGATGTCGATGTAAGTTTCAGGAAATGCTTACGTAATCTCCAACATCTCCTGCTAAAAGTAGTAGAACTGTTGAAAATGCTTTGACCCATTCTCTTAGCCCCCAATAGTAATTATTCATATTGAACGATTTCGACGATAGAGTGTTTATTTTTTGCAATTAAACCTGTTAGCATTAAATTAAATCCATACAGCATGGTAGCGCTGTGGTATTTGGTACGCGATATTTGGTATAAAATAGACTAGAACAAAATGTACTATGATGGATATTTTGTATGTGGAATAAAGTTTCAAAATTCACAAAACGTTATGAAAATTTTAAACGAGTCATTTTTGCATAATTGTTTTTAAAGCTAGAAGCAGAACTGTTTTGATTTGATTTGATTTGATTTGAGCTCTTTATTAACGTGTTATAACTGTGTCAGTACATAGACTGTTCTTCCCGCAGTAACACAAAATAGTTTACTCACTATACTATAAGTTAGTTGATAAATAAATAATAATGATTTTGTATTACATATACATGTCAAGCATAAATATTATCTCTAGAGCTAGTTAACAATTGAATCAGCTTAAATTTAAACATAAGCTGACTTGTTGCTGCAAATAAAACTTGAATTGTCTGACACATCAAATGCCGCACTTGCGCATTCTATGATCGCAAGTGTTCATCGTTCTGTTCCTTTGTTAAACATTGGCATAAACCGCATAAATCAAATTTG
>Ga0210040_10006256_pt1 | contig 14885 bp, 13 predicted proteins | sample CryGeyCG12114_NA_FD_185462 | JGI IMG/M metagenome (GOLD analysis project Ga0210040, IMG submission 185462) | Groundwater microbial communities from aquifer - Crystal Geyser CG19_WC_8/21/14_NA (SPAdes) (version 2) | ecosystem: Environmental > Aquatic > Deep subsurface > Groundwater | place: USA... | reverse complement strand
CGGGAAGTCGCCCATGAACACCGTCTGGCTCTTGATCTCGCCGGTGGTGTTGTTCATGAACTCGGCGGTGACGAACAGCGGCGCCGCGTAGGTCATGTCCTTGTCCTTGCACTCCTCGAGGGACGCCTTGACGTCCTCGAAGCGCGGGTTGGAGAAGGACAGCGACATCGAGCCGCTGAAGTCCTCGATCGGGGAGATCTCCTCGAGGATCTCGGCCAGACCACCGACCGCGTCGGCCTGGTCCTCGGGGGCGAGGGTGGCCTTCCACGCGGGGCTGCCGACCAGCCAGTCGAAGGAGGCGGTCTGCAGGGCGAGCAGATCCGGCACCTCGAGGGGCTCGTGGATCTTGGCGAACGAGACGCGGAGCGGAGCGCCGGGGATCTTGAGCTGGTCGGCGCCGCCGGTGCGGGGACCGGACTGCGGCTCGACCGGGGTGGTCTGGGTGGTGCCTGACTCGGTGGTGCCGGGGGTGATGCTGGTGGGGCGAGAGCCTGCCAAGATGCGTCCTTCCAAGGACCTCACGACGTGCGGGCGGGTGCTTTTCGTCCTGGGTCGTCGTCGGTATCGGCGAGGCTGACCGCGGATGCCTGATCCGTCTGGCACGGTCACCACGAGGTCACCCGGGGACGTTCCCGGGCACCCCTGGTGACCCGTGTCGGCGGGTCGGCAGTCAGAGGGCAGCGCAACAGGAGACCCTACCCCTACGCTGCGCCGGTGTCCACGCCGGTCCGCGGGAGCGGCCGGGGACCCACTCCCGCGGGTGGCCGGCGCCCGTCCGACGCCACGTCGGGCGGGCGACTCCGGGGAGCGCCGGACCCTCGGGGGCCGACGAGCGGGGTGACTCGCCGGGAATGATGCCAGTGTCCCAGCTGGGCGGGCGCCGCCACGCCGGGAGCCCGGCCGGGTGGCCCGCGGTGGCCGATCAGCTGCTGGTGAGCAGCGTCAGCTCGCTGATCTTCCAGTCCCCGGACACCTGGGTGAGCGTGACCTGGACCGTCTGGGTGCACGCCTGGGCGCCGTCCTCGGTGACGGTGCACTCCGAGCCGCTCGGCGCCTGCTGGGTACCGGAGTTGACGGACTTCACCACGTACTGGCCGAAGACGACGACGGTCGCCTGGTCCTGGGCGCCGTTGATCCGCTGCAACCCCACCTCGGCGACGTCGTAGCTGGTGGTCGCCGAGACCTGCTCGTAGGTGTCGATGATCCCGCCGGTCGACAGGTCCGTGCGGTACTGGTCCTTCAGGTCACCGGTGAGGACGTCGAGCTTGCGCGCGATGCTGCCGTCGGAGTCCTGGTAGTCGTAGGCGTAGAGCGCCTCGACCCCGGAGCGGGCGGCGCTGAACACCGACGCGTCCACGTAGCGGGGGTGCAGCCGCTGCCACACCAGCCACCCACCCCCGGCGGCGCTGAGCAGGCAGGCCACGGCGAGCACGAGTGCCGTCGTCGCGCCCCGGCCCCGACGACGGTGCGGGGCAGCCGGCGTCGACCGGTCCGGGTGCGCCGCGCGGCGCGACCCCCGCCGCGAGGACCTGGCGGGGGCAGCGGCGTCGGACCCGGCGGGCACGGCTGCAGCGTCCCCGACGGCAGCCTCGGGCTGCCGGCTGCGCCGGGTGCTGCGCGGCGCAGCCGGAGCCGGTGCGGCCGGCGCCGTGGTCGTCGGCTGCTCGTCGTCCTCCCGGTCGCGCCGGCTGCCGGCCACCCGCGGGCGCGGGCTCGGTCGAGCGGCGGGGCCGGGCCTGGGGCCGGGCGCCGGGCGCGGTCGCGGGCTGGGCCGGCGGGCCCGGTCGTCGGACCCGTCGCCGGGTCGGTCCTGCTCGGTCATCGTCGGCTCACCGTCCCGTGATCCCGGACAGCAGCCACCGGTCGCCGACCCGCGTCATCTTGATCTCGACCCGGAAGCGCTGCACCTGCGCCTGCTGCGACGCGCTGGTCTGCTGGGTTGACTGGAGCACCGCGAACACCGTCGCCTCGTCGTCGCCGGCCGAGCCCACCGCGGCCCCCACGACCTCGGTGTTCACCACCGCCTGGGCGTCGGTGATCTGCTGGCGCCGCTGGTCCAGCTGGTCCACCGACTCGTCCTTCAGGTCGCCGGTGGTGACGTCGCGGATCTGCTCGATGTCCTCGTCGAGGGTCACGTAGTCGAACGAGGTGACGTCGACGATGCCGGACCGGGCGGCCTGCAGCGCACCCACGTAGTCGTCGGTGCGGACCGCGGAGCTGCCGGGCCGGGTGGCCCACAGCGCGATGCAGCCGGCGAGCAGCAGGACCAGCAGCACGGACAGCGCCGGGACCAGCGGCAGCACCGGCGCGCGCGAGCTGCGGTCGCCGGCGTCCTCCTCGGCCGGCGGGGTGCCGCCGGCGGCGTCGGCCGGGCCGGGGCCGTCCCCCGGGGCGCTGGCGCCGCCGCGGCGCCGCCTGCTCCGCCGGGGTGCCTCCCCGGCGGGGGCTGCGGCCACCGGGGCGTCGGCGACGTCGGTCGTCGTCCCGCCGGAGGTGCGGTCCGCAGCTCCGGTCGCCGGGCCGACCGGGGTGTCGTCTGCCACGCGGGGCTCCTCTCGGTCGATTCGGTCCAGGGCGGTGCAGGGTCAGGGACGGGTCGGTGCAACGGGGCGGCGGTCACCGTAGCGGGGCCGGCCCGGGCCGGGCCGCACCGTGCCGCGGTCAGCCGGCGGTGGTCGAGATCGGCGAGGCGTGCAGCAGGCCGCCGAGCAGTCCGCCCAGCAGGTCGCCGGCGGCCGCCAACGGGTCCGTCGCGGAGCCGGACGCGCCCCCTGGGGAACCGACCCCGCCGGAGCCGCCGATGTTCTGCGCGCCGCGGATGTCCGAACCGCTCTCGTCGACGGAGTTGCCGCCCGGGTCGACGCCGTTGACGACGCCGCAGCTGATGCCGGAGACGTCCTCGGACAGCACGGCCGCCGCGCTCGGCGTGGACCCGCTGTTGATGTACCCGGTGGTGCACGGCTGCGGGTCGCCGGAGTTCAGCACGAAGCCGAAGTGCGCGCGCATCGTGCCGTTGTCATTGCGCACCACGCTGAAGCCGCCGCTGACCGCGTCGGGGTAGGTGGCCAGCATCTGCTCGACGCCGGCCAGCCGGGGGTTGGTGACGTCGTTGAGCACGTCGAGGTAGCGCACGAGCGGCCCCAGGCTCGGGCCGGCGTCCTGGACCAGCGTCTGCAGCGCGGCGCCGGCGTCGGGGGCGTTCACCAGCAGCGAGCGGATGTCGGGGTCGCTGCTGACCAGGGTGTCGCTCAGCGCCCGCAGGTCCCGGGCCCAGGACTCGATGGCCGACCGGGACTCCGCCTGGGTGTCCAGCACGGTCTGCCCGTCGGTGATCAGCTGCAGGGTCTGCGGCAGCGACTGCTCCGCCCGGGTCAGCAGCAGGTCGCCGTTGTCGATCAACCGGCCGAGGTCGTCACCGGAACCGGCGAACGCGGTGCCCAGCTCGTCGACGACCGTGCGCAGGTCGTCGGTGTCGATCGAGCCCACCAGCTCGTCCACGTCCAGCAGCAGCTGCTCCACCGGGATCGGGATGCCGGTGCGGCTGACCGGGATCTGCCCGCCGTCGGTGAGGTAGGGGCCCTGGTCGTCGTCCGGCCGCAGGTCGACGTACTGCTCCCCCACCGCGCTGCGGTTGGCGACGACGGCAGCGGTGTCGGCCGGGATCTCCGGCGCGTCCGGGTCCAGGGTCAGGGTGACCCGGACGCCGTCGTCGGTGAGCTGCATGTCGCTGACCCGGCCGACGCCGACGCCGCGGTAGGTGACCTCGGCGTTGACGAAGATGCCACCGGAGTCGCTGAAGTCGGCGGCGACGTCCATGCCGTCCCCGAAGAGCAACCGGTCGAGCCCGACGTAGCGGAAGCTGACGAAGGAGATGCCCAGCAGCGCGACCAGCGCGAAGCCGATGAGCTGCAGGCGGACCTTGCGAGTGATCACGGTGTGCTCCCGATCCCGGGCAGGCCGGGCAGCCCGTCGGTGGCCTGCGTCAGGTCGGGGACCACGCCGGTGATGCCGGACAGGGCCGGGACCAGCGACTCCACCCCCGTCTCGGCTCCGGTGGCGGCCGAGGTGCCGCTGTCCCCGGTCCCGCCGGTGCCCGTCGCGGCCGCGCTGCGGCAGGACTGCGCCGCGGTGTCGGTCAGGTCCACCACCCGCAGTGCGCCGGTGGCGGGGTCGACGACGTAGCGGCAGAGCAGCTCCGCCAGGTCCAGGTCCAGCGTCGCGGTCATGTTGGTGAACAGCGCGTAGCCGCCGGTGCGCAGGTCCTGCCGGGTGTTGAGCGCGGACAGCGAGCTGGCCGGGAACGGGTAGGTGAGCAGCAGGTCCAGCGACTCGGCCAGGTCCGGGCCGGCGGCGGCCAGCTGGGAGAGCACCGGTTGCAGCAGCTGCAGGTCCGCCACGGTGTCCGCACCGGCCTGCTCGATGACCCGGGTACCGACGTCGCCGAGGGCGGCCAGGCTCTGCAGCATGCCGACCAGCAGGTCGCGCTGGTCCTCCAGCACGTCCAGGCCGGGGCCGATGCTGTCCAGCGCGGTGGTGATCGTGCCGGTGCGGGCGGCCAGCGTCGTGGCGAGGGCGTTGACGCTGTCCAGCGCCCGGTTGATCTCCGTCTTCTGCGCGTCCAGGCCACCGATGAAGGTGTCCAGCTGGGTCAGGGTGTCCCGGACGGCGTCCTCACGGCCCTCCAGCGCCTGGCCGAGCTCGGAGTTGATCGTCTGCAGCTGGGCGATGCCGCCGCCGTTGAGCACCAGCGAGAGGGCGCCCAGCAGCTCCTCGACCTCCACGTTGCGGTTGGTCCGGTCCAGCGTGATCAGCGCACCGTCGTCCAGCGAACCGGTGGACTCCTCGTCGCCGGGGGCGGCGAGCTCGACGTACTTCTCCCCCAGCAGGGAGGACTGCTGGATCATCGCCACCGCGTTGGCCGGCAGGTCCACGTCCCCGTCGACCTCGACGGTGACCACGGCGGTCCAGTCGTCGGACAGGGTGATGTCCTCGACCCGGCCCACCGGGACGTCGGCCACCCGGACACCGGACTGCGGCACCAGGTCCAGCACGTCGGCGAACTGGATCTGCACCCGGTAGGAGTCCGAGCCGACGTCGGCGCCGCCGGGCAGGTCGAAGGAGTAGGCGCCGCGGAACCCGCAGCCGGACAGCAGCAGGGCGGCGGCCAGCAGGGCAGCGCTGCGGCGGGTGGCGGTCACGGGGCGGTCACCGCCGGGAGCCCGGGCAGCACCACGCTGCCGGCGCCACCGCCGCCGGAGCCGAAGATGCCGTCGAGCAGCTCCTGCAGGTCGGGCGTCCCGTTCCCGTTCAGGTCGTCCACGCCGCCTGCGGCGTCCGGGTCGCCGGACAGCAGCCGGGCGCAGATCTGCTCGGTCGGCGGCAGCGTCAGCAGCTCGGTCAGGCTCGACAGGTCGACGTCTCCGAACCCGAGCCGACCCGAGGACTGCAGCAGCTGGCAGACGACGATCTCGGCGTTCGCGGACCCCAGCGAGTTGTCCCGCGTGTCCAGCGTGCCGGTGTCGGGGTTGTAGGCCCGGCTCACGTTGCTCAGCGCGGCCGGGGCGACGTCGAGCACCTCGGCCAGCGCGCTGCGCTGCTGCACCAGGGTCAGCGTCACATCGGCCAGCCGGTCGACGTTCGTGGTCACCAGTGCGGTGTTCTGCTGCACGAAGGTGGCGACCTGCCCCAGCGCGGAGGACAGCAGCGCGATCGCCGCGGCCAGGTCCTCGCGCTCACCGGCCAGCTGGGCGGAGACGGCGGCCAGGTTGTCGTTGAGCTGGCCGACCTGGGCGTCGACCGAGGCCAGCGCGGTGGTGAAGACCTGCAGGTTCTCCACGGAGGAGAACAGGTCGTCGCGCCCCTCGGCCAGCGTGCGCACCGCCTGGGAGAAGCCGGTCAGGGTCTGGTTCAGCGCCGCGCCGTTGCCGTCGAGGTTGGCTGCACCGGTGCGCAGCAGGTCCTGCAGAGCGCCGTCGGCGTTCGCGCCGGTGGGGCCCAGGGCGACGGAGAGGTCGTCCAGCGCGCCGTACACCTGGTCCAGCTCGACCGGGGTGGCGGTCCGCTCCAGCGGCAGCTCCGCGCCGTCGGTCATGGTCGGCCCACCGGTGTAGACCGGCGCGAACTGGACGTAGCGGTCGGAGACCAGCGAGGGCGCCAGCACGACGGCGTCCGCGTCGGCCGGGATGTCGTAGTCGTCGTCGACCAGCATGTCCACCCGCACCCGGTCGCCCATCGGGACGACGTCGGTGACCGTGCCGACCGCGATGCCGAGCACCCGCACGTCCGAGCTCGGGTACAGGCCGACGGCGGCGTTGAACCACGCGGTGACCCGCATCTGCCCGGCCGGCTTGAGCACCGTCCAGCCCAGGGCACCCACCAGCACCACCGCCGCCAGCAGCGCCACGGTGCGCTGCAACTTCCCCGTCATCAGCCGGCTCCTGTAGTGCAGGTCGAGGGACCGCCGACCGCCGGGCTGCCGCCGCACAGCACCGAGGAGACGACCCCGGGGATCAGGTTGTCCACGAAGCTGTCGAACCAGCGGCCGTTGCCCAGGGTGTTGGTGAACACCCGGACGAACGGCGCCAGGTTCGCCACGGTGGCGCCCAGCTGCTGGCGGTTGCGGGACAGCAGGTCGGTGACCGTGGACAGCTGCGCGAGCGCCGGCGTCAGAGCCGACGTGTTGTCCTGCACCAACCCGGCCAGCTGCGTCGACAGCGTCTGGGTGCTGGTGAGGATGGAGTCGATCAGCTCGCGACGCTCCTGCACCTCGGTGAGCAGCGTGTTGGAGTCGACGATCAGCTTGGTGAACTCACCGTTGCGGTCGGCGAGCACCTGGGTCACGTCCCGGGTGGCCGACAGCAGCTGCTGGAGCTGCTGGTCGCGGGAGGCGATGGTCTGCGACAGCCGGGACAACCCGTCGAGTGAGGTGCGCACCTCCTCGGGCGTGCCGGAGAGGGTCTCCGACAAGGTCTCGAAGGAGGCGGCCAGCTGGCCGGTGTCGATCGAGTCGACCGTGTCGGACAGGCCGGCGAACGCCTCGACGACGTCGTAGGGCGACGCGGTCCGGGCCACCGGGATCGGCTCGTCGGAGTCCAGCGCCTCCTCCCCGCGCGGCACCAGGGCCACGTACTTCGCGCCGAGCACCGTCTCGATCTTGATGGCGGCCTCGCTGCGGTCACCGACGAAGGCGTCCTCGACGCGGAACTCCACGGTGACCGCGCCGTCCTCCAGCTGCAGGCCCTCGACCTGGCCGACCTTCACCCCGGCCACCCGCACCGGGTCGTCGGGCTTGAGCCCGGCAGCCTCGGTGAACTGGGCGCGGTAGACCGTGCCGCCGCCGATCAGCGGCAGCGACGCGGTGTTGAAGGCCAGCACCACCAGCAGCAGGATCACGCCGAGGCTGATCCCGCCGATGACCGCCGGGTTGCGGTCGCGGAACGGCTTGCTCTGCCTGGCCATCAGCTGCACCCCGCCGCTCCGCTGTTGGCCGGGCTGGCCGGGATCGGGGTCGCGGTGGTCTGGCCGGGCAGCGTCACGTTGCCGTTGGCGGCGCAGAGGTAGAAGTTGAACCAGCTCCCGTTGACCGCGGTCCGGGTGACCAGGTCCAGCTTGGTGGGGGTCAGCTGCAGGAAGTCCTCGAGCACGTCGCTGGAGTCGGCCAGGTTCGTGGACAGGTCGCCGAGGGCCTGGATGTCGGCCGCCAGCGGCGGCCGTGCCTGGGCGAGCAGGTCGCTGGTGGACACCGCCAGCCCGTCGATCGTCTGCAGCGAGTCGAAGATCGCGTCCTTGTCCGCGGCCAGCCCCGTGACGAACTGCTGCAGGGAGACGACCAGGTCGCTCAGCTGCTGGTCGCGGGCGGCGACCGTGCCCACGACGGTGTTCAGGTTGTCGATCACGCTGCCGATGACGGCGTCCTTGTCCGCCAGCGAGGAGGTCAGCGAGGCGACGTGGCCCAGCAGGCTCTCCACCGTGCCGCCCTCGCCCTGGAACACCTGGATCACCTCGAAGGACAGCCGGTTCACGTCCTCGGGGTCCAGCGCCTGGAACAGCGGCTGGAACCCGCCGAACAGCGTGGTGAGGTCCAGCGCCGGCTTCGTCCGGGCCAGCGGGATGAGACCGCCGGCGTCCAGCGTGCGGCCGCCGGACCCGTCCCCCTCGGTGAGCGCGACGTAGCGCTGGCCGACCAGGTTCCGGTAGCGGATGGTGGCCTGCACGCCGGCCGGCAGCCGGACGTCGGAGGCGACCTCCAGGCCGACCTCGGCGGTGGCTGCCGAACCCTGCTGGCGCAGGCCGATGTCGGTCACCTGGCCGACCCGGACGCCGGCGATGCGCACCTCGTCCCCGGCCACCAGGCCGGCCACGTCGGTGAACTGCGCCCGGTAGGCCGTCTGCTCCCCGTAGCCGGCGTTGGTGATGGTGGCGATCAGCACGTAGCTGGCCAGGACGGTCACCAGCGCGAAGACGGTCAGCTTGACGATCGGTGCGGCCAGCCCTCTCACGGGATCACCACCTGCGTCCCGCGCAGCAGCGGAGCCAGCGTGGCGGCGGACAGGTCGGAGACCTCCGCGGGGTCGACGCCGGTCTGGTAGCCGAGCAGCCCGCGGACGAAGTCCAGCTCCGCCGAGGAGCCGGCCAGCCCGCCCCGGGTCCCGCCGTCGTCGAGCGCGACCGGCCAGGAGTTGCCCAGGACGCCGCCGAGCGGGGAGGCCGGCGCCGCCCCCGAGCCGGCGTCGCCCGCACCGCCGTCCGCGGAGTCGACGCCGTCCGGCTGGGGGTCCGCGTCGTAGAAGTCCCCGTCGGCGGTGGCGGCGATCAGCCCGTCGATGTCGTCCAGGCCCGCGCACGAGGGCCCCGGCTGGGCGACGTACGCCGGCTGGTCGCCGGGCACGTAGGGGTTGCGGGGCGGGAACTGCACCGTGATGTCCAGGTTCAGCGCCGGGTCGCCGTCGGCACCGAAGGCCTCGCTGATCAACGGGTTGAACCGGGCCAGCCCGTCGAGCAGGCAGGGGTACTCCGGGGAGTACTCGGCGAGCAGACCGAGCACCGGGCGGGAGCTCTGCGCCAGCGAGATCAACGAGGCCTCGTTCTCGGTGAGGAAGTCCGTGGCCGTCGCCGCGGAGGCGTCCACCACGGTGAAGGTGCGGCGCAGCTGCTCGGACTGGTCGACCAGGGTGTTGCCGGTGACCGAGAGGTTGTCCAGCACGGCGAGCAGGTCGTCCGCGGCCGAGTCGTAGGTGTCCGCGACGTCGGCGATCCGCGAGATGTCCGCCTGCAGCTGGGGCAGCACGGTGTTGACCTGCCCGACGTAGGAGCCCAGCGTCGCCAGGTTCGCGCCCAGCTCGTCGCCGCGACCGCGCAGCGCGTCGGCGAGCGCGCCGAGGGTGTAGCTGAGGTCCTGCGGGGACACCGCCTGCAGCAGCGGGAGCAGGTCGTCCACGACCCGCTGCAGCTCGATGGCGTTCTCGCTGCGGTCCTGGTCGATGACGTCGCCCGCGGCGAGCTTCGCGCCGCTCGGTTCGGCCGGCGGCACGAGGGAGACGAACCGCTCGCCGAACAACGTCTTGGGCAGCAGCCGGGCGCTCACGTCGGCCGGGATGTCGGCCAGCCGGTCGGGGTCGATGGCCATGGTGATCGTGGCCCCCTCGGCGTCCGCGGAGACCGAGCGCACGTCGCCCACCAGCACGCCGCGGATCTTGACGTCGCTGGCCTCCTGCAGCTGGTTGCCGATCGTGTCGGTCTTCAGGGTCACCTCGACCGCGCCGCTGAACGCCTTCTGGTACTGCGCCACGGCCAGCCCGAGCAGCAGCACCAGGACGACGAGGAACGCCAGGCCCTGCAGTCGTCGGCGCAGCACCGCGCCCCTCCCACCCGCGCTCACCCGGCGATCCGCACCGTCGTCGTGGAGCCCCAGATGGCCAGGGACAGGAACAGGTCGATGACGTTGACGGCCACGATGGAGAACCGGACCGCACGACCCACGGCGAGCCCGACCCCCGCCGGGCCGCCGGCGGCGCGGTAGCCGTAGTAGCAGTGGGTCAGGATGATCACCACGGCGAAGACCAGCACCTTGATGAAAGACCACAGCACGTCCTGCGGGGGCAGGAACAGGTTGAAGTAGTGGTCGTAGGTGCCGGTCGACTGCCCGTAGACCTGGGTGCTGATCGTCCGGGTGGCGAAGTAGCTGGTCAGCAGGCCGATGACGTAGAGCGGGATGACGGCCACGAAGCCGGCGATGATCCGGGTGGTGACCAGGAACGGCAGCGACGGGATGCCCATCACCTCGAGGGCGTCGATCTCCTCGTTGATCCGCATGGCGCCGATCTGGGCGGTGAACCCGCAGCCCACGGTGGCCGACAGCGCCAGCCCGGCGACCAGCGGGGCGATCTCCCGGGTGTTGAAGTAGGCGGAGAGGAACCCGGTGAACGCCGAGGTGCCCAGCTGGTCCAGCGCCGCGTACCCCTGCAGCCCCACCTCGGTGCCGGTGAAGAAGGACAGGAAGGCGATCACCCCGACGGTGCCGCCGATGACCGCCAGCGCCCCGGTGCCGAAGGTGACCTCGGCCAGCAGCCGCATGGTCTCCCGCTTGTAGCGGCGCAGCGTGCGCGGCGTCCAGGCCAGCGCCCGGCCGTAGAAGCCCAGCTGGTCGCCGAGGTCGTCCAGCGTGGACAGCGGCTTGCGGTAGACCGTGCGCACCAGCCGGCGGGTGCGCACCTTGACCCGGTCGCCGGGTGAGAGCAGCGCCATCACTGCCCCTTCGGCGGGACGAGCTGGAAGTAGATCGCGGTGATCACGAAGTTCACCGCGAACAGCAGCAGGAACGTGATGACGACGGACTGGTTCACCGCGTCGCCCACGCCCTTGGGCCCACCGTCGGCGCGCAGCCCCTTGTAGCTGGCCACGATCCCGGCGATCAACCCGAAGATCAGCGCCTTGATCTCCCCGGACCAGAAGTCCTGCACCTGCGCCAGCGCGCTGAACGAGGCGAGGTAGGCCCCCGGCGTCCCGCCCTGAAGGATCACGTTGAAGAAGTAGCCGCCGGTGACCCCGACCACGCTGACCAGCCCGTTGAGCAGCACGGCGACCACCATCGACGCCAGCACCCGGGGCACGACCAGCCGCTGGATCGGGGAGATGCCCAGCACCTCCATGGCGTCGATCTCGTCCCGGATCTTGCGCGCCCCGAGGTCGGCGGCGATCGCCGAACCACCGGCGCCGGCGATCAGCAGCGCGGTGACGATCGGGCTCGCCTCGCGCAGCACCGCCAGCACCGAGGCCGAGCCGGTGAAGGACTGGGCGCCGAGCTGACGGGTCAACGACCCCAGCTGCAGCGCGATGACCGCGCCGAAGGGGATCGCCACCAGCGCCGTCGGCAGGATCGTCACGCTGGCCACGAACCAGGTCTGCTGGATGAACTCGCGCAGCTGGAAGGGCCGCCGGAAGATCGCCCGACCGGTGTCCAGGCCGAAGGCGAAGAGGTTGCCACTGGCCCTGAGCGGGCGCAGCGGGGAGAACTTGCCGTCCAGCAGGCCGGGTGCCCCGGGTCGGCCGGGCGCGCTGGTCACCGCTCCCCCCGCGGCCCGGGCACACCGCCGGCGGCGATCTCGGCACCGGGCTCGGTACGCCAGTGCCGACCGGTCGAGGGGGCGCCGGTCGGGGCCGGGGTCGGCTCGTAGACCCTGGCGTCGGACATCGCCAGCAGCTCCGGCGGCAGCGAGGCCCGGATCGCGTCGGCGGTGGCCGGGTCGTAGGTGTGCAGCTCCCGGGCCACCCGCTCCTGGCGCCGCCGGGCACCCTGGCGCTCGGGCAGGCCCGGCGAGGGCTCCAGCTGCGGCGGGACGGCGTCCCCGCCGGAGGCGCCCTTGGGGCCCACGCCGTTGTGCGCATCGCCCCCGCGGGCCTCCAGGGCGGCCATCTCCGCCTCGACCTGGGCGACGTCCTTCTCCTCGCTCATCCCGATCGGGCCCTCGCGGCGACCGTTCAGGAACTGCCGGACCACCGGCTCCTGGCTGGTCAGCAGCTGCTCGCGCGGCCCGAACATGACCAGCTGTCGGCGGAAGAGCAAGCCCAGGTTGTCCGGCACGGTGCGGGCGGTGCCGATGTCGTGGGTGACGATCAGGAAGGTGGCGTCGATCTGCGCGTTCAGGTCGACGATCAGCTGGTTGAGGTAGGCCACCCGGACCGGGTCCAGCCCGGAGTCCGGCTCGTCGAAGAGGATGACCTCGGGGTCCAGCACCAGCGCCCGGGCGATGCCGGCCCGCTTGCGCATACCGCCGGAGATCTCACCGGGGAGCTTCCCCTCGGTGCCGGTGAGGCCGACCATGTCCATCTTCTCCAGGACGATTCGGCGGACCTCGGACTCGCTCTTCCTGGTGTGCTCGCGCAACGGGAAGGCGACGTTGTCGTAGAGGTTCATCGAGCCGAAGAGGGCGCCGTCCTGGAACAGCACGCCGAAGAGCCGGCGGACGTCGTAGAGCTCGCGCTCGCTGCACCGGACGATGTCGGTGTCGGTCATCACGATCGAGCCCTGCTCGGGCTTGAGCAGCCCGACCAGCGACTTCAGGAACACCGACTTGCCCGTGCCGGAAGGCCCGAGCATCACCGAGATCTCCCCCGGCGGGAGCGTCAGGGTGACATCGGTCCAGATGTTCTGGCTGTCGAAGGTCTTGGTCAGCCCTTCGACGTGCACCGCCACACCCACGAATGCCTCCCCGAACTCCGGCTGCGTCGCCGGTCCAGCCGCCCCCGCCGTGATGGGCCACGGCAGTGTGCGACGTCCCGACCCTGGTCGCGACCTACTGATGGGTAACGACGACGCGGCCAAGAGGTTACGTGCATCACTCGGAGGACGTGACGGGGGTCGCCCCGCGCGTGTCGCCGGGTGGGCGTCCGCACGGCCGACCGACCCGGGCTCGCAGCAGGGGCCGCCCTCCGGGAGGAGGACGGCCCCTGCTGTGCAGCGCGGTGGTGCAGTTCCCCGGTCAGCCCGGGGAGGGGGTCACGTAGCCGTGACCTACCCGGCGATCGAGACCGCCGGGCGGGGGGTCACTTGACGGTGACGGTGGCGCCGGCGCCCTCGAGCGAGGCCTTGGCCTTCTCGGCAGCGTCCTTGGCGACCTTCTCCAGCACCGGCTTCGGCGCGTTGTCGACCAGGTCCTTGGCCTCCTTGAGGCCGAGCGAGGTCAGCGTGCGCACCTCCTTGATGACCTGGATCTTCTTGTCGCCGGCGGCCTCGAGGATGACGTCGAACTCATCCTGCTCGGCCGGGGCCTCGGCGGCCGCGCCGCCGCCGCCACCACCGGCAGCCGCAACAGCCACGGGGGCGGCAGCGGTGACGTCGAAGGTGGTCTCGAACTCCTTCACGAAGTCGGACAGCTCCAGGAGCGTCATCTCCTTGAAGGCGTCGAGCAGCTCGTCAGTGGAAAGCTTGGCCATGGTGTCTCCTTGAGGGGGTCAGTCGGTGCTGGCCGCGGTGTCCGCGGCAGCATCGGTGGTGGTGTCGGTGGTGGTGTCGGCAGCAGCGGTGTCCTGGGCGGCCGGAGCAGCGGCGTCCTCGGCGGCAGCGGTCTCGCTGCCCCCCTCGGACTCCTTCTTCTCCTGCAGCGCGGCAGCCAGCCGGGCGACCTGCGACAGCGGGGCCTGGAACAGCCCGGCAGCCTTGGTCAGGTTGCCCTTCATGGCGCCGGCCAGCTTGGCCAGCAGGACCTCACGGGACTCGACGTCGGCGAGGCGGGTGACCTCGGCTGCGTCGACCGTGCGGCCCTCGACCACGCCGCCCTTGATGACCAGCAGCGGGTTGGCCCGCGAGAAGTCACGAATGGCCTTCGCGGCCTCGACCGGGTCGCCGGAGATGAAGGCGATCGCGGTGGGACCGGTGAGCAGCGGGGCCAGGTCGGAGTGACCGACCGAGTCCGCTGCCCGCTTCGTCAGCGTGTTCTTGACGACGGCGTAGCTGCTGCCCGCACCGAGGGAACGGCGCAGCTGGGTCAGCTGCGCAACGGTGAGCCCGCGGTACTCGGTGAGCACGGCCGCACTGGAGTTCTGGAACCGCTCGGTGATCTCCTCGATCACCGCGGCCTTCGCCTGCGTGGGCATGGGCCTCCTCTCGTCTGTCGGGCGACCACCGGCGGCGTGCGCTCGGTGCGATCAGGGCCCGGAGACGAGGAACGCCCCGGCGCAGGGCGCACGGGGCGAGGGACCGGCCGGATCCGGGTGAAACCGGGCCAGACCTGTTCGTCGTACCGTCCACCTGCGCAGGACGCCCGGGGATCCGGACCTTCGATCGCACGCGGACGTGCGACGACCAGCGGTCTTGGGGGGAACGGGGGCAAGACTACGCCATCGCTGCGCCGGCGGGCTCCGGGCCCATCCGCGGCACCCACGACCCGCGAACGTCCTCCGACGTCGATGCCTCGAACAGGAGCTCCCGCGCTCCGACCGCGCGGTCGCCGGCCGGCTCGCCGGGGTCGTCTCCGAGGTGCTCGGCGACCTGCCGGTGCGGCTCCGCGGACGACCAGCTCCCGGCGCGGATTCGCCGAGGACGTGCAGCGCACCAGCGGGTTCGTCCCCCACCCTCCCCGCAGCTGAGGCCGCTCCCAGGACGCGCGACGGCGCCGCCCCCCGTGGGGGACGGCGCCGTCGGCGTCACCGGGTCGTGGCTCAGGCGGAGGCCTCGTCCACGGTCAGGTTGCGGGTGCGGTTCGGGTCGACTGGGATGCCCGGGCCCATCGTGGTGGAGAGGGTGACCTTGCGCAGGTACCGGCCCTTGGCGGCCGACGGCTTGGCGCGGAGCACCTCGTCGAGCGCGGCGGCGTAGTTCTCCACCAGCTTCTCCTGGTCGAAGGAGGTCTTGCCGATGACCATGTGCAGGTTGGCCTGCTTGTCGACGC
>Ga0210040_10006255_pt1 | contig 14886 bp, 14 predicted proteins | sample CryGeyCG12114_NA_FD_185462 | JGI IMG/M metagenome (GOLD analysis project Ga0210040, IMG submission 185462) | Groundwater microbial communities from aquifer - Crystal Geyser CG19_WC_8/21/14_NA (SPAdes) (version 2) | ecosystem: Environmental > Aquatic > Deep subsurface > Groundwater | place: USA... | reverse complement strand
CAGCCGCTCGACGTAACCGGCCAGCTCCTCCGCGTCGCGGGGATCGGCGTCACGACCCCAGCGCAGCGGCAGGACGTACTCCAGCGGCAGGGTCTGCAGGGGCAGGGCGTGCTCCGCCGGCTGCGGTCCCGGAGCGGACGGAGCGAGAGAGGCGGCTCGCATGCCCCGCCACTACCCGGGCGCTACTGCTTCGAACAGTCGAGCCGGGATCAGCGCGAGACGGACGCGGTTCGGCCCGACTAGGCCGAGTGTGACGGCACGCCCATCTGCTCGCACGACTTCCCCTGCAAGTCGTCACAGTCAAGATTGCGTTAACGCCGGGCTGGGGCAGGAGGGTCAGATGTTCTTCGCCCAGTCCTTGGCTAGCTCACGAATTTCACGTTCGTCGTAGGTCGTGCCGCACTGCTCGGCCAGCCGCTCCAGGAGGCGAAGCTCGTTCACGTTCGCCTTCCCGTCCACCGCCGAGGCAACTACCGCCGATTCATAGATGGCCGTAAGATCGCCCTCCGCCGCGTCGAGCATCGACCAGACCATGGCGTGGTCCAGATCGATCGTGCGTTCCAGCTCCGTTAGGGCGACAGCCTCCGTTCCCAGGTCAGACACATTCAGAGCGACGTGTCTGAGCAGGGCCCGCTCATTCTCGTGCACCAGTGCGTCGGCCTTCGCCGTCATCCACAGAACCCAGAGCAGAGCATCAGGATGCGCAGTTCGCTCCGTCATGCGTCGAGCGGCTTCGACGATGCGTCCCTCGACGCGGAACTGTCTCCTGGCGTGCGCTCCCGCAGTTCGGGTTGACCAGTAGTTGACGGCCGCGGACAGAGGAACCCCCACGACGGGGAGGCTGAACTTCACGATGTTGCGTTGCAGCAGGTGCTTCCCGATCACAGGAAGGCTCTTTGCGGTCGCGAGCGTGCCCCCAGAGAAGACTTTCTTGACCAAGGGTCGGAGAAAGACCGGCACACCCTTGCCGACGGCTACCCGACCTGCTTCTCCAGCCTGGATCACGAAGGCGATCCGAATCAGCTTCCATTGGTCCTCCACGTTGTCCAGATCGAGCGGCACGCCGTAGAGCACGGCGATGTCCCAGGCGAGCCGCAGCTGGAGCTGTGTGGTGTAGGCAAGATCAAGAGCAAAGCTCGCGCCAGCCGCTGGGAGGGTCAACGGTGAGGCTGCACCTCCGGTTCCGATCGTCGCCGCAACGACTCCTGTATAAGCGGCCGCGCTAAGGCCACCCTCTATAGCGGCGTAACGCGCAGCCAGCTGGATACGCGCCGAAACGACAGCGTCGGGCGGTACGCCACGGTATTTGTCCTTGAAGTACTGGGCATCCACCGTAGTGGCGTACGAGTGCAGCGCGTGGGTGAGGAGCTCAGCAAACCAGTTCCCGCTACGGAGATCGTCCATGCTGAGGTTGCCGATCATGCTTCGGAGCCGGTCGAGCTCCGCCTGGACACGGCCACGTTCTTCCTCGGTACCGTCGAGAACCTCATCAGCAGCGCCGGCGCTCGGCCCGTCGGTAGTGAACGCGTCTGCGGCTTCGTCGTTGTGTCGCTCGTCCACAGTCTCTCCTTCGCCGAATTCGCCGACATGGCGAGCATCGGCGCGCCAGTGTGGCACGAGGCCGACGGCTCGTCATGGAGTAGTAAGAGGTTGCACACCCGCCCTGCCAAGACCCTGCTGGTGCACGACGAGCCCCTAGTCGACGCTCAGAACAGCCGGATCGGGTCGATCACGTCGGCGAGGATCAGGACGGCGCCCGAGACGGCGATGAGCGAGCCGACGACGTACGCCACCGGCAGCATCTTGGCCGTGTCGACGAACCCGGGGTCGGGGCGCCTGCGCAGCGCCGCGAGCCGGCGGCGGACCGCCTCGTAGATCGCGCCCGCGATGTGGCCGCCGTCGAGCGGCAGCAGCGGGACGAAGTTGAACAGGGCGACGAAGAGGTTGACCGAGCCCAGCACCGTGAACAGCGCGGCCGCCTTGTCGGCGGTCCCGATCTGGTGGGTCGAGGCGATCTCCCCCGCGGCCCGGCTGGCGCCGAGGATGCTCATCGGCCCGTACATGTCACGGGGCTTGCCCGTGACGAGGTTGTAGCCGGTGTAGAAGACCTTGGCCGGGAAGTGCACGAGCGCCACAGCGGTCTGCTCGGTCATGGTCCACATGTCCTGGACCACCGCGACCGGTCCGCCCCGCACCCGTTCGACCGTCGGCACCACCCCGAGGAACCCGGCGGCCACGCGCTTCGACGGGTCGAGCGCGTCGGCGACGCCTTGGACGACGGTGCTGACGGTCGGCAGCTCCACGCGCTGACCGCCACGCACCACGCTCAGCTGGGCCGGGCGGTCGAGGTTGCCCCGGATCAGCGTGGACACCTCGCCCCACGAGCTCACGGTCCGCCCGTCGAACGCGACGATCCGGTCGCCGGGCTGCAGGCCCATCTGCGCGGCCGGGGTCGGCGCCCTGCCCGCGCAGCTCGTGTCGGTCGCGTCGCCGGGGACGATGCAGGCCTGGACCTCGGAGACGGTCAGCTGGGGGCGGGACACGCCGTACGTCGCCGTCACCCCGAGCAGCAGGCCGAAGGCCAGCAGGATGTTCATGGTCGGCCCACCGGCCATGATGATCATCTTCTGCCAGGAACGCTTCTGGTAGAACAGCCGGCCCTCGTCGGCGGGGGTGATGTCCTCGTACTCGACCGACCGGGCCTGGTCGGCCATGGTCTGGAACATCCCGGTGCGCGTGCGCCGGACCTGGTCGGGGTGCTCGCGGCTCGGCGGGTACATGCCGACGAAGCGGACGTAGCCGCCCAGCGGTATCGCCTTGATGCCGTACTCGGTCTCGCCGCGCCGGGTGGACCACAGCGTCTTCCCGAAACCGACGAAGTACTGGGTCGTCTTGACGCCGAAGAGCTTGCCGGGGACGAGGTGGCCGATCTCGTGCAGCCCGATCGAGGCCATCACCAGGCCGAAGAAGACGACCGCACCGACGACGTAGACGACGATGTGCATCAGGTTCTCGCCACTCCTCCACCGTCGACCAGCTCCACGGCACGCTCCCGCGCCCAGACGTCGGCCGCGAGCACCCCGTCCAGCGTCAGGTCGGCGCCCACGACCAGCCTCGAGCGTACGTCCGCGTCGGTCCCCCGGTGCGGCGTCGCGGTCTGCGGGCGCACGTGCTCGGACAGGACCTCGGCGATCACGTCGACGATGCCGAGGAAGGGCAGCCGGCCCTCGTGGAAGGCGTCGACGCACACCTCGTTCGCGGCGTTGTAGACCGCGGGCGCGCTGCCCCCGTGCCGGCCCGCCTTCCGCGCGAGCTCGACGGCCGGGAACGCCTCGGAGTCCAGCGGCTCGAAGGTCCACTCCTGAGCACGCGTCCAGTCCATCGCCGCCGCGGCCCCCGGCACCCGGTCGGGCCAGCCCAGCGCCAGCGCGATCGGCAGCCGCATGTCGGGCGGCGAGCACTGCGCGATGGTCGAGCCGTCGACGAACTGGACCATCGAGTGCACCAGCGACTGGGGGTGCACGACGACGTCGATCCGGTCGAGCGGGACCTCGAAGAGCAGGTGCGCCTCGAGCAGCTCGAGGCCCTTGTTGACCAGGGTGGCCGAGTTCGTGGTGATGACCCGGCCCATGTCCCAGGTCGGGTGGGCCAGCGCCTGGGCCGGCGTCACGTCGGCCAGCTCGGCCTGCGTACGACCACGGAACGGTCCCCCGCTCGCGGTCAGGACCAGTCGGTCGACCTCGACGGCTCGGCCACCGCGCAGGCACTGCGCGATCGCCGAGTGCTCGGAGTCCACGGCGACGATCTGACCGGGGGCCGCCGCGGCGAGGACCAGCGGACCGCCGACGACGAGGGACTCCTTGTTCGCCAGCGCGAGCACCGCACCGGACCGTAGGGCGGCGAGGGTCGGTGCGAGCCCGGTCGACCCGGTGATCCCGTTGAGGACGACGTCGCACGGGTACGCGGCCAGCTCGGTCGCCGCGTCGGGACCGGCGATGATCCGCGGCAGCCGGGTGTCGCCGGTGGACCAGCCGCGTCGCTGCGCCTCCGCGTAGAACGCGAGCTGGAGGTCCTGCACGGTGGTCGCGCGGGCGACGGCGACGACCTGCGCCCCGGTCTCGAGCGCCTGGCGGGCCAGCAGCGGCGCCGACGCCCCGCCGGCGGCGAGCCCGACCACGCGGAACTCCTCCGGGTGGCGGGCCATCACCTCCAGCGCCTGGGTCCCGATGGAGCCGGTGCTGCCCAGCACCACGACGTCACGCATCCCGCCAGTGTGGCAGGGGGTGCCGCCCGGGCACCTCGGTCGCGCCGGCCGAGCGTCAGGTCACGGTCAGGTGCCGCTCGGCCCAGCGCCTGAGCTCGTCCATCGCCGGCACGAGGGCACGTCCGGCCTCGGTGAGGGCGTACGTGACCGACACGGGCGGGCCGCTGTCCACGAGCCGGGTGACGATGCCGGCCGCGGCCAGGCCGGAGAGGCGGTCCGACAGCACGGAGTCGCTGATCCCGGTGACCCCACGGCCCAGCTGGGAGAAGGAGGCGGGTCCCTGCGTCAGGGCACCGACGATGATGCCGTTCCACCGCTTGCCGAGGATCTGGAACACGTTCGTCAGGGCTGCGTCGCACCGCACCAGACCGGCGGTCACGGCTGGGCAGGCGGGCGCGCCCGACGGTGCGCGGGCGTCGACCTCCGCGTCCACGGTCTCGCTCATCGCTCGCCCTCCTCGTTCTCCTTGGCCCATCGTACCGGTGCTAGCATCGGACTACCTACTAGGAATTACCTAGTTACTCAGATCACACTAGTGGAGTACTCATGACTCTCTTCCGACTGGACGCCAGCTTCCGCGTCGAGGGGTCGCACAGCCGTGCGATCGGCGACATCGTCGAGGCGGCCTGGACCGAGGCCAACCCCGGCGAGCTCGTCGAGCGCCGGCACATCGGCACCGACGTCATCCCCGCCACGGCCTGGGGCGACGCGGTCACCGCCGCCTACGTCCCCGAGGACCAGCGCACCCCCGCCCAGCGCGACGCCGTGGCGCTCGCCGCGACGCTGGTCGACGAGCTCGTCGCGGCCGACGCGCTGCTCTTCGCGGTGCCGCTGTTCAACTACGGCGTCTCCCAGCACTTCAAGTCCTGGGTCGACCTGGTCATCACCGACCCGCGGATGGGTCCCGGCACCACGACGCTGGCCGGCAAGCCGGCCGAGCTCGTCGTCGTGCGCGGCGGCAACTACCGCGCCGGCACCCCGCGCGAGGGCTGGGACCACGCCACCCCGTGGATGCGCCGCGTGCTGGCCGACGTGTGGGGCCTCGACCTCACCGTGGCCGAGACCGACTTCACCCTGGTCGGCGTCAACCCGGCCATGGACCAGTTCAAGGAGATGGCCGCCGACATGCGCACCGAGTCCGAGGCTCTCGCCCGTCAGCACGGCGCCGAGCTGAGCCGTCGGCGCGCCGAGGCCGCCGCCTGAGCCGGCAGGCACCGCGTCGTCCGACCCGGGTCCCGGCCGTTCCAGGGGGGCGGCCGAGGCCCGGGCGGCGTTCGACCGCCTGACCGAGGGTCGAGGTGCCGTCGCGAACGCGTTCGTCACGAACATGTTCGTGTAAGATGGGGACATGCAAGCACCCACCAGCCCCGTGAGCCGCCGGGAACGTCCAACCAAGCCGCCCCTGTCCAAGGAGGCGGTCGTCGACGTCGCGATCGCCCTCATGCGTGCCGAGGGTCTGGACCGGGTCACGATGCGCCGGGTCGCCGCCGCGCTCGACACCGGCCCGGCGTCGATCTACGTCTACGTCGCCAGCACCGTCGCGCTGCACGCGGAGGTGCTGGACCGCGTGGTCGCCGACCTGGCCGTGCCCGAGGGCGGCGCGTGGCAGGACCGCGTGCAGCAGCTGCTGCACGCGTACGGCGCCCTCCTCGACACCCACCGCGGCCTGGCCCGCTCCGCGCTCGTCGTGCGGCCGACCGGTCCCGCGATGCTCGGTCTCTTCGACGCGCTCCTCGGGCTGCTGCTCGAGGGCGGCGTCGAGCCCGGTCGGGGCAGCTGGTGCGTCGACCTGCTGCTCCTGGTCGTCACGGCCGCCGCGGCCGAGCACGCGGAACCCGGACGCGACGACGTCGACGCCCCGGGCGAGCCCGGCGACGGGCTGGCCGCCGTCCGCGCCGGCATCGCCGCGAGCGGACCCGACCGGCTGCCGCACCTGGCGGCCCACGCCGACGTCGCCCTGTCCGGCACCCCGTGGCAACGGGCGGGCTGGCAGGTGCAGGCGATCCTGGCCGGCGCCGCCCGCTCCCCCCTGCCCGAGACGGAGGTCCGGCCGTGAGCGCGCTCACCACCACCGTCGCCGAGCCGCCGCACCACCCCGTCGCGATCGTCGGCGCCGGTCTCGGCGGCCTCGTGGCGGCCCGGGTCCTGCACGTGCACGGCGTGCCCGCCGTGGTGCTCGAGGGCGAGGCGGCCCGCGAGGCCCGCACCCAGGGCGGGATGCTCGACATCCACGCCGACAGCGGTCAGCTCGCGCTGCGCTCGGCGGCCCTGCTCGAGGAGCTCTTCGGGATCGTCCACCCCGGCGGCCAGGCGATGCGGATCCTCGACGGTCACGCAACCGTGCTCCGCGAGGAGACCGACGACGGCACGGGAGACCGACCGGAGGTCGACCGCGGGCAGCTGCGGGACCTGCTGCTGGACGCGCTGCCCGACGGGACGGTCCGCTGGGGTGCCAAGGTCGTCCGCGCCGTGGCGGACCCGGCTCAGCAGGGCCGGCACCGGGTCGAGCTCGCCGACGGGACCGCCTTCACCACCGACCTGCTCGTGGGGGCCGACGGCGCCTGGTCACGGGTCCGCCCGCTGCTCACCGCCGCGCGGCCCGCGTACGCCGGGGTGTCCTTCGTCGAGGCGGACCTGTTCGACGCCGACGTCGCGCACCCGGCGGAGTCCGCCGCGGTGGGCGGCGGGATGCTCTTCGCCCTCCAGGGCGAGGTGGGGATCCTGGCGCACCGCGAGACCGACGGGGGTCTCCACCTCTACCTCGGTCACCGCTGCGCCGAGGGATGGTCGGACACCGTCGACTGGTCCGACCCGGACGCGGCGAGGGCCTCGGTCCTGGACCTCGTGCCCGGCTGGGACGACGCGCTCCGCGGACTGGTCGCGCACGCGGACACCCCGTTGACCCCGCGTCGGATCCACGTGCTCCCCGCCGGCCTCTCCTGGCCCCGCGTCGCGGGCGTGACCCTGCTGGGCGACGCCGCCCATCTCATGTCCCCCTTCGCCGGGGAGGGCGCCAACCTCGCCATGCACGACGGAGCGGAGCTGGCGCTGGCGATCGTGGCGCACCCCGACGACGTGGAGGCCGGCCTGGTCGCGTACGAGGAGGCGATGTTCGTCCGAGGCGCCGCGGCTGCGGCCGAGTCGGCCCAGAGCCTGGACCTGATCTTCTCCCCCGACAGCCCACGCGGTCTGGTCGAGGCGTTCGCCGGCTTCGACGAGGACGCCGCACGCGAGGTGGAGAGGTCCGTGGTCGCCTGACCCGGTGGTCAGGCCCGCGGTCTGCGGGTCGGGCTGGGGGGCAGGACGTTGCTGGGCAGGTGCTCGTAGACCACCGAGGTCCGGACGTCGCTGACCTCGGGCCGGCTGGTGAGCCGGTCGACGACGAACGCGTACAGGCTCTCGACGTCGGGCACCGCCAGGTGCAGGAGGAAGGCCTCGGTACCGCTGGTCACGAACACCCCGAGGGTCTCGGGCAGCGTCGCGGCCCAGCTGCGGCACCGCTCGATGTGCGCCCGGGTGGGCGGTCTGACCCGGACGGCCACGAGCGCCTGGACCGGGCGACCGATCGCCGCGAGGTCGACCTCGAGCCGGGCTCCGGTGATCACGCCCCCATCCCGCAGGGCGCGGGTCCGGCCAAGAGCGGTCGTCGGGGCCACCCCGACCGCTGCGGCGACGTCCCGGCTGGTCCGCCGTGCGTCGACCTGGAGCGCGGCAAGGATCTCCGCGTCTAGTACGTCGAAGTCCGCCACCACCGCAGGCTGGCCGTACGTCGTACGGCGCTGCTGGACTTCGTCACTCCCTCAAAGGAGGTTCACGGCGAACAAACCGCACGGCTGACGCCGAGGACACTCCGTGACTGAACGCTCCGGCTTCGCCGCCGACGAGATCCAGACCGACGCCCCGACCGGGCAGGCCCGGCTGAAGTGGGTGGTCGTCGTCGACGCGTCCCTCCCGCCCGGTCGCGCGGCCGACGCCGCTATCTGCGTGGCGGCGGCCACGACCGTCGGCGTGGACGGGCTGCTCGGCCCCGACGCGGTCGACGCCGAGCGGTTCGGTCCACCCGGGTCTGCCCTGGGCCGGCTGCTCGGTCCTCGCCGCCACGGCCGAGCAGCTCCGTGCCATCCGCGCACGAGCGGTGACCGACGACGACGTCTTCGTCGCGGACATGCCCGTCCAGGCCCAGCAGACCCGCGTCTACGACGGCCCTCTCGAGCAGGTGGCCGAGCAGAGCTCTGCCGCGCTCGACCTGCTCGTTGTCCGCCTCGTCGGCCCACGGAACCGGGTCGACGAGACGGTCGGCCGTCTCCCGCTGCTGCCCTAGCTGCGGGAGCTCGACCTCGTCGAGGCCCTACGGCAGAGCCTGTCCTGAGCTCGTCGAAGGGCTCGACGGGCGTCTCTGCTCACCAGCGATCGGCGACCAACGGGGCGATCTCACGGTCGTAGAGGTCCTCGACCGCGGCCATGAAGTCCGCGCCGAGCGGCGGCAGCTCGCCGGCGGCGGCGTTCGCCCGCGCCTGCTCGGGCGAACGGGCTCCCGGGATCACCGTGGTCACGCCCGGCTGCTGGATCACCCAGGCCAGCGCGGCCTGGGCCGGGGTGGCCTCGAACGGCAGCTCGCCGACCAGGCGGGAGAACTCCCGCGCCGCACGGACGCCGGTGGCGTAGTCGACCCCGGAGAAGGTCTCGCCGACGTCGAACGCCTCGCCGTGGCGGTTGTAGCTGCGGTGGTCGTTCTCGGCGAAGGTCGTGCTCTCGTCGTAGCGGCCGCTCAGCAGGCCGCTGGCCAGGGGCACCCGCGCGATGATGCCGACCCCGGCCGCCTCCGCCGCGGGCAGCACGAACTCCAGCGGCTTGCGCCGGAACACGTTCAGGATGATCTGCACCGACGCGGTCCCGCGGCGGCTGATGGCCGTGAGCGCCTCGTCGGAGGTCTCGACGCTGACCCCGTACGCCGCGATGACCTGCTCCGACACCAGGGTGTCGAGCGCGTCGTAGACGGCGTCGTGGGAGTAGACGGCCGTCGGTGGGCAGTGCAGCTGGACCAGGTCGAGCCGGTCCACCTCGAGGTTGCTCCGCGAGCGGTCGGCCCAGGTGCGGAAGTTCGCGAGGGTGTAGTTCTCGGGAACCTGGTCCATCCGGCGACCCATCTTGGTCGCCACCACCAGCTCCACGTCGTCGTGCTCGCCCAGGTAGCTGCCGATCAGCTTCTCGCTGCGACCGTCTCCGTAGACGTCGGCGGTGTCGAAGAACGTGACCCCCGCGTCCACCGCCCCGTCGAGGACCGCCATCGCGTCGCGCTCGTCCACCTCGCCCCAGTCGGCTCCCAGCTGCCAGGTCCCGAGCCCGACCGTCGACACGGGACGTTCCGTCTTGCCGAGCACACGTTCATCCATCCGGCTGACGCTACCCGTGCGGGTGTCGACCGTTCCGGTCACCCCGACCAGGTGTCGACCGTCGCCTCTCGGCTCCCGACCGGTGGAGGCGTCCTGACCACCCGCAGCACGGTCCACGGCACGAGCACCTGCGCCCCCGTCGTCTAATGACGTCGTGACCGCCCGGAGCGTGGAGATCGACACCCTGGCCGACTTCGACACGCAGATCGCCCGGACGGGCGCGTTGGACGGCTGGTTCGTCTCCTCGCTCGACCTGCGCGACCGCTCGGAGCCCCTCCTCCGCATCGACCCCCGCGGGTCCGTGTTCCTGGGCTGCCGGTTCGCCGAGGGACTGGACGGGGTGGCCGGGCCGGCGGGGACGGACGGCGCCGCCGTGGACGTCGCGGGCCGGCTCCGGTCCGGCGGCGCGCTGCTGTTCCCGGAGCTGCCGGACGTGCCCTTCGACCCGTACCGACCGGTGCTCTACTCCCCCGACGAGCTCTACGGCGTGCCCGGCGAGCACCCCTCGAGAGAGAGACCCCCGTACGACCGCAGCCCGGACTCGGTCGTCTACGCCTGGACCCGCTCGCCGGCGGGGCGCACGCTCACGGCCGACCTCGCCGCCACCCTGCACGACCACAGCGTCGACGGGGCGCTCGACGACGTGACCGACCGGCTGGACCCGACGCGGGTGGTCGGGGTGATGGGTGGTCACGCGCTGAGCCGGCGCGACCCGGCGTACGCGGCGACCGCACGCCTCGGCGAGGGCCTGGCGCGAGCGGGACGCACCGTGCTCACCGGCGGTGGGCCGGGCGCCATGGAGGCGGCCAACCTCGGCGCCTATCTCAGCGGCTGGCCGGACGCCCTGCCCGAGGCGCTCGCCCTCCTCGACGACGCGCCGGACCACGTCGACGGGATCGACCCGTGGGCCACGGCGGCGTTCGCGGTCCGGGACCGTTGGCGGGGCGACCGGGCGGGCCAGAGCCTCAGCATCCCGACCTGGTTCTACGGCCACGAGCCCACGAACGTCTTCGGCACGCAGGTCGCCAAGTACTTCGCGAACGCGCTGCGCGAGGACACCCTGCTGCACCGCTGCCGGGGCGGGATCGTCTTCGCCCCGGCGCCGCCGGGACCGACCAGGAGATCTTTCAGGCCGCGAACGACCGCTTCTACGCCCTCCGGGGCACGGGGTCCGCGCCGCTCGTGCTCCTCGGCGGCGACCACTGGACGACGACCCTGCCGGCCTGGCCGCTCCTGGAGGCCCTGGCGCGGGACTCACCGATGGCCGGCCTGGTGCACGTCGTCGACGACCTGGACGAGGCGCTGGCGCTGGTCACCGCCTGACTTGCTGCCGGTGTCGGGAACCTGTGCGCGGACAGGCTTCCCACCGGCGTCGGCAGCCGCGGTCAGGCGGTGATGGAGGCGTCCTCGGGGGTGCTCAGCGTGATCACGGCCTCCTCGATCACGTCCTGCTCCTCCATGGCGTTCTCGATCTCGCGGAGCAGGTAGGCGACCTTCGTCTCGGTCGACTCGCCGACGACGTCGACGGCGGCGACCAGGTAGTAGCGGGCGGGCCCGACGAACTCCAGGTGCAGGTAGGTCACCCGCTCCACCCCGGGCTGGGCGAGCAGGAAGCCGAGGACCAGTGCTCGCGCGTCGGCCGGGATCGCCTCACCGATCAGGAACCGCCGGTTGCGGTCGATCAGGATGACCGCCACGACCCCGAGGAGCACCCCGACGCCGATCGACCCGATCGCGTCGGGGATCGGGGACCCCGTCACCTGGTGCAGCACGATGCCCACCCCAGCGATGAGAAGACCGAGCAGCGCCGCGGAGTCCTCGAAGAAGACCGCGCGCAACGTCGTGTTGGACGTGTTGAGCACGTAGTCGAACGTGCCGCGCCCGTACGCCTTGGCGTCCTTGCGCGACTGGCGGAACGCCTGGAGGAAGCTCGTGCCCTCGAGCACGAAGGAGATGGCCAGCACGATGTAGGCGATGAGGAAGTCGGAGCCCGGCTCGGGGTCCCGCAGCTCGCTGATGCCGTGGCTGATCGAGACCACCGCACCCGCGGTGAAGAGGCCGAACGCCGCGAACATCGACCAGACGAACGCCTCGCGCCCGTAGCCCAGCGGGTGGCGCTCGTCGCGGCCGCGGGCGGAACGCTTCTGCGCGATCAGCAGGAAGATCTCGTTGCCGGTGTCGGCCCACGAGTGCGCGGCCTCGGCGAGCATCGACGCGGAACCGGTGAGGTAGGCGGCGATCGACTTCGCGACCGCGATGACGAGGTTCGCGGAGAAGGCGAGGATGACCGTGAACAGGCTCTCCCCGCCGCCCTTGCCGTTGTCGTCGGGCCGGGACGAGGCCGGGGTCAGCGCGACGAGGTCGTCGGTCCCCGCGTCGGCGAGCTGGCTCACCGGCCCGGGACGATCGGAAGCAGGCTCGGCGGAAGGCACGGCAACGAAGGTAGTCGCTACAGCCGCACCGCTCCGGTCAGACCGTGCTCGACGACAGCGCCCGGACCTCGCGCAGGACGTCGTCCTCGATCGCGGCCAGGGAACGTTCCTCGCCCTCGGCCAGCCACTGCCGGTAGGAGACGCCGAACACCGTCACGCCGGTCTCCGCCGCGAGCGTCGCCTGGGGCTCGGCGATGCCACGCCGGCGCAGGGCTTCGGCGATCGCGGCGGAGAGCCAGGCCATCTTGAGCAGCTCACGCTCGTGCAGGCTCGGGTTGGCGACGATGATCGCCTGTCGCCGCCGGGAGTGCGTCCGCCGGTCGTCGGGGAAGAACGACGCGGCGGCCTGAAGGGCGGAGGCCACGGCGTCGAGGGCCGACGCGTCCTCGGGGGCCGCGGCCACCCCGTCGACGAAGACCTGCTGGAAGGCCTCCTGCCCGGCGAACAGCACCTCGCGCTTGTCCACGAAGTACCGGAAGAAGGTGCGCTCGGTCAGCCCCACCGACTGGGCGATGTCAGCCGCCGTCGTCTGCTCGAAGCCGCGCTCGGCGTAGAGGTCCATCGCTGCCGCGTGCAGCCGCTGCTGCGCGCCGGGCTTCCATCGGACCATGCGGTCAGTCTAGTGACGTCAACGACTGATGACAGCCACTGAAATGAGGCGTACGCTGACGACAGTCACCGTCATCAGTGACTGACATCAGCAAGCCGGCCGCGACACGTCCGGCCTCGAAGGAGATCACCATGCGTGTTTTCGTCACCGGCGCGTCCGGCTGGATCGGTTCCGCCACCGTCGACGAGCTGCTCGGCGCCGGCCACGACGTCGTCGGCCTCGCCCGGTCCGACGCGTCCGCCGCCGCCCTCGAGGACAAGGGGGCCACCGTGCTGCGCGGCGACCTCGACGACCTCGACAGCCTGCGCAAGGGCTCGGAGGGCACCGACGCCACCATCCATCTGGCCAACAAGCACGACTGGAGCAGCCCGGCCGAGTCGAACCGCGCCGAGCGTGTCGCGGTCCAGACCATCGGCGACGTGCTCGCCGGGTCGGACCGCCCGTTCCTCCTCGCGTCGGGCGTCGCGGGCCTCGTGCCCGGGCGCCCGTCGACCGAGACCGACCCCTCGCCGTTCATCGGCCCGGACTCCCCCCGCGGCGGCACGGAGAACCTGGCGCTCGACTACGTGGACAAGGGCGTGCGCTCGATCAGCCTCCGCTTCGCCCCGACCGTGCACGGCGACGGCGACCACGGCTTCATCGCCATCCTCGTCGCCGCGGCGCGGGCGAAGGGGCTCTCCGGCTACGTCGGCGCCGGCTCCACCGGATGGTCCGCGGTGCACCGCTCCGACGCGGCGCGGATGGTCCGCCTCGGCCTGGAGCTCGCTCCCGCCGGCAGCCTGCTGCACGCCGCGGCCGAGACCAGCGTCTCGAGCCGGGCGATCGCGGAGGCCATCGGTCGTGGGCTCGGCCTGCCCGTCGGCTCCGTCGCCCCGGACGACGCCGTGGAGCACTTCGGCTTCCTCGGGACCTTCTTCGCGATGGACCTCGCGGCCTCGAGCACGCTGACGCAGGAGCTGCTCGGCTGGACCCCGACCGGTCCGACCCTGCTCGAGGACCTCGAGAGCGGCTGCTACTTCCGCTCCTGAGACGTCCCTGCACCGACGCCCCTGAGCCCGTCGAAGGGCCTCACCAACGCCCCCTGAGCTTGCCGAAGGCCTCACCAACGACCCCTGAGCTTGCCGAAGGGCTTCGAAGAGGTCGGCTCTCCGCCGGACCAGGAGCCGTCAACCCCTTCGGGGCCCTCCGACAGGCTCAGGGGGACGTTCCGCCCTCCGACAGGCTTCGGGAAGTCCCCTGGTCTCAGTCGAGCAGGTCGCGGACCACGCCGTCGGCCAGCAGCCGGCCGGCCCGGGTGAGGACCACCCGACCGGTCGGCCCGGCGTACGCGTCGGTGATGAGGCGGCGGACGGCCAGGTCGGGCAGGCGGCGGCGTTCGGTGGCCGTCAGCACGTCGACGGGCAGACCCTCGGCGAGTCGGACCTCGAGCAGCACCCGTTCGACCCGGCGCGAGTCGGCGTCGAGCAGCTCCCGGGCGGCGGCGGGCGAGCGGCCCGAGGCGAGGCGGGCGGCGTACGGGGCAGGGTGCTTGACGTTCCACCAGCGCAGGCCGGCGACGTGGCTGTGCGCGCCGGGGCCGACCCCCCACCAGTCGTCGCCGCGCCAGTAGCCGAGGTTGTGCCGGCAGCGGGCGGCGTCGTCGCGGGCCCAGTTGCTCACCTCGTACGCGGCGAGCCCCGCGGCCTCGAAGCGGTCGTCCGCGGCGACGTAGGCGTCGGCCAGCCCGTCGTCGTCGGGCATCGGCAGCTCGCCGCGGCGGACCCGGGTGGCCAGCCGGGTGCCGTCCTCGACGATCAGCGAGTACGCGCTGACGTGGTCGGGTCCGGCGGCGAGGGCGGCCTCGACGCTGGTCGCCCAGTCGGGCGCCGACTCCCCCGGCGTGCCGTAGATGAGGTCGAGGCTGACGTGGTCGAAGCCCGCGGCCCAGGCGTCGGCGACAGCCTGCTGCGCCCGGCCCGGCGTGTGCACCCGGTCGAGCGTGGCGAGCACGTGCGGCACCGCGGACTGCATGCCGAACGAGACCCGGGTGAAGCCCGCCTCGCGCAGCGTGGCCAGCCCGACGGCGTCGATCGAGTCGGGGTTGGACTCGGTCGTCACCTCCGCGTCGGGCGCCAGCCCGAAACGTTCGTCGACGGCCGCGAGGAAGCGCGCCAGGTCGGCCGGCGGCAGCAGGGTCGGCGTGCCGCC
>Ga0210040_10006254_pt1 | contig 14888 bp, 7 predicted proteins | sample CryGeyCG12114_NA_FD_185462 | JGI IMG/M metagenome (GOLD analysis project Ga0210040, IMG submission 185462) | Groundwater microbial communities from aquifer - Crystal Geyser CG19_WC_8/21/14_NA (SPAdes) (version 2) | ecosystem: Environmental > Aquatic > Deep subsurface > Groundwater | place: USA... | reverse complement strand
TCGGGTGTCGCAGCAATCTGGTCAAGCAGGATCAGGTCGTCCGCGTTTGCTGACACGATGATGTTACTCAACAAACGTGTGATCAGAATGAATGGGTAATAAAGCACACTGAAGTGAGCGAGAACGATCCACGTATCGGCATCCTTGGAAGCCATCTTCTCCCACGACTTTCTGTGGATGACGAGGGAATTACGTGCAAACTTGACATATGTCTCGGAACATTGTACGGGACGTGCGGGTTGGGTGATAGGTACCGCTCGACAGATGAGGATCAATACGAGTCGAGCACGAGATGTATCGAATCTACCAACTTGTCCAGGCATTTTTTGGTCCTGTAAAAGAGGCACCGCGTTAAGGTCGACTTGTTCCTGGTTAGCCTTCGACCTGCACGCAAGGCCGCACCTTATCTTATCGAAGGGGGTACCAAACATACAGGCGTTCAGCGCGTCCTTTAGCACGCCCGATACGAACGTAGGTCTCCTCTTTCTGAGCTTGCGGGCAGCATGATTGCCTGGTAGATGTCCCCTCGCATCTGAGCGAAGTCCTCCCGAACATGGTACGTCACTATGTCATCGAGGTCGTTAGTAGGATGTCAAGAGGGACATAATGCGAGTGCCGTATATGGAGCCATGTCTCCGTCTATAATCATCCAACATGCATACAGGCTTTGAGCACGGGCCATGATCTTATAGGTAGAAAATGGGAGAGTGCATCATGACACTTATGTGTACTGAGGGTATGTCCATAGTCATCACATTCATGTCTAGGGCCGTAATGTCGTAAAGGCACGTCAGGAAGACACTACCTTTGAAGGTGCATGGGTGTATTGAGCACCGGCCCAGCTGCTGGCATCATGGCACGTGTTAGGTCCTGATGCTGTTCTGAAGCCGGGTTCGCCAACAGCAATCGATCGAAACTCTTTAAATCCCCAGCTAGAGCATCACGGAGCCTCGGGAGTGCCGATGTAATGTCATGGCCTTCTAAAATGAGGTACTTTCGGAAAGACCGACTCTCCGGCATTACTTGTTTGGCATGGATTGGGCGACACGAATAAATTGCCCTGAAAGAAATCCCATGGCTGCTGCGTTGGTCTCTTGAGGCGTGTTTGTGGCGGTGGGCAGATGGGTTGTGACGGGGAGATATGAATTTTCAGCTCGCTACTCGATGTTGTCGAGGAAGGCTATCAAGGCCTTCTCCAAACTTGCAAGACGTGTGTCGACAGGCTCGAGTTCCTCGAACATTAGGAAATCGCTGTCAGTGGCGTTACACAGGTCGCCCGCGAGCTAGAACATACCCAAAAGTTCTGGCATACTGGCGACTCGAGGTTAAGATCCGTTCATTTTTGTCCGCGCTCGCTTCGTGGTCTTGCATGCCGTGCCTTACCCTCTGCAATCAGGGCAAGGACACAGTCTGCCACAGCGTACTGTTTTTGAGGAGCATGCCGGACGCAATACATTCAGCATCACACTTGGCATGAACTTCTTCACACGATAAGTGTCGCACTATGTGCTATCCGTGTGGAACATGTCAGGAACAGGTCTGCCGTACTGCGATCACCAAGGACACGCGCGCACTGTCCTTTGGTGACGATTGTAGTCTAGAGCTTCCATCGAGCAGGCGAAGCACGAATACTCCGTCCAAGCAGCACCGCAAGGCTACAGTGCTTGTACCACAGTAGTACTACCAGCTCGGAGCCCGGGGACTCCGGGCCTCGTCAAGAAGGCTATCTCGAATTTAGCGCACCCCGGCTCTCGGCTTTTGATGCCAAGGGGCCGCTACGACCTGACATCATCATCACCGGCGTTGGCGCGCTTCGCACGTACCCGTTTTTCTCGTTCGACATTGCAGTCCGCGAATCACGCTTCAGTGAATCGCCGTATTCGCATTGCTCTTTAGCGTTCGTCTTCTAGACGAATTTAGCACGTAAGGAGACCCCAAGACTGGAGAAGGGTTTCTCCATGTCATACAGATTTCGATCTGGAAACTGGGCGAATAACTCGAACTGCGGCTCCGTCCGTACGTGCGTCGTTGTTATTAACCCATTAGCGTTGGTGGCCTAGCACTGCTAGCAGGCAACACTCCCACCATGTGTCGAGGCCATATATATTCATACATTGGTAGGAAACAGTAGTACCAAACGCGTGACGCCGATCTCAACGATTCGAACCTCGAACAGCTCGGGCTCTTTACATGATGGAGAAGGAATCTATTGGAGCAGACCTCCTAACCCAGACGCCAGAAGCAGATCCAAAAACGCCTGAGAAGGAGGGGAGTTTCAAGGACTACGTTGTGCGTAGCGGGCTCCATGAGGACAAAGTGACGGGCTTGACACATCACAGAGGATATTCCATTACGCAGACCGAACAGGCTGGCTACTCAATACTATTGCCCTCGTTGGTTCTATAGCCACTGGTGCAGCTTTGCCATTGGTAAGCTCTTCTGGTACCCAAGCTCATTGCTCGTGGCGTGTCAGATGCATTCGGTGAACCATTGTCAGTTCAGCCTGACCATGGACTTCCGCCTAGAGACCAATAGCCCTTTCGTGGTCTGCGATGCCTGGCTGAATATAACAAGCTATTGCGGCCAACTCACCAGTAGTGGCACATTTGACGAACACCAGCACAAAGTCACCATGGTGCCCACCTAGTGCGTTAACGAATGAACGGCCCTCCCGTTTAGATATCTCGTTAATCAGATCACCTACTCGTGTTTGATGAAGAAGTCTTAGGCGTTCATGCTAACTTCTTGGTATGTCTAGATGACAATCGTTTTTGGGTCATCGATCAGAGAGTTCAACAATTACGCCGTGGGAGCGTCCACGGCCGAAGACTTCAAGAGCGATGTCAATCATTTCGTGTAAGTTTCACAAAACTAGTGCGATGTCTCTGACCTTAATCAGCTTATACTTTATCTACTTATTCGTTGGTCGTTTCGTTTTGACGTATATATCGACGGTATTTTTCTAGCACGTCTCGCCAGGGCAGTTAACTGATGCCGCTCCAGGTCTGTATTACCATATCCGCCACCCGAACAACACGTTCGATCCGACAAGCTTTCCTTGACCACACTCTGCGACAAGAGATATGGTACTTTGACCGACATGATAATGGTGCCATAGCCGTTCAGGCTACTACGAACGGAAACCGTATTCAGCTAGGTATCGCTGAAAAGCTTTCCTTGTCCATCTCGGCTCTTTCCATGTTCTTTTCGTCGTTCATTGTGGCCTTGAGTGTTCAGTGGAAACTCTCCCTGATCACAATGAGCATTATTCCCGTTCTACTTATTGTGACTGGAGTGTGCATCATGATTGATTCTATCCAAGAGACAAGGATTACCAAGATATACTCTAGGGCGGCATCGCACGCCCAAGAAACGTTATCGAGCATGCGTACGGTGCAGGCATTCTGGGCCCAGAAAAAAATGGTAGCTCGTTATGATGAGTTTCTCCAACAAGCACATACGGAAGGGAAAAAGAAGTCGCCGAACTATGGAATCCTATTCTCAACCGAGTACTTCTGTGTCTACTCAGCCATCGCTCTCGCATTCTGGCAAGGCTATCAGATGTATCGGGCAGGTGATGCGGATGTTGGTCAAGTCTTCACTGTGTTGTTCTCCGTCGAGATTGCTGCAACTTCCGCATCAATGATCAGCCCGCAGATTACCGGCCTTGTCAATGCAGCTTCTGCAGCTTCGGAGCTATTCTCAATAATCGATAAGCCATCTCTGCTGGACCCGTTGGGAGAAGAGGGCATGCGGCCTGCCGACTGCCATGGCCACATTGAAGTTCGCAACTTGGATTTTGCGTACCCGTCTCGTCCGTCAACCTTGGTTCTACGTGGGCTTAACATCACTATTCCAGCCCGTAGAACAACCGCATTAGTCGGCGCAAGTGGGTGCGGCAAGAGCACACTCATCGGACTGCTGGAAAGATGGTACGAACCAACTGGGGGTGTACTTTGTCTGGATGGTCTGAGTCTCTCCGATTACAATGTCGCATGGCTTCGCAATCAAGTCCGACTTGTCCAGCAAGAGCCTGTTCTGTTCAGCGGAACCGTCTTTGAGAATGTAGCCAAGGGCATGCTTGAACACCAAAGATCACTGCCATACGAGCAACAGATGGTGCTTGTCCGAGAAGCCTGCAAGGCCAGCAACGCGGATAATTTTATCCAGTGTCTTCCTCAAGGATACGAAACAGAAGTCGGCGAGCGTGCTAGCATGCTTAGTGGCGGACAAAAACAGCGCATCGCCATTGCACGCAGCATTATCTCAGACCCGAAGATTCTCCTCCTAGATGAAGCTACTTCTGCCTTAGACCCCAAGGCGGAGAAGGTCGTCCAGGACGCCCTTGACCGCGTCTCTACGAACCGAACCACGCTAGTCATCGCTCACAAGCTCGCCACAGTAAAAAATGCCGATAACATCGCCGTCATGTCAATGGGTTATGTGGTCGAGCAAGGCACGCACGAGGAGCTTCTGATGAAGAATGGTCATTATGCGGCTTTGGTGGCCGCCCAGGACCTGGGTGGTGACAAGGACATAGGCCATATTTCGAATTCGGTACACGCCGAGCGAGTTGCTATGGACGATGTAATTGAGAAGGAACACATTTCTGGGGACCAGCTGTCTGGGACGACATCACCCCCGACGCCAGGCGAGTTGCTGCGGTCGGAAACTGCAAGCCTGAATTATTCGCTGGTGAGGTGCCTCATTATTATGCTGTCAGAGCAACCCTCACTCTATCCCTGGTTTGCATTATCGACGATCGCGTGCTTAATCGGTGGGGCAACGTATCCTGCTCAGGCTATCCTGTTCTCTCGACTACTAGACGTTTTTCAGCTACCCGGTGACGAGGGACGTCGCCAGGTGAACTTCTATTCACTTATGTTCTTTGTTGTCGCTCTCGCGAACCTCGTTGCCTACTTTACGATTGGTTGGATATGTAATGTTATTGCGCAGACTATCATACATCGCTATCGAAGAGAAATGTTTGAGCAGATTCTACATCAAGATATGCAGTTCTTCGACCGACCTGAGAACTCATCCGGCGCTTTAACTTCGAAGCTCTCGACTGTACCAACTCAACTGTTTGAGATGATCTCTATCAACCTCCTCTTGATATTTATTGTCCTGATCAACATACTATCGAGTAGTATCCTCGCCATCAGTTACGGGTGGAAACTAGGTCTTGTGGTTGTCTTTGGCGGCTTGCCGCCTCTTATAGGTGCTGGCTATGCGCGCATTCGTCTCGAGACCAGGATCGAGGTGAAGAATGATGAACGATTCGCCACGAGCGCTACTCTTGCTAATGAGGCGGTATCCGCAATACGGACTGTTGCGTCGCTGGCACTTGAACGGCAAATACTGCAGCAGTACTCGGATATGCTTAGCAACATCGTGGCCATTTCGATACGATCTACGTTGAAGAACATGATATTCTACGCCTTGTCCCAGTCTCTGGATTTCCTCGTCATGGCTCTTGGTTTCTGGTATGGTGCACAGCTTTTAGCATCTGGGGAGTACACAACGGAACAATTCTACATTATCTTTATTGGAGTCTTGTTCGCCGGTCAAGCTGCTGCGGTTTTCTTTGGTTACTCGACCAGTCTCACCAAGGCCGTTGGAGCAGCAAACTACATTCTCTGGCTTCGAACATTGAAGCCTACCATCCGAGTGACCAAAGATAATCAAGATTTAGGCCCTGACGGCGATGCAGAGCTCAGCCTACAGTCCGTCGGATTTCGTTATCCTCAACGGCAGGGGTCTCGCGTTCTGCGAAACCTCTCAATGGAGGTAAGTTGCCCTGTGTTCCACAGTGTTTCAAGCTAACTGAGCACGGCAAGATTCATCAAGGTCAATACGTTGCCTTCGTTGGGCCTTCAGGCTGCGGCAAATCAACCATGATTTCCCTTTTAGAACGATTCTATGATCCTACATCCGGAAAAATCTGCATGAACTCACGGGACATATCGCTCATGTCACCACGCCTGTATCGCCAAGTTATAGCACTCGTTCAGCAAGAGCCCACCTTATACTCCGGTTCAGTGCGAGACAACGTGGCACTGGGTCTTACGGAGTTGCCCTCCGAGGAGCAGATACGTACTGCTCTTGCCCAAGCTAACGCTTCCGCCTTTGTTCTATCTTTACCGGAAGGACTCGATACGCTATGTGGAGACCGCGGGATTCAATTCTCGGGCGGACAGCGTCAGCGCATCGCCATCGCGCGAGCACTGGTCCGGAATCCCCGTCTATTACTATTAGACGAAGCCACGTCGGCGTTGGACACGCAGTCCGAGCGATTGGTCCAGGCGACTCTGGACGAAGCTGCGAGCAAAAGGACGACGATCGCAGTAGCACACCGCCTATCGACCATCCGTCATGCCGACGTGATATTCGTCTTCGGCGACGGCGAGATCGTAGAGACAGGGACACACACTGAGCTGCAACGGCGCAGAGGCCGGTACTATGAGATGTGCCTTGCCCAGTCACTGGACAAGGAGTAGTATGCTTTCTTGCTCGGCTAGAAGGTCATGTCCTTCCTACAGTACTGAAGCCTGGCTCAGAGGTTCTGCGGAACTCATCTCCCCCTACATAATTGAATTCTCCAGAAATACAAAGTAAATTTATCGAGAGATAGAAAATGAAAGGCAAGATGATTGAGATGTCATATTATTGCATTACCACTCCACATAAAAAATATTTTCGTTGCGCCCAAACCTAATTATACAAGAGAAATCCCCAGCCCGCTTTTCAAAATCAGCGTAAGCATGGCCGTGACAGAGAATTCGACAAACTCGATGTTCGTAAGCGAGTTGTTTACTTCTTCTTTCCACCGCCGAGGCCGATCGAATCAGCAATCGAGCCCAATCCCAAGCCACCCAACAACTTGTTCACGCCCAAACCGCCGAGAATTCCGTTGACCAGGCCACCCAATCCAAGACCGTTGAGTAGCTTGCCAACCAGGCCCAAGACACCACTCAACAACAGACCAACTGCAGCGATGATCTGGAAGAGTGGCTCGGTAAGCAGACCCCAGAGTGGGTTAAGCTTCTTCTTTGCATGAGGCATATCCGATATGCGCTTCTTAGCGTTGTCGATTGTCTTGACAATCTGTGTGGTAAGCTCCTTGAGACCCTCAGCGACACGGTATTGCTCTGGAGATGCCTCGCCTGATGCAGCCTTGGCCTTTGCGTTGGCGGCGATGTGTCCATCTGGGTCCAAGCCTCGGATTGCTCCGTTGCATTCGCCCAGAATCTTGTTGCCATCTTCGATGAGGGGCTTAACGTCATTGACGAGCTTCTCCTCGTCAAGCTCCTCGCGAGGTGTGCGGTCAGCTTTTTCAGTGAGCTGTGATTGTTAGCATTGATCTGTACTCGCGTGTAAGTTTGACATACCTCTGTGATCTGCTTGCAGATTGGCTCCATCTTCTCAATGGTCTGGTTAATGATGTTGCCAATGTTCTTCGCAACCTCATTCTCCTCGTGCTCCTTGAGCTCCTCATCGGTAGGTCCCTCATACTCAGGCATCTCATCCTCAGGGATGTTTTCGAGGAGTGTGACCTCACCAAGCTTGTTGCCATCTTGGTCGACCACATTACCGTTGTCATCAATCTCCTTGCCGATACAGTGGAGCAGGTTGCCGTCGGTGAGCTTACCCACCACGTCGCCGTTCTTGTCGCGGACTTCACCTTCTCTGTTGACACGTAGCCCAGCCATTGCATTGACTTCACGCTCCTTCTCCTCAGGCTCCCACCTCTCGGCGTGTCCAATAACATTGCCGTTCTTGTCGACAATATCACCTTCGTCGTCCACCTTCCTGCCAACAAGCTTCTTTGGGTCGCCTTCTGTGACACGACCAACAATGTCGCCGCTGGCATCTTGGACAAAGCCGTCTTTGTTGATGGTGGTCTCGTCAAAGTTGGAGAATGGTCCATCAGCCTGCTTGCCACCGCCTTCGATCAGGCCACCTTTGCCGATGACTTTGCCATCATTGCTCCAAATCTGGCCTTGACCATCAACCTTGCAGCCGATCAGGTTCTCAACGTTACCCTCAACGACTTGACCGAAGATAGTGCCATGCTCATCGACAATCTTGCCTGCTTTGTTTACTACTTTGCCACCAAGAGAAGAGAGGTCCTCTTCGACCACTTCCTCTTCCTCGGGTTCATAAGGCTCGCAGTGTCCCTTCACGTTACCGAATTTGTCGATGATGTCGCCATCCTCATCAACGGAACGACCTAGAAGCTTCTTCCAATCACCTTCCACTACCTTACCAACAACGTTGTCCTCGTGGTCCTCAACAAATCCGTCTTGGACGACTGTAAGACCCTCGAGGCCGGCGAAGGGGCCCTCAGGCCTATCTTTACGTTGCTCAGGCGGAATAAGATCGCACCTGCCGACGACCTGGCCACGATCATTCCAAATCTGACCGTTCTCGTCGGACTGACGACCGGCAAGTTCCGCAGCGTTACCTTCAACGAGATAACCGACAGGAATACCACTAGGACCAATCAGATTACCTTGTTTGTTGAGGGTAAGGCCTTTAAGCTCAGATAGATCGACAGGCTGCTCCTCCTCAGGTTCTGTGGGTTCGTAAGGCTCGCAATGACCTTTTACGTTACCGAGCTTGTCGATGATATCACCGTCTTCATCAACGGTACGACCGAGGAGTTTCTTCCAGTCGCCCTCAACGACCTTGCCAACGACGTTGTCTTCGTGGTCTTCGACGAAACCATCTTTGACCACCGTAAGACCTTCAAGACCAGCGAAAGGACCTTCAAGTTTTTCTGGACGTTCGTTGACTGGGATGAGTTCGCATCTACCAACAACTTGACCCTGGTCGTTCCAAATCTGACCCTGGTCATCAGATTTTCGGCCAGCGAGTTCTTTGGCGTTGCCCTCCACAAGACGGCCAACTGGCACACCGTCAGCATTGATGAGGTTGCCTTGCTTGTTGAGGGTAAGGCCCTTGAGTTCTGACAGGTCAGCTGGTTGCTCCTCTGGCTCAGCTTCAGCTTCAGGCTCCTCGTAGCGCTCAGCGTGGCCAACAACATTGCCTCGCTTATCAATGACATCTCCGTCTTCGTCGACGGAACGGCCGACAAGCTTCTTTGGATCACCCTCTACAATGCGTCCAACTCTGTTGTCGTTCTCGTCTTCGACCCAACCGTCAGCAACAACGGTCAGTCCTTCTAGACCAGCAAACTCAGCCTCTTCTTCTTTGTCATCTGGTGCGACGGTCACTGCACGACCGATCACATGGCCCTTAGTATCCCAGAATTGACCCTGGTCGTCGCACTCTGCCTTGGCTTTCCAGATTTTCTTGGCGTCACCCTCGACAAGCTCGCCGACAATAGCACCGTCGTTATCGACAATCTTGCCCTGCTTGTTGACCCTGAGACCTTGAAGAGTCGACAAAGGTGGAAGGCCGTTATCTAGCTCGCCCTCCTCTTCCTCTTCAGGAGTGTCCTTGATCATCTCAACTTTGCCGATGACATTGCCGTCCTTGTCCAGCACTTCACCCTTGTCGTTGAGCTTTTTGCCTGCAACTTGCTCAAGTTCGCCTTCAACCAGGCGGGCGATCGGCTCGCCGTCTTCGTTAAGGACCTCACCCTTCTTGTTGACCTTCAGGCCTTCAAGGACAGAAGTCTCTGAGTCCTCTTCGGCCTCTGGCTCTGGCTCTGGCTCTGGCTCTTCCATGTCGACGATACCTTCATCGATCGCCTGTTGAATAAATTCAACCTTACCAATGACGTTACCTTCGTCGTCATGGATTTCACCATTGCTGGTGATCTTCTTGCCCTTGACATCATCAAGATTGTAGCCCTCAGAGAGCTTGGCGATGGGCTCGCCGTCCTCATTGACAACTTCACCCTTTTTGTTGACCTTGAGGCCTTCGAGTTGAGCGAATTCTGGTTTGGCTTGCTTGGCCTCCTCGGCTGCATCTTGTGCCTCTTCAACCTTCTCGGCAGCTTCATCAACCTTGTCGTCTGCGTTGTCGGCCTCACCTTCAGCACGGTCGGCTTCATCACCAGCGATGTCAGCTTGCTCACCAGCTTCCTCAGCTGCCTGCTCAGCCTCTTGATGTGCTTGCTCAGCATCTTGCTGTGCTTGTTGAGCATCCTCCAACTGCTCGACAAGCTCGGGATGGGCCTCCTTCATGGCCTCATCAGCGGCTTCACCGGACACCACTTCAACCTTGCCGATGACGTTGCCATCTTTGTCGAGAATTTCACCATTCTCGTTTGGCACCTTTCCGGCGCATGCCTTGGGGTCACCCTCGACAAGTTCAGCAAGCACCTCACCTTCGTCGTCAATAATCTTGCCTTTCTTGTTGAGCTTGCGACCTTCGACGATGTCGAGAGTAGGCTTGAGTTGGTCTTGAATGCCTTCCACCTTCTCGTTGGCTTCATCTACCTTTTCTATAGCTTCTTGAATCTTCTCGTCGGACGCATCGCCATCGACGGCTTCAGCAGCTTCAGGCACAACCTCGGCACGACCTATGACATCGCCATCCTCATCGAGGATCTCACCGTCAGCGTTGACAGTCTTGCCAGCAAGGTCGGCTGGGTCTCCTTCGGTGACCTTGCCCATGACCTGACCGTCGTCATTCTTAATTTCGCCGTCTTCACCAACCTCAAGGCCGTCCAAGGCAGTGATGTCTGGCACGCCGTCCTCGGCCTCCTTCTCAACTTCTTGAGGCACAGTTTCGGCACGGCCAACAACGTCACCATCCTCATCAAGGATCTCACCATCAGCGTTGAGTGCCATGCCAACAAGGTCTGCTGGGTCACCCTCGGTGATCTTGCCCATGACCTTTCCATCCTTGTTGAGAATGTCGCCGTTCTCTTGGACTTCAAGACCATCTAGGACGTCGAGTTCCGGAGTATACATTTCGGGGCCGGCTTCAGCATCTTCTGCAGTCTCTTCTGCACCTTCTTTGGTGTCCTCGGCATCGTCAGCAGCGCCCTCAGCCTCGTCGGCAGCGCCCTCAGCCTTGCTTGGTAGCAAATGAGCTCGGCCAACGACGTCTCCGTCCTCATCCAGGATTTCGCCATCCTCGCCAATCTCATAGCCTTCAAGGTCAGCAGGATCACCCTCTTCGAGCTCGCCAACCTCGTTGCCATCATTGTCGAGGATTTTGCCGTCTTCATTGACCTTGAGGCCCTTGAGTGCTGACAGGTCGGCAGGAGCCTGGTCGGCGCCATCTTCGGCAGTGTCCTCGGCAGTGTCCTTAGCATCTTCGGCGGTTTCTTCAGCAGTGTCTTTCGCGCCATCGACAGCATCCTCGGGTTTCGCTTGAGTGTCTTCAGTCGCTTCGTCAGCCTTGTCCTTGACACCATCGGCGGCGTCTTCGGCTGTGTCCTTGGCGTCGTCGGCAGCGTCTTCAGCTGTGTCCTTAGCATCATCGGCGGCGTCTTCGGCTGTGTCCTTGGCGTCGTCGGCAGCGTCTTCAGCTGTGTCCTTAGCATCATCGGCGGCGTCTGCAGCCGTGTCCTTGGCATCGTCGGCAGCGTCTTCAGCTGTGGCCGGAGCTTCGTCGGTTACGCCTTCGGCTTTGTCCTCGGCGTCCTCTGCTGTATCTTCGGCCGTATCTTTAGCGTCCTCAGCAGGGTCTTCGGCAGTGTCTTTAGCGTCCTCAGCAGTGTCTTCGGCAGTGTCTTTGGCATCTTCCGTGGTGTCTTCAGCTGTCGCTGGCGCGTCCTCAGCAGCGTCTTCGGCAGTGTCTTTGGCATCTTCCGTGGTGTCTTCAGCTGTCGCTGGCGCGTCCTCAGCAGCGTCCTCAGCAGTGTCTTTAGCATCCTCCGTGGTATCCTCAGCTGTTGCTTGTGGATCTTCGGTGGCTTCTTCGACGTCATCCTGTGCGCCCTCCGCAGTGTCCTCAGCATCGTCAGCAGCGCCCTCGGCGGAATCCTTGGCGCCTTCAGCACCCTCTTCAGCTGCATCTTCAGTATCGCCTTCCTGGGCTTTACCGGCTGCTCCCTGAGCAGTGTCTTTGGCGTTGCTAGCTTGCCTCTTGGCTCCACCAGTCATGCCCTTAGCAGCACTGCTGCTCTTCCCTTCTGCCTCATCATCGGCTTCCACCTCCTCTGTGTCCTCTTCGGGGGCCTCGTTGTCGGTGCCTTCGTCCTGAGCCGCATTGTCGACGTCATCCTTGGCACCAGATACTGTGTCTTCCTCGTCAGAGTCGTCAACAGGTTCGGGGTCAGCTTCTTCGAGTTCGCTAGTGTCGGCGACAGAAGTCTCCTCGGCGCCGGTGTCTTGGCCGGTTTGTGAGACCTTGCCTTCAGGCTCTTCAGTTTCCTCGGATGTCTTTTGCTCGGCCTCGGACGGAGCGTCCTCGACTTTGTCTTTAGAATCCTCGGCCTTGTCCTTGGTGTCCTCGGCCTTCTCCTCACCTGTTTGTCGAGGTGGAGGCTTCGGCGAGTCTGTGCCTTTGGACGCTGACTTTGGAGCACCTAGCTTGGGAGGCTTTCTGGGTGTGTTTTGGGCTGATTTGGGAGTCAGCTTGGAAGTTGAAGATGATTCGGGTTTCTTGCCAGTCTTTGTGGGTGTTTGGGGGCCATTCCCACTTCTGCCAGCTGCTGGTGAAGGCATGCTTTTGTAACTTCGGCCTGTTTGTGGGGTAGATCTGTTGGAACTCTGACCTCGGGGAGACTCTCTGCTTGGAGTGGGAGGGAAAGAATAGTATGCGTATGATGCGGATGACAATCGATTAGGGTTGCTTGTCATCAGACGATGGAAATCTCAATTCGTAACTAATAATAAACAAATGCGCGTAGGTAATGTTACAAACGGGTATAGTGGTGAGAAAGATGGATGGAGGAAGCAGACAGCAACAAAGGAGGTAAGTATACAATAGGTCCGCCCTACGTCACTGAGCGTAATTTGGTCGAAATGGTGGAGAAAGCTCCTGGGAGCTTGTAGTCGCCTGGTGCGAGACAACGGCGGGAGGGAGCTGGTGCCTCAGTGTGGCTGATGGGAACCTGTTTCGAGGACAATGTCATTGCGTCACGGGCATAGGCCACAGCACACGAGGGAGGAATGCGTACAGCCGGAAAACGCGCCATGCCCCACGGAGGGCCTACTCGAATGACATGCGAAGGACATGGGTGAGACAGTGGACGAATTCGAGCGGCGGCCAACAGGGACTGAGTATCGAAAGAGATATGGAGGATCGTCGAATCAAAGGGAGGTTGGTTGAAACTAGATAGAGGACGAAGCGAATGACCGGGCTGACAGCAACTGGGATGTTCCTAGTTCGTCCGTAACAACAACCTAAAGTGCTTGGAACTGGGCCTGCCGTTTCCGACATCTGCTTCATGTCAGCCCTCCTTTTCTTTTTTTTGGTTTTGATTGAGAACAACTGATGTCAAGAATAGATGAGTCTGTCCGTTCGTCTGCCTGTCTTTTGTCCACACCGCGCCTTGCGGCTACAGGACATTGAGATATACGCCGCATTGTACATCCCGAATGAAGTAGGCGTTTTGGGATCAAGAGTGCCCGTGGGCGTTGAGAAGAACGTGTGGATGCTCGGGTCGCGGATGAGATGTGGCTTGACTCTGAACAAGCGCCGCACCTGGTCGCTTCTAAGTTCTGCGAGCAGTCGAGCACTGGTACGGCGGTAAGTGGCTCGTCGGTTCAGTTGGAAGTTGAAACGTGGGCTGGACCACGGATGATCAGATCAGGTTTTCACCCTGGGCCGTCGCTCATTCCCCATTCGGGCCCAGCGCGCCCAGCGCGAGTGTACTGCCAGTGCCCAGGTGGTTAGTACTACCTAGTGTATTACCTCAGGCTTAGGCTGTGGCTGGGTACTGGCACGCCGAACCACGGCGCACGGGGCCAAAACCATACTCCTACAAGTTACGACTCGGGATACCGGGACCAAAATTTTATTGTGGTAAAAGCGTGAGGCTGGTGAAGACCGAACACTGGAAAACCGCGGTCCGAAAGCCACGCTGCTTGTTCGTCTATCCTTGCCGTGTCACGTCAACTCTGCTTGAGGAGGACGTGGTGTGTACTCGGACATACAGCAGCTACCTTAGGTACTTACCTAGGTACAAGCTTCCGGCCTACTCGCAACTGTGCGGATCGTTGCTTGGAGACCTGCCGCATGCCACCATATTCGCGCTGCTATGAATGTCCGCCACCGTCTGCCTGGTTAACCGCTATGCACATTATTGTTGGCGAGCACGTTTTTCCATCAGACCAACTTGAATCGACCGTGATGCAATTACTTCGCAAAGACGCCTTCCTGACAGCCAGGATTACGCGCATGGCCTCCACTGCTCCAGGATGCTGGTTCGTGATATCCCGGTAGATCCACCACGCCGTCCGTTACGCTTGCAGGGTTTTTGTCCAACTTCTGGCTAGACATCCATGCCGGCACACCCTGTATTGACATCATTCCGTCCTACTCGATCAATCTCCTCGCGCTGTCAAGTCCCTGCCGCGCCGCAGGACACCAATTCCCGTGTATCTTTGCGCACAACATGCATGTCAAAACGCGCCATCAGGCATTTTCTTGCCTGGTCGGGCGCGGTGCAAGCACTTTACATGCTGGTCGATGCTAAGGCTCGCTGCACTCTCGTCCCTTGTTACCGTTGTCCTTCCGGCGCAGGTACACTGTACGTAGTCAGCATGGCAAGCATCAAATCCCCGGCCTCGTATCGCATGGATCGACATACCCGTCTTCAGGTCCTGTACCAGCAATCACCTTTTCTTGACTTCGGCTTCGGAGTCGGTCTACAGTCCTTGAGAAACGAGATCGCAGGCCATGTTCTGCGTTGACGTTGCCCTGTGGTTGTGCCATCCGTTGTTGTTCCAAGTACAGTCGTTCCTTCTCGGCGCTCTTCGATTTATCTCGATCGGCCTCTTCCTCCTCTTTGGTCT
>Ga0210040_10006253_pt1 | contig 14892 bp, 13 predicted proteins | sample CryGeyCG12114_NA_FD_185462 | JGI IMG/M metagenome (GOLD analysis project Ga0210040, IMG submission 185462) | Groundwater microbial communities from aquifer - Crystal Geyser CG19_WC_8/21/14_NA (SPAdes) (version 2) | ecosystem: Environmental > Aquatic > Deep subsurface > Groundwater | place: USA... | reverse complement strand
TCCGCGCCGAGGTCCACGCCGTTGCCGTCCTTGAACTTCTTGACCATCCACTCCACGAGGCGGGTGTCCCAGTCGTCGCCACCGAGGTTGTTGTCACCGGAGGTGGCCTTGACCTCGACCACGCCGTCACCGATCTCGAGCAGGGACACGTCGAACGTGCCGCCACCGAGGTCGAAGACCAGGATGGTCTGGTCGGTCTCCTTGTCGAGGCCGTAGGCCAGCGCGGCCGCGGTCGGCTCGTTGACGATCCGGCTGACGGTCAGGCCAGCGATCTCACCGGCCTCCTTGGTGGCCTGGCGCTGCGCGTCGGAGAAGTACGCCGGCACGGTGATCACCGCGTCGGTGACGGTCTCGCCGAGGTAGGCCTCCGCGTCCCGCTTCAGCTTCTGCAGCACGAACGCGGAGATCTGCTGCGGGGTGAACGACTTGCCGTCCAGCTCGGTCTTCCAGTCGGTGCCCATGTGGCGCTTGACCGACCGGATGGTGCGGTCGACGTTGGTGACGGCCTGCCGCTTGGCGACCTCACCGACGAGGACCTCGCCGTTCTTGGCGAAGGCGACGACGGACGGGGTCGTCCGCGCACCCTCGGCGTTCGCGATGACGGTGGGCTCTCCACCTTCGAGGACGGCGACGACGGAGTTCGTCGTGCCGAGGTCGATTCCGACCGCTCGGGCCATGGTGTTCCTCCTGGGTAGTGCTGCTGGGTCTGTGCTGGGTCTGTGGGGCCGGTCTCTCACGTCCCACCGGCATTCTGTCAGGTTAGTTGAGTCCGTTCAACTCAACTTCCATCATAGATGTCAACGCAGCGGGCGCTGGGGTATTCCAGCATCCGCTGACGGTCTGCGCGCGCCCAGCGACGGCTGGCCACCCCAACGGGAGGCTCGGCGGCGTCAGCGGACGGTGACCCGGACCGGGTTCGACGTCGCGCCACCGGGTGCGGCCATCCGCAGCCGGTTCACCCCGGAGCGGCCGGTGGTGATGTAGGTGTGGAACACGCCTCCGGTGACGGTGACCTGCACCGGGAAGTCGGTCCAGGCGCCGCCCTCGAAGCGCTGCACCTGGAGGCGGACGCCCTCGTGGCCCTTGAAGACGCCGGTCAGCGTGATCCGCTGGTTGGCCGAGACGGTCTTGGGCAGCGCCTGCAGCGAGATGCCCTTCGGCTTCGACTTCTTCGTGGGCTTCTTCGTGGGCGAGGACGACGCGCCGGCGGACGGGGCGGCCGACGACGTCCCGGTCGAGGGGTCGGGGTAGGTGTCGAGCTTGGTGGTCGGCTTGCCGCTGGGGATGTAGAGGCTCGGCTCCGCCGTCGCGCTCGACGTCGGGTCATCCAGCCCGGCCACCTTCGCGGCCCCGACCGCGACCACGCCGACGACCGCCCCGATCACCACGGCCACCGCCAGCAGCGCCCCGAGCGTCACCAGCAGCTGGCGGACCCAGGGCGTGTCCTCGTCGTCGCGCGCCATGCCCCCAGGATGCTGCACCCGTCCCAGCCGCGGCCACCCGGTGCCGCCGCGGGCCTGGGTCGCCGACTGCCCGAGGGCTAGCCGACCGCGCCGCGCACGAAGGTCTGCGCCACCAGCGGGACGCCGGGCCGGTAGGCCAGGTGGAGGTACGACGGGGCGTCCAGCACCGCGAGGTCCGCGCGCGCCCCCACCCGCAGGTGGCCGACGTCGTCGCGGGCCAGCGCGCGGGCGCCGCCGAGGGTCGCGGCCGCCAGCGCCTCGGCCGGCGACATGCCCATCTCCCGCACCGCGAGCGCGATGCACAGCGGCATCGAGGAGGTGTAGCAGGAGCCGGGGTTGCAGTCGCTGGCGATCGCGACGGCCACGCCGGCGTCCAGCAGCCGCCTCGCGTCCGGGTAGGGCGAGCGCGTGGAGAACTCCACGCCCGGCAGCAGGGTGGCGGTCGTGCCCGAGGACGCCAGCGCGTCGACGTCCTGCTCGGACAGGTGGGTGCAGTGGTCCACCGCGACCAGCCCCAGCTCGCAGGCCAGCTGCACGCCGGGGCCGGGTCCCAGCTGGTTGGCGTGCATCCGGCCCCGCAGTCCCGCGACCGCCCCGGCGGCGAGCACCGTGCGTGCCTGGTCAGCGTCGAAGGCGCCGCGCTCGCAGAACACGTCGACCCACCGGGCGTGCGGCGCGCAGGCCTCGAGCATCGGGCCGGTCACCAGCTCGACGTACTCCTCGGGGGTGCTGCCCTCGGGCACCACGTGCGCGCCGAGGAACGTGGTCTCGGGGGTGAGCCGGCGGGCGATGGCGAGGCTGCGCGCCTCGTCGCGGACGGTCAGGCCGTAGCCGCTCTTGACCTCCACCGTGGTGGTCCCCTGCCGCCGCATCTCGGCGACCAGCCGGGCCAGGTTCGCCGCGAGCTGCTCGTCGCCGGCGGCGCGGGTGGCGGCGACGGTGGTGCGGATCCCGCCGGCCTCGTAGGCCCGACCGGTCATCCGCGCGGCGAACTCCTCCGCGCGGTCACCGGCGAAGACCAGGTGCGCGTGGCTGTCGACGAAGCCGGGCACGACGGCCCGCCCGCCCACGTCGTACGCCGTGTCCGCGGCCGGCGCGCTGGTCCGGGGCCCGGTCCAGGCGACCGTGCCCCGCTCGACCACGAGGGCCGCGTCGCGCAGCGGCCCGGCGTGGGCGGGGTCGTGCGTGGTCAGCTCGCCGATGCCGGTGATCAGCACCGAGGCGCCGTCGTGGTCCTGACGCAGCGTCATCCGTGGCTCTCCAGGTCGCGCAGCACCCGGTCAAGCCGCGCACCGGCCTCGCGCGGGTCCACGGTGACGTCCACGCCGTCGCGGATCACGGACACCACGTCGGCGCCCGAGGCCGCGAACACCGCCGTCGCCTCGTCGGCGCCGGTGCCCGCGGTGCGCACCGACCCGGTGTCGACGGTGACCAGGTCGGCGCGCATCCCGACCTCGATCCGGCCGGCGTCGGGCCAGCCCAGCGACGCGTGCCCGGCGTGGGTCCCGGCGGTCAGCAGCTCCGCGGCCGACCAGTGGCCGCGCTCCTGGGTGGCCAGCCGCTCGTCGAGCTCGACGGCGCGCATCTCCTCGAACAGGTCGACCACCGCGTGGCTGTCGGAGCCGAGGGTGAGCGGCGACCCGGCCTCGTGCAGCCGCCGCGACGGGCCGATCCCGTCACCGAGGTCGCGCTCGGTGGTGGGGCAGAAGCAGGCGTGCGTGCCGCTGCCGCCGAGCAGCGCGACGTCCTCGTCGGCGAGGTGGGTGGCGTGCACGGCGCTGGTCCGCTCGCCGAGCGCGCCGGCCTCGGCCAGCATCCCGGTGGGCGTGAGGCCGTGCGCCTCGCGGCAGGCGTCGTTCTCGGCGACCTGCTCGGACACGTGCACGTGCAGCGGCACGTCGTGGGCGACCGCCCACGCGGCCACCACGGGCAGCTGCTCGGCCGGGACGGCCCGCACCGAGTGGATCGCCGCCCCCCAGCGCGCGTCGTCCCCCGGCTGCCGGACCCGGCCCAGACGGGCCGCCCAGGCGTCGGCGTTGCCGTCGCTGAACCGCAGCTGCACCCCCTCGGCGGGCCGGCCGATCCCGGCGGCGAGATAGCAGGTGTCGAGCAGGGTGACCCGCAGGCCCGCCTCCCGGCCGGCCTGGAGCAGCGCCTCGCCCATCACGTTCGGGTCGTCGTACGCCGTGCCGTCCGGCCCGTGGTGGAGGTAGTGGAACTCACCGACGGTGGTGATGCCGACGGCGACCATCTCGGCGTACACCGCCCGCGCGAGCTCGAGGTAGCCGTCGGGCGTGAGCCGGGACGCCACGGCGTACATCTGCTCGCGCCAGGTCCAGAACGTCCCGCGCCCGCGCTGCGTCCGGCCGCGCAGGGCCCGGTGGAAGGCGTGGCTGTGGCAGTTCGCGAGGCCCGGCAGAGTCAGCCCGGCCAGGCGGTGGGCGTCACCGGGCGGCCCGGGACCCACCGCGGCGAACCGGCCGTCGACGACGTCCACGAGCAGGCCGTCGACCACGGGACCGGTGCCGGTCCAGGCCCGCTCCAGCCAGTACGTCGTCACCGCTCGCCGCCCGAGTCGTCGGGCAGGAACCCACCGGCGATGCCCTGCAGCGCGTCGGCGAGCGCCTCGACGCCGGCCAGGCAGTCGGCGGTGCCGGCGTGCTCAGCCGGGGAGTGGGAGACCCCGGTGGGGTTGCGGACGAAGAGCATCCCGCTGCGCAGGCCCGAGGAGGCCAGCACACCGGCGTCGTGCCCGGCCATCGTGGGGATGACCGGCCACGGCCCGAGCCCGGCCAGCCGCCCGGCGAGGTCCTCGTCGAAGGCGACCTCCGGCGACTGCGACTCCACGGTGACCTCGACCGTCGTGCCGTCGCGGCCCGCGCGCTCGGTGGCGAGCCGCTCGACGTCGGCGACCAGGGCCTGGAGGCGCTCGGTGGACTCCGCCCGTGCGTCCAGCCAGGCGGTGACGGCCGACGGGACGGCGTTGGTGCCGTTGGGGCGCACCTCGACGCGCCCGAACGTCGCACGCTGCCCCGCGACCCGCGCCTGCTTGTTCGCCGCCAGCACCGTCATCGCGTAGGTCAGCATCGGGTCGTGCCGGTCCTCCATCCGCGTGGTGCCGGCGTGGTTGGCCTCGCCCGCGAGGTCGAAGCGGTAGCGGCCGTGCGGCCAGATGGCACTGGCCACCCCGACCGGGACGTCGCGGTCGACGAGGTCGCGGCCCTGCTCGACGTGCAGCTCGAGGAAGCACGAGACGCCGTCGAGGAGGGTCGAGGGGCCCAGCGACGGCTCCAGCCCGGCCTGCTCCATCGCGTCCTGCAGGAACACCCCGTCGCGGTCCCGCAGCTCGCGAGCCTGGTCGGGCGAGAGCTGGCCGCTCAGCAGCCGCGAGCCCAGGCAGGCGATCCCGAAGCGCGAGCCCTCCTCCTCCACGAACGCCGACACCCCGATGGAGGTGGCCGGCTCGAAGCCCCGCTCGCGCATCAGGTCGACGGCGGCGAACGCGGACACGACGCCCAGCGGCCCGTCGTACGCCCCGCCGTCGAGGACGGAGTCCAGGTGCGAGCCGGTCACGGTGGCCGGGTGCCGGGCGTCCGGGACGCGCCACCAGGCCACCAGGTTGCCGTTGCCGTCGGCCGCCACGTCGAGCCCGCGAGCGGCCGCCTGCTCGTGGAACCACGCGGTGCACTCGCGTTCGGCGGAGCCGAACGGCTGCCGGAAGTAGCCGCCGCTGGAGGCCGATCTGCCCAGCGGCTCGAGGTCGCGCCACATCTGCTCGAAGTCCACCGCCCCATCCCACCATCGCCGCCGCTCCCGGTCGACGCGGGCCATCCACCGCGGTCTCGGATCCGAGAACCGCCAGGATGGGTGCATGGAGTTCCCCGAGGTTGTGCGCCGCCGTCGGATGGTCCGCTCGTACGCCGACGAGCCGGTCGACCCCGCCGTGCTCCAGCGGATGCTCGACCACGCGCAGCGGGCGCCCAGCGCGGGCTTCAGCCAGGGGTGGGCGTTCCTGGTGCTCGACCAGTCGGGCGACGTCGACCGGTTCTGGGCGGCCGCCTCTCCCCCGTCGGACGGGCCACCGAGCCGCTGGCTGACCGGGATGCGCACGGCGCCGGTGGTGGTCGTGCCGCTGTCGCACAAGGCGGCGTACCTGGAGCGCTACGCGGAGGCCGACAAGGGCTGGACCGACCGGGCCGAGGGGCGGTGGCCGGTGCCCTACTGGCACATCGACACCGGCATGGCGGCCCTGCTGATCCTGCAGACCGCCGTCGACGAAGGTCTCGGCGCCTGCTTCTTCGGCATCCCCGGCGAGCGGGTCGCGCCGTTCCGCGAGGAGTTCGGCGTCCCCGACGCCTACATGCCGATCGGCGCGATCACCGTCGGCCACCGCACCGACGACCCTGGCGCCGCCGGCTCCCCCGCCAGCCGTGCCCGGAAGCCGGCCGAGGAGGTCGTGCACCGCGGGCGCTGGTGATCAGCCGAGGACGCTGGTGCCTCCGGCGGCGCCACCGCCCTTGGCGGCGTTGATGACCCCGCGCGTCACCAGGACCGCCAGCGGTGACCTCCTGGCGTCGCCGCCGGCGGCGACGTGGTCGGCCTGCCGGCGCAGCTGGCTGGCTGTCCGGGCACCTTGCGGCGCCCACCGGTCGATCTGCTCCGCCAACGCGAGCAGGACGTGCGCGGGCTGCGAGGCCTCGACGTAGTCGGTGAGCGCCAGCACCGGGAGGTACGCCGACGCGTGCGGGCCGCCGACCCGGAGCAGCACGCCACCGCCCCGGTTGCTGACCAGCTCCAGCGGCCGCGCCTTGGACAGGGGCACGCGCCGGGTCCGCAGCAGCGTGCGGCTGACGACGACGCCGGTGCCCGTCTCCACCCAGGTCCGGCGGACCAGCAGGAAGGCGACCAGGAGCACCGCCAGCGGCACCACCACGAGGACGGCCCAGCGGTTCTGGGGCTGGGTCACGGCGAGGTAGCCGAGCACCGCCACGACGACGACCAGGGTTCCGAGGCCCCAGAGCTTGCCGGAGCGGGAGGTCAGCCGAGGGACCTCGAGGCGGTCAGCGGACACGGATCGCCACCTGCGCCAAGGCGTCCTGCACCAGATCGTCGATCATCATGCGCGCCTCCTCCGCGGTGCCGGGCACGGCCACCGGCGTGACCTCTGAGCCACCCTGCACCCGGGTGATCCAGGTCCCGCTGGGACCGCTGAACACCCCCATCATGGCCGGTGCGGGGTCCCCGACCCAGCGCACCACCACGTCCGGGCGGTCCGTAGCGTGAGGTCGGGCATGCGCCGGGCCCGCCGCGGGTACGCCGCGTGCACTGTGGCTGCACCGGCAGGCGAGGAGGCGACCGATGACCGCCCAGGTCAGTGACCGCACCACCTCCGGGAGCGAGCTGCACCAGCGGCTGGCCGACGAGCTGTCCGCGACCCTCGGGGCCGACGCCGTCAGCCGGCGGTCCATCGACCGGCTGAAGTACGCCCACGACGCCTCGCACTACCTGCTCGTCCCGCAGACCGTGGTGACCCCGCGCAGCGCGGACCAGGTCGCCAGCGTGATGCGCGCCTGCGACCGCGCGGGGGTGTCGCTGACGTTCCGCTCCGGCGGCACGAGCCTGTCCGGTCAGGGGATCACCGACAGCGTGCTGGTCGACACGAGGATGCGGTTCCAGGGCATCGAGGTGCTCGACGGTGGAGCACGGGTGAAGGTGCAGCCAGGGGTCACGGTGCGCGCGGTGAACGCCGCGCTGGCGCCGTACTCCCGCAAGCTCGGACCCGACCCGGCCAGCGAGAGCGTGTGCACGATCGGCGGGGTGGTCGCGAACAACTCCTCGGGCATGCACTGCGGCACGCAGGCCAACACCTACCGCACGCTCGACTCGATGGTCCTGGTGCTGCCCAGCGGCACCGTGCTGGACTCGGCGGACCCACAGGCCGGCCGACGGCTCGCGGAGGCCGAGCCCGCGCTGCACGACGGGCTGCTGCGGCTGCGCCGGCGGGTCCGCGACGACCCCGACTCGATGGCGACGGTCGAGCGGCTGTTCGCGATGAAGAACACCATGGGCTACGGCCTCAACTCGTTCCTCGACCACGAGGACCCGCTCGACATCCTGGTGCACCTGGCGGTCGGCAGCGAGGGCACGCTCGGCTTCGTGGCCGAGGCGGTGTTCCGCACCGTCGAGGTGGTCGCCGACGTGGCCACCGGGCTGCTGGTCTTCCCCGACATCGGCGCCGCGACCTCCGCCGTCCCCGGGCTGATCGAGGCCGGCAGCGTCACCGCGGAGCTGATGGACGCCGCGTCCCTGAAGGTCTCCGCCACCGACCCGCGGTCGCCGGCGGTGATCCGCGAGCTCGACGTCGACCGGCAGGCGGCAGTGCTGGTGGAGTTCGAAGCGGCGTCGGCCGACGAGCTGGTCGAGACCCGGCACCGGGTCGAGCCCGCGCTCGAGGCGCTGGCGGGCGGCGCGCCGTTCCGGCTGACCACCGACCCCACGGACCGCGCCTCGCTCTGGCACGTCCGCAAGGGCCTGTTCAGCGCCGTGGCCAGCGCCCGTCCGCGCGGCACCAACGCGCTGCTCGAGGACGTCGTGGTGCCCGTGGCCCGGCTCGGCGAGACCTGCGGGTCCCTGTCCGAGCTGTTCGACCGGCACGGCTACGAGGAGTCGGTGATCTTCGGGCACGCCCGCGACGGCAACGTGCACTTCCTGCTCAAGGAGCGGTTCGACGACGTCGGCCACCTCGAGCGCTACGAGGCGTTCACCGACGACATGGTCGACCTGGTGCTCGGCCACGGCGGCTCGCTCAAGGCCGAGCACGGCACCGGACGGATCATGGCCCCCTTCGTCCGCCGGCAGTACGGCGACGAGCTCACCGACGTGATGCGCGCGCTCAAGGAGCTGGTCGACCCGCACGGCACCCTCGGCCCCGGATCGGTGCTGTCCGACGACCCCCGCTCCTACCTGCGGGACCTGAAGACCTCACCGCCCGTGGAGGAGGAGGTCGACCGCTGCGTCGAGTGCGGCTACTGCGAGCCGGTCTGCCCGAGCCGGGGGCTCACCACCACGCCCCGCCAGCGGATCGTGCTGCGCCGCGAGATGGAGAGGGCACGGGAGCGCGGGGACGCCGAGCTGCTGGCCGAGCTGGAGCGCGACTACGACTACGACGCGGTGCAGACCTGCGCGGTCGACGGCATGTGCCAGACCGCGTGCCCGGTGCACATCAACACCGGCGACCTCGTGCGCCGGCTGCGCGCGCAGGACTCCGGACCGGTCGCGAGCCGGGCCTGGCGGACCGCGGCGGGCCACTGGGACGCCGTCACCAGGGGCGCGGGCGCGGCCCTGACCGGCGCCGACGTCCTGCCCGCGGCGGTGCCGACCGCGGTCAGCCAGGTCGGGCGGCGGCTGCTCGGCGCCGAGCAGGTGCCGCTGTACGACGACCGGCTGCCCCGCGGCGGCACGCCTCGGTCGGAGGTGGACGACCCCGCGCCGGAGGCGGTGTTCTTCGCGTCCTGCCTCGGCACCATGTTCGGCAGCGAGGGGGACGGGGCGGGCGAGGCCTTCGTGTCCCTGGCTCGCCGGGCCGGGGTCGCCCTGCGCACGCCCGAGGGCCTGCCGGGCATGTGCTGCGGCACGCCGTGGAAGTCCAAGGGGCACCGCCGGGGCTACGACCGGATGCTCGACACGGTGGTCCCGGCGCTGCTGGAGGCCACGGACGGCGGGCGGCTGCCCGTGGTCGTCGACGCCTCGTCCTGCGCGCAGGGCCTGGTCACCATGGCCGCGAACGCATCGGCGGCGCTGACGGTGGTCGACGCCATCGAGTTCGCCGCGAGCACCTTCCTGCCCCGGCTCACCGTGACCGCGCCGGTGCCGTCGGTGGCGCTGCACCCGACGTGCTCGTCGACCGAGCTGGGGACGGCGGCCGCGATGACGACCCTCGCCCGGGCGTTCGCCGAGGACGTGGTCGTCCCCCGGTCGTGGGGGTGCTGCGCCTTCGCCGGCGACCGGGGCCTGCTGCACCCGGAGCTGACCGCCTCGGCCACCGCGCCGGAGGCGGCGGAGCTCGCCTCGCGGGACTTCACGGCGTACGCCTCGTCGAACCGCACCTGCGAGATCGGGATGAGCCGTGCGACCGGGAAGCCCTACGTGCACGTCCTCGAGCTGCTCGAGGCCGCCACCCGGCCGGTCGGCTGACCTCTCAGCCGATCCGGAACTCCCCGAGCTCGTCCCAGTGGTCGCCCTCCATGACGACGTTGCGGACCTTCGGCGTCTCCTGGACGTACCGCGGGAGGTCGGCCTGCGCCTTCTTGAAGTGGTCGGAGCTCACGTGCGCCTCGGCGGCGTCCTCCCGGAACGCCTCGATCAGGACGTACTGATCGGGGTCCTCGACGCTGCGGGACCACTCGAAGAACAGGTTGCCCGGCTCGGCGCGGGTCGACTCGGTGAAGTCCCGGGTCAGCTCGATCCACTCCTCGGCGTGCTCGGGCTTCACCTTCCACTTGACGCAGATGAAGATCATGCGGCTCCTCGGGTCGTGACGGCTGGGGTGGTCGGGACGGGCCCGGCGCGGATCGTGCCACGGGCAGCCGTCGCTGACCACCCCGTCCTCTCGGCCGGTGAGAAGCCGACGTGCCTAGGCTGGCCCGCATGACCACGGAGCGGGCCGAGCACGGCGCCCGGCCCGGGTCGGTGCACCGCACCCTGGAGATCCTCGAGGTGGTGGCCGCACGCGGCGGTGCGTCGGCCAAGGACATCGCCGACGCGACCGGCCTGCCGCTGCCCACCGTCTACCGGCTGGTGCGCGAGCTGCTCGACAGCGACTACCTGGTGCACATCCGCGAGGAGAAGCGGTTCGAGCTGGGCTACAAGCTGCACCAGCTCGGGGTCTCGCTGCACCAGCAGGTCGGCGTGCCTCGCGAGGTCCGCGCCGAGGTGACCGCGCTGCACGCCGAGCTGGGCACGGCGGCATACTTCGCGATCCACCGCGGCTCGCAGATCGCGGTCGTGCACACCGCCGACTCGCCCCGCGCGCCCCGGCTGCAGCCCCTGGACTTCGGCTTCCACGAGGCCACGCACGCGACCGCCTTCGGCAAGATCCTGCTCGCCGACATGACCGCCGAGCAGCGGGCGCTGCACCTGGACCCCGAGCCGATGCCGCGGTTCGGGCCTGGCACGATCACCGGCCACCGCGAGCTCACCGAGCAGCTGGAGCGGGTCGCCGCCCGGGGCATCGCGTGGGAGTTCGGCGAGCTGCTGGCCGGAGCGGCGTGCGCGGCCGCCGCCGTGCGCGGCGCCAGCGGCGACCTGGTCGGCTCGGTGGCCGTCTCCGGGCCGGACATGCGCTTCGCCACCGGCCGCGCGGAGGTCGAGTCGGCGCTGCGTCGTACGGCGTCCCGGCTGAGCCGGTTCTACCGCTCCGGCCACTCTCGCTGACCGGCCCGCATGCGTTCTCGCCGGGCGAGAATCCCGCTTCCCGGGTCGCTGGCGCCTGCCTAGCGTGGCCGCCGTCACACTCCCGGCAGACCGGAGGACCCGTGCCCGACACCTCGACCGACGGCGGCGTCGACGCAGCCCAGCGACGCGCCCTGGTGGCCCTGCTGCGGGCGGCGTACCCGCATGCACGCTTCCCCGACGGCCCGTACGAGCGGACCGCCGACGCGATCATCGGCCAGGCCCAGGGCGACCTGTGGCACCGGCTCCAGCTCAGCGAGGGGCTGGCGACGCTGGACGGCCGCGCCGAGGGTGACGGCGGCTTCGCCGGGCTCGACCAGGCCGCGGCGCTGTCCGTGCTGCGCGAGATCGAGGACGCGCCGTTCTTCCGGTTCATCCGCGCCGCGGCCGTGGTGGCGCTCTACGACGACGCGGAGGTGCACGAGCTGCTCGGCTACGGCGGCCCCTCGTTCGAGCAGGGCGGCTACCTGCACCGCGGCTTCGACGACCTCGACTGGCTGCCGACTCCCCGCGTCGAGGAGTACGACGGCCCCGAGCAGCTCGTCGAGGTCGCCCCCGACGACGTACCCGCACCCACCTCGACCCAGGGAGCGTCCGCATGACCACCGACCCGAACCAGCGCTCCGACGCCGACCGGCTGCCGTCGCAGCAGGACCACTACGGCGCCAGCATCGACCACGACGAGCCGGTCGTGGTCATCGTCGGGTCCGGCGCCGGAGGTGGCACGCTCGCCTACGAGCTGACCGCCAAGGGCGTCCCGTGCGTGGTGCTGGAGGCCGGCCCCTACCTGATGCCGGAGGACTACCACAACGACGAGTGGGCCTCGTTCCAGCAGATGGCGTGGCTGGACGCCCGGACCGCGTCGGGCCCCTACCGGGTCGCCCGGGACTTCCCGAACCTGCCGGCCTGGGTGGTCAAGGCCGTGGGCGGGTCGACGACGCACTGGTCCGGCGCGACGCCGCGTTTCCGCGAGCACGAGTTCAGGACCCGGACCTACTACGGCGAGGTCGAGGGCGCCAACCTCCTCGACTGGCCGATCGGCCTGGCCGACCTCGAGCCCTACTACGACCGGGCCGAGCGCGCGATCGGGTCCACGCACCGCCACGGCCGCCCGCCGCTGCCGGCCAACAACAACTACAAGGTGTTCGCCAACGGCGCCGAGAAGATCGGCTACAAGTTCTACGCGACCGGCCCCTACGGGACGAACGCCGAGCCCTACGACGGCCGGCCGGCCTCGATCCAGGACGGGTTCAACTTCCAGGGCGACAAGAGCACCGCGAAGTGGAGCACCGCCGTCCGGGAGATCCCGCGCGCCGTCGCGACCGGCAAGTGCGACCTGCGGCCGAGCTCCCAGGCCGTGCAGGTCACCCACGACGCGTCCGGCCACGTCAACGCGGTGCTGTACGTCGACGGCGCGGGCAACCTGCACCGGCAGGCCGCCACGGTCGTGTGCGTGGCGGGCAACTCCATCGAGTCGCCGCGGCTGCTGCTGATGAGCGCCAGCTCGCTGCACCCCGACGGGCTGGCCAACGGGTCGGGGCAGGTCGGCCGCAACTACATGCGGCACCTGACCGGGTCGGTCTACGCCCGCTTCGAGCAGCCGGTGCACATGTACCGCGGCGAGACGATGGCGGGCATCGTCGCCGACGAGGCCCGTCAGGACACCTCACGCGGCTTCGTCGGTGGCTACTACCTGGAGACGCTGTCGCTCGGCCCCGCGTTCCTCGCGGCGTTCGCCGACCCCGGCGGCTGGGGCCCGGACTTCACCGACGTGATGGACGCCTACCAGAACACCGCCGGGCTGTGGATCGTCGGCGAGGACATGCCGCAGGAGCAGAACCGGGTCACCCTGCACCCCTCGGTCACGGACCAGTGGGGTCTGCCGGCCTCGGACGTGTGGTTCGCCGACCACGCCAACGACGAGGCGATGCGCGCGCACGGCTACAGCCGGGCCGACCTGATGTACGAGGCGGTCGGCGCGGTCGGGGTGCACCACACGCCGCCGTACCCGGCGACGCACAACCTGGGCACCTGCCGGTTGAGCGCGCGGCCCGAGGACGGCGTGGCCGACGGCTGGGGCCAGGCGCACGAGGTCCCGGGACTGTTCATCAGCGACGGCTCGGCGATGACGAGCGGCGCCGCGGCCAACCCCACGCTCACCATCGTCGCGCTGGCGATCCGGCAGGCGGAGTTCATCGCCGACCAGCTCGGGAAGGGCGGCCTCTGAGCCGGCTCCGGCGCGTCACGGGCCGGTCACCGGTCGTTTCCTAGACTGGTCCCGATGAGCGAGCGCGAGCCGGACGACCGTCGGCTGCGCCGGGCCGCCCTCACCCGGCACGGCCTGCCCGCTGAGCCCTCGGAGCCGGCCGCGGCCGTCGACGGGGTGCTTGACGGGACCGACAAGCCCGACGAGGACGACAACGCCGCGTCCGCCCGGATGGAGCAGAAGGCCCTATGGGCCGACCTCCAGGTCCGGCGCGCCATCGAGCGCGGCGACTTCGACGACCTGCCCGGTGCGGGCAAGCCGCTGCGTCTGCCGGAGGTCCACGACCCCGACTGGTGGGTCAAGCGGCTCATCGAGCGGGAGAAGATCGAGATCGCCCCGCCCGCGATCGGGCTGCGCCGCGAGGACGCCGAGCTCGACGGCCAGCTGGACCGCGAGGGCAGCCCGGACGGCGTACGCCGGGTGGTCGAGGAGTTCAACCGCCGCATCGTCGAGGCGCGGCGCCAGCTCACCGGCGGTCCGCCCGTGGTGACCAGGACCCGCGACCCCGAGGTCGAGGTCGAGCGCTGGCGCGAGCGCCGCGACCAGGCCCGGCGCCGGGCCGCGCAGGTCGCCCGCGAGGCCCGGGAGCGCGAGGCCCGCGAGGCCGCGGCCGCCCGCGCCCAGCGGCGGCAGCGGTGGCGCCGGCTCTTCCTCCCTCGATAGTCCGCGGCCGACGGCACCACTGACCCCCTGTCGGAGGTGCCCTCAGCCGCGGACTATCGGGGGCTGCCACCAGGCAGGCGGCGTCAACGTCCACGGGCGTCGGTCCTCGGGCAGGAATCGGGCCCGCCGACGCGCGCCGAGCATCCGCTGGACCACGCGCGCGCGATCGGCCAGGTCGCCCCTCACCAGGCAGAAGTACTCGAGACCGTGGTCGCGGAAGCGCTGCTCGCGTTCGACATCTCCCTGACGGCGGTCCATCAGGAGGTGGTCCTGACCGTCGTACTCACCGACCAGCCCGGCGACCGGGTCGAACAGGTCTGGGTAGCCCAACAGCCGGCCGGCCAGGTCGAACACCGGCTTGTTGCACCTCGGCACCGGCAGGTGCGCGTCGAGGACCCAGACCAGGCGCATCCGTGACTCCTGCGGGGATCGGCTGTCGGCGCTGGCGAGCGCCGCTGCCTCCCGCGCCCTCGGCACGCCGGTCCAGCCGTTGCGGAGCGAGAGGTACTCCCGCAGGTCCGCCACGGTGAGGATGCCGGCGGCGACGGTCATGTCGACGGCGACCACCGCCGCGCGCAGTCCCGCCTCCCACCGCATCTGGTCGAACAGGGCGCGGACCGCGACCGCGCACGGGATGCCGTCGACCACCTCGATCTCATGGGGCCAGAAGCGCTCGCGGCTGACCCGGACAGCCGCGTCGTGGCCCACGTCCGCGCAGCCGAGGGCGAACGGCACGGGCAGCTCGACGCCGTGGCCGAGACCCGTGAAATAGTGCGCCCCGCGCCACCTCAGGGCCGCCCAGCCGGTCAGGGCCCCCACCGCAGGGAGCCGGACGGACTGCTCGAGGATGCGCTGCTCGACGGGGCTGGCGTCGACGTCGGCAGGGACGTACCAGCCGCGGGAGGTACGCCGCCATCGCGCGCCTCGAGCGGCGCCGCGGGTGGGCCCGGCCACGCCGAGCGGATCCCGGCGGACGGGTCGGACCAGGCCGTCGGGGCGCTCGCAGCGGGGTTGCCAGCGGGGACTGTCCACCCCGGGATGGGAACCTCC
>Ga0210040_10006252_pt1 | contig 14893 bp, 14 predicted proteins | sample CryGeyCG12114_NA_FD_185462 | JGI IMG/M metagenome (GOLD analysis project Ga0210040, IMG submission 185462) | Groundwater microbial communities from aquifer - Crystal Geyser CG19_WC_8/21/14_NA (SPAdes) (version 2) | ecosystem: Environmental > Aquatic > Deep subsurface > Groundwater | place: USA... | reverse complement strand
CATTTATTCACACAGTTTAGTTTGTTAGTTAGTTACACGGGCAATTTAGCTTCCTCCACATGATGTGAAATCAGCAATCTACTTTATGGCAAATGTATCAAAATATGCTGCCTGGTAGTGCATAATTTAATGAAGTAGCCATATATGGGAGAATTCGTCGGGATTCTAACTACGCATACGCATGTTATGTTAATTAATATTGTAAACTTGAACTGATCCGTTAGTTTATAAAGAAAACAAAGGGTGTTGGATAAAAAGGGGAATAACATATTGGTATGGATAGAATGGATCCCATAATGTGTTACTGCATAACATTGTATGTGGCAGATAGATAGAGACCGTGAACATATGCATTATTAATTGGCCGTCTGTAGTATGTAAGTTGGTGGTGCTGTAAAAATGCAGGAAGTGTCATTTCCCTTTGTTATATCATCATATTTTTACGATATTATTGTCTACATGCTGCTCCAGATTAAACTTGTCCGTTTGTTTGTTAGTTAGCTAGTAAGTATGGCTTCCCATAATATACTTGTGAAGCATTTTCATGCAAGAATATGAACGCAAAAAACAAGGCGAAACTTAAACGTGGGATTTTTTTACTCATTATGGCTTTTTGGCTGCACACAGAAAATATGAAAACAAATCTTTAAGAATGAAATATGTTGACTGTTATATTTGTACACAGACGGGAATAATCCAAATCCCAATTGAGCTTTTGGTGGGTCCTGATGTGGGTATCTCCTATCTAACTGAGAAGGCAACCAAGGTACGTACTAAAGGGAAATTCTCTCTCATATTCCATTATAGATGACTTGGCTCAATTAGTTAGTTGCACATTAGGTAGCATATGTTGTTGGCTGCGCTCCTAAATTTCTCCTATTTATGCGAATCTTGCGGAATGAATCAGCGCTGTATTACGCAAACATGAATAAATAAAAAAGGCATGGGATTTGGCTATAGGTGCTTCTTCAAAAATACAGCTATCCTATATAAAACGATTATGTATGCATAGTGGGGAAAGCCCGCTTATGTTATATGGTCCAGAAATAGGTACAAAAGTTTAAGATACCAAGCATTAAAGATAAAAAACAGTTTACTAGATTTCTGTATGGCTGCCAGTTTGTTGAGAAAGTAGTTCAATGTTTTATAGCCTTTAAAGAGTTGTCTACCAGGCTATGACAAATGTTTACTCCATTACTATCTGAGACCTTCATCTTTTCTTGTCCACTTTGTCATAGCCATATCCTTTGAATTCAGGTTTCTCATCATTATAATTATCATCCCATTCTTGTCACGTATTAAAAATTCCTGACAATTTCTTTGTTTTATGAAATGTTCAGCAAACTACTGGCAAATATTATGACATGCTGTAAGTTGCGGCCCTGACATATTTCCCATCCATTACCAAAATAGCAGAATAGATTGCTAGCTAAAAATCACTTTGTAAAAAATTTACAGTATCCAATGTTTTTCTTAAAAAAACCGGTATTCTAAACTGACTTTGTATAAACTTTTTTTCATGCTGCCAGTGCGTATTTTTGCTACCATGTTGATTCCATAATTTTTTTGCTCTTCCGGTGGCCATACTTGAAACTACCATTTTTGTCTTGTTAGTAGTAGTGTGTCATTCAGTGAAACATTCCACCGTATTCCCCAGTTTGCTGGAATTATGGCTGGAATGCGCATCATTTGCATTCGTGAATATACCTTCAGATTGTGTGGTTCCCATTATTGGTAACTAACTTCCTTTTGAAGACTGATTGGGCTTTCAACATTGATTTCACATTTAGAACTCATAAAGTCATTCCCATCGTAGTTTTTGGTTAACGTAATATAAATAAACATTCGCTCTCTGAGCTAGCTTATATGAGTCTGGTGTTGCAGCCAACAAAAGCGGCTGAATTCAGTGAGGTGCTCAGCATCCAGACATTGGCGTCCGCCTGTGATAAGCACACGAAGGCTGCCGTAACACTCAAGATCTCCAAGTCCAGTGAACCCGTGGCCATAACTTGTTCCAATATTATGGCTGCCGAAAGTATTGCCAGTCTCATTGATGGCTACTGTCGACTCTTTTCTCCAAATAACTCGGCTCATGGCTCCCTTTGGAATCGAAAAGGTAATCAATACGAAGTTTCCCAAAAACTCTTTTCTAGTTAGTTAGTTTCCCACATATTTCCAAATAATTAGACATTCTTTGCACGCATCCCTGGAGACCGTGTATGGGAGCATATTTTCTGGGGAATGTATTATTATTGTCATTTGTTATGCAACAAGCAACACATGCTATATGTAAGCCTAACATTTTGAAGGGTGTTATTGGGCGCGGTTTGGTTTTGTTAATAAATGCCACCCTATGTAGAATAGGGAAGGATGGAAGAAAAATATGCATTTTCCCCAACTTGCTACTTTCTCATTCATGTCGTGTATCTCCAATATTTCTGTCTGTAACTTTTGTAAGATCATATGCTCTAACTAACAAATATGATTATGCTTCATAAATGCAAATGTAAGTCTATGGATGGATGTGTGAAGTGACTTCAGCTGTGAATATTTTCTCCGCTTTTCATATAATCTTAATCTTACTTATTGCTTTTCTCAAGCTGCCAAACTGCGGAACTGTTCTTGTTTGCAAGGTTTGAACACTCTTCACCTCTAAAAGCTCATGTTTTGCTTGCATGACTTTTTCATTTAGTGAATTGTATTTATCAGACTCGAATCCGTCCCGGGGTCGGCAACGGAGTTTAAGCCGGAATAATAGTCCCGTAAATGCCAATGCGGATGACCTCATGGATGATTATGCGGAGATCGTGGATGAAGATGAGGACTACTCGGTCCCTTCAAGTAGGTTCCTAAAATCCCTTGCTCAATTCTGTTGGAAAATTAGCATAGACTAAAGGTATGTAAAAATGTGTGCAGGTAGAAGTAATGAACTGCATCGAGATAAGATCGAACTCGGGAGCATCATTGGTCAAGGACAATTCGGGGATGTTCATTCGGGAGTTTTTTACGGGAAAGGGAATGAAAAGATTCCTGTGGCGGTGAAGACATGTAAAGAAGTTGTGGATTCTGCTACTACGGACAGATTTTTGGAAGAAGCATGTATGCTATCGCCATGTATTTTTGAGTTTTTTGGTGAATATAAGTAGAAGTTGATTGACTAAGTTTGGTTTTGTAGATATAATGCAACAATTCGACCATCAGCACATTGTGCACCTCGTGGGAGTTTGTTCGGACGCTCCTATTTGGATAGTCATGGAGTTGGCGGAATTCGGGGAACTGCGCTCCTACCTGCAACTCAACAAAGGATCTATGGAGTTGAATACCCTCATTTTGTATGCTTATCAACTCTCCACTGCCTTATCGTATCTAGAGTCTAAGAAATTCGTCCATAGGTAATCACTCCATCTGCACAAGCATATTTTTTTGTCGGTTTCGTGTTTACTGTTATTGATGAAAATACTGTGTCTGTCTGCCCGATTTTTTTTTCGAAATTGTGAGTCTTAATTTTGAGACTCCGTATTTTATTGCATAGGGATATTGCGGCACGCAATGTACTTGTTTCGTCCCCGGAGGTTGTGAAATTGAGCGATTTTGGTTTGAGCCGGTAAGTAATACAAGGACTTTAGTAGCTCAGTCCTTTTCCACTCATTTTAACCCAAAATGTCAATGTGTCTCCAAGGTGGGTGTCTGAAGACCAATGTTATTACAAAGCTAGTAAAGGGAAATTGCCAATCAAGTGGATGAGTCCAGAGTCCATCAACTTTCGAAGATTCAGCACTGCCAGTGATGTATGGATGTTTGGTAAGTTCGGTATGAAGAATTTTATTTTGCGCCCTTTTTGCTTAAGGTAACATAATTGGAAAACAATAGGCGTGTGCATCTGGGAGATACTAATGTTCGGTGTGAAGCCATTCGCTGGAGTACAAAATAGTGACGTGATAAACAAAATAGAAAATGGGGAGCGATTACCTTTGCCTCCGAATTGTCCTCCACAGTTGTACACACTTATGTCACAATGTTGGAGTTACGAGCCAACCAAGAGACCTGGCTTCCAGACTGTCAAAGAAATTCTATTGTATGTGCTGCTAAATTATTCATTAACATTCTAAAATTGAACTTGACAATACAAATAATCGAGAGCGTCTAAATTGCAGTGAAATCTATATGGTCGAACTGAAGCAGCACAAGAAAGATCACAATCGTCGGGATTTCAGAAAAGTGCAGACCAAATCTTGGGGTAATGTCCTGTTCACTGTAGCATACTTACTTACTGATATATTTGGGGCATAATGAGATTTCTATGATTTTCCATTAGCATCCTCAAATTCTGACGAAGCGGCGCCACCAAAACCACCTCGTCAACCTGTGGCTCCCAAAACTGCCCCGGAGGGGGGCATGACTTATATTGTGGCAGAGAACCCTGAGATCCTGTCCCAACTTCTTCGGGAGACGGAGATGAGGGGATTGAATCCTGCAGCGTATTCTACACCCGCCTCCGCCTTCAACACGATCTCGGTAGACTATGCTGGCCAACGGACGCACAACACGCTTGGTTGCTCGCCGAGGAGAAAAGCCAAAAAAACCAAGGAGCATTTCTTTTCTAGTCAAAATGATAGTTGTATGGGCACATTGAGTACAACGAGTTCTAGCTCCGATGTGCTCAATATGTCTCCCAGTGGCTCCAAACCTACGTCCAACTATGGCACTTTGGACAAAAAGGTTTCACTATAGTTAGTTACAATTTCCATTGGGTTTTGTAGCTGTCTTTGAAAGCATGTGATTATTTTTATTTGGGTTTGTGAGATTTGGCATGTCCAAAATTGAAATGATGTGTTTTTGCAGCATCAGTTTTTTTGCAACTGGGTGGTTATTGTGTTAGTTACTTTGAAACTGCAAGGCTCTATATTTTTTCTGACTTTTGGTTTGGTTTTTTTCTTCCGGTGAGTTTCCTTCATCGTGCTTTGTAGCTTAATGTGGAAGTAGAGATTTTTTAAAGCATTTATTGGAGCTAAAGTTAATATTTTATGATTTGACTACTGCTGTAGAATTCTCCTTATTCGAGCGTTGAGAAGGAGCAAATGTACAGACACGAGTTGGAGCAAAAGTTAAAGGAGCAGCAAAAGTTAAGTGAGGAAAATAGTCGATGGCTTGCAGAAGAGGAAAATAACTTGGTTAGTTAGTTACAATTTACAATCATACTGTTAATTTTTTTCTCTTTTTTTTTACTAAAACTTATATACATTTTGTCCTTTTCAGATGAAAAGATTGTCCATTACGAATAGTTGTACTTCGGATAGATCAGATAGCGAATGTGGAGACATCCCTAATCATTCGCAAATAGGGGAGGCTAGTTCTTTAGAACGAACCAGGACAGATTCGGAAAAAGCTATTGTAGTCAAAGTAAGTATTTGCTTATCATGTCACTCTCCACTTTAAGATTTTGCATTGTAAACTAACTAACAAAATTGTTTTTTTTTGCTTCAGAAAATGGAGGCAACCCCAACAGCAGACCTGGATAGGCAGAATGACAAGACGTACGAATGTACAACCCGGGTTGTGAAAAGTATCATGGAGTTAACGCAAGCGGTGCAAAATTCGGGGCGAGTGGAGTACATAGATTTAGTTAGAAATGTGGGTATTGAGTTGCGAGCACTTTTAGGCAGTGTGGACAACATGGTCTACATTTTCCCTGACTCGGCCAAAGACGAGGTAAAAATATACACGAAAAGTATACTTCTTCATCTGAAACAGAGGATGAAAATTACAGTGGGTTATAAAAAATTTGCACAGGTTGAGATGGCTCACAAGGTGCTGAGCACAGATATGAAAGAACTAGTCAATTCCATGCGCCTGGCAGAGAAAAACAGTTCCACATTATTGGATGCTGAATATAAAAAGTAATTGGCAGTTGTTTGACTAAAATCCCGTATCCCGTGTTTCAAGTTAATTTTGGAATTTATTTTTGCAGAGGGATGCTTTCAGCAGCTCACATTTTGGCCATGGACGCTAAAAACTTACTAGACGTGGTGGACTCCATCCGAATGCGATGCCCTAATGTAGAAGAATTTGTAAAATCTGGAGGAATCTGTTCCAATCTGGAGAGCTAATGGATTTCCTATATAAAGAAAATGACAAATCCCGATGATCTCGCGGAATTTTTTTATCATTAACTAACTTTTCCCCAGTCTTGCAATTGCAATATTAACGAATAAACTACTTTGCTCACAGTATACATACAGCCAAATAATCACTTTTAAGTATTTAATAAGTAGCTAAAAACAGTTTGTGTTCGTCGCTGACTTTAGTATTGAGATTTTCAATCAAGGTAGTATTATTTCCATTCACAAGAAAATGTACTGTATTCAGTTAAAGAAATGTTTTTCAAGGGTGATTGATTTGATTTGGAGCTTATTGTGTAATAAGAGCTCATATTTGTTGCGTAGCTAAATGTACGATTACAAATTTATGGTACTAATTTATAACTACACAGTTATTTACGTATAAACTAGTCACTGCGGTTTTGTATTAGATTCGGATGCGTAATTATCAATTGAAATAGAACGATTGATTAGTCAGTTATAGACAGGCAGGCAAGCAGGTGGAACATGCATCACAAATATTCATTTTGTAACCAATTCTAAAAGCTTAATGACTATTTATTTTGACCCATATGTCACATGTATAACGCAAACAATTAACAATTTTGTCATTCCATTGATGGAGGATTTAGAATTAACGTTTAATTAATTGTGTGTGATGAAGACTGAGAATCGTTGTTAACTAAATAAATTATTGTGGAGTGAATGAATAAAACCACTAAAATGATTCCTAAGGTTGTAAAGTGCCCTGGCGAATAAATGAACTCAAAGCAATAGTTGTGGCGGTGGACCAAATAAGACCTTTATTCACGCATTTTCGAGTTTAGTTACATACAATAAACTGTGTGGGCTACTATCATCCGTATGTACAGCTGGTACTTACGATGTTTCATTATTCGATTGTGTACTAATGAATAGTATGATGAGGATTTATACAAGGAAAAAACAGTAATTTATTAGGTAAACTAACTTAGACGACTTATTTGAAGGGATCAACGGCAGGGGTCAATTTGAAGTAGTGTCCACATTCGCACCGTTTGGGTTCCCCCTCGTGGAGCCACATGAAGTTGATGTAGAAAGCATCCTCATGGCAAATGCAGCCCACTAGTCTCATGTCGTGGAACGAGGGCACCACATTAGGTTTGTCCTTCGTCCCGGCTCCCTTTTTGAACACCCTCATACCGAAGGGGTCCTTGTCAGACACAAATCAATCCGTTACTAACTACAACAATTATTTCTTTTCGCTTAAATGGCATTCAAAATCCGCTCTAATATTTTGACTGTTATTTGCTCTTGCAATTGAGGATCATTTAATAAGAACACATTATGTACTTCGTGTCGTGCTATGAATGAAACTTCTCAATGCTCAAAAGCTCAGCTATCTCCGGCTACATTGCTCTCCCTCTAATTTAACTCGACAAAATGCTTTGGAACTTCGGTCGGTCTACAAGAAGACACATTACCGTTTCTCCCACACTTGCTTCATGCATAATCAACGTACCTTAGGGTCCTTAACTACTCTAACTTGTAATAGCTAACTTTATATAAATTGATTGAACAGGGATTAGCTTACCTCATTTCCTTTAGCAATAGCTTCTAATTCCTTTCGTTCCAGTCCAGTAGCGTGTTCCATAGGATCGGGCATCACTGCAAAACAAAAAATTTAAAGACCCATCTAAAAATGACCCCAAGAAAAAAGCCTCATCAGAAACTTTTAAAAATTTAAAACGTGACTTACTTTTATCGGCGAAATTTCGACTAGCTGTAACAAGGGCAGCAGGTCGTCTGCTGATGGAAAACACAGTTCGAGAAATTATTCCAGCCATTATTAATTATGTCTCTGTAAGAGCCCCCAACTAACTGGCCAACTAAACGAGCAAAGTTTTCAGTTATGTACAAAATGGGAAAATTTCAATCAGATTCTTCCTCTGCGTTCAGAGCTTTGGCTTTCTCCAACAGAACAATTTTAGGAGTGAAATTGTGTATTTTTGTATTTTCGTCGTATAAATGAATCCTTCTGCAACTTGTGACTATAGATGTAGACACAGCCAGCCAAACCAATATTTCCTTTGGCATTTATACGTTCAACGCCAATGGGAGAAAATAAGACTACCAAGAAAATTTCAGATATTCTATGCCATCGTTTGGCGCCGTTTTAGCTTTTTCAAATATCTCTAAATTAAACTGGGAGTAAAGTTCGGAAACAGAACGATTAGAGTAATTATCTAATCGGAAATTAAGGTGAATTGAAGGTAATTTAGTTAAAATATTGAATTGAATTGTCGTTTTCTTATGTGATAGATACCTTTTTTGATATCAGCCAGTAATGCATTTTTATTCTAAATGCGAAAACTGGCCCCAAATCTACAATTCCTCCGGAGCCCGGGACCCTTTTTGAACAGCATTAAATTTATTTTCCTTTAAAATCGCTTCGCCTTTCCACTACAGTAAATGTACATAGCTAAATGTCAATTATACTAAATTATTGTATCTTGTTTGCGTTTTGAGAAGGAAAGATGGCCGGAGGAGCTGAGAGATACAATATCCACAGTCAACTTGAGCACTTGCAGTCCAAGTACATTGGAACGGGCCATGCGGACACGACGAAATATGAGTGGGCAACAAATCAGCATCGGGACACGCATGCCTCCGTTTTAGGTCATGTGGATCTCCTCAACTACATTGCCCTCTGCGAAAATGAGTCCAAAGCCCGAGTCAAGTTCAACATCATTGAGAAAATGCTCCAACCTTGTGGTCCCCCGCCTGAGAAAACTGAAGACTAACTTGACCCCATTTTAGTACTTTATTATAGGTTATCCATCTTTTATTGTTATTTCTCATTTTGTTACTGTTTACATGTATTGATTGCAGCACATATTTTCATTAAAAGGGACTGTAAATATGCGATCGAAATTCATTGTCGTTGATTTGATTATTTTAAGTCTCGATTTTAGAATTTTAGGACTCGATTTTTGTTTTCTCGGACTTTGACATGTCTTCCTGCTGAAGGATGTACAGATTTGTTCACTGGGCTTTTGTATGAATTTCGATAAAGAGTTGGGATTGTATGTTTATGTTTGCTAAAATTAGCCCAACTTTTTTACGCATTTACGGGAAGCAAGTTATTAGCATTCTCTATTATATGGTATATATGAAAGATCGTTCCATGCAAATGTACATGGTGTTTGTAAAGTAAACTAGTATTAATTTGTAAATGTGATTTGGTCTTGTAGAAATCCTATTTTCCATTCGTCTGCAAATATATTCCTGTGAAACAATTAAAATACCCCCATTGATTGCATCCACAGAAGTTAATTGTATGCATGCAAACTAATTTTGAGAGGAAAGTGAACAGAACGGAACTACTGAACGAATGGGAAACTTGCGCAGAATGTAAGTTACTGAACGTCACTCAATGTCATTTGCCAGGAGACTTTCATAACGTGAGTGAGGTACAAACACATAGATTTTCGCAAATATGCGTTTCTACTAGTATTTTCTTGTAGCGCCATCGATTATTCATACAAGATACAAGATACTACTGAACCACTATATCCTCCTGTGTAGTAGGTACGAAACCCGGGATCGGGATTCAGCTTTTTGGTACACTTTCATCATGTGCTCTGCTTAGTACGGTTTTACACGCACCCACAGATAGTCAGTGACTATACTTTTACGTTCATTTCAAATGCTCCTTTCTTTTTTCTTATACATTCGCTGGCAACACAAAACCATACAGATGGATGGCTATGACTGGGCTTCATGTTCAATGTTATCTTCAATGTAACATGGTCATTCCTAGCTAGCTAATACTTTCCCTCTAAGCACGTAAGCACTCTCTACTCCTTAAATCTGAAAATAACAACTTTCACAAGTCTCTAGATAGGGATATCTGTATAGTTTCACCCAATTTTCACATTATACAAATATGAACGCAGATTTTACAGGTGCTGTAATAAAAGAGCTAACAACAGGTCCATTTTTCCGCACATCATTTAATTTGCTGTGTTGCATTTGGCTTCTATTAAAAGTTGCTACTTACCTGACTAATGCTATACAAGAAAGTGGGTCTTTTGCCCGACAAATAAAGTTTGCTGACGTATGGAGGGAGCACGAGATTACCATATGTACTAACTAACTAACTATGTATATGATGAAGGGAGTAGTTGCGGGACAGGCATAAGGGAACTCGCGTACACACGGGTAGCTAGTAGTTCTATAATACCCGGGTATAGTGAGTGAGTGAGTGGCCGTTCTCCAGCTAGCTAGGTCACGCGTGCTATAGAAAGCTTGCATGGTGCCCGCTTTTCTCCATGACCTGTATAGTTCCTATAGACAAACAGACAGTGTGAGTGTGAGAGTTCCCAGAGCGAGCTTACAAATTCCAAGTGACGCACTTGCCTCCATATAGAGACTGTTGAGTTCACAATAATAAATAGTTGGTTTGCTGTAGCAATAGGAATGGTGTGTGCGAGTGTGCCTCCCATCATCATCATCATCATCATAATCCACTGACTCTTTTCATCCATAAAGTGGTTCTTCTCTCCCAGATTTTCCTCACTTCTTCATTTACTCACTCACATACATGACTCTATCCCATCGTCACTCCTCACTTACTTATATACTCGTACAGGTGATCACCCTTTCAAATCCAAAAGAAAAAACACCACCAAAGTGACCAAAAGCACTAAACAAAACTTAACAACTGACTTGTTGTATAGGTAGTCAGTCCATAATACCAGTGCAGTGTACAAATGAGCCAGTTGAAGGGAACTCTTGTATTGCATGTGAGAGACCAAAAAGCACAACTTCATCATCAATGTACTTGTACCACTCTATCATCATTTGCTAACCAGTTAACTAGAGCTATTAAATTCACACTATTTGTATGTAGTACTCACTTTTGTACCCATGGACATGTTCCGTATGAGAACTAACTATTTAAGTAAGTGCACAAGGAAAAAAACAGACACAAGTTTCGTACAGCTATACAGTAGTAATATGTAGTTAGTTAGTTACAAAGGGCATTAAAATGATAAAACTATTATTGAATTCCTGACCACGTGAGTTTGTGAGTGGTTCCCAAAAGAATTGGAACATTTCTGTTCCTTACATGAGGAGTTAAAAAGTGGGACGCCAACTGAATATATAGTGCAGTGTATTTAGTAATCAGAACAACATTCGGAATAATAAGATACACAAAGGAATGTGCGCATAAAAGATGAAAAGAATATTGTTGTTGTGCTCTGTCGTTCAAAATTGTCTGGAACATTGAGCAAGTAAGTAAGCAGCAACTTTCAGATTTACTATATGTAGTAACTCATAGTTAGAAATACGAAATTGTACCAGGGTGTGCCAAGTGCGAATTCTCATCTACTGTCCCTTATTGGTTTTGTGGCACAATTTTCAATCCATTTGTGTCTAGTAAGAACTGCATCCTTTTGGCCTGTAAAAAATCATATTCATATGGCAGGGTTAAAACCTAACCACACAAATCATGTGTTTTTAGTATTACATAAATAATGCATACGTTCGGACAAGGAATGGATGAGCATAAGACATGATGAAATCTTGTACTCATGTATCAAGTATCATTTCCCTTTGTTAAGTACAATAAGATTGACACTTTTGTTTACCATTATAGAATTACATAAGATAAGAGTAGAGGAAAAGAGATAGTATGGTTATAGTGACTACTGCGTGCAATAAATCACGGGGCTCTCTTTGTTTATCATCATGTAATGTACATTGGTACGTATTGTAATGCGGGGAATCCATTAATACTCGTAACTCAATAAATCCTTATCCTTCAAGTTTTATCAATATCCATAACCAAAGGGATTATCCCGCACTCTCCATATAATACGCATCAGTCAGTTGTTAGTGTTGATCAAGTCCAGTTAGTTTGAAATGAGCCACATTTAACTCATCCAGCTAACTATAACTAACAATAGCTCTGTGGTGAGTATTATTGGTTCCCAAAATATGAGCATAATCGTTAGAGACTGAAAAGTCAGTTGCAAGTTTGGCACCATTTCTGACAGTGTTCCAATAAACTTCACTTCACTAGTGCACAGGGAAAAAGAGAGATTTTTTTCGCTACAACTTACTTACTAAAACTTACATAAGCATGGGAGAAGGAGTGATAAGAATGTGTTCTCGTTGAGCGAAATGAAATAAGCCACCTACAACACCGGGACAGGTGCCAAACATTTGCGGAATCTATAATCTATTTATCTATCTATGCATCATATATCCACAAATCCTCACTGACTCAGTCAGTCAGTATTTTGGAACCCTTTCATTTCACGAATCCCTGTATTTATGTGAATGAGCGCGCTAGTGAAGGTTTTAAATCCCATATTGAAAGCTCATCATATGGTACTGATACCGATGATAGTTATGTTGATAATGCTGCCATTACTATTACGCACAATCGCACAATATTAAGTTAGAAAAGAGCCAAGGTTAAATCAACAATTACGGAGGGAAAAAGAAGCTATCCTTATAATTGTGTTCAAAAAAATCATAACTAAATTAATTCGGGCCAAAACTACAAGGCCGATTGGCATCAAAATAGCCTTAAAATTATCCTCCAAAAAGCGCGAGGTGCCCTTCCTTTACGGATCTGAAAGCCCTACAGGTCGTTATTAAAGAGATAATTGACCATTAGGTTGGCCATTTTAGGTTTCTACAAAAACGGAAACAAACAACCTAACATCACACATCTCACAAATATTATCGACAACTTCTGTTACAGCTGGGCTGAGCCCGATGCAGGTGTTTAAACAGGTTGTAGTAAAACATAGATTCACTTTTCCCTTCTAACATTTTTAATCAGTGACGAATAGCATTGTCAAAATTTGCATCTGTTCCACTCTGATTTATCATTAGCTCCTTTGTTTACAGTGTTGTACTTTTGTTTGACATTATGTATGACTCTTATTTAGTGTTTTGCATTCTGATTTAACATTAACTCGACCTGATTGAGTATGTTGCACTCTGATTTAACGTAAGTTCGCTCGTACTGCTGTTCAGTGTTGACATTAGTTTGCCTTCATTTAGTGTGTTGCACTCTGAATTAACATAGCTTGCCATATTTAGGGTTATACTCTGATTCTAAATGGTCGCATATAGACTGGAGTCGGTTGATGAATAAGATATAGTGATTTAGTGATAGCTTGCCCCTTTTAAATTTTAGCCCAACCCGGGCCTATAGAACCTCTCTGTTCTTAAAGTAGACCTTGTTAACACGCTAAAGGGCAAACGGATCGACCGATGTTAATGAATTTTTGCAGGAGTGCTTGTTTGTTGCATGTCCTGATCTCTATTGTTTTTGGTTATGATCAGATCAGATATGAGCGGATAGCATTCCATTAACCCGTAGTTTTGGCTACGGATCTGGGTTTCCAAGTTTTGATTTACCTCAAAATATATACAAACATATTTTCCACAGTTTTGAACATGCTGCATTGCATGCAAAATCTTTCGTCGAAAAATGCATTGAACTTTTTGTACACATAAAAGTCTCAGAAGACAATTTAAAATTGCCAAATTACTGAAGAAAGTAAAGTAGTGGACACCAACTTTCAAGGGGTTGGGCTCAGCGATGTTGCAATGGAAGTTTTTTGAACTCTCATGTCACATGGAAACTTATTTTTAACTAAAATCGGCTTAGGAAATTTTCGAAAAGTTGTTATAGACAAGATAAAAGAATATGATATAATTTTTGTTAGCCGCCCGAGGTTACAATGGGCTTTTTGCATGGTGTCTTCATATTTACCTTTAACCTTTAATCACTCCATAAGTTATTACTGTGATTCTGATGGTATAGAATATACATTTTTACTTAAAAACATTTCTCATGCCATCTAAAAATGATGGGAAATCTTTTCTTCGGTCTGGTTAATGAATCTGCACTAACTCTACAATTGGAAAATGAATGCATATACTGCTAACTAACGGTTAATCACTGTTTACGCAAACAATTTTTTAGATTCTATTTTAGCCCTTTAAGCTCGTAATTAGAAATCTAAATTTTAGATGATGAGCACTAATTAATGAGTTTGTTGACTATGATTGATTTTGCAGAACTCGAGGGATGGATTTGGGGTCAAATGTGCGGAATACAGAAATTACGATGCTAGTGCATATGGAACCTTTAGAACGATTGGGACCGTAACCCTTTGAAATTACATAGGACTAGGAATGCACCTCTATTCTAATGGATTCGCGTGATAGCTAACAAAATGAGCTGTTTCTTGTGAATCTCCCCATGTGAACTAACTATCATTATATAATGGAAACTAGTTTACCAATTTTGTGAAAAATCCAAAGCCCTTTTTATATCAATTACTTACATAGTAATATTCCCGTGTGTGCGAAATCCAGAGTACTCAACCAAAATGGGCAATCTATGTTCCAAGAAGAAGAGTAGTGAAACCGCGTCCATCAGATCCGAGGAGTGAGTGACACTTGTTTCTTCATCTTTTCGGAACATTATGCTTTAATACCTAGAAAGATCAAAAAATTGTTCATCTCATTATTCTCCCCAATTCAATTTTCATGCAAATGGTTTTTTACCTTTGCAATCTGATTCACAACCAAAGATGCTAGGGCCACATATATTGTTATGAGCGTCGTAGCTTTTTTAGCCATTCCTGGAAAATTTGGAAAGCATCCGAATCGGAGACCTATCAGTTCAGCAATGATATCACATACTAACTATAACCAAAAACAGTGGCTCTAAAAAATAACTCAATTAATGAACCTAAATATAACATAATAATATCAAA